>ERZ795042.1087-NODE-1087-length-18609-cov-3797.748087_pt1 | contig 18609 bp, 13 predicted proteins | sample MGYA00375126_ERZ795042 | MGnify/ENA primary metagenome ERZ795042 (study PRJEB30171, sample SAMN05518105) | compost metagenome | isolation source: Feedstock adapted compost from Newby Island compost facility, Milpitas, CA | place: USA:Newby Island compost...
GTGGTAACGGGGTATACCGCTCAGCAGAAAAAGGACATCACCGGATCGGTATCTATTGTAAATGTGGACAATCTCAAGCAAGTCCCTGCAGGAACGCTTGAATCACAATTACAGGGTATGGCAGCCGGGGTGACCGTAATCAATTCTGGTGCACCGGGCGGAGGAAGTAACTTCCGCATCAGGGGTATTACATCGTTAGGGAATACGGACCCATTAATTATCGTTGATGGCGTACAGGTGGGTAGCATGCAGGATATTAATCCGTATGATATTGAATCCATCCAGGTGTTGAAAGATGCTGGTGCTGCAGCTATTTACGGGGTGCGTGGTTCCAATGGGGTAGTGATCATCACTACTAAAAAAGGAAAAGCAGGAGTCACGAAAGTGAATTATGATGGCTATATCGGTACACAGCGGCCTTTGAGTGGTAATGTTTGGAATATCGCTACACCACAAGAAGAAGCCAATCTGATATGGCAGTCATATAAAAACGACGGTCTCCAGCCCAGCCATCCGCAATATGGAAATGGACCTACGCCTGTATTACCTGACTATATTATTCCAACTGGTGCCAAGGAAGGTGATCCCGGAACCAGTCCGTCTGACTATGTGTTCGACCCCGGGCAGCCCGATGATAACCGGATAACCCGGGCCAATAAGGCAGGTACCGACTGGTTTCATGCGATTTTCAAACCTGCCTTGCAGATGCAGCACTCTATTTCCGCAAGTGGAGGTAATGACAAATCAAACTATCTGTTTTCACTTGAATATTTGAATCAGGAAGGAACATTGATTTATACCTATCTAAAACGGTATGGTGTGCGCATGAACAGCAATTTTAAAGTAGGTGATCATATCCGTGTAGGTGAAAATGCGTACGTATATTATAAACAAAACCCGGGTTTTACTAATCAAAATGAGGGGAATGCTATTTCTTTTAGCTATCGGGAACCACCTATCATTCCTATTTACGACATCATGGGTAACTTTGCGGGAACCGGTGCTAAAGGATTGAGTAACGCTCAAAACCCATACGCTAATCAGTATCGGACAAAAGATAATAAATCAAATGATTGGGCCGTACTGGGAAATGTATATGCTGAGGTCGATTTTCTGAAGCACTTTACAGCACGCACCCAGTTTGGCGGTAACTACGATAATTATTACTACTATTATTTCACCTACACTGCTTATGAAAACGCAGAAGGTGCCACCAATCCCAATAGCTACACAGAAGGCGCTGGTTATAACAGCAGCTGGACGTGGACCAATACTTTAAGATACAATCAGCAGTTTGGTAATCACAATGTAGCCCTGCTGGTAGGTTCAGAAGCGGTGAACAATTTTGGGCGGTCGATGGTGGGTAGTCGGACGAACTATGTAATCACTGATCCAACCTACTGGGAGCTCAATACAGGAAGCGGTGCTGTTTCCAACAATGGTAGTGTATATACCAATAATACGCTGTTTTCCCTGTTTGGTCGGTTAGATTATAGTTATAAGGATAAATATTTACTGGCAGCTACCCTGCGTCGAGATGGTTCTTCCATGCTGGCTCCTCAATCCCGTTATGGCTATTTCCCCTCTGTATCATTAGCCTGGCGTATTTCACAGGAGTCATTCATGAAAAACATCACCTGGATTAATGATCTCAAACTCAGGGGTGGTTGGGGTAAGTTGGGTTCATTGAATAATATCAACCCGACAAACGCTTATACCCTTTATGCTCAGCTGTCCAGCAAGTCGTACTATGACCTGAACGGAACAGGAACTTCTTCGCTGTTAGGCTGGTACAACAGCCAGCTGGGTAATCCGAATGCAAAATGGGAAGGAGACATCCTGACGAATGTAGGTTTTGATGCTACGGTTTTAGGTGATCGGCTGGATATTTCATTGGATTGGTACAAAAAGGCGATTAATGGATTGTTGTTCCCGGTATCTTTGCCTGCTACCGCAGGGGGGGCTGCTCCTCCATTTGTGAACCTGGGGAATATTCAAAATACAGGTATTGATTTCAGCGGCACCTATCATGCCCGGATCAGCAGTGATTTCAATCTGGATCTTACGGGAACACTCACTTCTTACAACAACAAAATTGTAAAATTGCCTTTCCAGTATCAGGACTATTACAGTGCGGGGTCAACGCGTATCGGTGCATTTACCCGTGCGCAGGTGGGCCATCCTATTGGTGCATTCTTCGGATATAAAGTGATTGGTTATTTCCAGGATGCCAACGATGTTGCTAAATCGCCCACCCAAACGGGTGCTGCTCCTGGCTTCTTCAAATATCTGGATGCCAATGGCGACGGGAAAATTAATGATGCTGACCGTGTGTTCTTCGGTAATCCGAACCCGAAATTTACTTATGGTCTGAACGTGGCAGCCACCTACAAACATTTTGACCTCTCCGCCTTTTTCTATGGCGTATATGGCAATGATGTGATCAATTATGTGAAATATTGGCTGGATTTCTGGCAGGTGTTTGAAGGAGCCGTAAGTAAAGATGCCGTGTACAACTCTTGGTCGCCAAGCAATCCCAATCCCAAAACACCCATCCTCACGACCAAGGCTAATTTCAGCAATACTACGGTCTTTAACTCCTGGTACATGGAAAAAGGATCCTATTTCAGGTGTAGGCAGTTGCAGATTGGTTATACGATTCCCTCTGCACGTCTGTCGAAAATCGGTATCGATCGCCTTCGGATTTATGTGCAGGCAGCCAATCTGTTTACCATCACCAAATATTCCGGTCTGGATCCCGAATTGCAAGGTTCTAACCTGAGTGATAATACCAATTTTGGAATTGATTTCGGGAATTATCCTGATAATCAGAAAGCCTATTTTGTAGGTGTTAACCTTTCATTTTAATTGTTCACATCTAAAACCGTAAGGAAAATGAAACGACAATATAAATTCTGGGTCAGCTTTTCCATCATAGGAACATGCCTGATTGCCCTGTATTCTTGCAAGAATTTTCTGGATAAACCCCCTATTGGCGCGGTAAGCCAGGAGACACTGGCTACTCCTGAGGGCATTCAGCAATTATTGATAGGTGCTTATTCTCTGTTAGATGGTGAAGGTGGGAACAATTCGGGTTGGGGTTCAGCCGCCTCCAACTGGGTATATGGTGATGTGTGTGCCGACAATGCATACAAAGGTTCCACACCTTCCGATCAGGGTGATATTGTGCCGCTTGAAACATGGAGTGCCGATCCCAGCAACAGTTATCCGGCACAGAAATGGGATGCCATGTATGATGGAATCCAGCGTGCTAATGACGTGATTCGCACGATTCGCATTGCAAAAAATCTGGGTACGCTGGATACTACGGAAGTGATTGCTGAGGCTCGCTTTTTGAGAGGGTTTTATCATTTTGAGCTTTACAGGGTATTTAAGAATATTCCGTATGTAGATGAAAGTATCACCTATGCCAACAACAATTTCAATGTACCCAATGTAGATGCTTCTGGCAATTATATAGATCCACTTCCTAACATTGAGGCCGATTTTCAATTTGCAATGAATAATTTACCCGCAAAGCAAACCGAGCCTGGTCGAGCTAATAAATATGCTGCAGAAGCATTTCTGGCCTGGTGTTATATGTATGAGTTGAAATATTCACAGGCAAAAGCATTGCTGGACGATATCATTCAAAACGGCGTGAATTCGAAAGGACAGAAATATGCGTTGCAGCCTGTTTTTGCTAATAATTTTAATCCCGATGCTTCGGCCAAAAACAGTACGGAAACCGTATTCTCAGTGCAGATGTCAGTTAATGACGGTTCAGGAGATGCACAAGCCAATATTGGAGGAATAGCCAACGGGAATTATGGTGATGTATTGAATTTCCCTTACAATGCAGGTCCGGGAGCCTGTTGTGGCTTTGATAATCCTTCTCAGGATCTGGCCAATGCATATAAGACAGATGCCAATGGACTACCACTGTTTCAAAATGGTGCTTTTCAACAAGGAAATAATGTGAGTGATACTTTGAATCCCTGGACTGGCACTCTAGATCCGCGTATTGATTGGACAATGGGCCGTCCGGGTATTCCTTACCTGGATTGGGGGCCAGCAGATCCTTCCTGGATTCGAGATATTGCGAATGACTGGCTTTTTCTCCCCAAGAAAAATGTATATGCCAAAAGCCAGAAAGGCACATATTCTGACGCATCTACCTTCTGGGCAGCAACCGAACTCACGGCCAATAATGTGAATGTCATTCGCTATTCGCAGATATTGCTCTGGGAAGCAGAATGTAATGCAGAACTGGGTAATCTAAACCAGGCACAGGTGTTTGTAGATAGTGTACGTGCACGTGCAGCTAATTCTGCCGGCTGGGTATATAAAAATGCATCTTTCGATGCGAAGTCATATACTTATTCTCCGCAAACTACGCCAGCTGATAATTATAAGATCAGTACTTATACCAGCGTCTATGGACCAGGGTATTTTGCTTCTCTGGGTAAAAATGCGGCGCTTGAAGCTATTCGTTTTGAAGAGCGTCTGGAATTTGCCATGGAAGGACATCGTTTCTTCGATTTGCAAAGATGGGATAAGGAATCGCCCGGTTATATGGCTACTGTGCTGAACAAGTACGCACAGCTTGCAAAAATTCGCGTGCCCTACATGACGGGAGCTACATTCACAAAGGGCAAAAACGAAATCTTTGCCATACCCCAATCTCAAATTGATATCGAAAATAAATCGGGCACCATCAATCTCAAACAAAATCCCGGTTATTGATCGCTTAATCGAAGTTTATGCATACAAAACAGGAGGCCAGAAGCCTCCTGTTTTTTTTAAAATGATGAACAAGCTCAAAAACTCGTTAAAAAATCTTTTTGGGGCAACAAACGCCGGATGTTAGGGTCAACAACGCGAAAGCCTACGCCTTCAGAAATTCAATCCAGGGTAAATCGGGCTTATCCCATTCGATCCAGTAAGCACCGGATGGTAAAAAGTTCAAATTCAAAATCAGCTCCTGCTTACCCGGCCTGAGCAACAACGTGCGGCATGACCATACAGGCTTATCATAACTTTTCAACTCCATCCGAACGTGTACAAAACCTTCGCTGAGAAACAGCATATGCAAATTCTGCTCAACCTTCCGGGGATAATACCTCACGAGGTTTATCCCTATTGGGCCGGGAAAACGGTATGCCATAGGACAGGGAAATAAACTTCTGGTGTTCATCACGGGTAAAAATAGTGATGACATAGAGCCGATGATATCCGCTTGGGGTAAAAGGAAAGAATTCTGTGGTGAAAAGCAAAAAAATGCGGTAGAACAGAATGCTTATCTGAAATGAAAATTTTTCAGGAAATCATCTTTGTAGTTTCGACTGATAGGCAAATGTTCTTTGTTGATAATCACTTCCTGTTCGGTAAATGATTGAATAGCCTGCAGGTTGATGGCATAAGAACGATGAATACGCACCATCCAGGGTCGATTGATTCTATCAATGAGTTGTGAGAGACTGATGCGTAGGCTGTATTTTTTATCCACCGTATGCAGATGAACATAATTATCATCGGCGCTGGCGTAAAGAATATCTGCCATGCGTATCTTAATGAATCGATAGTTTTGTTTGATGAAAATATAATCGGTTAGTTGAAGAATGGTTTCTTTTTCCTGCAATGGTTCCTCCCCTTCTTTTTGTCTGCTGTTCGGCATTCCGGCAGCTGTCAGGGGAATCATTTTACCGGTTTGTTGTTCCCTGAATAATGCAAAATTGTTCAGCGCCAGCTCAATGGCTATGCGCACGTGATGAATATCATAGGGTTTGGAAAGAAATGCTGCCGGATAGGTTTGCTTTACCCGCTGGATGGTGTCGTGATCGGTATATGCCGTTAGATAAATCAAGGGCACCTGTTTGATGGCCATCAATTCCCTGGCGGTTTCCACGCCGTCTTTTTCACCCCGGATATGAATATCCATCAACAGCAGATCTACTTCCTGTGAAGTAAATAATTTCCTGGCCTCCTGTGCATGATCGGCAACGCCTACAATGTGATATCCTTCACGTTGCAGGCCTGTGGCCAGGTCCAGGGCTACGATCGATTCATCTTCTACGATGAGAATATGGATGTTTTCATCGGGCATGCTCAGGCTGATTTAGGGATGGAAAAGGCGAATGTGGTGGTATGTTCTTGAATATCTATTTCCTGTCGGGCTCTCAACTGTTTACACAGCGAAGCCACCAGCTGATGGCCGAATGAAGAGGAGTTCTGTAACCAGCGATTTTTATCCCATTTTTTCCCGGAATAACGGATGGTGAGATGCATGTGATCGGGTTGTTCCTCAAAATGAATATGCAATACGGGTTGGGGAAAATCGGCGAAGGCATATTTGCAGGCATTGGTGAGGATTTCATTGGCCATCAAGCCCAGTGGTAGGGCTTTTTCAACATCCAGCCACTGACAATTGCTATGTACCTGCAAATCGCAGGCGTTTGCATCATAGCCGAACGCCGCTATCAACGACTCGGCCAGTTCGGTGAGATAATCCTGAATCTGGATGGTGGTGAGCTGATCGGTTTGATACAGGCGCTGGTGAATGAGGCTCATGGCCCATACCCGTTGACGGCTTTCACGAAAAGCCTGCTGGGTTTGCTCGTCGGTGGTTTTATAGCTTTGCAGGCTCAGCAGGCTGCTCACGATCTGTAAGTTATTCTTCACCCGGTGATGCAATTCTTTCATCATGGTTTTCAATTGCTCGGACTGTTGAGCAATCAGCTTTTTTTGTTTTTCTGTTTTCAGGTATTGCCATACCACGGTGCCCAGCAGCAGGCACATCAGGATCAGTCCGCCGCCAAGCAAACTCACCTGCCTTGTTTTGGCTGCATTTTGCAGGTCGAGTTGTTTGATGGTCGATTCTTTTTGCAGGGTTTCATATTTGGTTTGCATGTCGGCAATCTGGCGTGTTTTTTCTATATTGGCCATCGAATCATTGATCACATTGTATTGCTCATAATAGTACAGAGCGGAATCATATTGATGGGCCGCTTTAAAACTTTCATAAGCCTGTTCATAAGCATTCAATAATCGATCGGGCATATTAAGCAAGCGCGCGGCGGTCACCGTTTTACGAGCATAATCAATAGAACGTGTAGTATCGCCCATGAGCTGATATACATAAGCTACATTGCCATAATTGTAAGAAAGGCTGACGAGATTATGATTTTTCTGGTTGATGGCCATGGCTTCTGATAAATATTGCAAGGCCCGTGTATAATTGTGATCATATTCCGTAGCAATCTGGCTCAGGTTATTGTATAGTTTGGGTATGTAATTCGTGCTCTTACCGGAACGCCTGATCAGGTCGAGTGCTTTCAAATAACAGACCCTTGCCGAATCGTAATATGATTCATAGGATTTATGTTGTCCGATATCCCTGTATATGATACCCAGGGCATTCAGGGCTATGACCCATTGGGCCGTATCGTGTATAGCGGCGGCAAGGGTGCCAGCTTTTTTTGCGTAAGCCACGCCCTGCCAGCTGTATGCAAGGGTATTGTCGATGGTACCCAGTTGTTTGAAGATTTCGGCAAGATAAGCATAGCTGAGTGCTTCGGAATTATATTTTTTCTGCTGGTGAAATAATGCTGCAGCCTGAATACCATAAGCCGTAGCACGACTCATATCGCGATTTGTAAAGGCTTCAATGCACCGGGCCAGCAAACTATCGGCCGATTGCTTGATGGCTGTGGTATCTTTTATTGGTGAGTATGTTGATTGTTGCGGCTGAAAAGAAAAATAAAATGAAGCATAACACAGCCAGACTGGCCATAGCAAGTTGCGATATATAAAATTTCCAGACATGGGATCATACAAAACTACTAATCATCTTCAAAAATTGCAGTTGATTCCCAGTTTTGCATTCCTGGCCGCGCATCTGGTGCAAAACGTCGGGCATAGAAAAATGCCTGATTGCACCTGTTTTTCATTTGAATTTCATAACTTTAGCGGCTAAAGACATATCTATATGATGGCCTATCCTTTGATAAAACCGCTCGTTGGTTTAACATGCAATAAAGGATATGAAGCGCGTCGCCGTCATCAACATTTCAGGCCTATCTGTTGATCTCATCAGAAATTTCACGCCCCGATTAAATAGCTGGTTATCAACTGTGTCCTGTGCACCCATTCAGGCCTCATTCCCTGTGCTTTCGCCCAGCATGCAAACAAGCTTTCTTACCGGTAGCTGGCCTACCGATCATGGTGTGGTTGGCAATGGCTGGTACGAGGCCGATCAGGGTTTAATTCACTGGCAGTTTCCCTCGGGCAGGCTCGTGCAAAGGCCGGGCATCTGGCAAAGAATGAAAGCAAGGCATCAGGATTTTCGATGTGCATTGATTGGATGGCAACATTATTTTCAGGATCAGTGTGATGTGGTTGTGGGTTTTAAACCTTATCGCTGGGCTTTCTGGCCAACGATTCCACATCTGTATATCAGACCCAAATCCTTGCTCGCGCGGCTAGCTGAAGAATGGGACGAATTGAAAGATATGCTTTATCAAAAAGATAAAGCTATGCCATCCCGCATCAGGAGCGGAGATGAGGAAGTGCGGTGGATGAGCGAATACATGGTGCGCACAGCACAATGGATTGAAATGCATGAGCAACCCCATCTTACCCTGATTTCTCTGCCTGAGCTTGCCTATCAAATTCCGGTAAAAGGTTATGATGATATTCAACTCAAAGACGTATTTGCAAATGTTGATCAGTTGTGTATGCAGTTAATCTCGCTTTACGAGACAAATGGGGTGCAGGTATTGTTGGTTTCGGATGAAGTTTATGTTCCTGTACAGCATCCCATTTACATCAACCAGATACTTCGAGAAGAAGGTTTACTGGAAGTGATTAGCCAATTTGGTCAGGAGTTTCTGGATGTGATGGAATCGAAAGCATTCGCCCTTGCCGATCATCAAATTGCGCACGTGTATGTGCAGGACTGGAAAATAGCGCGTGATATCAAGTCTTGCTTAAAAGAAATAGATGGTGTGGCTGCTATCTGGGATAGGGTTGAAAAACGAAACCGGCACATTGCGCATCCAAGAGCTGGAGATTTTATTCTGGTTGCTGAGCCTGACAGATGGTTTGCTTATGATTACTGGCAAAATAAAGAAGCGGCATCGTATCAGCATTATGCCATGGCCTATGCTGAATTTTATGGCGCTCAACTTTTATCATCAACACAGCATGGTGCATATGCAGTAACGAATCATCATTTGCAAAATAATTTCATAAAGGCTGCTTCCGGCTGTGTGGAGCCCGATCGAAACCATGCGCCTATCTTCGCAACAGCCATGGATCTGCCCGAATCTATCCATCCAGTAGAAGTTTATGATTTTATTGTGCGGGCTTTGCAACTGCCCTGAATCAAGAATAATAGTGATAGGTATTGAATGGCTGCGTTACGCACGATCGGATAATGAATGATTGGAAATCTCTTTTTTCATTTTCACATGTGGAAGGGTAACTTCTGTAAATACAGGCCCTTCAACGCTGTATCCATGCTTTTGATAAAATTTCATGGCATACACCCGCGCATGCAATACAATCGTATGAAATCCTTTCAAGCAGGCCACATGTTCAGCATATTTCAATAATGCCGTACCTATATGTTGTCGTTGAAATGAAATATCCACGGCCATCTGGCGTAATCTTACCGTTTGATGATCCAGTGGGCTGAGTACACAACAGGCAATAAGCCGATGATCGGGTGGCAAAAAAGCACCTATATGCAAATCATGTTTTTCAGCTTCGATTTCATCTGCCGAGAACTGGAGTCCGAGAGGAGTACGTAATATTTTTTCACGAAGCCTGATCATTTCCTGATATGATGCAGAGCCATGCGGTATGATCTCAAAACAAATGGCATCCATATGAAACGAAACATAGCATTACTGGATTAAATCACCTTTGAGTTGCAGCAAGGTAATTTCGGCCTGTTTGGCGTTATATCGAGCCGTTATCAGTCGTGCCCGTGCATCGGCAAGTCCCTGCTGAGCGGTGCGCACATCGAGGGTTGTACTTTGTCCCTGCTCAAATGCTGCTAAGGCTATGCGTACATTTTCTTCGGCCACTGCTACATTGCTTTGCTCCAGTCGCATGGCTTGAATATAATAACGATAATCCTGATAGGCATTTTGCAAGGACAACTGGAGCTGGCTGGTTTGATTCTGTAAATTGATCTGCTGATATTGCATGTTCAGCTGGGCGTCTTCGATCTGGCGTTTGATATCGAATCCATGGAAAATGGGAATGCTGGCCGATAAGCCATAGGTAAGTCCCAGATTGCGGTTAGAAATGGGTTGATAGGGATTGGTGGCCTGTGCATTTTGTTTGTTAAAGCTATAAGTGGTATTGAAAGAAAGCGTGGGGAAACGTTGGGCACGGGTAATCTGCAGATTATTTTTAGCAAGTTCCAGGTCTTTTGATGCAATCAACAGATCAGGATTTTGTTGCAATGCTTCTGTTTTCAGATCTGCCATTTGCAAGGAAGTATCGATAGGAATAGAATCTTCCACTTCAAATTCCTGATCGGGCGGCAAAGCAATCAGTTGATTCAGCATAGCTTTGGTTTTGGCAATCAGCGTTTGTTGTTGCAGGTAGGCCGAGCGTTGCGCGTTCAGATCAACCTGTGCCTGCAATACATCGAGTTTTGAGCCCAATCCGGAACTGAATTTATTTTGAGCAATTCGCACCCTTTCCTCCGAAATTTGCATTTGTTCTGCAATGGCTGCCAGTTGTTGTTTTTGTTGAACGATGAGGTAATAGGTATTCATGATTGAAGCTACGGTCTGGATAACCTCACTTTTAACGGCTAATTCGCCCCGGTCGCGGATATTCTTCAATTCATCGGCAGCAGCAAACATGCGCAGGCCATCGAATAATGTCCAGTTTAAATTACCAGTCAGATTCCATACATTCGATCGTGCATTTTTTTTATCCACTTTTCTGCCATCTGAAAAAGATTGATTCACATTATTGGACGACCAGTTGCGTGTGGCGTTCAGATTGATTTGTGGAAGCAGCGCGCCGTAAGCATATCGATAATCATTACGTGCGATATCTTCCGCATTTCTGGCCATCAGAATATTGTAATTGTTTTTGATACCGATGGCTATGGCATTATCAATGGTCATCAAAGGTTGAGCCGATGCAGCCTGGAAAAAGCAGATCCATAGCAGGATACCGATCGGGTTGGTGTGTTTCACATACAACTGCCGGGCATATTGTATCATGGTCATCGTCTTCTGCAAAATAGTATCCATAAAGCGTATTGTGGTTGGGTTAACCTTTATCCCATGCATAAGCTTCTTCACCAGCGGGCTGTCGAATGGGCTGGGGAGCGGCTTCTTCATGATACAGGCCGTGGCTCGAAGATAGATAGGTGTACATAGCGGGAATGACGAATAAAGTGAGAATCAAGGAGAAGATAACCCCTCCTACGATTACAATGCCGAGAGGAACGCGGCTGGTAGCCGAGGCTCCGAGAGAAAGGGCAATAGGCAATGCACCCAGCGACATGGCGAGGCTGGTCATCAAAATTGGCCGCAGCCGCATGGTAGCCGCTTCAATAGCAGCCTGGGTTCTGGATAGTCCCTGCTCGCGCTTTTTATTGGCGAATTCCACGATGAGAATGCCATTTTTGGTGACCAATCCGATAAGCATAATCATCCCGATTTGTGAAAAGATATTCAGCGTTTGGTCGAACAACCATAGCGATAGCAATGCACCGGCAGCTGCCAGTGGCACGGTGATCATGATGATGATGGGATCCATGAAGCTTTCAAATTGAGCGGCCAGCACCAGGTAAATCAGAATCAGGGCAAACACCAGGGCAAAGGAAATGCCCGACTGGCTTTCTGCGAAATCGCGTGACGAACCTGAAAGCGAAGTGACGAATGAATCATCGATGACGCCTTCATTTTTCAGCTTCTGAAAAATGCGTTGCATCTCGGCGATACCGTCGCCAATGGTTTTCCCGGGTGCCAGGCCGGCCGAGATGGTAGCCGATTTATAGCGGTTCCAGTGGTAAATCTGTGGAGGTGCCGTGGTTTCCTGAATATTTACCAGGTTGTCGATCGGTACGGGCTGTCCGAGGTTATTGCGTACATAAATATTTTTCAGGTCGGCGGGGTCGTCGCGGTAGGGACGCGATAATTCACCAATAATGGCATATTGTTTACCATTCATCGTAAAGTAACCATAGCGGGTGTTGGCCAGTGCAAGCTGGAGGGTTTGAGAAATATCGGCAACGGAAACGCCCATGCTGGTGGCTTTAGCTCGATCGATGGTAATGGTTAACTGGGGTTTGTTGAATTTCAGATCAACGTCTGTGCCCTGAAATACGGGATCCTGATTCACTTCATCCATGAAACGGGGCAGTACTTTTTTCAGCTTATCAAAATCCAGGTTTTGCAACACAAACGACACGGGCAATCCGCCGCGGTGGCCCACCTGAATGGTTTGTGTCTGGACGGCATAGGCACTACCTTCATTAAAATCGCGCATGTGGGCATTTACGTAGTTGACGATGTCCTGCTGGGATCGGGTTCTATCGGCAGGTGGTACTAAGGTTACATGCATAAATCCACGATTGGCACCGCTGGATCCGCCAAAGCCGGGCGAAGTTACACTGAGGATGATATGGTGTTCGGGCACAGAATCAATGATAAACTGGATCAGGCGGTTCATGTATTGATCCATGTAGTCGAAGGAAGTGCCTTCCGGAGCGGTAACAGTGAGGCGAAATTCGCTGCGGTCTTCCAGAGGCGCCAGTTCTGTGGGCAGGTGTTTGTAGATCCATGCCGAGATGCCCAGGCAGGCAGCGACAATGACGATGGCCAGCCAGCGATGCCGCATAAATCGTGTCAGCGATTGTTTATATCCGTTTTCCATTCCCCGGAAAAAGGGTTCCGTCTGGTTGTAAAACCTGGAACGGCGAAGCGTTTTGCGTGAAAGCAAAACATTTAATACCGGCGTGAGCGTCAGGGATACAAACGCTGAAATCAATACGGCGCCGGCCACCACGATGCCGAATTCGCGAAACAATCGCCCCACCAGTCCCTGCAGAAAAATAATGGGTAGAAACACAAAAGCCAGCGTGATGGAGGTAGCCACCACAGCAAAGAAAATTTCATCCGATCCTTCCCGGGCGGCCTGTAGGCGTGGCATACCCGCTTCTAATTTTTTGAAAATATTTTCCGTGACCACAATGCCGTCGTCAACCACCAATCCGGTAGCCAGCACAATGGCCAGCAGAGAAAGGATATTGATGGAAAAACCGAAAATATACATGATGAAAAAGGCGCCGATCAGCGATACGGGAATATCGAGCAGGGGCCGCAGGGCAATGAGCCAATCCCGGAAAAAAATGAAGATAATCAACACCACAAGCAATAAAGCGATGATCAGGGTTTCTTCGACTTCGGAAATGGATTGCTTGATATAGCGGGTGGTATCGCGTGCAATATCGACTTTAAAATCTTTTGGGATATCCTTTTTAATCTGGTTAAAACGTTTGTAAAACTCTTCGGCAATAGCCACATAATTCGAGCCGGGCTGAGGAACCAGTGCCAGGCCGATCATGGGAATGCCCTTTTCTTTCAATACGGTTTCTTCATTTTCCGGTCCCAGCATAGCCCGGCCGATATCGGAAAAACGAACGATTTGCCCGTTGACGTTTTTGATGATCAGGTTGTTAAAATCGTTTTCCGTGAGCAGTCGACCCGAGGTTTGCACGGTAAGTTCTGTGGCGTTGCCGGTGATTTTTCCGGAGGGGAGTTCCACGTTTTCCCGGTTCAGCGCATTTTCCACGTCCTGTGGAGTGATGCCGTATGCGGCCATTTTTTCGGGATCCATCCACAGGCGCATCGCATATTTTTTTTCACCCCATACCTGGATGGTGCTCACACCGGGGATGGTTTGTAGTTTTTCCATCAACACGTTTTCTGCGTAGTCGGTAACTTCTAACTGGCTTTTCGTATTGCTTTGCACCGTCATGGTGATGATGGCGTCGGAATTGGCATCGGCCTTGGTGACGACGGGTGGGGCGTCGATATCTTGGGGCAGCTGGCGCACGGCCTGGGAAACCTTATCGCGCACGTCGTTGGCCGCGGCTTCAAGGTCGGCACCTAAATCGAATTCCACGGTGATATTGCTCAGGCCCTGTGCACTGGTGGAGGAAATGCTTTTCACGCCGGCAATGCCGTTGATTGATTTTTCAAGAGGTTCGGTAATTTCCGATTCAATGATATCGGCGTTGGCACCCGAGTAAGTGGTGCGCACATTGATGACCGGAGGATCAATGGCCGGATAGTCGCGCACACCGAGGAACTTAAACGCAATCACCCCGAATATCACGATGATGATATTCATCACAATAGCCAGCACGGGGCGTTTCAGTGAAAGTGATGGTAAGCTCATAGCATTACAACAAATAAGTTAGCGTACCTGGTTAATATGCAAGGGCACGCCGGGGCGAGCCTGCATCATGCCGGTAATCAATACGGTATCGCCCGGGGCAAGTCCATGGGTCACCTGAATAAAATCTTCCTGGCGGATACCGGTTTGCACATTTACAAAGCTGGCTTTGCCGTTCCGGTAAACCACTACCTGTTGATCGCGGGTGGTGGGGATAATCGCCTGCGTGGGAATCATCAATGCCTGTGGAATTTTTTTCAACACCAGCTTTACATCAGCATAAGCTCCGGGCAAGAGTTTTTGTGCAGGGTTGGGCACTTGGCACCGGACACGAAGGGTTCGGGTGTTTTCATCAATCTGCGGTTCAATGGCATAAATGTAGCCCTGAAAATCCTGATCATATCCGGCTGTACGAAAGCTAATGGGCACATGGGTATCGATCAGTGTAGCGTATTTTTCCGGAATGGTAAAGTCGAGTTTTAGTGGATCGATTTGTTGAAGCGTAGCGATGACGGTAGCGGGTGTGACCATGGCGCCCAGACTCACGTTGCGCAAGCCGATGACGCCGTCGAAGGGTGCATAGATTTCAGTTTTTCGAATTTGAGCTTTTACATTCTGCATATCGGCCTGGATGGATGCAATCTGGTTTCGGGTATTGTCCACATCCTGCTGGCTTATGCCATTGATGGCCAGTAGTTTTTCCTGTCTTTGCAGGGTAAGCTGTTGCAACGAAAGCTGGGCCTGTAGTTTTTGAAGTTGCGCCTGTAGGTCGCCGTCAAATAATTTCACTAACAGGGTACCTTTTTTTACATGGCTATCTTCCTGGAAATTGAGTTCCGTAATCCGGCCGTTGACTTCGGGTTGCAGGTTAATCCATTCATTGCTCATGAGGGTGCCGCTGGCATCGAGGGTTTGCTGGATGGCACGTGGTTTCACAACAAAAACATCGACCTGCAGTACACCCGAACCTCGACGGGCAAGCAATTGTTGTTGCCTGAGCTCCCTGTCTTTTTTCAGCTTATGGGCTACTAACCAGCCGATGGCCGTCATGCCCAGCAGCACAAAAATGAGCGACACAACAGAAAATTTTTTCATAATCCCGGGAAATCATTTAGCGATGAGAAAGCATCTGCAACGATATCTTAACAAAATTAGAGAAATCACTACAGATAAGGGGATATGTTACCATGAAATTAAGCGAATCAGGGCTTTTTTTCAATCAATATCGCTGTTTATTCCATGAAAGCCTGAAAAAGTTCAAACGATAAAAAAGGAATAGGCTTTTTCGAGGCCTGACTTAAAAAATTCGCCGAAAGGAAAAGATTTCCCAAAAATTATATTTTTGCACTCAAATTAACCTTAAACACTAACCGTTATGTCTGACATTGCATCTCGAGTTAAGAAAATTATTGTTGACAAGTTAGGTGTGGATGAATCAGAAGTTACACCTGAGGCCAGTTTCACCAACGACTTAGGTGCTGATTCACTGGACACCGTTGAACTCATCATGGAGTTTGAAAAAGAGTTCAATATTTCCATTCCTGATGAACAGGCTGAAACCATCACTACTGTCGGCCAGGCTATTGCTTATCTGGAAGAACACGTCAAGTAAGTTTTTGAAAGTTTCTTGTAGAACGATTAATGGAATTAAAACGCGTAGTCATAACCGGATTGGGTGCCATTACACCCATTGGCAATACTGTTCAGGATTACTGGACAGGGCTAATCAATGGGGTTTCCGGTGCGGATTTCATTACATCGTTTGATACTTCCAAGTTCAGAACCAAATTTGCCTGTCAGCTTAAAAATTTTGATCCAGCGCAGTTTCTCGATAAAAAGGAGCTGCGCAAAATGGATCCATTTGTGCAGCTGGCCGTGATCTGTGCGGATCAGGCGGTAGCAGATGCCCGGCTGAAGGAAAGCCAGATAGACCTCGATCAGGTGGGCGTGATCTGGTCGTCGGGTATTGGCGGCCTGTTTACCCTCATCGATGAAATCAAGGGATTTTATCTGGGTGATGGTACACCTCGCTTCAGTCCTTTTTTTATTCCGAAGATGATCATGGATATTGCAGCGGGGCAAATTTCCATCAGGCATGGGTTCAGGGGTCCCAACTTTGCCGTGGTTTCAGCCTGTGCATCTTCCACCAATGCGCTCATTGAGGCCTTCAACCTGATTCGGCTGGGCAAAGCCAAAGTCATGATTTGTGGCGGTTCGGAAAGTGTTATCAACGAAGTGGCCATCGGGGGATTTAATGCCATGCGGGCCCTTTCCGAACGCAACGACGATCCTAAAACGGCCTCGCGTCCTTTTGATTTAGACCGGGATGGTTTTGTGATGGGCGAGGGTGCAGGTGGATTGGTGCTGGAAGAATTAACCCATGCGCAGCAGCGTGGAGCGCATATTTATGCCGAATTTGCCGGGGGTGGGGCCACGGGCGATGCTTATCATGTAACCGCTCCTCATCCCGACGGTCTGGGAGCCGTGAATGTGATGCGGGAAGCACTCCAGGATGCCGGCCTGCAACCCGAAGATATTGATTACATCAACGTACACGGCACCTCCACGCCTCTGGGCGATGTGGCTGAAGTGAAGGCCATTCAACAGGTGTTCGGAGATGCGGCTTATCGGCTCAATATCAGTTCCACCAAATCCATGACCGGCCATCTGCTGGGAGCTGCCGGAGCCATCGAGGCTATCGCATCTATCCTGGCTGTGGTGCACGATATGGTGCCGCCCACCATCAATCATTTCACCGATGATCCCCAGCTCGATGCCCGGCTGAATTTCACATTCAACAAGGCCCAGCAAAGGCAGGTGAGAGCCGCTCTGAGCAATACCTTCGGATTTGGTGGGCATAATGCATCCGTAATCTTCAAGAAATTTGTTCCCTGAAGATTCCAACCTTGGCATCAATACGTCGCATATGGAGTCGCTGGGTGGGCGAGAATCAAAATAGGCAACTGAAAAAGGCATTAAAGCAAATTCTTGGATTCAGCCCCCGTCACATGAAGCTGTATGAAACAGCCCTCAGTCATCGTTCCATAACCGAACACAACCGCGAAAGCAACGAACGACTCGAATATCTGGGTGATGCCGTATTGGGTGCTATCGTAGGCGATTACCTGTATCATAAATATCCGGGTCGTCCCGAGGGTTATCTCACCGAGATGCGTTCCAAGATGGTTAACCGCCAGCAATTAAATGATATTGCCATAAAAATGGGCCTGCGCAAGCTGGTGCATTACGATAAATACAATAGCCTGTTGAAAATCAGCCATATTTTTGGTAATGCCCTCGAAGCCCTTGTGGGGGCCATTTATCTCGATCGGGGATATGATAAAGCCCGCCAGTTTGTGTACCAGTCTATCATTGCGCCGTATATGGATATGGAAGCCCTGGAACATACGGAAATCAACCACAAAAACAAATTATACGGTTGGGCCAATAAATATGGTCATCAACTGGAATTTGAGCTGGTGGAAGAAGAAATGAAAGGTGCCCGCAAAGTCTTTACCGTAGCGGTTGTGGTGGATGGAAAAATCATCAGTACGGGTAAAGCCTATAACAAAAAAGATGCAGGTCAAATGGCCGCACGCCTGGCACTGGAGAAATTAGGGTTAAGCGAACATCACACGTCTGCCTGACCCTATACACATTTTCCGGCCGCTTCCGAAATGAGGATCAGGAATGGATATAGGACGTGAGTTGTTGAATCGTCTGCTCCTGATGCGAGATAATGGCTTTAATCACATCATTGATGGAAATGATGCCCACCAATTCACTGTGCTGAAATACAGGAAGATACCGGATATTGTTGGCCGACATGAGTTCCATGCAATGCTCGATGGAATCTTCCGGAGATATCCGGGGCAGATCGGTTGACATGATTTCGGATACCGGCGTATCGGCTGAAGTTTTACCCCTCAGAATCACTTTGCGTGCATAATCCCGTTCCGTAAGCAAACCTTTGTAGGTATTGTGTTCCATCACCAGTACAGAGCCGATATTTTCTTCGGCCATGATGCGAAGGGCTTCCAGCACGGGTGTATCGGGTTTTACCGACACAAGTCGTCGATCTTTCCGGGCGAGAATATTGGCGACATTAATCATGATAACGGGTTTTAGGTGTTCAGGTTGATAAGCGCTTTCCCAATATAAGACAAAAATCTG
>ERZ795042.1093-NODE-1093-length-18549-cov-3877.209960_pt1 | contig 18549 bp, 22 predicted proteins | sample MGYA00375126_ERZ795042 | MGnify/ENA primary metagenome ERZ795042 (study PRJEB30171, sample SAMN05518105) | compost metagenome | isolation source: Feedstock adapted compost from Newby Island compost facility, Milpitas, CA | place: USA:Newby Island compost...
GCACTTCTTGACACGATTGGCTCAATTGCTTCGAGACAGCTCGACTTTAACTATTCACTTTTATCTCCTGTTTCATTCCTCATCTACGGGACAACTGCCTTTATTGCGACAAGGCTGAAAGGCTTAAAAACTGGAGTATTTTTCGCAGCAATTCTCGGACTCTTTGACTCGACTATTGGATGGAAACTTTCAATGCTACTTGATGCAAACACGGGTGGCTTTGCCATCGAAGTAACGACAGGGCTTTGGATTATGACTGCAGTACTTGTAATTGGATTTTCTGCATTGGTTGGCCTTTTAGGTGGTGCATTGGCAGGTATAGTAAAAAAGAAAGACACGAACGCCTAAAATCGGCTATAGCCAATGCAGACTTACGGCTTAGAATAAAGATATTCAAACTAAATAATGTGCAATCTGGAGAACAAGTGTCCAGTTTCAAAATATCCCACTTGCTGGACCAGAGCGTTAGGCGCCATTGTCCAGCATGCGAACTCTGTAAACAGTACCTAATGATGAACAATAACCTGATTGCCAGAGCTTCCATCACCATAAGTGCACCTGCCGAAAAGGTCTGGAGTGCATTGGTGAATCCTGAGGCCATCAAACAATTCATGTTCGGGACCCATGTTGTCACGGACTGGCGCGAAGGGAGCCCGATTACCTGGAAGGGAGAGTGGCAGGGCAAATCGTTTGGGGATAAAGAAAGATGTGATGATTTCACTTCGCTGATAAGCAAGGGAAATGCTTATATTGCTAACATGTTCGGATAAATACCATGCCCAGATTTGTAGCTTTTCTGCGGGGTGTAAGCCCCATGAATCTAAAAATGGCGGATCTGAAGCAGTGCCTTGAAGCTGGTGGTTTCACGGAGGTGAAGACGATACTTTCCAGCGGCAATGTGGCTTTTCATGCTACTATGGGAGATGAGGAAGCTCTCGCACGGAGCATAGAACAGCAGCTTCAAAGGAATATCGGGCGTTCCTTCCCGGTTACCATCCGCTCGGTTGAGCATCTGTGTAAACTGCTGGCTGCAGAACCCTTTAGTAATTATTCGTTTCCGAAGGGAGCGAAGCCGGTCGTAACTTTTTTATGGCGTGCTCCCGATGCAAAGCTTGCTCTACCCATCCGGCATGAGGGCGTTACCATCCATGAAGTACAGGGGTTGGAAGTGTTTACCACTTATGTTCCTCATCCGAAAGGTCCGGTGTTCATGAGCCTTCTGGAGAAAACCTTTGGCAAAGAACAAACCACCCGCACATGGGAAACGGTAAAAAAATGCGCACAGGGCTGATATATTTGATACATTCGCCTGAAAACATTGTGGGGTAACGCGCATTTGAACTTAACAGACCATATGAAACAATCTAAAATAAATAATCAAAATATGGAGAAAAGTAATGCAAAATTTAAAAAACTAATAGATGAAAAAGCAACTTTTGAAGAAATTTTTAAGCTTGCTCATCTAAATCCAAAAGCCAATCTAATCACTGGTGTAATTTGCGGTTACAGAATTGAAGAAATATAGAACCAATTAACCCGAAAAGTTCGTTGCCTTAATAAATTAGTGGACGAATTAGCCAAAGTAAAAAAGATGGAAAAAATATTAAGAACATATTAATTAAAAAATGGTGCTAACATCCTCATGGACTTTGTAAACCGGAAGGATAACAATTCGCTACTAACAATTAGAATGAAAACATATATTCATTAATTCAACAAATTGCAGGTGACTTTTTAGACAACTATTACAATTGAAAAATACAAGACAGAAAAACAACAAACTGCTAATAGCCACTACATGAAATTGGCGGTTCAGTGCTTAAATCAATTTTTGTGCTTCGTATCAGGTTTATTGCCGGTTGATACGCCTTTGGCGGATGCTTTGAAATCCGCCCGGACGCAAAGTTAGAATTATTGTGTGAAGTGTATTTTCACTTTACATTACTTCCGTTATGCTTTAAAAAACTCACTTAAAACTGCTTGATTTTAGTAAGAACAAATGGAAGATGGTGCATAACGCTTAATTTTCATAAGTTTCGTAAAATCTTCCAAAATATTCTGCTTCAGGATGTGTTGCATAATGTTGGAATTTTTTGGAGTTTTCCCTCCATATAGATACAAAAAAAGAATATATTGCGTATATTTGGGGGTTGGCGTTCATTTAAGACGACATTAATAAATCAATAAATATGAAATCATTAGTTTTTTTTAACAATAAAGGTGGCGTTGGAAAAACAACATTTACCTATCATCTAGGTTATGCATTAGAGAATTTGGGAAAAAGAATTCTTTTTGTAGACCTTGACCCACAATGTAATTAAACAGCTCATCCGTGTGATGAAGATACCATAAATAAAGCTTGGGCACCCGATGGTAATAGTATTTATAAAGCAGTGCAGCCTATTGTTACCGGTGCAGGAGATATGCAAACAGTAAAACCTTACAAAGTGCCTGACAGAAATATCTGGGTTTTTATAGGAGACCTTTTATCATCAGACTTTGACAGTGAATTATCAAATGCTTGGATACAAGTGTTAGCAGGACAAGAAAGAGGTTTCAGGGTTACTTCTTCAATTTACCGACTGATAAATGAATTTGCTCTTGAAAATGGCATTGACTACATTCTTATCGATTTAGGACCGAATCTAGGATCTCTAAACAGAGCAATACTTTTAGGATGTGACAATTTTATCATACCAATGATTCCTGATTTATTTTCACTACGAGGATCCCAAAACTTGGGACTTGTCTTTGCAGATTGGATTAGTAATTATAGAAGTGCAAAAAAAAGAACTAACAACCTTAATTTTGATATACCCAAAGGGGAGCCAGTTTTTTCAGGTTACGTTTTACAACAATTTAATGTTTATAGAACACGCAAAACAAAGGCATATCAAAATTGGGGAGAACAAATACCAACACATATTAAAGAATATGTTATAAATCCATTAGCAAATGTTGATGAACAACTTGCATTAAATCTATCAAACTATCAAATTGCGGAATTCAAAAATTACCACAGTTTAGTTCCTATGGCATAAGAATCCTTAAAACCGATTTTTGAATTAACAAATCAAGATGGTGTAATTGGTGCTCATTATCAATATGTGGATAGTTGTAGAGATGAATTTATCAGAATAGCAAATTGCTTAATACCAATAATATAACTAAGTGCCCATATTGTGTATAAGCAATGGATGGCAATTTGCTAATATAAGCAGAATAATAAGTAAACGGCAGTGCAAATATGTAACAAGGGGGGAAATCCTCCAACTGCATATACACTAACCCGTTGTAGTACACTAAAAGCCAAATTAAATTGAATGAATACAAACTAACTAATATTATGGCAGAGCAAGAAACCTCAAATATTGCTCCTTGGTTTGCGATTTATGCGGCAGGAGATTCTTCGGGAGGGGCAAAACCATAGAGTATATGCAACTTATCGCCGTTCCAATGCATCATGCAGGCACTGGCGACTATCCTTTACTTTCTCCGTATGCTGTCAATAATCCATCGAGATTCGCGACAGACATTGTTTCCCGCACTGCTTTCCAGTTTTACACCCTGTCCCGAACAAGGAGACCTGTATATTTTTATGCCAAAACTGAAGTAGTGGATGATTATTTTGCCGCAATTACACCCTTAAATTGCCTTTTTCACACCCTGTGTTTTTCTCCAATGCTGATTAAGTTTGCCTCAGCTGAATGAAGAAAACATTTCACGGATTTTTCAATTCCAAAAAACATATATCATGAAGGCAATGATTCCGTATCTCAACTTCGATGGGCAGGCCGAAGCGGCCATGCTTTTTTATCAGAAAGTGTTTGATGGTACCTTTCTGGGACAGGGCATCATGCACATGGGCGACGTGCCCGGCATGGAAAAACTGTCGGACGAAGAAAAAAAGCGCGTCATGCATGCTTCCCTCAGTTTTGGAAAGGGCTGTATGCTCATGGCCAGCGATATCCTGCCATCGATGGGACATCAGCTGGTGAAGGGCAACAATCATTATATTTTACTCTCACCCGAGACGAAAGAGGAGGCCGATCGGGTGTTTCAAGCGCTGGCCGAAGGGGGTAAGGTGCAGATGCCCATGCAGGACCAGTTCTGGGGCGATTACTACGGCATCGTGATAGATCAGTTTGGCGTGCAGTGGATGATCAATTACAGTCAGAATGGATGATACGCTATTTCCTTTTCGTAATCAATCATTTGATGTTTAGTTCCGCAGTGATGAAACGAGTATGAAAATACATGCTCATACTTGTTTGATTTTTGAGTAAAAAATATTTTCAGATGAAATCGAAAATCCGCTTTATCATTTGTCTGCTTTATGGACTCATTTTTATTAACGCTGGCCTTAATTTCTTTTTCGGATATATGCCTCCTCCTAATCATTTGCCGGATAAAATGCAGAAAATGAATGCGGCATTCATGGGTATTGGATGGATACTTCCGCTGATTGCATGTGTACAAATCGTGGGTGGTGTGTTATTCATCATCCCTCGATTGAGATTCATTGGCGCGATCATGTTGTTTCCAGTTTTAATCGGGATTTTGCTCACCCATCTTTCGGCTGCACCTGAAGGACTTCCACTGGTCTTGATTTTATTGGGTATCAATCTCTGGATTATGTACGAGCATAGAGAAAAACTCAGGTTAATGATAAAATAGTCGTATGCTGATCTATGATGAAGGAAAAATGATGTATATTGTTCAACTCAAATACTCCAATTGAAAATATGGCACAAGAAAAAATCATCATCCAAACGACAGTCAATGCACCCAGACAAAAAGTATGGGACTATTACACCCGTCCCGAACATATCACCCAGTGGAATTTTGCCGATCCCAGCTGGCATTGCCCAACAGCAAAAAATGATTTACAGGTGGGTGGGCGATATGTTGCACGCATGGAAGCCCGGGATGGTAGTGCGGGTTTTGATTTTGATGCTGTGTATACAGAAATCGATATGGGAAATCATTTTACTTATGAGTTCGGCGGACGATTGGCAACGGTTGAATTTAAAGAGATAGGCGAACAAACAGAAGTAACCATCACATTTGATCCGGAAACTACACACCCGATCGACATGCAAAGAAGGGGATGGCAATCTATTCTGAACAATTTTAAACAATATACGGAAACGCATTGAGGAAAGAGGAAAAATTGTTTTGAATCAAATGCAGTTGTAGTAACGCGTGTCGATCTGTTCAACCTGTTATGCTGATCGTATTGTTGAAAAAAAGCGTCGCATATTGGATATGAATTTGTAACTAAAATATACTTCCCATGCATCCCATCATCCCGCATCTCTGGTTCAGCCATCAGGCAAAAGAAGCCATTGATTTTTACTGCTCGATTATTCCCGACTCGCATATTGTATATAGCGTGCGTTTGCCCGATACGCCTTCGGGCGATGCGGAAGTGTTTTCATTTGTTTTATCCGGTCAGCCTTTCATGGCCATTAATGCCGGTCCTTATTTTCAATTTAACCCTTCTGTTTCGTTTTTTTTGAATTTTGATCCTTCGCGTGATGATCGGGCTCAGGCGCATCTGGAACAAACCTGGTCGGTGTTGTCGGCAGGTGGCAAGGTCCTGATGCCGTTAGGGGAATATCCATTCAGCAAGTGTTATGGTTGGATAGCAGATCAATTCGGCGTATCCTGGCAGCTGATTTTATCCGATCCTGTCGGCGATCCGCGCCCATTCATCGTGCCCTGTTTGTTGTTTACCCGTGAACGGTTTGGACAGGCCGAAGCCGCCCTGCGGTTTTATGTCTCGGTTTTTCCGCAGGCCAGGGTGGGGCGACTCGTGCATTATCATGACATGGATGCTTCCTCGCCGTTTGCACATGCGCTGGCCTATGCCGATTTTCAGATTCATGAAACCTGGATGGCCATTATGGATGGGCCGGGCGATCATGCATTCACGTTCAACGAAGCCATTTCGTTTGTGGTGAACTGCGATACGCAGGCCGAAATCGATGCTTACTGGCAGCAATTATCGGCCGTGCCTGAAGCCGAACAATGCGGCTGGTGTAAAGACTCTTTTGGCATATCCTGGCAGATCGTTCCTGCCGTGCTGGAAGAAATGATGACCCGAGGTACGGCAGCGCAGATCAGTCGCGTCACCCGGGCATTCTTGCAAATGAAAAAATTCGATATCGCCGGCTTGCAACAGGCCTATGCTATGGAGAAATAAATGAATGAATCGCTTCCATTCAGCCAATATGCACAGCAAATCACATATCGCCCAATCCTTTCTTCGCCTGGCTTCATCTGGCCGTGTGGATGAAGCGTTTGCCCGCTATGTACATCCGCAGTTTATCCATCACAATCCCTATTTCCCGGGTGATAGACAGTCGTTTCTTCAGGCCATGAAAGAAAATGCTATGCAATTCCCGCATAAAACTTATGAAACTTTACGCACGATTGAAGAAAACGATCTGGTGGCCATTCATGGTAGGGTAACGCTTTCCCCCGAATCGCAATGGTCGGTCATCCATATTTTCCGTTTTGAAGGCGATTATATCATCGAATCCTGGGAAGCCTCGCAGCAGGTGATCGCCAACTCAGCGAACCGCTTCGGCATATTTTAATCGGATGTGGATTGCATGTGTTTTGTACATCCGGGTAAATACAAAAGTAAAATGCCTTTCTTGCCTTTTTCCTCTGCCTGTTAAACAACGGTTAGCATGGGATTAAAGGGGATTTGTGTATGTTTGCCGTATGGAAAAGCCAATGATTGTTGTACAGGACTTAGTCAAGCGATACAGCGACCTGGAGGCTGTGCGGGGCATCAGTTTTGAGGTGAGGGAAGGGGAGATCTTTGGGCTGTTGGGGCCTAACGGCGCCGGAAAATCGACTACCCTGGAGATTATCGAAACCTTGCGTCCCAAAACCTCCGGCAAGGTATGGGTGAACGGATATGATCTGGATAAAGAACCCCAGAAAATCAAGCAAATCATTGGCGTGCAGTTGCAGAGTGCGGGCTATTATCCCAACCTGAATTTAAAACAGCTGATCGATTTATTTGCCGGCTTATACAACCGACATGTAGATGCCATGGAGCTGTTGCGTAGCATCAAGCTGGAAGATAAGGCAAGAAAAAAATTTAAGGAGCTTTCCGGCGGCCAGCAGCAACGTTTTTCCGTGGCCACCACACTCATCAACGAGCCGAAGGTCATATTTCTTGACGAGCCCACCACCGGCATGGATCCACAGGCCCGACGCAACCTCTGGGATCTCATCAAGCAGATCCGTGAGCGCGGCACCACCGTGGTGATCACCACGCACTATATGGATGAGGCCGAATATTTATGCGACCGGGTGGCCATTATTGATCTGGGCCGCATCATTGCGCTGGATAAGCCCGAGCGACTCATCGATGAGCTGGTGAGCTCGGGTTTTGAACGGCATAAGGAAGTAAAAAAAGCCAATCTGGAAGATGTATTTCTGCACCTTACCGGTAAGGAATTACGCGAAGATTAAATCCATCTCATCATGCAGGAACAGCAATTAGAAGCCTTACGCTATCCCATCGGTCGTTTTCAGCCGCCGGCTTCGATCACGGATGCAGATATTCGTCGTTTCATCGACACCATTGCCCAGCTGCCCGCTAATCTGGAACAGGCCATTGCCCATCTGGATGCAGTCCAGTTGCAGACGCCCTACCGACCGGACGGGTGGACGGTGCAGCAGGTGGTGCATCATTTGCCTGATTCGCATATGCAGGCATATGCCCGTTTTAAACTCGCTTTAACCGAAGATAATCCCGTTATCAAGCCTTATGCAGAAGATCGCTGGGCGGCCCTGCCCGACAGTCAGCAGGTACCGGTGCAGGTGTCGCTGACTTTGTTGCATGCTTTACATCGCCGGTGGGTGGCGCTGATGGAGGCTATGACGACTGCACAATGGGAGCGTACCTATTTTCATCCTGAACATCAGCGCAGCTTTGCCCTGAAAGAAATCGTTGCCCTGTATGCCTGGCATAGCCGCCATCACCTCATGCATATCGTCAGGTTGCGCGAGCGCATGGGCTGGTGAGTTCAGGAGCCATTGATTTACCATCTTTTAAATCGTTCGTATGCTGCTTTTTCCAGCCATTCCCGGTGATTGGGATGGGCAATCTCAATCAATGCTTTTGCTCGCTGCCGCAGATTTTTACCAAATAAATCCGCAACCCCGTATTCTGTTACCACGTAATGTACATGTGCCCGGGTGGTGGTTACGCTGGCGCCCTGTTTGAGAAAAGGTACAATCTTGCTCGCGCCGGTTTTGGTAACTGAAGCCATGGCGATAATGGGCTTTCCGCCGTCTGATAATGCTGCACCACGCATAAAATCCATCTGTCCGCCTACACCCGAGTATTGAAAAGTACCAATCGAATCGGCACACACCTGTCCGGTTATATCTATTTCAATCGCGCTATTAATGGCCACCATTTTAGGATTTTTTCGGATGATGCTGGTATCATTGGTAAATGCCGTTTCTTTCATCGAGATGATGGGATTGTCGTGAATAAAATCATACACTTTTCGTGTGCCCATCACAAAACAGGCCACAATTTTATTTGGAATCACCTTTTTATATTTCCCGGTGATTACGCCTTTTTCAACGAGGGGAATCAAGCCATCGGAAAACATTTCGGTATGAACGCCCAGATCGCGATGATGTTCCAGCTGCTCGAGCACCGCATTGGGAATAGCTCCAATACCCGTTTGTAGGGTAGAGCCATCTTCAATTAAGGCCGCTATATGTTTGCCGATTTGTTGTTCGACGGCTGTTATGGGAGCACCCTGCACTTCATGAATATCGGCTTCATGCCATACAGCAAAATCAATATCTTTTTCATGTACAATACCGTCGCCATGTGTGCGTGGTACACGTGGGTTGACCTGTGCAATCACGAATCGAGCGGTTTCTACTGCGCTGAGCGTTACATCAACTGATGGACCCAGTGAACAGTATCCATGTTGATCAGGCGGACTCACCTGAATGAAGGCGACATCGATGGGTAAGATACGATTGCGAAATAAAGTTGAAATATCGCTTAAAAACACGGGCACATAATCACCGATACCTTCAGAAAGTGCCTGGCGCATATTGCTGCCAATAAAAAATGAATTGGGATAAAAAGCATCGGTATATTCCGGTTTACAATATGGTAGCTCGCCTTCCGTGTGAATATGCACGATTTCCACATGGCGCAATTCATGAGCTCTCGCCACCAGTGCATCGATTAACACATGAGGGGTCATCGCTACACTGTGAATAAACAGGCGATTGCCCGATTGAACAATCGATACGGCTTCTGTTGCATTTACCCATTTCATATTGAATGATATGATATTATTTCATGCTGCAAAGTAAAGCGATATGTGCATCCATGCAAATGAGTTTCATCAATTGCGATGGTGATTTTTATCATCTGTAATACATTTCTTTACCTCATGATTTTTCGTTAGATTAGAGAAAAATTTCAGTAGATGTTAGGAACACTTACGGCTTCACAGATTGATGCGCTGTTGCAACGCCATGCATTTGGTCGCATTGGCTATCAGATTGATGGCAGGATTTATATCATTCCGGTCACTTATCTTTTTGATGGCACCTCTATTCTTGCACATTCCCGGGAAGGAGAAAAGATTCGAGCATTACGAAATCAACAGGAAGTGTGTTTTCAGATTGATGAAATTGCTGATCAAAGAAACTGGCAAAGCGTATTGGTTTGGGGTTTATATGAAGAAATTAGCGATCCGCAAGAACGTTATTACGTACTGGATAGATTGATTCGCAAGATCTATAAGCTGGATGTGCATCAGGCAGCCGATAAGCCTATGGAACTCGACGTTCGACCTGAGCAATTGCTGGACGAAGAGGCGAAGCATATCGTATATCGGATCCGGATTCTTGAAAAAAGCGGGCGCTTTCAACAACAAGCATAACAGTGTCCATCAACTATTGCAATGTTTCTTTGTTTACGATAATTTTTTTTACATGGAGCTGAACGCCAATGCCCGTATTGTACTGGAATCCAGATATCTGCGGCGCAACCAGGAAGGGAAAATCATTGAAACGCCGGAACAGATGCTGGAACGTGTAGCACTGGCCGTAGCTGAAGCTGAACTGCATTGGGGGCAGGCAAGCGATGTACGGGAAATGGCAGCTTCGTTCTTTCATTTGATGAATGAAAAACTTTTCCTGCCCAATTCACCTACTTTGATGAACGCAGGCATGCTTTCTGGCCAATTAAGTGCATGCTTTGTATTGCCTGTTGAAGATGATATGGCCGCCATCTTTCATACACTATCCCTCGCTGCTTTGATTCAACAGAGTGGTGGCGGCACGGGCTTTAACTTCAGCCGCCTCAGGCCTGAAGGAAGTTACGTACGTTCAACCGGAGGCACGGCTTCAGGGCCTCTGGCTTTTATGCAGATCTATAATGCAGCAACCGAAGGAATTAAACAGGGCGGAAAGCGAAGAGGAGCTAATATGGGTATCCTGAATGTAAATCATCCAGACATTTTATCTTTTATCCATGCCAAGCAAGAAGCGCATCAACTGGAAAATTTTAATATTTCCGTAGGCATATGGAATGATTTTTTTAAAGCACTGAATGCCGGAAATACATATACACTCCGTTTTTCAGATGCGCATACAAAACCCATTATACGAAAAATATCGGCTGTTCAACTCTGGAAGAAATTAATACATGCCGCATGGGCAACAGGAGATCCCGGATTAATATTTCTGGATACCATTCAGCGGTTTAATCCCACACCCGATATCGGCCTGATAGAGGCTACCAATCCCTGTGGAGAGGTGCCTTTATTGCCTTATGAATCCTGTAATCTCGGGTCTATTAATCTTAGCCGCATGCTGAAGCAAAACCACATGCATGGGTGGGAGGTGGATTGGGAAAAATTGCAACATGCTGTACAGCTTGCCATTCGCTTTCTGGATAATGTAATTGAAATGAATCATTACCTGCATCTAGAGCTGAAGCGGATGGCGATGGGTAATCGGAAAATAGGATTAGGTGTGATGGGATGGGCTGAAATGCTCATCCGGCTGGGTATTCCGTATGATTCACAGCAGGCTTTGCAATTAGCATCGCAACTGATGCAATTCATTCAACAGCAAGCCGAGGTTGCTTCTGCAACACTGGCCCGGCAGCGGGGTTCATTCCCATTTATCAAGCAAAGCAAATTTTACAGACAAAAACGTCGAAATGCTACACTGACCAGTATTGCACCTACCGGTACCATTTCGCTCATAGCAGGTACAAGTTCGTCTATTGAGCCTTTGTTTGCGATAGCGTATAAACGCGAACATGTGTTGAATAATCAAACCCTGTTTGAAATCAATCCTGCTGCAATGGAAATTTTATCCGGGCAAAAACATTTTAGTGAACAGATGCTCGATGAGATCATCTTGAAAGGAAGTGTGCAACATATCAAACAACTTCCGGAATCCGTCAAACGTCTATTAAAAACTTCTCTTGAGATCGATTATACCTATCATATTGCGCATCAGATCAGTTTCCAGCGGTATACCGACAATGCTGTATCCAAAACCATCAATATGCCCGAATCATCCACAGAAGCCGATGTAGAAAAAGCTTATCGCATGGCATGGCAACAGGGAGCAAAAGGCATCACGATTTTCCGCTACGGATCTAAACCCGATCAGGTATTACATGCCGGTTTGAAAAAAGAAGATGAAATCGTGCGCGTACTGGAATCGGAAATCCATGATTGCAAATCCAGTTGCCGCCTTTAAACTTATTTTTTTACCAGTGTGAAATAAACAGCGGAATCGGCAACATCTTCATCAGGTGCAACGCCTCGCTTTTATGCAGCATTTGAGACAGCATGCTTCTTCCAAAGGATCCCATCACACCGATGATTTGTTTCTTCTGTTCATAACTCGTCAAGAAACTATTCAACAATTTTTCTGAAGTTTCTTCATAGTATGCATCCATGTAATGTGCGTTCATCCAGTCGATTAATAATTTTTTATCCTGCATTTTTTCTGTTTCTTGAGCATAGATGGCCCGAAGGGGTTTATCCATGAGTGCTGGGAACAAATACGAAAATTGCTTGATAGCGAAAACAGATGAAGGTGTGCCGTTATAACCGAAAATGATTTCATCGATATGGTCTATGTTGCTGGAGAACAGAATTACAGGACATTCACCGTACATGAGAATATCTCTGAGAAATTTAAACCGAACGATATCTTCAGACGGATTATTCAATGAATGAATGTCGAGCAACAGCAGGTCAGCATATCGCATGTGTTTGAACAGAAATTCCTGTGTTACCGTTCCATCTTCAAATGGACGGATTAAAATTCCTTTTTTATCTGCCTCTAGCTGCATTTTTTGAAAATTCTTTTCAATGACTTCGTACCTTTCCCTTTCGGCAATCTGTCCGGGTAGCGTGACAAATGTTCGCTGGTCATACCATAATGCAGTATTCAGCATATCATCCATATACACTTCCATGATTTTGGTATGCGTGATGTTTGCCAGATATGCAGGGAAATTCAGTATTTCAGGTTTGAAATACATACCGTCGGTATACAATAATATTTTTAACATGGCGAAAAATTTTTAAATGTGATGAATATAAAATGTATTTCGAGATGAATGGTGATTTTCGAAAGGAGAGGCTTTCCTGTAAAAGCCCCTCCTTTCGATGTTGCTTATGCCTCAACCACCGGATATTATCAGCATGAGGGTTTATTAAGATTCGGCAGATAGGATTACCTTCAATGCCTTTTCTGCACTTGCATGTTTAAATACCTGATAGGCCGTTATGCCTTCATACAGTTTAAAGTGATGGGTAATTAATTTCTCGGGTGTTAGCTTACCCGATTGAACGGTTTTCAGCAACAACGGTATGGTAACGGTATCTACCAGTCGCGTCGTGATTTTAATATTATGTGACCAAAGTTTTTCCATGTGCAGCGTAACGGGTTTACCGTGCACACCGATGTTTGCGATGATGCCACCAGGGGCTATCAATGATTGACATAGTTCAAAGCTTTCGGGCACACCTACGGCTTCAATAACAACATCTGCACCCCTTCCCTGTGTAAGGCCTTTTACGACTTCAATGGGATTGGTTTCCTTGAGATGTATGCTATAATCTGCACCAAACTTTCTGGCGATTTCCAGTCGGTTTTCATCCATGTCGATGGCAATCAACATACCAGGCGAATAAAACTGTGCGGTGAGCAAAGCAGCCAGTCCAACTGGGCCAACCCCCACAATTACCACATTATCACCCGGTTTTATTTCTCCATTCAATACGCCGCATTCAAATCCGGTTGGCAAGATATCACTGAGCATCACCAGTGCTTCTTCTTCCAACCCCTGGGGAATGTGATAGAGGCTATAATCGGCATAAGGTATGCGTACATATTCTGCTTGTGTGCCATCGATCAAGTGACCCAGCATCCATCCGCCGCTTTCGCAATGTGAGTACATGCCTTTCCTGCAATAAGCACAACTGCCGCAGGAGGTAATGCAGGAAATGAGTACATGATCACCGGGTTTAAATTTGCGTACGGCCTTGCCTGATTCTTCAACAATACCCACGCCTTCGTGTCCAAGTATTCTGCCATCGGTAACTTCGGGTACATCGCCTTTCAGAATATGCAGGTCTGTTCCGCAAATGGTTGTTTTGGTGATTCTCACGATTACGTCAGTGTCTTCAAGAATGACCGGGCGCGGTTTATCTTCCCATTCGATGTTTCCGGGCCCGTGATATACAATTGCTTTCATGGTTAAAAAATTTAATGATGAAGAATAAAACGAGTTTATGTTTTTCAAATTAAGGGAGCTATGACCAGCATAGCTCCCGTGTTCACCTCACCAACTGCTATGAAACGTGTCAAAATCCAACCGTTCCTTCCAGCATCAATCCATGAAATTGACCGCCATAATTGATGTTGTTTGTCGGATAATTGTGATAGCGTTGATCCACATATTCGGCTTTCAGCAGCACGGTGGGGGCAATATACCAGCCCAGTGCAGCCTGTATCCGGTCGACCTGTACTGCCTGAGCGACACCAGGCAATTCACCTTTCACCCAATCATACCGGATACCCACATAGATATTTTGCTTAGGGCCGAAATAATAGAGCAGATCACCTACCAGCTGATCGGCTTTTCTGTTGGAGGTTTCAGCGCCCGTTCTTCCCTGGGCATGTTCGTATGTCCCGAAGAAAGTCAGTCCACGATATTGAATGAAAGGGTTTATCATGATGCTGGTTACATGATTGCTAAATTGGGGATTATATTCACCCGACCAGGCATTGTTGGAAATCGTAGCCTGTGTATTTTCCATTACCAGATAGTAACGCGATCCGCCCCGGTCGCCGTTGTAGAGCTGATTGCCCGGTGATTTCTGATTGGTATAAATTGAACCGGTGAGCCGAAAACGCAAATCGGGTGTGAATTGCTTATCAAATCCTAACTTACCATAGATGGCCGGTCCACGGCTCGATGGATTGGTAACGGTGGTATTCACCTGACTGCCGGCAACGCCAATCATGCCGATCCATCCTTTGTTCATCACATAAGCTTCACCACTGATGGCCGTCATGAATGCATCCATGATATAATTCCCTACAAATGGATTTTGAATGGCCTGTCCATTATCCGTACGACGGAAATGTGCATCACCATAATTGATTTCAAAATCGCCTACGCGAAAACGCACATAGTTCATCAAATGATCGATGGCCTGATTATGCAGAAAGCTTAATTTATCGATTTGCAGAAAACCTCCTTTTACCCATGTATCGTTATGATGGCGAGATGATAGATAGGTAATCACGTTCAATTCAATTCCATCGGCCACCTCGGCATCCAGATTCAGATTAGCTGTGGCCAGGTTAAATCCATTGCCGATGGTAATCAGCTTATTCTGATCCACACCATTCACAATGTTGGGCGTGGCTTCATTCGAATGACGCAGTGCCTGGAACTGCTGTGTGAAACCTGCGCCAATCTTGAGTTGTAGATGTGTGAAGGTGGCCGTGTCGTTTTTAGGCGGTTCAAACATGTTGAGTCCGCGCTTATCATAAGGCCACATATTGGGCAATACCTTTTGTGCATATGCTTGATGCACGGTTCCTGCAATGAGCAAGAGCATCGACAGGTGTTTGAGATACTTTTTCATGGTGTGAAGATTTAATTGTGAAACCATTATTTCTTTAGTGATTGTTGAATGATAGTCCATCCGTAGAGAACAGATCCACATTGAAATGAATCGTAACTTCTTTTCCGGTTTTCATTAACCCCATAAACGTAGGTGGTGTCACCCGATAATCGGTCATGTCAATCGGTTTATCACCACTGCATAAAAGCCGATTGTTATCTACCAATTTGCACACCGCATTGACGGTAACCACATGCATTACTCCGGCAATCGTAAGGTTGCCTACAGCACTGATTTGATAGGTATTCCCATTACGTGTTACCTTTCCGGAGTTGGCTCGAAAAACAATCTGCGGACATTGTTCGGCTTTCAGCGCCTTATAAGCTTTGTTGTCCATCATGGAACCTTCCGTACTTTTCAAACTGTTTACTGGAATCACAAGTGTGAGGTTATTTAATCCATTGATTTGATGTTGACTATCTTCGGTGAAACTTACCGAAAGCTGCACATCATTTGATTTCATGGACCAATCATGCAGGGTAGAAGTACCTTTTATTTCCACAAATGATTGAGCCGACGCTTTATATGTGCTTTGTGCAGAGGCGCGTAAGCTGAAAATACCGATCATCAGTGCAAGAAGCATAATCATCGTAAAGATTACGATTAGGACCTCTCTGGCATAATTCCGTTTCATGGCTTTGTGTTTTTAGTTTTGAATAATGAATCATTTCATCACAAAATTGTGTATACATAAATCGCTGTACGATGACATACATCAATCTGACCGATGATTTTCATCAGTATGAAAGATGACTTTCATCACCACGTATTGAACCATGCGGTGCATGAAAACATGTGATACGATTAATCGTTTGCGTATATGTGCAAACTATTTGTGGGTGGATATATGACGCGCGAGCATATCAAAAAAAATAACGCCTCATCATCTTAAGCAGATGAAGAGGCGAGTATGAAAACGAGGATAGAAGAAGAAAGAAAAATATTATTTTAAATTCTTTTCAAACAGGTGAAAGATGCGTTTGTATTCATCCGTCCAGCTGCTGGGATCTTTAAATTCATGGTTTTCCAGTGGATACACCGCCAGTTCCCAGTTATCTTTCCCCAGTTCAATCAGCTTTTCGGTTAAACGCACAATATCCTGAAAATGCACGTTTGTATCTTCCATGCCATGGCACATGAGTAGATGATCTTTTAAACCCCCGGCGAAATAAATAGGTGAACTGCGTTTGTAGGCTAAACTATCTTCGTAAGGCAGATTCAAAATATTTGAAGTGTACGGATCATTGTAATGTGCCCAGTCGGTTACCGAACGCAGGGCGGCGCCGCATGTAAACACGCCGGGTTGTGTGAAAAGCGCCATCAGCGTCATGAATCCACCGTACGATCCGCCCCAGATGCCGATATGGTGGGCATCCACACCCAGACTATCGGCCATAAAGCGGGCTGCATCCACTTCATCGGCTAAATCATTACCACCCATGTGGCGATAGATAGCCGTACGCCAGTAGCGCCCATAGCCTGCACTGCCGCGATAGTCCACATCCAGCACGGTATAGCCATGATCGGCCAGCAGGTTCGCAAACATATACTCCCGGAAATAATAATCGCTCCACCATTTCATGGCATCCTGCAGATAGCCGGCGCCATGTACGAACAACACGCCGGGGTGTGTGGGGGCGGGTCGGTGGGGCCTGAACAGACGGGCATATACCCGATAGCCGTCGCGATCGGTGAAGGTGATGATTTCCGGAGCGCGCCAGGGGTAGGAGCGGAAGAGCGGGCTTTCGGCCAGGTGGGTGATTTGCTCGGGTTGAGCATCCGGATGATTACGCTGCACATACAGCTCCCAGGGATGATTGCTGAATGAATGCAGGATGGCCAGCCAGCGGTCATCGGGTGAAACCACAACGCGGTTGCCGCCCTCCTGATGGGTGAGGCGAACTTGCTGGCCACTGGCGATATCGAGGCGATAAAACTGAAGCTGGCCGGGCTCTACGGCATTGGTGGTGATATAAAACGATTTTTTATCGCGCGAGAGCACGGCCGTTTGTACTTCATAACGGCCATGGGTGAGGGCGCGTCTCTGCTGTGTTTGCAGGTCGTACAGGTACAGGTGTGAATAGCCGGTGGCTTCCGACTGAAACCAGCAGGTATGGTCGTTCACCCAGCCCACATTGCCCATGCTGTATTTCCAGCCGATGCCCGGCCCATCGATCCAGGCTTCGTCGCGCTGGCGATCGATGAGCGTGAGCTTGCCGTTTTCCGGATGCAACTCCATAATCCAGCGATCTTTGTTGTCCATCGAACGCACCACCACCAGCGCATGGGTGCCTGCATCATTCCAGAGCGGCCCGTTCACCACCACCTTGCGGAATGGCGGATGGGCCGTCCAGGCGCTGTCTTCCGAGGGATAATCTTTTAAATAATCCGGCTTGTCGTGAATGCCGGGAATATCGTGCGTATCCACGGCATAGGTGGTGTCGCGCTGCCGATCATAAATCCACATCTGCATTTCCGGCTGGGGCGCGCCCACCTTGGTGCGACCGGGAATGGTTTCGGTGTAACCCGACCGGGTGACATATTCCGGGATAATGGTGCGCTGGGCGTCGGCAGGTTCTTTGATCAGTTGATAGGTGATAAAACGACCGTCGGGACTGATCTGTAGGCCGGCAACGTGCTGGCGGCCGATGAAAATGCTGTCGGGTAGCTCTCTAAGGCTGTTCAACCTTTGCTCGGCCAGCTGTTCATCAGCTTCTTGTTGTTTGCGCTGCTGCAGGACGATGGAGTTTTCCAGTGCATCGCGCTCCAGAAAAGCCGCCTGTGGACTGGCATGCGTGGATGCTGTGGGCTTTTCTGCATGGATAAACAGGGTGAGCTGAGAAAGCGCTCCTGTGGCGGTATCCCAGGCAAATAAATTATCGCCCTGCTGAAAAACAATTTTTTGATGGTGAAACGAAAATACCGGATGGAAGGCCATTTCGGCGGTATGGGTGATTTGCCGGAGGCGATGTGTGGGGATATGCAACCAGAAAATCTGTCCCTGCTGGCTATACACCAGGTTTTGTAAACTCGGGTCGTAGCTGCCCGAACGCTGGGCCAGCGCCTGCAAACGCTCGGCAGGAGAGGCTTTCACGGGTTGATGATTGGTAAGTGTGATGTAGTACAGCGAATCCGCCGGTGCTTTGTCTGGATTCCAGCTGAAATACAATTTTTGTCCGTCAGGACTCCAGAACGGATCGGAAGGGGAGGTGCCTATCCATTTGGGGTCGCTCATGATTTGTTCGATGGTGAGGCTATCGAGCGTCTGGGCGTGCAGGCAGGTGCTGAAGCCCAGCCAGAGCAGGAA
>ERZ795042.1099-NODE-1099-length-18508-cov-167.078361_pt1 | contig 18508 bp, 14 predicted proteins | sample MGYA00375126_ERZ795042 | MGnify/ENA primary metagenome ERZ795042 (study PRJEB30171, sample SAMN05518105) | compost metagenome | isolation source: Feedstock adapted compost from Newby Island compost facility, Milpitas, CA | place: USA:Newby Island compost...
TTACTGGGGAATTTTCAACCGATTATTTTGAGGAATTTTCAATCGGTCTTGACAATCTCCAGGGTGAAGAGTCCGGAATGTGAGTGCCGGACAACGAAAAATTTAGCATGGGAGCTTCCGGCAGGGAAATAGTGTGTAGTAAGTTGCAATGGATTGTTGGAGTACCGAGTTAGCAGCCGGAAAAATTGAGCATGCTTTTATCATTATCCAATTGAAATGCCTGATTCGGAGCATCGTGCCATAAAGTAATGGAAGACGGGAACCAACCATCCTCTCCTACTCGACTATTAGTATGGTGAAGACCGATTATTTTCAAAGATTGAAAAATTGCTTTATTGCTCCCGTATCATCCTTTCCGAAAGGTGGCTGAGGGTCAAGGTAACGGACAATGGTATCATACGCTGATGCATACTCCTGCTTCAGGTATTGGATTTTGCCGACGATTCCGGCGATTTCTTTCGTAATTTCAAAAGGTTTGGTCTGTACCTGATAGGGAGGCAGCTTGGCGATTTGGGCCATTTTGTTTTCCATCTTTGCGAAAAGAGCCAAAACCTCGTCCCAATAGGAGGGCTGATCTTGTGAACCCATTTCATACAGTCGGTAAAAAGCTTCCGTATAAATCGGAAGATCCCACGGGTATTTTTCCGTGCCGGAAATCAGATGACGGACGGCTTCATCGGTTTTCCCTTCCAGCAAATAAAGAACATATCGGGAGAAAAACGTGTCACGGCGCTCGGGCTCATATTTCTCCATGAGTTCAACGGCTTGGCTCATTCCAGACAAATATGCCGAATCGTTGAATTGATTGTATAAGAGCTGTTCAATGCTGAAATAGTTTTGCAAATGGGCAAACTGCTTACTTTGCTGAACAGCCCGATTTGCAGCCGCCAACAATTCATGTGCACTTGGTTGTCCACCGGCAATCAGTTGATTGGTCTTGTTGTACGCCAGATGACCATCGTAAGTCCGGATGGATACAAACAGAACAAACAGGAGCAGCAAGGGCAACACGACAGAATAGGCTCTGGTCACAGTTTGCTCGTGGCTTAGCGACCATCTCGGCAAATCTTGTGCGAGAAGGCCGAGGGAAAAATAAACAATGGCGCCGATCACCACGTAGCTGAAATTGAAATCGATCAAACTGTGGACGAGGAGAGAAACGACCAGAATGAAAAACAGAAACGAGGATTCGTCCAATCCGGACCGGAGCGAACGGATCATATATTGGATCAGGATCCATGCAAAAATGACAACCAGAACCAAAAGACCGGTCCATCCGGTTTCCACCAAGTGCTGCAGGGCAAAACTATGAACTTGGGAGCTTTGATATGGATAACTTTGGTACTGTTCGTAAAGAACATTCCAGGCCCCGCCGCCGGCGCCAAAAACGGGGTAATCCCGGCTGATCCGGAGAGCGTCGGCATAGAAGCTGAACCGCTCGAGAACGCTGTGTTGGGCGAAATTGATGCTGGCAACCCGCTGCTCGATGTTGTCGGGGAGCCACGCAACCAGGCTCGTCTTGAGAAGAAGGGTTCCCAGACCGGCCACGATGGCAATCGATCCAAGGGGGAGCCACATGGAATGGGTCCGTTTCGCATCCAATCGGGCCCACTTGTCCAGTCGCGGCTCCACATACCGGCTGATCAAATGGCCCAGAATGGCGCTCGCGGCGGAAGCGGCGATCAGCAAGCCGACACCAAGGGCAAATCGGCCGAAAGCGAAAGCCTCCTGCTGCCCAATCCCGAGGCGGTTGACCGGGCTGAAAACCGCCAGAGCGGATATGCCGGCCGCAAGAGTGTAAAGCATATACAGAACTTGCCGGGAAGGTCTCAAAAACAGGAGAAAGAAGACAAACAGAACAGGGAAGGCCAGCCAGGCGCCGCGTGACAAGGTCAAGATCAGGGAAATCAGCAGTAGCGGCAACATGGCGGCCGAAACGAAGCGAAGGACCCGCGACCGGGCATACGTGACGATGAACAGGGAAGATAGCGTCAGGGCGATCAGAAAAGCCCCGTATGTATTGGCATATTGGAATACGGACATGAGCCGGTACTCACCGGAAAACAGGTTGACTGCATCTTTGTAAAGCTTCAGGCCGAACCAGTTGACTAAACCAAACAACACAACCGCATAACCGGATAGATGCACAACCAGGACGGCATAACGCCGGTATTGCTCTGAGCGAATGACCACGTATCCGAATGCGAACAAAAGGGCATAAACGACGTGAATGAGAATCGCCATGAATGCGCCATGTCTGGAGACGGCTCCGAAACTGGACAACACGACGGTCAAGGGAATGAGCCAAATCAGAAGAAGCGGCCAAACGGCCGGTTTTTCTTTAAGCCGGATATAGTGGAAGCAGAAGACAAGGCCGAGCGCCAGGGACAGGATGCCGGCAAGCAAAATGGGGGCGTCAAATTGAGGGAGCCCGCCGTTGAACAGGGCTTGTTGATACAAAGCAAAATTGGACAGGGCGGCGATCACCAGCGAGATGATCACCGATGAACGCGCAAACGATTGCGCCGGTCTGTTTCTTCGTTTTGCCATGGCACACCCACCAATTTTCAGGTTTGATTAACGAACATGTTTGTTCAAAAAGGATTCCACCTCGGACAGGAACCGGTCCTCGTTGAACGATAACGCATGCTGGCGAAGAGCCTGCGGATCGAACGAAAGCCGCTCGAGTTTTTCAACGGCTTGCACGATGCCGTCCGCCGTCGGTTCGCGGAAGAAGACGCCCGTCTCCCCGTCGATCACCGTCTCCAGGGCGCCGCCCCGGGCGTAGGCGATGACCGGCCGGCCGCTTGCCTGGGCTTCCAGCGGCGTGATCCCGAAATCTTCCTCGCCCGGCATGATGAACGCCTTGCAGCGCGAGAAATAGGCTGCCGTTTCCTCGTCCGGCAGGCGGCCGAGGAGGCGCACCGTCGGCCCCGCCATTTTCTCCAGCCTTTTGCGGTCGTAACCGTCGCCGATGATCACGAGGGGCTTCCGCAGCCGGTTGAACGCTTCGATGGCGAGGTCGACCCGCTTGTAGGGCAGAAGCCGGGACACGATCAGGTAATAGCCGTCGTCGCCGTCCGACAGGCGGAACCGGTCGGCGTTCACGGGCGGGTAGATGACGGCGGCCTCGCGGTTGTAGTACTTTTTGATCCGTTTGGCCACATGATTGGAATCGGCGATGAAATGATCCACCCGCTGCGCGTTCAGCTGGTCCCACAGCCGGATGCGGTGGAGCACGCCGGGCAGCACGAGCCGGTACAGCGGATTGCGGATCGTTTCTTTCATGTAGTCGTGGTACAGATCCCAGATGTAGCGCATCGGCGTGTAGCAGTAGCAAATGTGCGTCTGGTGCGGGAACGTGAGAACCCCTTTGGCGAAGGCGCTTGAACTGGAGAGGATGACATCGTATCCCCGCAGATCGAACTGCTCCACGGCCAGCGGAAACAGGGGAAGCAGCTTTTTGTAGTGCCTTTTTGAAAATGGAATGTTCTGGATGAACGACGTCCGGATATCCGCTTTCCGGATGCGCTCCGGCAGGATCGAGTAATCGGCGATGATGGTGTAGACGGGAGCGTCGGGAAACAGCTTGAGCAGCGACTGCAGCACTTGTTCCGCGCCGCCGAGCTGGTTCAGGTAGTCATGGACGATGGCGATTTTCATGATGGCTCTTCCGCACTCCTATTTCCGCTCCAGCGCTTTGTGGTAGACCTCCAGCGTCTCCCGGGCCGTCCGTTCCCAGGAAAACCGACGGGAGCGTTCCAGCGCCTTTTGCGCATACTGGCCGTGCAGGCCGTGATCGGTCCAGATGTCCTTCATCAGTCCCGCAAGCTGCTCCGCATCCGTCGGCGGGAAGAGCAGCCCGGCATCGCCGACGATTTCGGGAATCGACGACAGGTTGGAGGCGATGACGGGAATGCCGCAGGACATGGCTTCCACAAGCGGGAGGCCGAACCCTTCATAAATCGACGGATACACCAGCGCCCGGGCCCGGTTGTAGAGGGCCGGCAGGCGTTCATCCGGCACGTAGCCGGTGAACACGACCCGCTCTTCCAGCCCGTGTTCCTTGATGTATTCCATGATCGGGTTGTATTTCCAGCCTTTCGGGCCGACGATCACGAGTCGCGGCTCCCTGCATCCGGCATCCAGCAACCGTTTGTAGGCCCGAAGAAGCGTGATCAGATTTTTGCGGGGTTCGACGGTGCCGACCGCCAGGAAATAGCCATCGGACAGTCCGTAAAGTTCCGTGACGGTTTTGGCCTCATCCGGCGGCAGCGGGCGGAACTGGCCGTCGGCCGCCAGATGGACGACATCGATTTTGTCTTCCGGTACCGACAGCAGTTCCACGATGTCTTCTTTCGTCTGCATGGAATCCGCGATGATCCGGTCGCACACCCGGGCGCTGTAAGGCACCCATTTCATGTGATGACGGTAGATCTGCTCGGTGGTCACTTCCGGATACCGCATGTAGGCCAGATCGTGGATGGTCACCACGGTTCCCGCTTTCAGCGCCGGAAAATGGACGAAGTTCGTGCCGTGCACGATGTCGATGGAACCGGGGGCGAACAGATCCAGCGGCACCTGATACAGCGGGTTCGGTTTCATGAACCGGCGGATCGCCTTATACGGATAGTACCGGTCCAGCATGGCGTTCTCCGGCCAGTCGGGAACGGGCGGCCGCTTGCGAAAAAAAACGGGATTTTGCAGGAACTTGACGTGAACGCCCAAAGCGCTCAAATGCTCGTACAATTTGGCCGTGTACCGGTAGACGCCGGAACGGTTGGAGTAAAGCGGCGATCCGTCGAGCAGCACGTTCATCAGTAGGCTCCCTCTCCCCGAATGACGGCCGGGATCGTTTTCAGCAAAATTTTGAGGTCGAGGATCAGGCTCCAGTTTTCGATGTAGTAGATGTCCAGATTGACCCACTGGCTGAAGGACAGGTCGCTGCGGCCGCTGACCTGCCACAGCCCGGTGATGCCCGGCGTCACTTCCAGCCGGCGCCATTCCCATGCTCCGTAATGTTCCACTTCGATGGGCAACGGGGGACGGGGACCGACCAGGCTCATGTCCCCCTTCAGCACGTTGAACAGCTGGGGAAGCTCATCGATCGAATATTTCCGCAAGAAACGGCCGAGCCGCGTGACGCGCGGGTCATCGTGGATTTTGAAGGCGATGCCGTCCGCCTCGTTTTGGTTCCACAGCTTCTCCAGCAGCCGGTCCGCATCCGGCCGCATGGACCGGAACTTGTACATGTTAAACAGCTTGCCGTTCCGCCCGACCCGCTGCTGTCTGTAAATGACCGGTCCCCGGGAATCCAGTTTGATCAGAATCGCGACAAGCAGCATGAAGGGAGACAGCGCCACAACGAGCAGCGAGGCCGCCAGAAAATCGAAGCAGCGCTTCAGCACGAGCCCGAGACCGCGCATCGGGGTTTTCACCAGGGTCACCATCGGCAGGGCATGGATGCGGCCGATCTGCACGGTGCCCGCCACCAGGTTGAACATGTCGGGGATGATGGTGATGGCCAGGTTGTACTTGCGCAGCTCGCTGATCAGCCGGTTGACCAGTTCCCGCTCGGACGGGATGGTGATGATCACCTCGTCCACGGCATGCTCTTTCACCACATCGTAAATGTCCATGATTTTGCCGAGTACCGGCGCATGGGACGATTGGCGGTTCGGATCGTCGTCCAGAAAGCCGATGACGTTGCAGGCCAGCGATTTGTTCCGGATCAATTCGTCCGCCAGCGACTGGCCGATCTGGCCGGCGCCTACGATCAGCGTGTTGACCGCAAGCGCGCCTCGCGCCGCCAGCACCCGCTGGAGCAGCCGTTTGACGGTCCGGATCAGGGACGCGAGCGCGGTCGACAGGACGAGAAAGAGCAGGATGACCAGCCGGGAATAATCATCCAGATTGAGCAGAAACGTGCAGCCGATGGTCAGCAGAATGGCGCCGCCCGCAACGCCGGCCATCCGGAAGCATTCATCGATGACGGTGATGTTCATCCGAAAGGAAAACAGACGGGCGCGATATAATAGAACGAAGTAGAATAGAGAAAAAAGACCGTAAAAAATCAAATATTGTCCAAGCCGGGGGAAGTCCGGGTCGAAAATCGACGGCAATTCGCCAAACTCCTGGCGGATTCGATAAAAAAACAAAAGGAAATACAGGGCCGAAATCGAAATATACTCGATGGCCACAAAAAAGGTTGTCCACATGACAAGGAGGCTTTTTCGCTTCTGGAGCCGTTCGTTCAAACGGGATGCGTGCGCTAGAAACCGGGTTTCCGATATATACGGAAAAGACATGGCGCGCGTCACCATCTCCGGCAAAGGTTTCATCAGTCCGATTATGGTCCGATGCTGAAAATTGGTGTATAGTAAAGAAGTGTGGTGAAAATACCGCAAATGATCGTTTTCATTATACTACACCCCTCATGAGGCCGCCACACATCCCAGCAGATTCAAAGACGGCAGCCGGAGGGACGGAGGTGCCCGGAAGCCTGTGCACAAGACAGCGGTGATCATGGCCGGAGGCAAGGGCGAACGGTTTTGGCCGAAAAGCAGGACGAACCTGCCCAAGCAGTTTCTGAACATATCCGGAAACGAATCCATGCTTCAACTGACGATCAAACGGCTGGAAAAGCTGATTCCGATTTCGCAAATTTTCATCGTCACCAATGAACTGTATGCGGAATTGATCAAAGCACAGATCCCGAAACTACCCCATGACAACATCATCATCGAACCGGTGGGCCGCAATACGGCGCCCTGCATCGGCGTGGCGTCCGTCGTGATCGAAGAGCGGTTTCCCGGCAGCACCATGGTCGTGCTGCCGAGCGACCATATCATTCAGGATGAAGCGGGGTTCATGCAAATTCTGGACACCGCCTTCGAGGTGGCGGCCTCCGGGCCGCATCTCGTGACGCTGGGCATCCGGCCCACCTATCCCGAGACCGGGTACGGCTACATTGAGCGGACGGACGACGTCCGCATCGTCAACGGGATGGAAGTCTACAAAGTGAACCAGTTCGTGGAGAAGCCGAGCGCCGAGAAAGCGAAAGCGTATCTGGAAGCCGGCAATTTCTACTGGAACAGCGGCATCTTCGTATGGCAGACGCAGGTCATCCGGGACCATATCCGAACGTACATGCCGGACATGCATGACGTGCTGGAGACGATCAAGGCCGGCTTCCGGACGGGTGACTGGCGGGACGCGATCCGGCGGGAGTTTCACCGGATGCCGGACGAATCCATCGACTACGGCATCATGGAGAAGGTCAAGGACATCCACGTCATCCCCTGCGTATTCGGCTGGGACGACGTGGGCAGCTGGACCGCCCTGGAGCGCATCAACGAACTGGACGAGAACGGCAACGTCATCCGGGGCAACATCCTGAATCTGGACACCAAGAGATGCATCATCGAGAGCAGCGGCGGCAAGCTGATCGCCACGCTGGGGGTCGAAGACCTGATCATCATCGACACCGAGGACGTCACCCTGATCTGCGCCAAGGACAAAGCCCAGGAAATCAAGTCGCTGCTCAGGGAACTGCGGCAGCAGAAAATGGATCAATATCTTTGACGGCCGAAATCATGCAAGAAAAGCCGTGGAAACGGAAAAATCATCGAGATCGGGAGTTTGATCAAATTGCACAAGAGAGCGTTCATCACCGGCGTCACCGGACAGGACGGTTCGTACCTGGCGGAACTGCTGCTGGAGAAAGGCTACAAAGTGTACGCCCTCCGCCGCCGGACAAGCATTCCGATTCTGGACAACATAGCCCATATCCAGGACGAAATCGAATTCATCGAAGGCGATCTGCTGGATCTCGGATCCCTGATCCGGGCGATCCAGATCGCAAAGCCGGATGAAGTCTACAACCTGGCGGCCCAGTCCTTCGTCGGTTCGTCGTGGGACCAGCCCATTCTGACCGGTCAAGTCACTGCGCTGGGCGTTGCGAACATGCTGGAAGCCGTCCGCATCGCCAAGCCGGACGCCCGGTTCTACCAGGCGTCCAGCAGTGAAATGTTCGGCAAAGTACAGGAAGTGCCACAAAGAGAAACGACGCCGTTCCACCCGCGCAGCCCGTACGGCGTGGCCAAGGTGTACGGCCATTGGATCACGGTCAATTACCGCGAAAGCTACGGCATGTTCGCCTGCTCCGGCATTCTGTTCAACCACGAATCGCCGCGGCGGGGCATCGAGTTTGTGACGCGCAAGGTAACCGACGGCGTTGCCCGCATCAAGCTCGGGCTGCAGAACGAGCTACGCCTCGGCAATCTGGACGCCAGACGGGACTGGGGGTTCGCCGGCGACTACGTCAAGGCGATGTGGCTCATGCTGCAGCAGGACGAACCCGACGATTACGTCGTCGCCACGGGCGAGACGCATTCGGTGCAGGAGTTGGTGGAAATCGCGTTCCGCCACGTCGGCCTCGATTGGCGCGACCACGTGGTCGTGGACGAGAAGTATGTCCGCCCGGCGGAAGTGGACCTGCTCATCGGCGATGCCTCGAAAGCCAGAGAGAAACTCGGCTGGCGGCAGGAAGCGAGCTTTGAAGAACTGGTCAGGATGATGGTGGACAGCGATCTGGAACGCGTCGGCAGACTGAGCAAGATTTGTGTAAAATAAAATGGGGAGTTTGCGGATGAAAGCTTTCATTACGGGCGTGACCGGCTTCGTGGGAGGCCACTTGGCCGAATTCCTGGCTGGTCAGGGCATTGACGTATGGGGCGCTTTTCGGTCTGAAGACTCTCCTTTATCCCAACCGGCCAATTGGAAGCCGGTTCAGCTGGACATGATGGACGAGGATGCCCTGGCGGCGAACCTGGACCGCATCCGGCCGGACATGATTTTCCACCTGGCCGGCCAAAGTTCGGTCAGGGTGTCCTGGGAGCGCAAAGTCGAGACGTTCGACGCCAATGTGATGCTGGCCATCCGGTTGCTGGAGGCGGTCAGAAAAAGCAAGGCGAAGGACGCCACGGTACTGACCATCGGTTCATCGGAAGAATACGGACGCGCCAAACCGGAAGACATGCCCTTGTCTGAAGACGCGCCGCTCAGGCCGATCAATCCGTACGGCATTTCCAAGGCGGCCGTCGGCCAATTGGCCGTCATGTACGCTCAAACGTACGGCATGCGCGTCATTCACGTGCGCCCGTTCAATCACATCGGACCCGGCCAGCGACCGGGTTTTGTCACATCTGATTTCGCCAAACAAATCAGCGAAATCGAAGCGGGACTCAGGCCGCCGGTGATGGAAGTCGGCAATTTGGACGCCGAGCGGGATTTCCTGGACGTCCGGGACATCGTCCGTGCTTATTATTTGATTGCGGTCAAAGGAAAGAGCGGGGACGTTTATAACGTCTGTTCGTCCGTTCCCGTCAAAATTCAATCCATTCTCGATATTTTTCTGTCGGAAAGCAAAACAACCATTGAAGTCATTCAAAGCGAGAAATTATTCCGGCCGGTGGATTTCCCCCGCTATATCGGATCCAATCGGAAGATCACCGCCGAAATGGGCTGGAAACCGACCATTCCGCTTTCGGACAGTTTGGCGGACGTTCTGGCTTACTGGCGAAAGAAATGCCAGACAAGGTAATGTGTTTCTTGTGTTCCCGAAGGGAATGATGCGATATTCTGCGGGCTTTGTGGAATTACAGATCGTTTATTCTCGGACTTGCAGCCAGGGATTTCCGCATCCGCTACATGAACTCGTTCCTCGGCTCGCTTTGGGCCGTTCTGAATCCTTTTGCCCAAATATTGGTATACACGCTTGTTTTTTCGCAAGTCATGATGGCCAGACTGCCGGGCATCGACAGCGCGTTCGCGTACAGCATCTATTTGTGCGCCGGCATCATCAACTGGCAGTATTTTTCCGAAGTGCTGACCCGAATGCAGAACATCTTTATAGAACATGCCGAGTTGCTGAAAAAAGTGAATGTTCCGCGGACGAGCCTGCCGCTGTTCGTCGTGATTTCGTCCTCCATCAACTATGCAATCATGATGGGGATTTTCTTGTTGTTTCTGGTTGCAGTCGGACAATTTGCCGGATGGCCCATCCTCGCTTTGATCCCGTTGCTTGCTTTTCAAATCTGCTTTGCCGTCGGGCTGGGAACCATTCTGGCCACGCTGAACGTCTTTTTCCGGGATGTCGGGCATTTCATGGGTGTCGTCCTGCAATTCTGGTTCTGGCTGACGCCCATCGTATATCCGCGCAGCATCGTGCCCGAGCGGTTTGCCTGGATCCAGGACATCAATCCGATGAGTTGGCTGATGCGATCCTATCAGGACATCTTCCTGCTGGGCGAATGGCCCGAATGGACGAAGGGTTGGCTCCTGATGTCGTCGGCTGTTGTCCTGATGATCCTGGGATATGCGGTCTTCAAACGACTGGACAAGGAAATGGTGGATGAACTGTGACGGACTGCATCGTGATCGACAATCTCGGAAAGAAATACAAGCGGTACCGTTCCAGAAGCCATCGCATTGCCGAATGGCTGATGCCGGGGAAAAACCTCCATGAGGAAAAGTGGGTTCTCCGGCATGTTTCCTTCCGGGTACGGCAGGGCGAATCCGTCGGCATCATTGGCCACAATGGGGCCGGCAAAAGCACGCTGCTCAAAATCATCACCGGCACCACGCAACCGAGCGAAGGGAGCGTCCGGACGCTGGGGCGCATTTCGGCCTTGCTGGAGCTCGGCATCGGGCTTCACCCGGACTTTACCGGCCGGCAGAACGCGTACATGATCTGCCAGCTCATGGGACTGAAAAATCACGAAATCAACGCCCTCATGCCGGAGATCGAGGCATTTGCCGAAATCGGCGATTACATGGACCGGCCGCTTCGCACCTATTCCAGCGGCATGGCGGTCCGGGTGGCGTTCGCCGCCTCCACGGCGGTCCGTCCGGATATCCTCATCGTCGATGAAGCGCTGTCGGTGGGCGACGCCTATTTTCAGCACAAGAGTTTCAACCGGATCCGGCAATTCAGGAACGAAGGCACGACGCTGCTGTTTGTTTCCCACGATCCCGCCGCCGTCAAAACGTTGTGTGATCGCGCCATTTTGCTTGACAACGGATACATCATCAAGGATGGAAGACCGGACGAAGTGCTGGATTACTACAACGCCATCATCGCCAAGCGGGAAGCGGATCAGGAAATCCAGCAAAGCCTGAGCCTGAACAACAAAGTGATCACCCGTTCGGGAAACAAAGCAATTTATATTGAGAATGTTGAGCTATATTCTGACAACAAGAAAGTGAATGCGGTTCGGGTCGGGGATCCTTTGGAAATCCGGATCCGATTGAAATGCAACAAAAACGTGAACAAACCGACCGTGGGATTCATGATCAAGGACCGGCTGGGCAATGAAGTGTTCGGAACGAACACCTATCACCTGAATCATGAACTGGGTTTTTGGGAGACGAATAAAATTTACACCCTCTCATTTTTTATTCCGGCAAACATCGGAATCGGCGCATACAGCATCACAGCTGCGGTTCATGACGGCTATCAGCATATCGAAAACAACTACGACTGGATTGATCAAGCCAATACGTTTCAAGTGGTTCCGGGCAATGAACCCACGTTTAATGGCGTTGCATACATGCCGACCAGATCCGTATTGCAAATCGAGGAGGATTGAACATGCACAACAAAGGGGTGGAACAACTCAAAAATCGCTTCAAAGCCATAGAGCGGGAATTGCGGCTGGAAGCGGGACAAGGCCGTGAGCTGCAGGCTGAAGGCGATGACTACATTGCGCAGCTGAATTATGAAGTCGGACAGGCCAACCGATTGTGGAACGTGTCGCCGGAATATGACATCACGTCCCATCGGCGCTGGATCGGCAGGTGGATTGTTCTTGGCAAAAAGACGGTTCGCAAGTTCCTTCGCTGGTACATCAATCCTCCATTTGACAAGCAAAGAAGTTACAACGCAACGGTCACCCGGTCATTGAACGCCTTGACCAACATCGTGAATCAAACGATTCCGAAACTCTACGAAAATCTCAACGAGAAAATCAATCGCCTGGAAAAAAACCTCGAAGAGTTCAAAGCCAAGCAAGCGGACCAGGCCAAGCAATTTGAACACTTGGAGAAAAGATTGAACGATTTGGAACTGGACTTAAGAAAACATATGGATCTGGTTCACCAGCAACTCGAATTCCTGAACCGCGCACTTACACCGGCAGGCCGCATGAATGCGCTGGATTATTACAAGTTTGAACAAAAATTCAGAGGCGAGCGATCGGTCATCAAAGAACGCCAGAAATTTTACCTGCCCTACTTTTTGAACAAGGAATGTGTGCTCGATATCGGCTGCGGCAGGGGCGAGTTTATCGAGTTGCTGCTTGAAAACGGCGTCAGTGTGAAAGGCATCGACGTCAATCGGGACATGGTGGAGTTTTGCAAATCTTTGGGCTTTGATGTGGATTGCGCCGATGCGCAAACCTATTTGTCCGACATTGAAGAGCAATCGTTGGACGGCATCTTTATGGCGCAGGTTGCAGAACATTTGCCGATGGAAATGCTGATGGATTTGATCCGGCTGGCTTACAGGGCATTGAAGCCGGGCGGGTTGTTCGTTGTCGAGACGATTAACGTCCGCAGCGTCTACGCGATGAGCAACTGGTTTTACATGGATCCCACGCACATCAAACCGGTGCATCCCGAAACCATGAAATTTATGATGCAGGAAGCCGGTTTTGGCAAGGTGGAACTTGCATTTTTGTCGCCGGTCGAAGACAGGAAAATCGAGCCGCTTCATATTGAAGGCGTTGATACTTCGCAATTCAACCAGTCACTTCAACAATTGCAGGACTTGGTTTACGGTTGCCAAGACTACGCTGCGCTTGCATACAAATGATTTTTTTCATTTGGGAGGGATTGAAGTTTTGGGCAGGAAAAAAAAGGTGGCCATTTGTTTCCCTCAGGTTCCATTCTTTCATGGCGGAGCGGAACTGCTTGTCGCTTCATTGAAGAGAGAGTTGGTAAAGCGCGGATTTGATGCGGAAATCGTATCAATGCCATTCAAATGGTATCCTGCCGAACAACTGGTTGCCAGCATGGTCGGATGGCGCAATGCGGATTTGACTGAAAGCAATGGTGAAAAAATCGACTTGGTGATCGGAACCAAATTCCCTTCATACGGAATTCGTCATCCCAACAAAATTGTCTGGCTCATTCACCAGTTTCGGCAAGTGTACGATCTTTTCGGCACGCCTTACAGCGAGTATTCGCATTTGCCGGAACATTTGGCCATCAAAGAAATGGTGCATCGATTCGATAACAAGTCCTTGACGGAAGCCCGACGCATTTTCACCATCGCATCAAACACGATGAAGAGATTGAAACACTACAATTCCATTTCTGCCGAGGTGCTTTATCATCCCCCTCAGCTTGCCGGACACTATTATTGTGACGAATTCGACAATTACATTCTTTCCGTCGGCCGTTTGGACAGGCTGAAGAGGACGGACAAGATCATCAGGGCATTTGCAAAACTGAAACAATCCGACTTGAAACTGTTGATCGCGGGAAAAGGACCGGAGAGAGAAAATCTTGAGTCTTTGGCCATGGAATTGAATGTTCAGGATCGCATCATTTTCATGGGATATGTGGAAGACAAGGAACTGCTGAAGCTGTACGCCAATTGTCTGGCGGTTTATTATGCCCCGTTTGATGAGGATTATGGCTACGTCACCCTTGAAGCGTTCCTTTCCGGAAAACCGGTGATCACGCTTTCCGATGCAGGCGGCGTGCTCGAATTCGTGCAGCATGAGAAGAACGGTTTCGTGGCTGAAAGTGAAGAACAAATCGCAGAATCCATCGAAAAATTGCTCGCCGACAAATCCATGGCCAAAGAGATGGGCAGCCAGGGATACGTTATGGTGAAAGACATTTCCTGGGATCATGTGATCAGCCGGCTGACGGAAACCATTCGATAAAAAACAAGGCGTTGAGTGACGATGGACAAGATTGCTTATGTATCGCCATTGAACCCGGTCAAATCCGGCATCTCGGACTACAGTGAAGAGCTGATTCCGGCGCTGAGCCGGCATTATGACATCGAGATCTATATCCCCGACGATTTCAAACCGGCGAACCAATCATTGGCCAATTACGGGACGTTTCGGAAATTCCATGAGCTGCCGGCTCGTTATGCAACATACAAGACGGTTCTTTACCACATGGGAAACAATTATGAGGCCCACCATGACATTTATGATTTGTTGGTGAAATTCCCGGGCATTGTCGTGCTTCATGATTTTTCGTTGCATCATTTTTTTGCGCAAAAAACACTGGAAATGGGCGACCAACAGGCCTATTTGAATGAAATGCTCTATTGCCACGGGATGGAGGGACTGGAGGCGGCCGAGAAGTTTTTGAAGGGGAAATCAAAACCGCCGTGGGAAACCCAATCCCTGAAATATCCGCTGAATTTGCGGGTGCTTGATCACGCTGCAGCAGTCATCGTTCATTCGAAATTTGCAAAAGAAAAAATCGAAGAGCAGACGCCGTTTGTTCCGGTCTTTGAAGTGCCGATGCCGGCCCGCCATATCATCGAATATGATCAAGCGGATGAGATGAAAAAACAGGCCAAAAGGGCGCTTGGATTAAAAGACGACGAGATCGTGATCTCCACGCTGGGGTATGTCAATCCGACCAAAAGAGTGGACAAAATCTTGGCAGCTCTCGGTCAACTCAAAAAAGAAAAGAAGATTCCCTCTTTCAAGTTTGTCATTGTCGGCCAAATTAGCGAGGATTACCCTGTGCATGCTTACATCAAAAAGAATGGTTTGCAGGATGATGTCATTTGCACCGGTTTTGTTTCGTTGGAGCAATTTGAAACTTATATTGCGGCATCGGATTTTTGCATCAATCTCCGATACCCCACCCAAGGAGAAAGTTCGGCTTCCTTGCTGCGCATATTGGGCTACGGGAAACCGGTCATTGTGACGGATGTTGGGTCGTTCTCTGATTTTGAGCTTGATTATGTTATCAAGATTCCATATGATGATGAAGAGATCAAACAAATCAAGAAAGCTATAGAGCGATTTTCCAAATTCGAGACAAGTGCCGCACATATTTTGCACTATGTCAGATTGAATCATTCCCTTGAACGAGTGGCGCTTGGATACGACCGAGCGATTCATGCAATAACATCCGGAACAACTACCGGGAACGTGATGATTTCGGTCAATGGCTATTTCGAAACATTGATAAAGAACTTTGGAGACATAGGGCAGATGGAGCCTTGCCAACGATATTTGGAGCAAATGATTGTCGCCATCAAAGAAACCTTTATGGAGTGAACTAACTTGCGGATCGCCATCAATTGGAAGACATGTCTTGTCGTTTATGTAGCTTTCTTAATTATTCATTTGCTTCTTTCGTTTTCGGTCAATGTTCCACTCATTTATGCTGACGAGGCAGCGTATATCAACAATGCTAGAAACATTTTGTTTGATCAAGCTGAAAAGTCATCTTATTATTCATCAGGCTACAGTTGGTCCATCATTCCAGCGTTTTTGATAAACAACGACATTCGTGTGGCATACAAGATCATTCAAATGCTGAACAGTCTGTACATGTCCGCAATACCTGTCATTGCCTTGTATTTAGCAAAAATTTTTGAACACGAACTGAAGGAAAAAACGGTACTAATAATTGCGATTATCGTTAGTTTATATCCTCCGTTTCTTCTCTATTCAAATATGGCCATGTCGGAGGCTATACTGATCCCTCTCTATTTAATAATTGTCTTAATATTCGCTCTTCTACATCAAAATCAAAATCTTAAGAAACGACTAATGCTGGTTTTTCTGTTGGTTATTTTTTCAATGTATATAGTGTTTGTTCACCCCAGATCTGCCGTAATATTTCCGGCTTTTTTTCTTGTTTCGCTGGTTAACCTTTTTAGTTGGATAAAAAGAAAAAGGTCCACCATCCTGCTAATATTCTCTATAGTTTTGTCTGTTATTATTTCAATATTCGCTTTCTATTTGCTTATTCAATTTGGGATAAAGGGTACTGGTTATTCAAGCTCAATTTCAAAACAATTGGGTATTATTTTAAGCATTTCTGGAATTAAGCAATTTCTCCTAATACTAAATGGACAAGTTCTTTATTTGCTTCTTGCGACATTTGGCCTTGCTTTGATGGCTGTTATTAGTGTTCTAGTATATTTGTTTAGGTTTTCTAATCATGTTGAAAATCCAAGGAAATATAACGTCGTGCTTTTTGTTGTATTGTGTTTTTTGTTTGAAATAGGCCTTTCCTCGCTCTTTATGATCACACCATTTAGAGCTGATCATTTTATTTACGGCAGATATACAGAAGGTTTTTTACTACCCATTTTACTTTTGGGAATTCTAATTTTTGTGAATGATGAAAAAATTGATATTTTGTCACGCTTGACGTTGGCAATCATGGCATTCGTATGTTTCACTGGTTCATATCTGTTGGCAGAGAAGATCGAAAATCTGCCAGTGGCTTGGCTAAACATCTTTGGTGTTTATGCTTACAAATTGTTTAATTCAGAATTTAATTTGGTATCATTATCTGTTTTCTATCTGCTTTTAACCATTATCGTATATTCAAACAGAAAATCGAGTGTTTTTACTTCAATATTTATTATCGGTTTTCTGTTTTCGGTCTCCACGTTATATGCAAATCATGATTGGTACAGAAACGATTCCCTTCATAAGGAAAATCGAGCCAGCCTTGTGAAATCTCTTTCGAAATACAAAGAAATAAACGATGGAATGATTGTTGTGAATTTAGATAAAGAATTGGACGATTCATGGGACCACTACAACTACATGGTATATGTTCCTGAAATCCAGATGAATATCCTGGATCTACATGTTGATAAACCGATTGGGGACCTGATTTTGACAAAAAAAGATAATATTAACGAACTGTATCCTGGTGCCAGAATCGTTGGTATTGAAAATTTTGCAAAGATAAAGATGTGGCTACTACCCGGGAAAAATCTACTACATTTTGAATCTATGGGTTATGTGGCTGCGGAAGATTTTCCGGGGCCATTGCCTGAAGATGCATTCAGATCGAATATCTCCCTAATAGATCGGCCAACTATAAACATAAAAAATGAGATTCGGATTCCCGTAAAAATTCAACACGTTGGTTCAGATTCTTTTTGGCCGAATCTTCAAAGTCTAAATAGTGCTCCATACAGTGTCCGAATCGGAGTTATACTGTATAAATTGGGTGGAAAGGAGAGGTTGTTTGAAACGCGGACTGATCTTCCTCATGTTGTTTATCCAAATGACATCATTGACCAAGAAATCGTTGTAGATTTGGATCAAATTAAAAACAAAATTGATGCTGGAGAATATCTCATCAGGATTAGTCTGGTCCAGGAACAAGTTGCCTGGTTCTTTGATAAAGGAGACAATGCACTGGATATTAAAATTAGTTTCAATGGAAAGAGGTTTATTCTTGAATGAATTATTATTAATGAAAGACTGTAAGGTTTTTCATGAAAACTAGAATCAAATAAGGAAAGAGGTTAAGTTTAAATTTATGGATAATTCAAAAAACGTACCCGGGAATTTTTATGACAAATACCACACAAAAAACCTATTGCACGTTTATTGATGAGTGGCTTTATCGGCAGCCTGAAGAATTGTCTGGACCAAATTCAAGTGACCACGGTGCTTGATGCGGGTTGCGGGGAAGGAGAGTTGACGAATCTTGTCTTTCAACAATTGCCGGGACTGGAGAAGCTGAAGGGCATTGAACTGGAAACGGTGACGGTTGCCGAAGCGAACAGGAGGTTTCCTCACCTGGATATTTCACAGGGCACGATATATGATTTGCCATTTGAAAACGACTCATTCGACTTGGTGATGGCCTGCGAAGTTCTTGAACATCTTGAAGATCCCCAGAAGGCCATCAAGGAGATCATGAGGGTAAGCAAACGATATATGCTTGTGAGCGTGCCTCGGGAGCCGGTCTGGCTTATTTGCAACATGGCCAGGGGAAAATACCTCATTGAAATAAACATAGATACTTCCCTAATCTATTGTATAACTTATGCCTGTACCAAAAGTCGCTGATCAAGTCGGTATTTTCATGAAGGCCGTCTATAAATAGTATTTCATCCAAATGCAATTTTTTGGCTGAAGAAAAGCGGTTTCGAATTGATTTATCGTCATATCTTTTTTCATAACCATGATGATAATGATCCGTTTCTGATTCCATGAATTCAGGTGCGTAAGGGGCAGTAAAGATGAATACGCCTCCCGGTTTCAACACGCGTTCAATTTCTTGTACTGCCAGAATGTCACCGTTCCCGGGAATATGTTCAAGAGCACTTATTGCACAAACCACATCAAATGCACTATCTGTATATGTCAGGCTGGTAGCGTCCTGGCGTTCTATAATAATTTTTTTTCAATTCATTTAGAGCCTATCCGAAAACCATTATAAGCAAGTAGGAAAACGGTGGAACATGTCGAATTCCTTCAAG
>ERZ795042.1100-NODE-1100-length-18504-cov-24.241314_pt1 | contig 18504 bp, 21 predicted proteins | sample MGYA00375126_ERZ795042 | MGnify/ENA primary metagenome ERZ795042 (study PRJEB30171, sample SAMN05518105) | compost metagenome | isolation source: Feedstock adapted compost from Newby Island compost facility, Milpitas, CA | place: USA:Newby Island compost...
CGCGGGGGGAACGGCTACATCGAGGAGTGGCCGAACGCCCGTCTCCTCCGGGACGCGTACCTCGGGAGCATCTGGGAGGGAGCAGAGAACGTCGTGGCGCTCGACGTGATCCGCGCCGCCCGTCGGGAGGGCGCCCATGAAGCGCTCTTCCGGGACCTCGACGGCCGCCTCGCCGCCTCCCGCATCGAGCCGACCGCTGCGCTCGTCGACCGGCTTCGCACCCTGCTCTCCCACACCCGCGAGCAGTTCGCCCGGCTGCTCGAGACGTGGGACGAAGAGGAGGAGGGGCGCGTGCCCGCGTGGTGCGACCGCCTCGCCGCCCTCGTCTGCGGGGCGCTCCTGCTGGAGGAGGCGAGCGCCGACCTGCAGGCGGACCGTGGCGACCGGAAGCTCTTGGTGGCTGCCGAGTTCTGCGGACGGAGGCTCTTCGAGCCCGACCCGCTTGCGTGGAAGACACCCGCGCCGGACCTCATCGCCAAGCTGACCGCGGCCGGAGCCGCTGGGGAGCGTGCGTAGGCGCTCCGCTCCCTACAATGCGCTCGACCCGATCGCCGCGGAGGTCGAACGATGCCGCTGTACGTGCGCTTCCAGCGAGCCGACGGCTCGGAAGGCGCCGGCCTGCTCGAAGGAGAGACGATCCGAGTCATCGAGGAGCCCTTCTGGGAGCGCACGACGGCCACGGGCGAGACCGTGCCGCTCGCGGACGTCAGGCTTCTCCCTCCCGCCAAGCCTCGCTCGATCGTCTGCGTCGGTCTCAACTACGCGAGCCACCTCAGCGGGAGGCCGGCGCCGAACCCGCCCGTGCTCTTCTTCAAACCGCTCTCCAGCATCGCCGGCCCGGGCGACCCCATCGTGCTGCCCGCGAACGCCGGCCGAGTCGAGCCGGAAGGCGAGATCGTCGCCGTCATCGGCAGGACCATCAAGGGCGCCGACCGCCGGGAAGCGGAGGATGCGATTTTCGGGTACACCTGCGGGAACGACGTATCGGCGCGCGAATGGCAGCGGATCGACGGACAGTGGTGGCGGGCGAAGGGCGCTGACACCTTCGGCGTCGTCGGTCCGGCGATCGCCACGGAGCTCCGTCACGACGAGCTCGAAGTGGTCACGCGCATCAACGGGCGCGAGGTCCAGCGCGGGCGGTCGTCGGAGCTCATCCTGGACATCCCGGAGATCGTCCGGTACGTGAGCTCGGTCATGACCCTCGTCCCCGGGGACCTCATCTTCACCGGTACGCCGGGGGAGCCGCAGCCGATCCAGCCGGGCGACGTGGTGGAAGTGGAGATCCCGGGGATCGGCGTGCTCCGCAATCCGGTCGCCGGGGATGAGTGACCCCCTGGCCCCCACGGGGCGCTGGAGTACGATCGATGCCATGCCGGGAACGGAGCCGAGCGACCTCGACCTCGGCCCGGACGAGCGGGACCTCGACCTGCTGGACGGGACGTGGGAGGAACGGTACTACACGGGGCGGTTGCGCCGCCGCGACTGGACCAGCATCTGGGTCGGGCTGGGGCTGCTCGCCGTGCTCTCGCTCATCCTCCCGCTGCTGCTGGTGCTGATCCGATGACGGCTGCCCTCGCGCTCGTGGGCCGCGGCACGCCGATCGAACGAGCCCTCGCCACTTGGTGGGGCGAGAACCACGGACCCGTCGCCCTCGCGAGCGTCGAGCGCACGCAGGAGCAGGAGTACGCGCTCGCGTCGATCACGAACGAACTGTGGGCGATGGGGGCCGATCACTTCTTCGAAGTGATCGACGCTGGGCACGCCACCGAGATCACCGCGTTCGCGTCGGAAGTGTTCGACCGGTTCGGGAGGTGCGAGCTCCTGGTGGTCAACAGCTGGCAGCACTCCGACGCTCCGCTCGTCGAACTCTCGCCCGACGAGTGGGAGAGCGTCCTTCGCACCAACCTCACGGTCCCCTTCCTGGCGCTCCAGGCGTTCGGCCGGCTGATGCTGCGCGAGGGCCGCGGCCTCCTAGTCGTGGTCACGCCGCCCGCGGAGGTCGGGGACGCGGCCATGGCCGCGGCGGCGGCCGGGATCGGCGCTCTGGTCGCCCGGCTCGAGGCCGCCTGGGGCAGCGAGGGCGTGCGGACGCGCGCCATCCCGACGGGGGAGCCGCCCCAGGTGCAAGCCCTCGTCCGGGAGCTCGCGAATCGGCATGCTAGCTGAAGACGCTGCGCGCCCGCTTGCCTGGTAATCGGGCCACGGTACGCTTCGCCCACGCCCGATACTCCGTCGGGTCGGTGCGTCCGTTCGAGAGCCTCTCCGATAGGGGTGTTCCATGAGCGACGAGGTCACCGCCCTGGAGCTCGTCGACGACGCCCGCCAGCTGATCGAGGCGGGCGAGTGGCAGAAGGCGGTCGCCCTCACCGCCTCCCTCCACCCCATCGACCTGGCGGAGCTCGTGCTGCGCCTCGACGAGGACGAACGGCGGCAGCTCCTCGAGCACCTCCCGAACGACATCGTTGGGCAGCTCCTCTCTCAGGTCGAAGACGAGGACCTGGACACCCTGATCAAGGCTGTCGGGCTCGAGCGCCTCCCAATGGTGCTCGCCGAGGTGGAGGACGACGTCGCCGCGGACGTCATCCAGCGGCTCGACCCGGAGGACCAGCTCACCGTCCTCGCCCAACTGGACCGCGAGGAGGTCCGGGAGCTCCTCCGCTACGAGGAGAGCTCCGTCGGCGGCATCATGAGCCGCGGGTTCATCGCCCTGAACGAGGGCATCACCGTCCAGCAGGCGATCGACTACCTCCGCGTCCTCCGGCCGCCCGCAGACCGCGTCTACTACCTGTACGTGGTCGACGACGAGCGCCGCCTCGTGGGCACGGTCAGCATCCGCGACCTGCTCGTCTCGCCCCCGCGCACACGGCTGGCGGAGATCGCGCAGCGGGACGTGCACGCAGTCACCACCGATACCGACCAGGAGGAGGCGGCGCGGATCCTCGAGCGGTACGACCTGCTCGCCCTGCCCGTCGTGGACGAGGAAGGACACCTCGAGGGCGTGATCACCGTCGACGATGTCATCGACGTCCTCCAGGAAGAGGCGACGGAGGACATGTACCGCCTGGCCGGTCTCTCCGAGGAGGAGAGCATCATGGCGCCGCTCGCGCGGGCGCTGCGCCGCCGGCTCCCGTGGCTCCTCGTCAACCTGGCCACGGCCTTCGCCTCCGCCTTCACGGTCGCCGCGTTCCAGGACACGATCGACCGTGCTGCGCTCCTCGCCGCGTTCATGCCGATCATCGCCGGCCATGCCGGCAACACGGGGACGCAAGCGGTGACGCTCGTCGTCCGAGGTCTCGCGGTCGGCGAGGTGCGGCTGCAGGATGCGTTCCAGATCGTGCGCCGAGAGCTCATCTTTGGGGTCATCCACGGCGCGCTGGCGGGGGCGGTGACCGCCATCCTCGCCTTCGCCCTCTCCTTCAATCCGTGGCTCGCGGTCGTCGTTTGGGCGGCGCTGGCAGGGAACGTCGTCATCGCGGGGATGGCGGGCGTCCTCATCCCGCTCGGCATCCGCCGCCTCGGCTTCGACCCGGCGGTCGCGAGCGCGATCTGGCTGACGACCTTTACCGACGTCGTGGGGTTCGTGATGCTGCTCGGCCTGGGAACGATACTCCTCGACCGGCTCAGCTAAGTGGGTTGGGGCGAGCGGAGGGATTCGAACCCTCGATCTTCTGGGCCACAACCAGACGCGTTCACCACTACGCTACGCCCGCCGCGCACCTCCATCGTAGCAAACGGCCCAGTACGAACCACGCGCGTCAGTACTTGGAGACGTTCGTCTCCTCCATCTGGCCGGTGACCGTGTAGATGATCCGCTCGCAGATGTTCGTGCAGCGGTCGGCGATCCGCTCCAGGTTGTGGGCCGTCCAGATGAGGTACGTGTTCCGCTGGATCGTCGCCGGGTCGGCGATCATCGCCCGGATGCACTCCTCGTACACCCGGTCCTGGAAGCGGTCCACCTCGTCGTCCGCCTCGCAGATGCGGCGAGCCGCCTCGACGTCCTGCTCGATGTAGGCGCGGAGGGAGTCCCGCAGCATCGCCACCGCACGGTCTGCCATGGCGGGGATGAGCCCGAGCTTCCGGGGAAGCGGCTCCGGACCCAGCATGAGGTTGATCTTCGCGATCCCCTCGGCGTGATCGGCGATCCGCTCCAGGTCCGTGATGATGTAGAGCACGCTCACGAGGTCCCGGATATCCGTTGCCATCGGCTGCTGGGTGGCGATGACGAAGATGCACCGCTCCTCGATCTCGAAGCGCTTCGCGTTGATGACCTGGTCCTCTTCGATGATCCGGCGCGACCACTCCTCATCCCCATCTCGCAGCGACTCCATCGCCTCGATGATCGCCTTCTCGACCATCGAGCCGAGGAAGAGGACGGCGTCGTGTAGCTCCCGAAGCTCTTTCTCGAACAGTGCCCTCGTCACCCTGTGCTCTCCATCTCGATCATCCGAAGCGCCCTCGGATGTAGTCCTCAGTCCGGCGATCCTTCGGCCGCGTGAACAGCTCCTGTGTGGGCGCGTACTCGATGAGCTGCCCCGGCGTCTCCTCGTCGGTGAGCAGGAAGGCCGTGTAGTCGGAGACGCGCGCGGCCTGCTGCATGTTATGGGTGACGATAACGATGGTGTACTGCTCTGCCAACTCCCGCATCAGGTCCTCGATCTTCAGCGTCGCGATCGGGTCGAGCGCCGAGCACGGCTCGTCCATGAGAATGACGTCGGGATCGTTCGCCAACGCTCGCGCGATGCAGAGCCGCTGCTGCTGGCCGCCGGAGAGGGCGAGGCCGGACTTCTTCAGGTCGTCCTTCACCTCGTCCCAGAGCGCCGCCCGGCGTAGGCACCGCTCGACGAGCTCGTCCAGGTTGCCGCGATACCCGTTCACGCGGGCCCCGAAGGCGACGTTGTCGTAGATAGACTTCGGGAACGGGTTCGGCTTCTGGAAGACCATACCGATGCGGCGCCGAACCTCGACCGGATCCACGTCCTTCCCGTAGATGTCGACGCCGTGGTAACGGACGGTCCCCTCGATGCGGACGCCGGGGATGAGATCGTTCATCCGGTTGAGGCAGCGGAGGAGCGTCGACTTGCCGCAGCCGGAAGGCCCGATGAGGGCGGTCACGCGGTTGCGCGGAATGGCGAGGCTCACGTTCGTCAGCGCCCGCTTCTTGCCGTACCAGAGGCTCAGGTTCTCGACCTCGATCGCGACGGGCTCCGACGGTCGGAACGCCGCCGCGGCGGACCCCGGCCGCGCCTGCGAGGCGCCCCCGACATCCAGCCGCACGTCGGTCATCTCTCGGGCCATCTCCAGCCTCCTCCCGCGCTAGTCTTGCCGGAACCGCTGTCGGACGTACGCCGCCGTCAGGTTCAGCGTCAGCACCACCGCCATGAGGACGATGATCGCAGCCGCCGCCTCGGGCTTGAACAGCTCCCCCGGCCGGAGCGTCCAGTCGTAGATCTGGATCGGCAGCACGGTGAACCGGTCCCGCCAGCTCACCGGGTCGAAGGAGACGAACGCGAACGCCCCGATCATGATGAGCGCTGCCGCTTCGCCGATCGCGCGCGAGACCGCGAGGATCACCCCCGTCATGATCCCTGGGACGGCGCCCGGCAGCACGTGATGCCAGACGGTCTGCCAGCGGGTAGCGCCGAGCGCGAACGACGCATCCCGGATGCTCGACGGCACCTGGCGGATGGCCTCCGAAGAGGTGATGACGACGATGGGCAGCACCATCAGGGAGAGCGTGAGCGCGCCGGTCAGGATCGAAGGACCGAGCCCGAGCAAGCGAGAGAAGAGCGCCAGGCCGAGGATCCCGTAGATGATCGAGGGCACGCCCGCGAGGTTCGAGATGTTCAGGCGCACCACCTGCACGAGCCGGTTCCGCGGGGCGAACTCCTCGAGCCAGATCGCGGTCCCGACGCCCACGGGAACCGTGAACAGGACCGTGAGTCCGATCACCCAGGCCGTCCCGAGCACGGCAGCGCGAACCCCCGCGCGCTCCGGAAAGCGGGACGCGTAGTTCGTGAGGAACGACGGCCAGTCGTGGACGAGCCGCGCCCCACCGAGCTGGATCGTGTCGTACGCCAGGAAGGCGAGTACGCCGAGCCCGGAGACGGCGACGGCGAAGAGCACCCAGTAGCTCGCCCGCGAGAGCGCTTGCCGACGCGCGACCCTCCCCGTCGCTCGGAGCGAAGGCGCTCCCGCAGCCGGCCGCTCCATTTCCAGCGCCATCAGGTGTACGCCTCCCGGAAGCGGTCGACGATGATCTGCGCCGTCACCGTCAGGGCGAGCGTGAGGAGGAAGAGCGCCGAGCCGACGGCGAAGAGGGACGTGTAGTCCGTCGTCCCGCGGGCCGCGTCGCCGATCCCCGCCTGGAGCATGAACCCCGTCATCGTCTGGACGGTGGCGAGCGGGTTCAGGGTGAGATTCGGCGTGGAACCGGCCGCCACGGCGACGATCATCGTCTCCCCCACGACGCGTGCGATGGCGAGGAGGATCGACGCCATGATCCCCGGTAGCGCCGCCGGGAAGACCACGCGCAACGCCGTCTCGAGTCGCGTCGCGCCGAGCCCGTACGCCGCTTCCCTGAGTTCGCGGGGCACGTTCGCCATCGCATCCTCCGAAACGGAGGCGATCGTCGGCGTGACCATCACCGCGAGGACGATGCTCGCCGAGAGGCTGTTGAAGATGGAAACGCGGTCGCCCAAGAGCGGCCGGAGCACGTCCTGCGTCACGAAGGTGAGGGCGAAGAAGGCGTAGACGACGGTCGGCACGCCGGCCAGCACCTCCAACGCCGGCTTGAGGAACCGCCGCTGCCACGGGGAGGCGAACTCGCTGAGGAAGAGGGCCGCAGCGAGGCCAATCGGGACGGCGATGACCATCGACCAGAGGACCACGTTCACCGTGCCCGCCACGAGCTCCCAAACGCCGAACTGGCGCGGCTCCTGCAGCGCCTGCCACGTCGTCCGGAAGAGGAACTCCTCGACCGGCACCTGCTGGAAGAACGAAGCCGTCTCCCGAGCGAGCGAGACGATGATGCCGAAGGTCGTGAGGAGGGAAACGGAAGCGCAGAGGGTGAGGACTCCGACGATGGGGATCTCGCCCGGGTGCTTCAGGCGGCGCCGGCGGAGCGCCTCCGCCACCGCCCGAGACTCCTCACCCTTCCACGCCTCCATCACCTAAAACCGCCCTCCTACTGCAGGTACGGCTCGAGCTTCGCGAGCTGCTCCTGGAGATCCTCCTCCGGAATCGCCACGTAGCCAACGGCCGGCACGATCTCGTTCAGGTTCTCCAAGTAGAACTTCACGAATCCGAGCACCTCCGGCCGCTCCCGCAGGAACGACTCGCGCGTGTAGATGAAGAGCGGCCGGCTGAGGGGCTCGTACCGCCCCGTCGCCGCGTTCTCGTACGTCGGCTCGACGCAGCCGTCGCCGTCCTCGTTGTCGATCGCGACCGCCCTCAGGCCCTGCCCCGCTTCCTGGTAGTAGGCGAAGCCGAAGTAGCCGATGGCGCCACGGTCTCCCTCCACTCCCGCGACGAGCACGTTGTCGTCCTCGGAAGAGGTGCCGCTCGAGGTGTGCACGCCGTCCTCTCCGATGATCGCCTCGACGAAGTAGTCGAACGTACCGGAGTCCGGACCCGGGTAGTACGTGATCAGCCGCTCGTCGGGGAACGACGGGTCGACCTCGCTCCAGCGCTGCGGCTGGGGCTCGCTGAAAATCTGGCGCAGCTGGCTCACCGTGAGGCACTGTACCCAGTCGTTCCGCGGGTTGACGACCACGGTGAGAGCATCGATCGCCACGTAGAACTCGACGATGTCATCGATCCCGTTCGCGGCGCAGGCCTCGATCTCCGATTCCTTGATCGGGCGCGACGCGTCCGAGATCTGGATCTCACCCCGGCAGAACTTCTCGAAGCCACCGCCTGTGCCCGAGAGCGCGACGTTCACGCGGACGTTCGAGACCTGCGAGAACTCCTCCGCCATCGCCTGCGAGATCGGGAAGACGGTCGAGGAGCCGTCGACGTCCACGTTGCCGGAGAGGGAGCCGTAGTCGAGCCCTCCTTCCGAGGTCTCCGGCCCGCCTGCCGGCGTCTCAGACACCCCTCCGCCGTTCCCTCCGTCGTCATCGCCGCCGCAGGCAGCCAGCGCAGCCGCGACGAGCGCGATGAGGAGGGCCCAGACGAAACCCCGATAGCGATTCATCTTCACGCGTCTCTCCCTACTCCAAGTCCTTGGTTTGGTGTATCCGAGGGCGAAGGTAGAGCGCGTCTGTTAACGAACGTCGACGCCCAGCCACACCGACCCCTTTTTACCCTCCTTTTGCACGATTCGCGTGAAACCCCCTCGCCGCGCCGTCGATACTTGCAGGCGAAGCGGTCGGATGACGGCCCCGCCCGCCAATCACCCCTCTGGTTGCCGGGGGCTCCGGTTCGAGCATCGACATCCCCGCTAGTCGGACCGGAGCCCTCGGCGCATACTCGAATCAGCGTCATGGCGCAGAGGATCCTCGTAGTCGACGACGAAGCGAACATCCGCGACCTCGCCGCCCTCTACCTGCAGAAGGAGGGGTTCGTCGTCGAGGGCGCCGTGGACGGCGAGGACGCCCTCGCCCGGTTCGAGGCCTCCCCGCCCGATCTCGTGATCCTCGACCTGATGATGCCGGGGCTCGACGGGTTCGAGGTCTGCCGGCGCATCCGGCGCGTCTCCGACGTGCCGATCCTCATGCTCACGGCTCGGAACGAGGACGTCGACAAGATCGTCGGGCTCGAGCTCGGCGCCGACGACTACCTCACGAAGCCGTTCAACCCGCGGGAGATGGTCGCTCGCGTGAAGGCGATCCTGCGCCGGGCGGCCGGCGGGCGGCGCAAGGGTGAGGCGCTGCGCATCGCGAACCTGACCGTCGACAAGGCGCGCCGGGAAGCGCGCGTCGACGGCGAGCTCATCCCCCTCCGCACGAAGGAGTTCGACCTCCTCGTCGCGTTCGTCGAGAACGAGGGCATCGCCCTCACGCGGGACCGGCTGCTGGAGACAGTCTGGGGGTACGAGTACGCAGGGGAGACCCGCACCGTCGACGTGCACGTCCAACACTTGCGAGCGAAGCTCGCCAAGGCGAAAGTCCAGATAGAAACGCTGCGCGGCGTGGGCTACAAACTCGTAGCTGCCGAGTCGTAGGGCGCAGCACAGGCGGGCTCGCGCAATGGGGAGCCTCCAGCTCCGGCTCTTCCTCACGTACTTCGCGGTCATCGCCGTGACCCTCGGCCTCGCTGCGCTCAGCCTCTTCCTCCTCCTCGGCGGCTACCGCGACTCGATCACGTACGCGAACCTCGAAGACCTCGCCCCGATCGTCGAGCGCCAGGTGGCAGGCGAGGCGGAGCGCCTCGGCGCGGCGGAGGAGTCGGAAATCCCCGCCGGGTCGCGACTCCTGCTCGTCGTGCGCTCCCTCTTCGGCGACGGAACGCAGCCGGCGAGCGAGACGGCGCTCGCCGTCGTCGACGAGCAGGGAAGCGTCCTCCCATCGGCGTGGGCTGCCTCGACGAGCCTCGAAGGGGCGGCCGTCGAGCCTCCGCCCCGCGATCGGCTCGTCCGCTGCGAGCTCCGCACCGCCGACGGCCGGCACCTCCTCTGCGTCGCCGTCCCGTTGAGTGGGCCGACCCGCTCTGCGTTCGGCGACCCGAACGCGGCCGCCCTCGTCGTCGCCAAGCCGGCAGCCTCGCTTGCCGACGTCCTCGCAGACCTGATGCCACGACTCCTCTTCTCCGGCCTCATCGGCGTCGTCGCGGCCCTCGTTCTCGGCTTCCTGCTCTCGCAGAGCGTGGCCGCGCCCCTGCGGAACATCGCCCACGCCGCACGGAACGTCGCCCGCGGCAACTACCAGCAGCGCGTGCCCGCCACCGGTCCGGCCGAGGTGCGCGACCTCGCCGCGAACTTCAACCGCATGACCGAGGAGGTCCAGCGCTCCCAGCAGACGCTCCGCGACTTCCTCGCGAACATCTCCCACGAGCTGAAGACGCCGCTCACTTCCATCCGGGGCTTCAGCGAGGCGGTGCTCGACGGCACCATCGAGGACGCCGAAGGGGTGCAGCGGTCGGTACGGATCATCCGCGACGAATCGGAGCGCGTGCTCAGGCTCGTGGAAGAGCTGCTCGACCTCTCCCGCATCGAGAGCGGCCAGGTGACGATGAAGCAGGAGCCCATCGACCTGGCCGAGCTCTTCCAGCACGTGGCCGACGTCTTCGCCTTGCGGAGCGAGGAGCTCGGCGTCCGCCTCGAGGTCGAGGCAGGGCACACGCTCCCGGTGCGCGGGGACATCGACCGGCTGGAGCAGGTGCTCAACAACCTCCTCGACAACGCCTTCCGCCACACGCCCCGGGGCGGGGTGGTCCGATTGAGCTCCCGGGATGTCGGCCGCGCCGCCGTGCAGGTGAGCGTCTCCGACACCGGCTGGGGCATCCCCCAGGAGGAGATCCCCCACCTGTTCGAACGCTTCTACCGGGCGCGGAGCCCGTATGCGGGCAACGGCAAGGGCCACGGCCTCGGCCTGGCAATCTGCCGCGAAATCGTCCGGGCGCACGGGGGCGACATCTGGGCGACGAGCGAGGTCGGCCGCGGCACGACGTTCGTCTTCACGCTGCCCATCGCGGCCCGAAGAGGTCGGCGAGACGGCGCTCGATCGTCTCCCGCGTAGCGAAGAAGGCGCCCAGACCGAGCGGGCCCGCGAGGGCGATGGCGAGCTTGTACAGGCCTACCCCCTCGTAGTACGCGAGGTCGTGCAGCGGCCTGCCGATCACCCGCTCGTAGGCGAGGGAGAGCGGCGTCACCCCGGGCACCGGGGGCGGTGCGAAGAAAACCGACTGCAGCGCCGCGTAGAACCCCAGGTCGGACCGGGGGTCTCCGATGGCGGCGAGCTCCCAGTCGAGGACGGCTGCGACCCGTCCCTCGCGGAGGAGGAAATTCCCCGGGTTCGGGTCCCCGTGAAGGAGGGAGAGACGCGCGTCCGCGGGCTGGTCCCGTCGGAGCCGCTCCCCGAGCGCCACCACGAGCGGGTGTCCCTCGACCCCTCGCCGCCGGGCGCGCTCGCGCCAGCTGGCGAGGTCGGTGCTGAGCGGATCACGAGGCATCCCGTCGGCGAGGAACGCCAAACCGGCGCGGCGCCAGTCGAGCGAGTGGATTGCGACGAGCGTCTCCGCAACGGCCCCCACCTCTTCGCCCTCGCGAGGGAACCAGAACGTCGGCAGCGAGCGCCCCTCCACCCGCTCCATGAGGTAGAACCGCGCCCCGAGGACGGAAGGGCTCGCCTCGTACCAGAACGCCGCCGGCGCGGGGATGCCAGCGCGGCGGACGGCGCGGACGGTGCGGAACTGACGCTCCACGTCGTACGGGGCGAGCAATCCCTCCCCTCGTTCCAGCCGGAGGACGCACGGCCACGGCCAGCGCCGGCCATCGCAGGCGACCTCGAACTCGACCGCGTAGGTCGCGTTGCTCGCCCCCCGCCCCATCGGGTAGGCGCGGAGGACCCGTACCGCGTCCGCGTGCGGGAGCCGCGCGCAGGCGTACGCAGCCAGGGACTGCACCCAGCTCACGCCTCGACCTCCTCAAGGGCGAGGCGGAGCAGACCGCGGACCGCCTCGCGGCCGTACCAGGGCGGGGACTCGTTCGAGCGCACCCATCCTTCGTAGATGACGGCGAGCTGCCAGAGCCAGTAAGCCCGGAACCACGAGAGCCCCGCGAGCGGGCGCCGGCGCCGGCGAACGTACTCTTGGACGAACGCACTCCGCTCCGGGCTCCCCCACGGCGCCCCCTTCAGGTGGGAGAGGGCGAGGATCTGCCCGACATCGAGGCGGGGGTCGGCGATGGCCGCCTGCTCCCAGTCGACGACCGCCACGACCCTGCCGGCCCTGAAGAGGTAGTTGAAGACGTTGATGTCCCCCTGACAGAGCGTGAGCTCCCCATCTTCGGGAACCGTGTCCCGAAGCAGCTCCTCTGCGCGGCTGAGCTCCCGGTCCTCGCCCAGCCCCCATGCCTCCGCGCGAGCGGCCACGCGCTCCACCGCACCCCGGACCGCCTCACCGACGTCTTCCCGCTCGACGAGGAACTCGAGTCCGGCGCCACGCCAGTCGAGTTCGTGGATGCGAACCACCGTCGCCACGTAGGCGCCGAAGTCGGCCTCCGCTCCCGCGACGCCCATGTGCGGGGCGTCGACCCATTCGAGAACCGCGAACGGCGCCCCGAGCGGCGCCGGATCCGGTTCGACCGCAAGGACGCCGGGAACAGGGACAGACGACGAGGCGAGGGCGCGGAGCACCCTCGCCTCGCGGAGCACGTCGTACGGCTCGAAGATGCCGTGCTCCCGCTGGAGGCGGAGCGCGACCTCGGAGGCCGGCGCACCGGAGAGCGTGGCGCGGAAGGTCAGGTTCGAGACTCCTCCCTCCACCGGACGCAGCGCCGTCACGACTGCCGGCGACCAATCCGGCTGGCGGATGAGCCAAGACTGGAACCGGTGGCGCAGCTCATCGAGGCGCATCGCGCCGATTATGGCAGGCAGGAGCCGCCGTGCGTCCGCCGTCGCCAGGTATACTCCCCGCCGATGAGCGCGTACGAAGCGCTGCGGCCGCTCTTCGAGCCGTCGGCGATCGCCGTCGTCGGCGTCTCGCGCCAGGGGAAGCAAGGGGCCGTCTTCCTCCAGGGTCTCCTCGACCCAGGGTTCCGCGGCGAGGTGTACGTGGTCCACCCGTCGGCGACGGAGATCATGGGAGTGCGCGCGTACCCATCGGTGCGCGCGCTGCCGAAGCGGCCGGACCTGGCGATCCTCGTCCTCCCCGCCGAGCCGGCGATCGAGGTCGTCCGCGAGTGCGCCGAGGCGGGGGTGCCTGCCGTCGTGCTGTTCACGGCAGGGTTCAACGAGCTTGGGACCCCGGAGGGCGAGGAGCGCGCGCGGCGGCTGCTCGCGGCCGCCGGCGGCCGCACGCGGCTCGTCGGTCCGAACTGCATGGGTGTGTACAACGCGAAGCTTCGGATCGCGATGTTCCCCGGGATGCCGTCGACCCCGGGGCCGATCGGCTTCGTCTCGCAGTCCGGCTCGCTCGTCCAGTTCGTCGTACGCGCGGCGAACGAACGGGGCCTAGGGATCGGGAAGGCGGTGAGTATCGGGAACCAGCTCGACCTGACGGCCTCGGACTTCCTGGAGTACCTGAGCGAAGACCCTGAGACGGAGGTCATCGCCGCCTACCTGGAGGGGCTGCCGGACGGACGGCGCTTCGCCCGCGTGCTCCGGCGGGCAGCGAGCCGGAAGCGGGTGGTGATCTGGAAGGCAGGGCGAGCGCAGGCGGGAGCTCGCGCCGCCCGCTCCCACACCGGGCAGCTCGCGGGAGCGTTCGCCATCTGGCGCGGGCTCGCGCAGCAGGCGGGAGTGGCCCTCGTGCGCGACCTCGAGGAGCTCGTCGACACGCTCGCGGTCGCGGACGCGGTGCGGGGGCTGGGACCGCTCGGCCGCCGACTGGCGATCGTCACCGGTCCCGGCGGACCGGCCGTGAGCGCGAGCGACGCATGCGAGGAATCGGGGCTAGAGCTCGCGACGCTCGGGGAGGGAACGACGGCAGAGCTCCGCCGCCTCGTCGCCGCCGCGGGGACGAGCGTCCGGAACCCGATCGACGTGGGGATGGTGCTGGAAGGGGCGGCAGAGGTGTACGGCCGCGCCCTCGAGCTCGCCCTCTCCGATCCCGGCGTCGACGCTGCGCTCGTCATCGGCGGGGACCGGCGGGAGCCGGGGCGCTTCGCCGAGATGCTGCAGGAGACACGCGCACGGTTCCGGAAGCCTGTCCTCTACGCGACCTCGTTTCCGCTGGCGAGCGGGGACCACGGGCCCGAGCTGCAGCGGGCGGGCGTCGCCACCGCCCCGAGCGGGGAGCGCCTCCTCCGGGCCTATGGGCGGCTGCTCGGGACCCTCACTCCTCGATGACCTCAGCCGATGCTTCGATCACCTGCGCTTCGACGGGCGCCGGCAGGCGGCGCGCCCGGAGACGCTCCAGCTCCGCCCGCAGGCGCTCGATCTCCTTCTGCATCTCGCGCATCTGGTCGCGCATGCGCAGGATGACATCGACCCCGGCGAGGTTGACGCCGAGCTGTTCGATCAGCCGCTGCGCTTCCCGGATCCGCTGGATGTCCCGGTTCGAGTACATGCGGATGTTCCCGGCGGTGCGCTTCGGGCGGATGAGCCCCGCCCGCTCGTAGTAGCGCAGCGTCTGCTGGTGCATGCCGACGAGCCGAGCGGCGATGGAGATGACGTAGCACGGCTCGTCGTCGGCCACCGTCTCCTCGAATTCGAACTCACGCTCATCCCGCGGCACGATCATCGCCTCCTTTCGCTCAGACGGCCGCCTTCGCTCGCGCCACCTCCCGCAGCTCTTCGAGGAGCCGCTTCTCCTCCGGCGAGAGCCGGTCAGGCAGCCGCACCCGCACCTTCGCGTACATGTCCCCGCGGCGGCCAGGAGCGCCGAGCACCGGCATTCCTTTGCCGGCGAGGCGGAAGGTCTGGCCGTTCTGCGTGAGAGGTGGGATCTTCAGCATCACTCGGCCGTCGATGGTGCGAACGGGCACCTCCCCACCGAGGATGGCGTCCAGGTAGGGGACGTCGACCTCGGCGTACAGGTCGTCGCCGCGCCGTTCGAACACCGGGTGCGGAAGGACGGTGACGACGAGGTAGAGGTCGCCGGGCGGCCCGCCGGCCACGCCCGCCTGGCCTTCGCCGGCGACGCGCACGCGCGAGCCCGTCTTCACCCCCGGAGGGATCTTCACCTCGAGACGCTTCACCCGGCGCACGACGCCCCGCCCCCCGCACGCCGCGCACGGCCGGCCGCTCGTGACACCGGTCCCGCCACAGCTCGCGCACGGCTCCGACCCGTCGAGCTCGATCGTCCTCGTGGTGCCGTGGAAGGCTTCTTCGAGCGTGACTTCGACGGGGGTCTCGATGTCCTGCCCCCGGCGGGGCGTGCGCGCGCGACCACGCCCGCGGCGGAAGAGCGAATCGAAGATGGACCCGAAGTCTCCGAGGTCGCCGAACTCGAACTCGAACCCGCCGCCCGGCGCCCCGCCGAACCAGCCGGCGCCCGCTTCCTGCTGACGCCGGCGCATCTCCTCGATCTGGTCCGCGTACTGCCACTGATCGCCGTACAGGTCGTACTTCCGCCGCTTCTCCGGGTCCGAGAGCACCTCGTAGGCAGCGTTGATCTCTTTGAAGCGGCGTTCGGCCTCGGGGTTGCCGGGGTTGACGTCGGGATGGTACTGGCGTGCCAGCCGGCGATACGCCGCCCGGATCTCCTTCTCCGAGGCGTTCCGCGGCACGCCGAGGATCTCGTAGTAGTCCTTCGCCATGGCGCACACCCCCGACGCGAACACGATACCAGCCGCCCCCGCCGACCACAACACCCGCACGGGAGCAACTCTGCCAATGATTTTAGCAAGAAGCCCTTGCATTGCGTTGGAAGCATGGCTATCATGTGGACCGGAAAGCCTGAGGAAGGAGGTGAGCTGGTATGGCGACGACGCTGACTCGGTGGGATCCCTTCGCGGAGCTGGCCAACCTGCGGCAGATGGTCGACCGGATGTTCGAAGGCTTCGGCCGCATGCCCGTGTGGCGGAGCGGCGATGAGCTCGAGGCGGTGAGCCTCCCGGTGGACGTCGTCGAGACGAAGGACGCGTACGTGATCAAGGCGGCGGTCCCGGGCGTCGACCCGAAGGACGTCGAGATCCAGATCGAGGACGACGTCCTCACCATCCGCGGTGAGTTCCAGCACCGGGAGGAGCATGAGGACGAGCAGGTGATCCGCCGCGAGCTCCAGTACGGTGCCTTCCATCGGGCGCTGCGGCTGCCGCCGACGGTCGACGCTGAGCACGCGCAGGCGACGTTCGAGAACGGCATGCTGAAGCTCGTCCTGCCGAAGAAGCCGGAGGCGCGTGCGCGGACGATCAAGATCACGCCGCAGAACGTCATCGAGGGCCAGCGGAACGGCAGCCAGAGCTAATCGAGGCAGCCGAACCTCGTGAGGAGGCCCGGGGTCACCCCGGGCCTCCTCTCCTTTCCCGCCTCACCAGTGAGGCCAGCGCGACGCCTGCCGGTTCACCGGCTGCAGCGTGCCGGGTAGCATGCGAGTGAGTCCCCAGCGGACCGAGGAGATGCGCACCTTGAACTACATCTTCGCCGTGACCTCGTTCATCCTCGGGATCCTCTGGACGTTGTTCCTGCTCACCCAAACCCTCGAGTGGAACATCGGGTACGCTATCGGCATCGTCCTCGTCATCAACGGCATCGTGCGGCTATGGTTCGCAGACGACACGTAAGGAGGGCGAGGCTCCGCTCGCGCCGAGTAGAGGAACGGTGGGCCGATGTCTGACCTCCCGCGGAAGCTGCTCGTCCCCGTCGTTCGTGGGCCCGCGAGCATGGAGGCGCTCGCCGTCGCCTGCGCGGTTGCCCGGGCGCAGAAAGGCGCCTCCGTCCATCTCGTCCACGTCATCGAGGTCCTTCGGTCGCTCCCGCTCGACGCCGACCTCCAGATCGAGTCCCAGCACGGAGAGAGCATCCTCCGGCGGGCGGCAGAGCGGGCGGCCGAGTACGACTGCCGTGTGACGACGGAGCTCCTCCAGGCGCGCGCCGCCGGACCCGCCATCGTCGAGGAGGCGGAACGGGTGGGCGCCGACGCCATCGTCATGGGCCTCGGCTACAAGCGCCTGCTCGGCGAGTTCCAGACCGGTCGGACCGTGGACTACGTCCTCCGGCACGCCACGTGCCAGGTGTGGGTCATCCGGCACGAGCTGCCGCGCGAGGGGTGACGCCCCTGGCAGGTGACCTTCGGATGCCTCACCATGAGTGACAGGAGGCACCCTTCGTGAAGGTCATCATCATGGGTTGCGGCCGGCTCGGGGCGCAGATCGCCGCCGAGCTCGACCGTCGTGGCCACGACGTCACCATCATCGACGTGAACAACGCCGCCTTCCGCCGTCTCCCGTCGACCTTCGGCGGCACGAAGGCCGTCGGCAACGGCATGGATTCAGAGACGCTCCGCCGTGCCGGGATCGAGAGTGCGGATGCCTTCATCGCCGTGACCCAAGGCGACAATCGCAACTACTTCGCCAGCCAGCTCGCGAGGGAGGTGTTCGGCGTTCGCCGGGTGCTCTGCCGCATCTACGATCCCCAACGGGCGGAGCTGTTCCGGAGCCTCGGGATCGAAACGTACAGCCCGACGAGCGTCGGGGCCGAGATCATGGTCGGGATGCTCCTCGGAGAAGGGGGCGCGCAGGGGTAACGATGTACATCATCATCGCTGGCGGCGGGAAGGTCGGCTACTACCTCGCCGAGGAGCTCCTCCGGTCCAAGAACGAAGTGCTCGTCATCGAAATCGATCCGCAGCGGGCCGCGATGCTGAGCGAGCAGCTCGCCGGCGACGTGCTCCACGGCGACGCCTGCGAGGCGGCTACGCTCGACGCCGCCGGCATCTCTCGCGCCGATCTCGTCGCCGCCGTAACCGGCGACGACGAAGACAACCTCGTCATCTGCGAGATCGCCCGCCTCAAGGGAAACGCCCGCACGATCGCTCGGGTGAACAACCCCCGGAACGAGGAGCTGTTCAAGCGGCGCGGCATCGAGACGACCATCTCCGCCACCCAAGCGATCCTCAGCCAGATCGAGCAGGAGCTCCCCGTCGCCGAGGTGATCCCCCTCCTCCAGCTCTCGAGCGGGCTGCAGCTCATCGAACTGCGCCTGTCGGAGCGCTCGCCCGTGGTCGGCCGCTCTGTTCGCGAGGTGCTCCTCCCGCCGGAGTCGCTCATCTGCCTCGTCGTCGACCCCGGCGGCGTGCCACGCATCCCGAGCGGCGACACGCGGTTGAACGCCGGCGACGCGCTCGTGGTGGTCACCCGGGCGGAGAGCATCGAGATGCTTCGTGAAGCGGTCGTCGGGACCGCCCACGGGATGGACACATGAGCAGCGAGCGGCGACGGATCGCGTACCTCGGACCTCCGGGGACGTTCGGCGAGGAGGCGGCGCTGCGGTATGCGCCGGACGCGGACCTCCTCCCCTTCCCCTCCCACGCGGCCGTGGCCGCGGCCGTCGAGTCAGGCATGGCCGACGCGGGGGTGGTGGCGATCGAGAACTCGCTCAACGGCTCCGTACCGGAGACGCTCGACATCCTCATCCATGACACCACCCTGCAGATCGTCGACGAGCTCCTCCTCCCCATCGTGCACAACCTCGTCGTCCGCCCGGGGACGCGGGCAGATCAGATCCGCGTCATCTACTCCCATCCCCAGGCGCTCGGGCAGTGTCGCCAGTTCCTCGAACGCTGCTTCCCGAACGCCCAGCTCGAGGCGGCCCTCTCCACGGCGCAAGCGGTGGAGCTCGCCATGAAGCGGGACGGCGATGCTGCCGCCATCGCCACCGCGCGCGCGGCCGAGCTGGCCGGCGCTGAGATCCTCGCCCGCTCGATCCAGGACAGCCGGAACAACGTCACCCGGTTCGTGGTCCT
>ERZ795042.1102-NODE-1102-length-18498-cov-3667.861790_pt1 | contig 18498 bp, 15 predicted proteins | sample MGYA00375126_ERZ795042 | MGnify/ENA primary metagenome ERZ795042 (study PRJEB30171, sample SAMN05518105) | compost metagenome | isolation source: Feedstock adapted compost from Newby Island compost facility, Milpitas, CA | place: USA:Newby Island compost...
CTCATGAGCAAACTGCGTTCCATAACGAATATCCAGCCTTTGAAAAATGATCATCTCAAGTTTCAGATCCAGCGGAATAACCTACCGCCTTTAGAAGTTGTGGGTTTTCAAATGGCCCACTATTTTGATTTATTTCGTCAGCAAAAACCCATCGATATATGTTTTACCATTGAAGAAAATGTCTGGAACGGGCAATCCTCCATTCAGCTAAAATTATGTGATATGCGTATCACCCAAGCCTCAATTTAATGTCGCGCGATCGGCAATGGATGTACATTCCGTGGCATGAGGATCAAAATGCACGAATAAGCTTAAATATAAAACCCTCGACAAACGCATCAGATAAGGCATGGCAATCAGTACAATGACTGCGTTGATCAGCAACCAGTACAGTATGCTATTGTCTTTCCAGCTGATGCCAAATAAAATCCAGTACCATGCTAAATTAAATCCGGATAAGGCTACACTGAGCCCATAACTTACATAGCCGGTACCATACCAGAAGCCGGTTTCCAGCTCTGTTTTTTGTCCACACACCGGGCAATGCGCATGCATATCGAGCGTATGGTTGAGTTGATATGGATTACGGGTACGAAATAAAAATCCTTTTCTGCAGTGCGGGCATTTCAATTGCAGTACAGCACGTATATAACTGATAGCATTGTCTGGCATAAAAGAAGGATTTTGTTGTCCCGCTGATGCGTAATTTCGTTGCAAAGGTAATACCTTGGGTTATCAGGCAGTTGTCATATTTTCAAGCTCCCCAGTTTTCCCGATCCAGGCTGCGGTACTGAATAGCTTCTGCGATGTGCTGGATCTGGATGTTTTCTGATCCTTCAAGGTCGGCAATGGTACGGGCTACTTTGAGGATGCGATCATAGGCTCTGGCAGAAAGATGCAGTCTTTCCATGGCCGTCTTTAACAATTGCAAGCCGCCTTGAGGTACAATGCAAAATTTTTTCAATAAGCTACTGTTGATTTGTGCATTGCAGTAAATGCCGGGATAGGCCTGATAGCGTTGTTGCTGAATCTGCCTGGCTTTGATAACCCTTTCCCGGATGGTAGCGCTTTTTTCAGCCTCCTGCGTGGTAGACAGTTGAAGGAAAGGAACGGGCGTAACCTCTACATGTAAGTCAATTCTATCAAGCAGGGGGCCAGAAATGCGGCTGAGGTATTTCTGTACAGCACCGGGTGGACAGGTGCATGCTTTTTCGGGATGGTTGAAATAGCCGCAGGGACATGGATTCATCGAAGCGACAAGCATAAAGCTGGCGGGGAATTCAATAGCGATTTTTGCACGTGAAATGGTTACCTTTCGCTCTTCGATGGGTTGTCGCAATACTTCCAGCACGGAGCGTTTGAATTCGGGCAATTCATCCAGAAACAACACTCCATGATGTGCCAGCGAAATCTCGCCGGGTTGAGGAATACTCCCTCCGCCCACCAGTGCCGTGTCGCTGATGGTGTGATGGGGAGCCCTGAAAGGCCTATGTGCAATTAAAGTAGCATTTGCAGGAAGCTTGCCTGCAACCGAATGAATTTTGGTTGTTTCCAGTGCTTCCTGCAGGGTAAGAGGCGGTAAGATGGTGGGTAAGCGCCTGGCAAGCATGGTTTTTCCGGCTCCGGGTGGTCCGATCAAAATCACATTATGACCGCCTGCGGCTGCGATTTCCATAGCCCTTTTAATGTGATCCTGTCCTTTTACATCACTGAAATCTTCTGTAAACGTTTGCTGGGCATGAAAAAACTCCTCACGGGTATCTATTTTCAGAGGCTCCAGTTGCGATTTGCCTTCCAGGAAGTCGACAACTTCCCGGATATGTGAAACACCATATACTTCCAAACGATTTACCATAGCGGCTTCTCGTGCATTCTGCCTGGGCAGAATGAAACCCTTGAATTGTTCTTTACGGGCCTGAATTGCGATAGGCAACGCGCCGCGTATGGGTTGTAAGGAACCATCCAGCGACAATTCACCCATGATTACATATTGCGAGAGCCTGGCCTGTCCGCCTTCTGGTAAATCGGCTAACATCTGACCGGAAGCAGCTAAAATGCCAATAGCGATGGGAAGATCGTAGGCCGACCCTGCTTTTTTAATATCGGCAGGAGCCATGTTCACCACAATGCGCATGCGGGGCATTCGGAATCCACTGTTTTTCAATGCCGCTTCAATACGTTGCTGGCTCTCTTTCACGGCATTATCGGGTAAGCCCACCATAAAGTATTTCATGCCCTGTGCTACATCCACTTCAATGGTAATGGTGATGGCATCAATACCATGAACTGCACTGCCAAAGGTTTTTACCAGCATCTGATAGGGTTTGTTCGGTTGAAATTACATATTCATCATCATATCCGCAAGGCTGGAATAATGCTATCCGATTTCGGTTTGTTGTAAAGCTCTGAGCAGATCGAGCACTTGCTCTTCCTTTAATATCAGATATCCCAGCCGATCCTGCGATATGCCTTCTCGTAATTGATAATTGAATTGAAATTTGCCTGCCTGCATCTGTACTTCAAAATATCGAAATTGAATGTTGTTTTGTGATTTTAATTGTTCGGCGATTTCGTATAAATGGGTGGATAGAATAAACAGGCTGCTCCGAACAGATGATAGCCCGCGAATAACAGCAACTGAGCAGTTTCTGGCATCATCTACGTTTGTTCCTTTAAACAGCTCATCAATAAGCACCAGCCAGTGTTTTCTATCTTGAATCTTTTCAATGGTATTTTTGATACGATGAACTTCATTGTAAAAATAACTCTTACCATGAATGATATCGTCGTCAACATGAATGTTGGTGAGCAATCCATCGAATAAGCTTAATTCCATATCTCGTGCCGGCACACCCATACCCATATGAGCCAGAAACACAGCTATTCCCACGGCTTTAATAAGCGTACTTTTACCGGCCATATTAGCACCGGTAAGAAAAAGAAAGTTTTGTTCTCGACTCAATTGCAAATCATTTCTGACAGGTTGTTTCAAAAGCGGATGAAATATGCCGCTCACGCGCAGGAAAGGTGCCTGATGGGAGGTAAATGTGGGCATCACAAAATCATAAGTTTTCATAGCTTTTGCCATGGCATACCACGCATCCAGATGTGCATACAGCCTAATTAGCTCCTGCAAGCGTGGTCGGAAGTAACGTTTTGCAATTTGATGTGCCCTTAGTACCACGCTTATGGATGTATGCGAATGAAATGAATGGTCAAAAGCTGAGGCTTCTGAAAGGGAAAGAATTTGTTGCATGGATTGCAGTATAGCAGCAAGTTCCCGGGGTGCAGAGGGTTTTAGCAACAGTTGAACAAGATAGGTGCATCCCCTCATTAAATCCGCAACATGAGAAAGTGCAAAGCACAAATAAGAATAATCACTTTTTCTCAGCGTATGAAACCATAGATGCTGAAATAATCTGTAGACCGGATTATTAGCGGGTTTATCGGCATCAATGCGTGCATTTAAATATTCTTCAATCATCACAATGGTTCCGTTTGTTACCGGGTGATCCCATTGATCGATATGTTGGTAGATGAATTGTACGATTTGCTGTACGTTGTGTATTTGCTCAAAGCTTTTCAATGGATGTAAAAAAATACGCTTCAATTCAGCCTCTCCTATACTGGTACGTGTGAAATTAAGATGATGAAAAAGAGAAGACTCTTCATCAGCATGAAAGATAGATAGATCCTGATATGTTGTTTTATCGATTTCCATGCAAATGATTTATGATCATCATCGGTTAAATAGCAGTCGTTTGCCCATTTGCGATTCATTGAATTTGCCTTCAACATAAGCCAGGTGACCACTCACAAAGGTATGGCTGATGCGTGCGGGAAAACAGTGTGATTCAAAGGGGCTCCACTTGCATTTATAAAACAAGTGTTCTTTATCAACTGGTGTTGTACCTTGCATATCTACGATAACAGCATCTGCAAAATAACCTTCCCGCACAAAACCCCTATCACGAATCTGAAAACATATGGCCGGATGATGACACATTTTTTCTACGATTTGCTCCAGTGATATTTTACCGTTACGGAAATATTCCAGCATGAGCAGCAAACCATGTTGCACCAGTGGCAATCCGGCGGGTGCCTGCAAGTAAGGTTGTTGTTTTTCTTCCCACGTGTGGGGTGCATGATCGGTTGCAATCACATCAATACGTCCTTCCAGCAGAGCCTGCCACAGCGCTTCTCGATGATGTGCGGCTTTAATAGCCGGGTTGCATTTGATTAAATTGCCCAGTTTGCTATATGCATCTGCAGTAAAATGCAAATGATGCACGCACACTTCAGCCGTGATTTGTTTCTCGGCCAACGGTATATCGGCTGAAAACAAATGCATTTCATCGGCTGTGGTCAAATGCAAAACATGCAAGCGTGTGCCATAACGTTTGGCCAGTGAAACGGCAAAGGATGATGAACGGTAACATACTTCTTCATTGCGAATCCAGGGATGATCGGCGGCTGTTAAAGCTTCGCCCTTTTGTGCTCTGGCCTGTTGCAGGCGAAGCCTGATCAGCGCTTCATCCTCGCAATGGGTAGTTATGGGCAACTCGCAGCTGGCAAATATGTTTTCAAGTGTGGAAATATCATCCACAAGCAATTCACCCGTAGATGATCCCATGAAGATTTTCAATCCGCATATCTCATGCCGATGTGCATTTAGCCTCAGAATTTCGTCCTGGTGATGATTGGCCGCACCGAGATAAAAAGAATAATTGGCCAGTGAATGCCTGGCGGCAATTTCATATTTCTGCTGCAATATTTCCAGCTTAACGGCCGGTGGATAGGTGTTGGGCATTTCCATATAACTGGTTACCCCACCTGCAACTGCCGCACGTGATTCGGTATGAATGGTGGCTTTATGGGTATATCCCGGTTCGCGAAAATGCACCTGATCATCGATGATGCCCGGCAGCAGATATTTCCCGTGGCCATCAATTTCGGTTACCTGAGTTTTTACCTGAATCTGAGGAGCGATCTTACCAAAACGTTCTCCTTCAATCAGTACATCGGTTGGCACGATTTTCCCTTCATTAACAAGTAGAATATCTTTGATCAAATATCTTTGCATGTGATAAAAATACTGAAACATTCACATTCCTCAATCCATCTTCCCGCCATGTACCCATTATCATCCTTTTTATTTCGCACCGGTGCTTGTTTGCTTTTCCTCACAGGACTGATGTTTTGCCATCATAGCGTTGATGCACAATCTACGGATATTCCCCTGCATCAGCCGGCCTATCACGAAGCCGATCGGCTGGAAATATTATCAGGCCGATTGCCATCTACCTACACCAGTTTTGTGAAACCTTATGCGGCGTCAGCACTGATACCTTTTGTCCAGCAAGCAGATTCACAAATGCATCCGGTACTTTCACGGGTAGATCAATATGCAATCCGGCAAATCTACACGGATTATCCGGAATGGCTTCAAGATTCCACCCTGGCCGATAGTTCCCGTCATCCACTATGGAAACTTTTTTATACTTCTCCGGCTTATTTATTTCAATATCATAGCCCCGATTTATATTTCACCATCAATCCAGTATTGCTGTTACAGGGTGGAAAAGAAACGCACGATGGTGATTTGTTGTTTGTCAATACCCGGGGTTTAGAGCTCAAAGGCCGACTGGCAAATAAAATCGGATTTTATTCTTTCCTTTCAGACAATCAAGAAAGGCCTCCATTATTCGTTCAGCAATGGATTCATCAATATAAGGCCGTACCTGGAATGGGATTTTACAAATCATATCGGGGTAATGGTGTGGATTATATTCATGCTACGGGATATATCTCGTTTCAGGTGACCCGATTTATTGATGTAAATTTCGGCTATGGTAAAAACTTTCTGGGGGATGGTATTCGGAGTATGTTCCTGAGCGATTTTTCGAATGATTACCTGTATCTGAAGCTGAATACGAATGTATGGCGGTTGCATTATTATAACTTGTTTGCCGAGCTAACCTCCCAATTCAATCCTGATAGTGATTATTTGAGGCCTAAAAAATACATGGCTTTGCACGATCTGAGCATGGATATCACGCATTGGTTGAATGCAGGGGTATTTGAAAGCGTAATATTTACCAGGCCCGATCATTTTGATTTTCAATATTTAAATCCTGTGATTTTTTATCGCTCGGTGGAACAACAATTAGGAAGTCCGGATAAAGCACATGTAGGATTTCATGCTAAAGCCGATGTGGCCCATCACTGGCAGTTTTATGGACAGTTTCTGTTCGATGAACTGCGTATCAGCGAATTTCTCAGTCATGACGGATGGTGGGGTAACAAGTGGGCTGCACAACTGGGCGCAAAATACATAAACGCTTTCGGAATCCACAACCTCGATTTGCAGGGCGAAATGAACATCGTGCGGCCATACACCTATACGCATAGTGATACCATTACCAATTACACGAATTACAACCAACCACTGGCCGATCCGATGGGCGCTAATTTCAGGGAGTTTATTGGTATTGCTCGTTACCAGCCTCTGCCCAGGTTGGTATTGCAGGGGCAACTTTTATTTGTGCAACAGGGGCGCGATACTACGGGAGTGAACTGGGGCAGTAATATTTTCAAAAGTTATTACACCCGTCAACAGGATTACAATAACCGTATCGGACAGGGGTTAGAGGCTAAGATTGCCAGCCTGAACCTGCTGCTTTCTTACGAAATTAAGTATCATCTTTATCTCGATCTTTCGTATCTATATCGAAAAACAGGTGGAGCTTATTTCCTGTATGATCCGCAACCCGACACGCATTTTATTTCCGTAGCGTTACGATGGGATATCGCCCGGCGGACGTATGATTTTTAGCAAATGAAAAAGCTGCAGATAAAGCTGCAGCTTTCGATTATGTTGTGGCATTGAAGTTTTTGCTTATTCTGCTACCACTTCAAATTTAACATCCACTTCATTGCCCTTACCAAAATCAATGCGGGCCGTATATACGCCTAATTCTTTTACTTCTTCGAGCAAATGGATGCGACGGCGGTCAACTTCATATCCTTTCTGGGTTTTAATAGCCTGGGCGATTTGCACGGGCGTCACAGAGCCAAAGATTTTTCCGGTGGTACCCACTTTAGCGCCAATCCGCAACGGGGAAGCCTGAAGTGCTTCTTTCACCTGAGCGATGGCAGCCAGAAGGGCTTCTTCTTTACGACGTTCGGCTTTTTTGCGCTGTTCCAGTTGCTTCAGGTTTGCAGGACTGGCTTCAACGGCCAGCTTGCGCGGAATCAGAAAATTCCGGCCGTATCCGTCTTTAACCGTCACCAGATCATTTTGATGGCCCAGGTTTTCCACGTCTTGCAACAAAATGACTTGCATAGAGAGCGAGCTTTTTTATTTCAGGAGATCGGTTACATAAGGCAGCAGTGCCATCTGGCGGGCTTTTTTTACAGCCGTGGCCAGCTTGCGTTGATATTTCAGGGAATTCCCCGTGATGCGGCGGGGAAGTAATTTACCCTGTTCGTTCAAAAATTTTTTCAGGAATTCGGCGTCTTTATAATCGATATACTTGATACCCAATTTTTTGAAACGACAGTATTTCTTCTGCCGTTTTTCGATGCGGGTAGCCGTTAAATACTTGATTTCTGGTTGTTTGGTTGCCATAGTTTGTTAAGCATTAGGCATTGAGGTTATCAAATTCTTTTTGAATAGCATTTTGCTGAATCCCGGCCCTGCGTTTGGCGTTGTATTCTACCGCGTACTTGTCGAGGCGGGTAATCATGTGACGCATCACCTGTTCATCGCGATTGAGCTGAACGGTGAGTTTACTATTGAGGTCGGATGGCGCCTGATATTCCAGCACCCAGTAAAGACCGGTCGTCTTCTTCTGGATGGGATACGCCAGTGATCTGAGTCCCCATGGTTCCTGATAAACGATCACACCGCCGTTTTCCTGGATAAAATCCACATACTTCTTCTGTGCAGCGGCATATTCTTCCTCAGAAAGAATCGGGGTAAAGATCACCATCAATTCATAATTGTTCATCATACCCGGTGTTTAAAGAATTTGGGAGTGCAAAGATAGGAGAATTTATGAAACCATACCAAGACAATCTGTCAGCATTCGCCGGTGGCATAGGGTTTGAAAACGGGCAAGTCGTAGTTTTGCCTGCAAAATCCAGATTGCCATGCAAAAAGGTCAGATTCGCGTTCACACGGAAAATATTTTTCCCATCATTAAAAAATTCCTCTACTCTGAGCATGAAATTTTCCTGCGGGAACTCATCAGCAACGCTGTGGATGCCACACAAAAGCTGAAGATGCTGGCCAACAGCGGCGAATTTAAAGGTGAATTAGGAACTTTAGATATCGAGGTGAAATTAGATGCAGCTCAGCGCACCATAACCATTTCCGATCGGGGGATAGGGATGACCGCCGAAGAGGTGGATCGCTATATCAATCAGGTGGCTTTTTCCAGTGCAGAAGAATTTCTCAGTAAATACAAAGGCGACGGCGCTTCCATCATCGGACATTTCGGATTGGGTTTTTATTCAGCATTTATGGTTAGTGAACGAGTGGAAATTCTTACCCGTTCTTACCGTGAAGAGGCTCAGGCAGTTCGCTGGATATGCGATGGAAGCCCCGAATACGTCCTCGAAGAAGCCGAAAAGCCATGGCGGGGAACCGATGTCATCCTGCACATTCATGAAGATAGCCGCGAATTTCTGGAGCCCGAACGCATCCGGACTATTTTATTGAAATACTGCAGATTTTTACCGGTTCCGATTTATTTTGAAGGAAAGCAAATCAACAACACCGAACCCATCTGGGTGAAAAGGCCGTCGGAGCTTACTTCTCAGGATTATCAACAATTCTACAAAGAATTATATCCCTATCATGAGCCGCCGCTATTCTGGATTCATCTGCATGTGGACTATCCTTTTCATTTAAATGGGGTACTCTATTTTCCCAAAATCACCCATAGCTTCGATATTCAAAAAGACAGGATCCAGCTTTATTGCAACCAGGTATTCGTGACTGATGAGGTAAAAGATATTGTGCCCGAATTTTTAATGCTTTTACATGGTGTGATCGATTCGCCCGATATTCCCTTAAATGTAAGTCGCAGCTATTTGCAGGGCGATCCAAATGTACGCAAGATCAACAGCCATATTACCAAAAAAGTAGCGGACAAGCTGGAGGACATCTTCAAGCAAGATCGGAAGGAATTAGAAGAAAAATGGGAATACATCGGTTTGTTTGTGAAATATGGCATGATGACCGACGATAAGTTCCGGGAAAGGGCACAGGCGTTTTTACTCATGCAGGACGCCTTTGCTTCAGCAACCTGGTACACGCTGTCTGAGTATCGCGAAAAAGCAGCTTCCTTACAAACCAATCCGGATCGTAAGCTGGTAATTTTATACACCACCGATCCAGTCCAGCAATACAGCTACCTGCAGGCAGCGCGCGAAAGAGGATATCTGGTGGTGAAGCTTGATTCGATTATTGATGCGGCTTTCATCCAGGCGATGGAAGAGAAATGGGACGATGTGGTGTTTACCCGTGTGGATGCGGATATTCCAGAGCGGTTGATCAAACGGGAAGAAAGCTCGCATAGTGTGCTCACTGCCCAGCAGGAAGCCCGGTTAAAGGAGCTATTTGCAAAGGAGATACCCGAACCTTCGTATCGCGTGGAACTGAAGGGACTTTCACCCGATACCCAACCCGTGGTGGCCACCAGACCCGAAATGAGTCGCCGATTGAAAGAAATGGCGGCTATGAGTGGACAGGCTGCGAGCTGGTACGGAAAGATTCCCGATGAAGTGGTGCTCACGGTGAATACCAATCATCCGATATTTCAGCAGATTCTGCAAGAAAGCCGTGAAGAACAGCAGCGAAAAATGATTCGCAATCTGGCCGATCTGGCCTTGCTTTCGCAGCAAATGCTCAACGGCGAAGCTCTGAACCGTTTTATCCAGCGGAGTATTGAGCTGATGGGCGGCATCAAAAAATCATCTATCATTCTGCCTTCCTGAGTAATGCTGGATAGTCATTCATAACGCAAGGCTACAATGGGGTCAAGACGTGCTGCCTTCATAGCCGGATATACGCCGGCCACCAGGCCTACGGCCGCACAAAGGGCTATAGCACCGCCTATCCATACCCAGGGGATAATGAAACCAGCGTGAAGCAACAGCGATACCAGGTTGCCAATGGCAATGCCCAGCAAAATACCCAATGCACCACCTAAAAGACTGATGAGGATGGATTCATACAAAAACTGATTACGAATCACCTGTGCAGTTGCACCGATAGCCTTGCTGACGCCGATTTCACGGGTGCGCTCAGCCACTGCAACCAGCATGATGTTCATCAACCCGATTATCGAACCCAACAGCGTAATCAATCCCACACCGAACGTGAGGAAACGCACTTTCTTTAAACTGCCAAACAACATATCGGCAAGCGTATCACTCCGTGTGATGTAAAAATTATCGGCCTCATTCAAAGCTAAATGCCTGATGAGGCGGAAAGTTCCTGTAGCTTCGTCAATAGCCGTATTCAGCAGGGCAATCTGAGGCACCATTACACCAATCTGAAATGAACTGTTGCTGCTGATGGGATAGACCCGACGTACGTTGTTGAGCGGAAGAATCACCAGATTATCGGCACTGAATATGCCGGTGTTCCCGACGGATTTTAAAACGCCCACGACCCGATATTTTACCATGCCAATGCGGATATCTTTTCCTACGGCGGCCATGGGATTCGCATCGAATAATTTCTGTGCAATATCATGACCGATAACGGCCACATTGGCGCCACTCTGCAATTCATCGGGATTCAAGTTGCGGCCGGCATCAAAATCAAATCCATTAATCTTTACATAATTTTCATCGGCTCCCATGACCGAGACGTTGGGATTGGTTTTTTTGTCTTCGAAATACACCGTGGCCGTTCCAGAAGCCCGGTAAGAAATACTTACAATAGCGGGAAAACGAAAACGTTGTTTGAAGGCAAGTGCCTGTTCGTAAGTAATGGGCTGGTTGCGGTTGGATGTTTTTACCTTTTGCCTGGTTGATCCTTTCTGGGCTTGTTGCTGGTTCCCTCCAATAAAAATCCGCATTTCCCAGCTACGAATCACAAATCCATTGGCGCCCATTCGGGCGAAATTGTTATAAATAGAAGTACGGATACTGTCGATAGCCGTAATAATGCCCACCAGCGCCGTAATACCCAGCGCAATGATGGCAATGGTGAGTCCTGTACGCAGTCTGTTGCCTTTTACGGAACGGAATGCCAGAAACAAATTATCAGAGAATTGCATAGGCTATTTCCCATTCAACCGATTAAAATTACTAAAAAACATCGGCGTTGCGGATGGCAAGGGTTAAATGGTCAATTGATGGTATCAACGGCAATTCAAATGGATGAAGAAATAAAAACAAACCCCTTCTTTCGGACAGAAGAAGGGGCTATAGGCAGTTGGATAAAGTAAGCAAGCAATATACTATCCGCCGCTTTGTTTCTTTTTCTTTTCGTATTCGCGCATTCTGGCATTGTATTCATCTAATTGCTTGTAGTAGTCCAGGATTTGTTGCGATGTGGTATCTCCCGGATTGAGCTTAAGGGCTTTCTGGGCGAAGCTGGTGGCGCCTTCACGATTTTTAGCATGCAGATAATTCACCGCAATCTGGCTGTAAATTTGGGAAGCGAGCTGCGGATTATAGGTGGCCAGTTTCTCGGCATATGCGCTTGCCCTGTCATAATCGTTTTTCGTGAGATAAGATGCAGCCAGATAATAATACACACGTGTAATCTGCGTCTGATTCTCTGCATTCACGGTGTCCACCAGGCTTAGGTATTTGAGCAGGGGGTCAATAGCGAGGCCTACCGGGCCGGTTGAAGCGGTATCTTTCATCATCAGGGCCTGTCCCCAGTAATAATAAGCCGTACGCTGGTTGGGCTTTTCGGGGAATTTCTTTGCCATTTCTTGAAATACAGCAACTGCGCTATCGGGCTCATCGCTATACATCAATGAAAAGCCATACCAGAAGTAATCTGCCACCTGTGCCTGTCCGTCGGCAATGTTTAGAATCTTTTTGTAGTAAAGCGCTGCTCCCCGGAAGTTATCTTGCTTACGGAGATCTTCGGCGATGCCCCGAAGGGCGTTCAGATCCTGAGTCGTATCAGCTTCTATGGCTTTAGCGAAATAGATATTGGCCAGTGAGTCCTGATTCAGTTTCATCAAGATCTGGGCATAAGTCTGGTAATCAAACTTGGCAAATTTTGGATCGGGATGGCGAGAGAAATAAATATCCATATTTTTCTTGGCATCCAGCGAGTCGCCCAGTGCCAGTTCACTCACGGCAATCAGTTTATACAATCGGGTCTGGGTTACGTCGTTCACTTGATTCATGATTTCATTTGCCTTTTCAATGGCCTGGCGATATTTCGTGGTATCGTGTTGCAGCAGGCCCTGAGTATAAAGCAGGTCCACCAGGTTTACCTGAGCATTTACCTTATCGTCGGCTAATTGCATGTATTGATTGATGTATTGTTCGGCTGAATCCAGGTTACGAAGCCGGTAGTATTCATACAGGTGCAGGTATGCAGGTGGATAGTTGGGATTAGCGTCAATGGCTTTATGATAAAACTCCAGTGCATTATCAAATGCACGTGCACTCATCAGCACTTCGGCATATTTGTCGTATGCCTGGGCGTCTTTGGGGTCGGCATAAAAAGCATTTTGGTAGTTGGTAGCCGCATCGCCCGCGCCGCCTGGCAATTGTAACTGTGCATCGGCCAGAGCGATGTAATCATCGGCTGTGAAAGTATATTTTTTGTTCTTTCGGTCATTTTTCATTTGCAGGAGCAGGTCGACAGCATAACGATTGTCGGCATTGGGTGATTGAGCCGTAGCTTCAAGGATGGCGCGCATGACTTCGAAATCACGCCCTTTTGAAGCATCATAAGCTTGCTGAATTTTTGTTTTGGCATCATCATATTTTCCATTGAGGATATCCAGGCGAGCCAGCCCCACGGTATTCAGGGGTGAACCCGGATTCACCTGTAGTCCTTGTTGAAAATCCATTCTGGCAGAGTCGGCAAGATCCAGCCCCAGATCGGCAAGGCCCAGGTAATAATAAGCCCTGTCGTCTTTGGGATGGTTAGCCAGGTATTGTTGCAGGATCTGCTTGGCCGTCCGGAATTTCTGATATTTGAGATTCTGGATGGCATCATCCACACTCTGGGCATGAACAGCCGCGACAGTGGCCAGAAAAGCCAGCACCATTGCAAACTTCGTGATAAAACGCATCTTCATTGTGTATTTCATTTTTTATGAACAATGATGGATAATTTACTGAATGGTGGCATCCCGGAATACAATATTCATCAATGCCGGGAATAGCCGATATTTTGCAATTATCAACTGTCCCTTGTCACTTGCTAAAAAATTGACAAAACCCGTACCTAATCCATAATAGGGTTCCCGCAAAATAAAATAAAATGCGCGAGTTAAAGGATAACTTTTTAGGGCGATGTAGTACTGATAGGGTTTAAAGTATCGGGTTTCGTTTGCCGTCTTTAATCCCACCACCCGCACTTTTTTCAGAAACGACAGGCCGAGGGAATCGTAAGGGTCGGAAATCCAGCTTACGCCAATCATCCCGATAGCATGGGGTGTGGATGCCACATAATCCACCACTTCCGAAGGGCCATGAGCGGCCATCGCATAAGCCGGCAGAGGTTTACCGTGATTGATGGAGTCGATGATAAATCGTACCGTGCTGGAATTTTGTTCGTCGAAAACCAGCTGGATGGGCTTCCCGTGATAGTCGCCGGTGGTGATTTTGGCCAGCTCATCCACCGTCATGTTTGTATCGGGATTAGCAGGATTCACAATCACAGCAATGGCGTCCCAGGCAAGAATTTTACTTACGATGGGTTCGTGAATGCTCCTGAAATAAGCCTGTTCCTGCTCGTTCAAATCGCGGGTAACAATAATCAGTCGTGCACTATCGTTCAACAGGTCTTTAAAACAATCGGCTTCAGGTTTGTAGGAGGCGATGATATGTGCTTGCGGATGCTGGGTTTCAAACACTTTGATTTCTGAATCCATCAGCGGTTCATAGGAAATATCCACGCTGATATGGATAGTTCCCGACGTGGTGGTATCGGCAGGATGCTTGGCCTGCTGATTACATGATATCCAGCAAAAGCCAGCCAGCCATAAGGCGATCCATGCAGATATGATTTTTCGCAATTTCATCGGAAATAATTAACAAAATCTTAATGATCACGTCCTGAAAAAGAAAAAAATGATTTCCAGCCTTTGATGATTCTGTATGTTCCATAAATCAATACAATCGCGCCAAACACATCCACAAAGGTGTTATCCAGCGAAAAATGCAGGTGTAGCTGTTCATGGAAAAGCAATACCAGAGCAACACACACATAACAAAGGCCCATCAATCCGTTGATCATGGCGCTCAGTTTTTTGCTTTTTTGTCGGTATGGTTCCATACGCAAATCGGCAATTATACAAAAAGATTTTCACTCGTTTCCTGTTGCCTTCGTTGAAAAGATGAAATCAGATGGTATTTTCCACAGCCTATTTTCAGGTCTTATGCCGGGAAAGCGATTAACTTTGCCGCCGGAAGTTCATCCAGGGCATCTGGAAATGGCCATTTGATAGGCATTTTAAAAAGAGATATGACATGAACAATGAACCTGCGCGGGTATTGATGGTTTGTCTGGGTAATATCTGTCGGTCGCCGATGGCAGAGGGTATCTTCCGAAAGCTGGCTGAAGATTATGGTCTGGCTGTTGAGGTGGATTCGGCGGGTACGAGCGACTGGCATGCGGGGGAAATGCCCGATCGGCGGGCTATTGCAACGGCTCGCCGGCATGGAATCGATATCAGCGGTCATCGTGCCCGACCCTTTAGCAGGGCGGATTTTGACCGATTCGATTTTATTTTCGTGATGGATAGGGACAACCTGCATGAGGTAACACGGCAGGCCCGTAATGAGGCTGATCGCAAAAAAGTATTTATGCTCACGGAAGCACTTTCTCCCCAACGTCCGGTATCTGTTCCCGATCCCTGGTTCGATGATGCCCTGTTTGAACCCGTATTTCAACAAATCCAGGCCGCCAGCGAAGCCTGGTTGAAAAAATGGATCGCTCATCCTGAAATGATGAACACGAATCGTTATTCACATGATTAAACCTGCTCTACCCAAGGGTACCCGTGATTTTACTCCCGAAGCGGTGCGGAAAAGGAGATATCTTTTTCAAACCATTCAACACTGCTTTGAAGCTTTCGGCTTTGAACCGATTGAGACGCCGGCCATGGAAAATTTAAGTACGCTGCTGGGCAAGTATGGTGAAGAAGGCGATAAGCTGATCTTCCGGATTTTGAATAACGGCGACATTTTGCCGATTGCTCGTCAGGCCCGCGATAATCGCGAACTGGCCAATTTGCTCTGTGAAAAAGCGCTTCGCTACGATCTCACCATTCCTTTTGCCCGTTTTGTGGTGATGAACCACCATCAGCTGGTGTTTCCATTCAAGCGATACCAGATCCAGCCGGTATGGCGGGCCGACAGGCCCCAGAAGGGGCGATACCGGGAATTTTACCAGTGCGATGCAGATATTGTGGGGAGTCGTTCGTTATTGAATGAGGTAGAACTGGTACGCCTGTACCAGCAGGTATTTGCCCGGTTGTCGTTGCGGGTGCAGATTCGGATCAACCACCGTAAATTGCTTCAGGCCCTGGCTGCATGTTCTGGCGATCCGGCCTGGATGGGATGGATTACCACAGCCATCGATAAGCTCGATAAAATACCGGTCGCCGAAGTGGAGGCCGAGTTGCGCCAGAGGGGGCTGGACGACGAGGCCGTCAAGCTGGTACGGGCCTATGTGGATTTGCCCGGTGAGCCATCGGAGGCTTTTCCTGCCGTCTTGGCGCTTTTACGCCACCATCCCGACGCCGTGGAAGGCGTGAAAGAGCTGGAATTTATCCTGCATCATGTGGCTTCATCGCCCCATGATCAGGCCCCGGTAAGGGTGGATTTCACGCTGGCGCGCGGGCTGGATTATTATACCGGCACCATCCTCGAAGTGAAGTCGGATGAGCTGGCTATGGGTAGTTTGGGTGGGGGAGGTCGATATGACAATCTCACGGGTTTATTTGGGCTGCCCGATGTGCCAGGCGTGGGTATTTCTTTTGGTGTCGATCGCATTTACGATGTCATGGAGGCCTTGCAGCGTTTCCCGGCTGACACCCGGCAGGCGACGCAGGTGCTCTGGTTGCGTATGGATGACGCCTGGCTCGCCCAGGCACTGGAATATGTGATGCAATTGCGGGCGCAAGGCATTTCGGCCGAGATTTATCCGGATGCCGTTAAAATGGATAAGCAGCTCAAATATGCCAGTAAAAAAGGCATTCGTTTTGCCGTGATGATGGGATCGCGCGAATATGAACAGCAGGCGGTGAGCTTGAAAGATCTATGGAACGGCCAACAGGAACAGGTTCCGCTTCATGAACTCGTGCCCACGATACAAAAGAAGATTCAGGAATTGCCGGCTTGATGAAACCGGTTGAGTACATCCTGCAAGTATTGCAAAAAATGAGCAGGATCCGGATCATAGCCATATCCCCCGGGCATGATGGGCTGGCCTTGAGGATTCAGAAAAACATAATAGGGCTGGGCGTTCCGGTTGAAACGCGAAGCCTCAAAATCGGCATTCAGCTGCCCCAGCGTACGGATATGTGTCCCATCGACCTTCGAAATGTATTGCAGACTGTCGGGCAACGGTGTACGGTCGTCCACATACAGGGAAAGTAAAATGAAGTGCTGGTTGATCATTTGCCTGACGGATGGATCGGTCCATACGGCATTTTCCATTTTCCGACAATTCACACACGACCAGCCCGTAAAATCGACCATGATAGGCTTATGTTCACGTTGGGCGGCCTGCAGGGCTTCCTGATAATCGTAATAAGCTGTATAACCCGCCGGTGTGGCCTTTCCGAATATATCGGCATACTTCCTGGGACCCGCAACCGCAGTTGTGGACGTCGTTACATGGCTTTGTGCAGGAAAGTATATGCTCGAATAGTTGGGCAGAAAGCCGCTGAAGATGCCTTTCGGCTCGCCACCAAATAATCCGGGGACCAGATAAACAGCAATAGCGAAAAACACCATGGCAAAGAACAGACGCGGCAGGGAAAGCGCCGCCGGGGGCGCATCATGCGTCAGACGTAATTTACCCAGCAGGTAGAGCCCGGTAAGTGCGAAAATCACAATCCAGATGGCCAGAAACACTTCCTTGCTCAGGATATTCCAGTGATAGGCCATATCGACATTCGACAGGAACTTAAAGGCCAGCGCCAGTTCTAAGAAGCCCAGGGTGATTTTTACGGCATTCAGCCAGCCGCCGGGCCGGAAAAGGGTTTGCAGCCACTGTGGAAAGATGGCAAACAGGGAAAAGGGGATGGCCAGCGCCAGCGAAAAACCAAACATACCTACCAGGGGGCCGCTCACGCCGCCATGCACGGCCAGTACCAGCAAATTGCCGATGATGGGCGCCGTACAGGAAAATGAAACAATAGATAACGTAAGCGCCATAAAAAAGATCCCCATCAGGCTGCCCAGGCCAGCCCGCGCATCGGTTTTGCTGGACAACGACCCCGGCAGGCGGATCTCAAACGCCCCCAGAAAGGAAAGGGCAAACACCACAAACAGGACGAAGAAAATCAAGTTCACCCAGATATTACTGGCCAGCGCGTTCAGTGCACCGGCGCCCAGCAGGCGGGTGATCAGAAAGCCCAGACCGGTGTAGATCACAATAATCGATAAGGAATATATCGCTGCATGTTGAATACCTGCTTTTCGGGATCCGCTGCGCTTGATGAAAAAACTCACGGTGAGTGGAATCATGGAAAACACGCAGGGAGTGATCAAAGCCAGAAAACCTCCCGCAAAACTTGCCCAGAATATCCACCAGAGCGAATTTTCGGCAGACGCATTGTGCGGTTGCATGGGAGATGTCGGTACGGATGCTGCCGTGCTGATGGTTTGCATCGTATCCGAAGGGGAGGTAGTTGTTGTGCCGCCGGTAACGGATGAGGTCGGCTGGCTGGATAAAGCTGCCGTCAGCGCTGGAAGCTGAAAAGAAAAAGGCACTTCCTTCGGTGGTAAACAATTTTTATCGTTGCACACCATGTATTCAAGATGTCCGGTCACCTGGCCTTTTCCGGCCGACTGGCGCTTGATGGTCTGCACGAAGTCCACCTCGTTTTCAAAATAGCGGAGCACGGTGCCGAAAGCACCGTCGAAATGCGCAATTTTATGGCCTTTTTCCTGAATCGGGCCTGCCAGTTGCCAGCCCTGCATCTGTTCAAAATGAAAAGACGTGGGAATAGGCCCCTCGCCAGCATCCAGTGCATAGATATGCCAGCCAGGATCTATGCTGGCACGGAAATGCAGGGCATACGTGCTGTCGTTGATTTTTTGAGT
>ERZ795042.1105-NODE-1105-length-18447-cov-5.056492_pt1 | contig 18447 bp, 16 predicted proteins | sample MGYA00375126_ERZ795042 | MGnify/ENA primary metagenome ERZ795042 (study PRJEB30171, sample SAMN05518105) | compost metagenome | isolation source: Feedstock adapted compost from Newby Island compost facility, Milpitas, CA | place: USA:Newby Island compost...
GCCCGGGCGTTGATGAGCCTGTTGCCGATTTTTTCATCCTTGGCCCATGCCGGGATGAGTCCCCAGCGCAAATACCCGATCCGGTTCGCTTTCCCGTCGTTGATGACGGCCAGGACAGGCTGAGTCGGCGCGATATTGTAACGGGGAACGTACGCATCGGGAAACCGATTGCTCACCTTAAAGCGCCGGACGATCTCCTCGGGCGGCGCAAACAACGTAAACCGGCCGCACATGGCAGCCCCCTCCCCTCTTTCCTCTACTCAATAAACGCCTCAATTACTCAATGAAATGTTACTTCATTTCATTCATGAAACTCCTCCGCGAATTACCTCGTTTGAATGACCATTCTCCCCACCGCTATGTTCGATCGCAAACAAAACGTTATGAATACACTGTTGCGTGACATTTTATCAACAACGACACCTCTTGGCAAAAACCGCTTGAAAGATCTTTTCATCTTTTTTATAATAATTATCAAATGAAAATAAAAATATTTATCGGAGGGAGAGTCCATGTCGGTTTACGACTTTACCGCTGAAACAGCCGATGGCCAAACCGTCTCACTGGATACATACAAAGGCAACGTCTTGCTCATCGTCAACACCGCCAGCGAATGCCGCTTCACACCCCAACTGGAAGACTTGCAAAAACTGTATGGGAAGTATCAATCCCGCGGGTTTGTCATCCTCGGTTTCCCGTGCAACCAATTTGACCATCAAGCGCCGGGCAGCAGCCAAGAAGAGGCCCGTTATTGCCGCATCCATTACGGCGTCAAGTTCCCCATGTTCGCCAAAATCGAAGTGAACGGGGAAAACGCCCATCCCCTTTTCCAATATCTAAAAAATGAAGCGCCCTTCCAGGGCTTTGACGAAACAAACCCGGTGGCGCAACTGATGAAAAAAATGATTATGGAAAAATTTCCGGAATATTACATCGGCGATCAAATCAAATGGAATTTCACCAAGTTTTTGGTCGACCGCGACGGCCGTGTCGTCCGCCGCTACGAACCGTACGAAGAACCCTTGGATTTTGAACAAGACATCGCCCAAATCGTCCAACAAAATAACGCTGCCCTGCAGTGACGCCGCCTGCAGGGCAGTGTTTGTTGGACGCACAGCCGAACACATCAGAACGTCGGCGGCGCGATGACCCAAATCAATTCGGCCGTTTCCGCGCCAATATTCTGCCAACCGTGCGGGATGCGGCTTGAAAACGTTATGGCGTCCCCTTCTTCCAACACATAAATTTTTCCGCCCACATTGACTTCCATGCTCCCCTTCAATACCACAAGGCATTCTTCGTCGCTTTCATGACTGTACAGTCCACCGCTTCCTCCCCCCGGCTCAACCAGTGTATAAATGACTTCAAATTTGCCGTCCAATCCCGTCAATAAATACTTCACCGTTTTTTCCGGTTCGGGATAAATCATCGTTTTCCGCTCCGCCTTGCGAACCACGATGGGATTGGACGGCCCTTTCGCGACCAACAAATCGGCCGTTTCCATGGTCAACTCCGTTTCTTCATTGAACAAATCAGACATACGAATGCCGATGGCCTGCGCGATTTTTTGCATTGAGGCGATGGACGCCTGTGTTAAACCGCGTTCGAACTGGCTGATGAAACTGGCCGTCAGTCCCGTCCTTTGGGCCACTTCGTTAATGGTAATCTTCTTTTCCAAACGGATGTTTCGAATCATTGGACCAACACACTTACCGGTCAACTTTACTAACCCCTTGACTTTTTTATTAGACAAAATAAAATTTAAGTGACGCTTAATTAAATGTTGCTTAATTTATTATATCCATTTTACGAAAGGAGAGATCAAGCCGAAAGAAAAAGAACTCGATACCATCCTTTATCTTCCTCCCCACAAAAAAGCACCGAGGAGGTGAACCATGCATGGGCGAATTTTTGTTTTCCGTCATGTACGGCGGTTCGTTGATCATCATTGGACTTGTGGTTCAGTATTTCTTGAAAGACATGCAACAAGACATGGTTACAACCACCGATGTGCAACAACACAACCAACTTTGAAAATGTCACCCTGCGAACTTAATGGGGTTTAATTAATCTAAATATTTAAATCATTAGTACCTTGAATAAATATCTTGTAAAAAGAAGGTGTCGAACTTGGTTTATACGGTAGGAGTGCTTTGTTCGTTCATCATTTACATTCTTTTAGGACTTTATCTTTCCCGCCGTGTCAACACGTCCGAAGATTATTACGTCTCGGGCCGGAACGGTTCCACTTTCATGGTGACCGGCACCTTAGTCGCCTCCTTTCTCAGCACCGTTTCATTTATGGGTGAAGTGGGCTTTTCGTACGAAGGATATCCAATTCTGCTGCTCATTTTAATATTTTCAATGCCAGCGGTTACGTCTTCGGTGTGTTTTTGTTCGGACGCTATTTGCGTCGCAGCCGCGCACTGACTGTTCCCGAATATTTTGGAAGGCGCTTTCAATCCAATAAAGTTCGCGCCGCGGCCGCCGTCACCACCATCATCGGCATTTCAGCCTATTTGATAGCGGTTACACAAGGTGTGGCGCTCATTCTCTCCGAACTGCTGGGCGTATCCTATGCCTCTGCCCTCATCATCACTTGGATTGCCTACGCGTCGTTTACGATTTTATCCGGCGCCAGAGGCATCATGGTCAATGACACAATCATGTTCTTGATCTTTTCCGTGGCCACGTATTTGGCCTTTCCCTTTATTTTCTACGCCGCCGGCGGTTTTCCCGATGCCATTTCAAAGGCCGCCAATCTGGCGTCCAAGCCGGACATGCTCAGTTGGCACGGTTTGAGCGGACCTAACAACTACATGGGCACACCGGCGGAAGCGCTCGCATGGGCCGTGATCTTAGGACTGGTATGGGGCGCCGTCGTCGCCATCAGTCCTTGGCAAAGCAGCCGTTATTTGATGGCGAAAAATGAACATGTCGTCATTCGCTCGGGTGTGCTGGCCACCATCAGCATTTTGACCATTTATCTCTTTTTGCATCTCAGCGTCGCATCCATCGCCACCATCAACAACGATATCACGCCGACAGAAAACGCCTTCATATGGGCGGCGATGAACGTGGTGCCCACGTGGCTCGGAGTCATTATTGTCACAGGAATTTTCGCCGCCGGTCTGTCCTCGTGCGCCAGTTTCCTGCAATTGATCGGCAACAGTTTCGCCCGCGATTTGCTGGAACCGGCCCGGAACAAATCGTTCACCGACCAACAACTGTTGGGATGGAGCCGCATGGTCATGTTTGTCGTCAGTGTCGTCATCCTGTTGATCGGGCTGTGGCAACCGCCTTCCATCATGTGGATCGGTTATTTCGCCGCCACTTTGTTTGCCGCTTCTTGGGGTCCCATCGCCTTGGCCAACGGCCAACCGTCGGACGGCGGGTTTTCGTCTTCGACTACTTGGGGGATTGGCCGGCCGTCGAAGCTGCCATTGATCTCGCCGATAAAGGACACGAGGTCACGCTGGTGACCGCCAAACTGTATGTAGCCGAAGAAGTGCATCAATATTTGCGCAACGAATATCTGAATAAACTGTATACGCAAAAAGTGGCGATGATCCCTCACCACGATTTCGCCGGCATCCGGGATGATCGTCTGGTGATGCGGAATATGTTTTCACACGAAGTGACACTGGTGGACGACTGGGATACGGTCGTATTGTCCTACGGACGTGTGCCGAACGTGGAACTGTACGAATCCGTCAAACAAGCCGCGCCGGTCGTGAAACAAATCGGCGACTGCCTCGCCCCCCGAACATTGGAAGAGGCGGTCTATGAAGGTTACGTGGCGGCCCTGGAACTATAACCTTGAACAATCACGATGTTTTGTCCAATATTGACAATCGATCAGGATGACGTCCTGCGGAACCTTTTCCGCAGGACGTCGATTTTATTGATGATTATCCCGAGCGATTCGCCTGCATTGACAAACATTTTGTATGTTCTTGATGATCTTGGCATATTATCTTGGCATCTCCCGGTCGAGGCAGCGGTACTGGATCGCCTCCGCCACATGGGCGACGTCCACGGTTTCCGCTTCTTCCAAATCGGCAATGGTCCGGGCCACTTTGAGAATCCGGTCGTGGGCCCGGGCGCTCAACCCCAAAGCAAGGAACGCTTCCCGCAACAACGCGGCCGCCTCTTTGTGCAGCCGCACGTGTTGGCGGACGAGACGAGGCGGCATCTGGGCGTTGAAACGAATGGGCGCCGCCGCTCCCCGGTTGTTTTTCTGATCAATGGCAAATCGTTCCTGTTGCAGCTGCCAGACGCGGGCCAGACGGCGGCGCACGTCGGCCGAACTTTCCACGGTTTGGTTTTCAGCCAAGTGACGGTATTCCACCCGGGGTACTTCAATTTGAATGTCGATGCGATCCAAAAGCGGACCTGAAATTTTGCCCCGGTAGCGCCGGATTTGCTGGGGTGTACACGTACAGACGTGCTGCTCATCCTCGGCGCCGTAGAAACCGCAAGGACAGGGATTTAAGGCGCAGACCAGCGTTACGACGGCAGGATAACGCAACGTCATGCGCGCCCGGGACAGGATCACTTCCCCGTCTTCCAGCGGCTGGCGCAACACCTCGAGGGTTTTGCGGGAAAACTCGGGCAGCTCGTCCAAAAAGAGCACGCCCCGGTGGGCCAGACTCACTTCCCCCGGCCGCGGCACGTTGCCGCCGCCGATGAGTCCGGCTTGGGAAATGGAATGGTGCGGGGCGCGGAACGGCCGCTCCCGGATCAGGCGCCCCCGCTCCTTCAGCAGCCCGGCGACGCTGTAAATTTTCGTCACTTCCAGCGCCTCTTCCATCGACAAAGGCGGCAAAATGCCCGGCAGGCTGCGGGCCAACATCGTTTTGCCCGAACCGGGCGGCCCCATCATGAGCAAATTGTGCATCCCTGCCGCCGCCACGATCAGGGCCCGCTTCGCCTGGGCTTGTCCTTTGATATCAGCCAAATCCACCGTTTCGCCTTTGTCGTGTTCATCCGTGTTTTCATTCCGACCGTGGCGCATCCGGACGGGAGCCGCGGTCACACGATTCACCGCTGGGTTCTGCACAGTTTTGTTTCCCTCTTCTTTTCCATCTTTCTGGTCTTCTCTTCCCTTTTCTTCTCCCCATTTCCCTCCGCCGACAGCCACCGCTTCCAACAGATGCGCCACCGGATACACCTGAACGCCTTCGATGAGGGCCGCTTCTTCCCCGTTTTCCAACGGCACAATGACTTTTTCGAACCCTTTTTCCTTGGCTGCCATCACCATGGCCAACACGCCGGGGACAGAGCGGACCGTGCCGTCCAACGCCACTTCACCAATCCATAACGCCTTTTCCACTTCCAGGGACGGCAACTGGCCATCGGCCCACATAATTCCCAGAGCAATGGCCAAATCGAAGGACGAACCTTCCTTTTTCATGTCGGCCGGCGCCAAGTTGACGGTAATGCGTTGCAAAGGAAACTGGAAGCCGCTGTTGCGGATGGCCGCCCGCACCCGCTCCCGCGCTTCCCGCACCGCCGAATCGGGCAACCCCACGATGTCAAACTGGGGCAGGCCGTTGGCGATGTCCACTTCCACTTCGACGACGTAACCGTCCACACCGAGGACGGCTGCACTGAACAACTTCGTATACATGGCATCGTCTCCCAAATATTTCAAGACGATTATAATGATTCATTCATTTTTCATCAAGGCCGCCGCATCACAACAGCAACAAGACCGAATCAGAAAAACGGAAGAAACGCCAACAGCAACCCTCATCGTCCCGTTTCCTGCTAAAATGGGCATATGGAGGAAACGACATGACACATCAGCAATTTGTCCAACCATTCTTAAAATGGGCCGGGGGCAAACGCCAATTGTTGTCGGCCATCGCCCGTTATCTCCCGGACAAATTCAACACATATTACGAACCGTTTTTGGGAGCGGGGGCCGTTCTTTTTTATCTCCGGCCGAAACGGGCTGTAGTCAACGACATCAACGCCGAACTGATGAACACGTACATGGCCGTCAGGGACGACATCGAAAACTTGCTGGCCGATCTAAAAAAACACAAAAACGAAAAGGAATATTATTACCGCCTGCGGGATTTGGACCGGACCGCCGATTTCCGGCGGCTGACTCCGACGCAACGGGCTTCCCGTATCATTTACCTGAACCGGACGTGTTACAACGGTCTGTTCCGGGTCAACCGCCAAGGCTATTTCAACGTGCCCTTCGGCCGCTACAAAAACCCGCAAATCGTCAACGAACCGCTCCTGCGGGCCGTACACCACTATTTGAATACGGCGGACGTTCAGCTGCTGAACACCGATTTCGAACAAGCGGTGGCATCCGCCCGGGCGGGCGATTTCGTCTATTTCGATCCGCCCTACGATCCGGTTTCCGAGACGGCCAGATTTACGGGATATAGCCATGACGGCTTCGACAAAAAGGAACAGGAAAGGTTGCGAGACGTGTTCGTCGAGCTGGACCGGCGAGGTTGCCTGGTACTCTTGAGCAACTCCGCCACCGATTTTGTCAAACATTTGTACCGGGATTACCGCATCGTGACTGTCACGGCCAACCGCAACATCAATTCCGTCGCCAGCAAGAGGGGAAAAATCGATGAGGTATTGGTGATGAACTATGAAACGAATAGCCTTAAAGAATGTAATTACATAAACGAAAAATAATAAAATATTTGCTGCTTTTCCGTGTGAGAATACCATTGAATCATCACGCATAAGTTCCAGTTCGTCATACCTTGAGGGGGGTTGTAGATGCAAAGAATCAGTGGTCACGAATTTCCCATTAAAAAAATATTCAGTGACGATTTTGAATTCGTCATTCCGCATTATCAGCGTCCTTATTCCTGGACGGTTGAAGAAGCGGAAGAACTATTTGACGATTTGTATAACTTTATGCAGCAAACGAGGAACGGGAACAACCCGGAACCGTACTTTTTGGGCAGTATCGTTTTGATTAAAGAGGACAACAATCCTCGCTCCGAGGTCATCGACGGTCAACAACGGCTGACGACATTAACCATATTACTAGCCTGCCTTGCTGAAAAACTAAGTGGCAACAATCGAACAGCACTACTTAAATACATTAACCAACCGGGAAACCCTATCGAAAACTTGGATCCGAAACCCCGTTTAACACTACGGGAAAGAAATAACCCAATTTTTCGTCGCGTTGGAACGGTTGACAGCGAGCATGTTTTTCCGTCGGCAAAATGTCAACGAACGGAACGAACGTTATGGTCGTTTAATAGAAGCTATCAAAAATAATACTCTATGGGGTAAAGATTCACCCTTGATGCTGACAGACGAGGAAAAAGAAAGAACACTGAAAGTATTAAACGAAGATATCTATCTTCTCAATCCCAAAGTACGAAACTATATCCTTCTGAGATTAGATTCCTGGCTATCATCTGCTGGCGCCATCTATCAACATAAAGTCATTACGGTTGAACATGTATTACCTCAAACGATCAAGAAAGGAAGCAAGTGGCACCAAGACTGGCCTGATGAAAATATCAGGAATCAATGGGTACACAAGCTTGGCAATTTAGTCCTCCTGTCCAGAAGAAAAAATAGCAGCGCACAAAATTATGACTTCACAGAAAAGAAAACAAAATATTTTCAAACAAAAAACGGCGTTAGCACCTTTGCCTTGACAACGGAGGTATTGAATACCGACAAATGGACACCCGACGTTGTACAACAAAGACATGAAAAATTGATCCAAGAATTAAAAAAGAGATGGAACTTGTAATCATAAATGCCTGCCGACCTCCTCTAAACAGAGAAGGTCGGCAGGCTTTATTGTTGTCATATAAGCCTCTTTTCATCTCCCCAACCAACCGTCGACCACAGCCCGGTTTTCTTCTATCCACCGTTTGGCCGCTTCTTCTTCCGTCATCCCCTCATTGAACACGTAACTTTCCAATGTGCCCAACTGATCCTCGGTCATCTTAAAGTTTTTGAACCAAGCGGCCACTTCCGGGTTGCGTTCCGCAAAACCTTTGTTGGCCAGGGTGTGGATTTCTTCCGGTTCGCCCAGCGTCTTTTTCGGGTCATCCAAATATTTTAATTCCCATTCGGTGAACATCCAGTGAGGCCGCCAGGCTGTTATGACAATTGGCTCCTCGTTCTTTACGGCTCTGTCCAAAGCGCTCAACATGGCCGTTTCGCTGGAAGCCACCAATTTCAGCGACAAACCGTATTCCGGAATGACCGATTCCTCGACCAGGCGCATCAGACCGGCACCGGCGTCAATGCCCGTAATTTCCCCTTTGAACAAATCTTTATGGGCTTTTAAGTCTTCAATGGAGTTGACTTCTTCCACATACACCGGCACCGCCAAGCCCAAGTCGGCCAGACCTTCATACCAAATTCCGTAGTCTTCCAACCGCTCGTTGTATTTCTCCCAATACGCCTCATGGGTAATGGGCAACCAGGCGTCAAAAAAGACGTCCAAATCCCCATCGGCCAGTCCCGTATACAGCGGCGCTGCATCCAATTGTTGCAACGACACTTCGTACCCTTCCTGCTCCAATATCGCTTTCCACAAATGGGAGACGACAATGTCTTCCGCCCAGTTGACCATCCCGATGCGGACGGTTTGCGCCCCGGCGGCACCGTGGGCATCCCCGTCACCGGTATTCGTTTCCCCGTCCTGACCGGAAGGGCCGGACGCTCCGCCGCAACCGGCCGCCAACATCAGCAGACTCACGGTCAAGAGCAACGGCCACCAAAAGAGCTTTTTTTGCCGCATCATTTGCAAGACAATCCCTCCAATCATTTTTTCTGCCGAAATCAACACGGCCCTTCGTGACCATTCGTTGAAACATCCACATCTTGACGCCCTCGTGTATCCTGACGCTTACCCGGCCGTTTCCACGACCAATGCCACTTACCGCCCTTTGTCCTGGATCTGGAACCGATCTCCCAGCCTTTGCGTGATGCGGTCGAGAATCATGGCCAAAATGACGACGGCAATGCCGTATTCGAACCCCATACCGGTCTCCAGCCGGCTTAACGCCCGCGTAACGCCGTCCCCCAGCCCGCCGGCGCCAATCAGCGAAGCGATGACCACCATGGACAAAGACAACATGATGGTCTGGTTCATGCCGGCCATCATCGTCGGCATGGCCAAAGGCAATTGCACTTTAAACAACATTTGCATGGGCGACGAACCAAAGGCCCGCGCCGCTTCCACCAATTGGGCCGGAACTTGCCGAATGCCGAGGTCCGTCAAGCGGATGACCGGCGGCATGGCGAACACGATGGTGGCAAAGGCCGCCGGCATCAATCCGATGCCGAAAAAAGCCATGGCCGGCAACAAATAGACAAAAGACGGCAATGTTTGCATAAAATCGAGAATGGGAAAAACCACGGCGTGCACCCGCTCGTTTTTGCCGGACCATATGCCGATGGGGATGCCGATGATGAAACAAAGCAGAGAAGAAATGAGCACAAGACTGAGGGTCAACAAAAAAGCAGACCAAAACCCGAGGTTGGCAATCAGTAACAATCCGGCGGCCGATCCGACGGCCAGCTTCCATCCCGCCAAGTACCAACACAGGGCGACGACCAACAACAGCAGCAACCACCAGGGAAACAGTTGGAAAATGTTGTTCAATCCTTGAATCAAAAACACAACGGCAGAAGAAATCCCGTCAAAAAGCGGACCAAAGGTGCTTTCCAACCATCCGACCAAAGCGTCAATCCACGCCGCCAGCGGCAGCCGAACCGTTTCCAAAACCTTCTCCTCCTTTGGCAGCCAGCGCTTCAAGCACCGAACCGCGGACAATGACCCCCAATAGATGCTCTTGCTCGTCAATGACGGCAATGGGTGCCTTGGCATTGGCCACCACCGGCAAAATGTCCTCCACCGGCACATCGGGCGAAACGCGCTCGAATTCATGGGACAGCCGCGCCATAATGTCCCGTTCCCCTTTGACCGTCGCTTCATATGCGGCCTCCGCCGTCAACAAGCCCAGCAGCCGCCGGTTCCGTTCGACGACGAAAATGCTGGAAATGCCGCTGGAACGCATCTGTTTCAACGCCACCCGCGGTCCGTCCTTGGGCGTGATGACCGGTTCCGGCTTCTTCATCACATCCCGCGCCGTCAACACTTTCGTCATGTCCACTCCCCGTACGAAACGGGCCACATAATCGTTGGCGGGATTTGCGACGATTTCCTCCGGCGTGCCGATTTGCACGATCCGCCCGTCCAACATGAGGGCGATGCGATCCCCAAGCTTCAACGCCTCGTTCAAATCGTGCGTAATGAATACAATCGTCTTTTTCATACTGCTTTGCAAGTTCAACAACTCGTCCTGCATTTCTTCGCGAATGAGCGGATCGAGGGCGGAAAACGCTTCGTCCATCAATAAAATGTCCGGATCGGTACACAACGCCCGGGCCAAACCGACCCGCTGCTGCATGCCGCCGCTGAGTTGCCCCGGCAGCTTATCCTCCCAACCGGCCAAACCGACCAAAGCGAGAGCCTGCATCGACCGCGCGCGTCGCTCGCTCCGCGGAACGCCCTGCACTTCCAAACCGTAGGCCACGTTGTCCAACACTGTCCGATGGGGAAACAGGGCAAATTGTTGAAAGACCATGCTGATGCGCTTTTGCCGCAAATGGCGCAACGCTTTGTCATCCAACCGGGTGATCTCTTGCCCGCCAATCCAAATTTCCCCTTCCGTCGGTTCGATCAATCGGTTCAAACAGCGCAACAACGTCGATTTCCCACTGCCGGAAAGACCCATGATGACAAAAATTTCACCGGGATAGACATCAAATTCCGCCTCATGGACACCGACGGTGGCTCCCAATACTTTGAGAACCTCCGCTTTGTCTTTCCCTTGGCGCAACATGTCCAAAGCCCGTTCCGGATGCGGACCGAAAATTTTTGTCAATCGTCGAACCCGGATGATAGGCTCCAGTTTCGTCTTTTCCTCCCGTTGTTCGGTCAAATTCACGAATTCCTCCATTCAAAACCAATAATTGTATATAATATTTGTTAATAATTGTTAATATTTTATAATTTGATATAAAATGAGAGTACTTTTCAACTTTAACATTTATAATCAAAGATTGTCAAAGCATGTATCCTTACATAGATTCTTCTCTTCCGGCATGTCCCGGGATGAATCGGCATGAAGTCCTTCATCCTCCCTATTGTTCGCCAATGCGGCCATCTCCTTCCGTTTTGGACTTAGTTTTTCCGTTTGCAGAAAACATTCATCCAAAAAAAGAAAAGCTTCGGTATCATCGCGACACCGAAGCTTTGCAATAAACAAACATTTTATTCTTCCCAATCCAACACCACGGCCACCAACTCCCGCGGCCCGTGAACGCCTCTGACGATCTGCATCTCGATGTCGGCGCTGCTGCTCGGCCCGCTGATCAAGTTGACGGAAGAAGGAAGCGTTCCCCGTCGATGCATTTCGCTCAGCCGCTGCGTCAAATCCGACAAGCGGCCTTGAATGTCCCGTCCGTACAAAAAGACGAGATGCGTCTCGGGCAACAGACTGACACTGCGGCCGGTGTCCGGACTGCTGAACTGGACGACCGTACCGGTTTCCGCCAAAGCCGTATCGGCCCACGTAACGCCCACTTGGGCCAGTTCCGCCTCTTCGATCCATGGACGATGGGAAGTCACCCCATGGCCCGCAGCGACGGGCTTGTCCGCTTGCCAGACGCGCCACTCGATGTCCGTTTCCGCCAACAGTTCCGGCAATCCTAAAGCGTCCAGCCGCGCATCCCGCGCCAATATTATCCGCCGCACCTGTTTTTCCTTCAACCAATCGGCAAGCCGCGCCCGCCATTCGGCATGCGTTCGCGCCCGCCAAACTTGAGCCCCCTGGGCCCGCAGCGTGTCGCAAAAACGGTCAATCAGGCCAGCTTGCGTCTTGCCGACATAAAAGTCGTCCCACGGACGGGACGTAAACCGCAAGGGAGCCACGTCGTCTTTCCGGCGGCGGGCCCGTCCCAACCGCTCGGCCAACCGCTGCAAAAACGCCTCCCGCCCCTTGTCCTCGGCACAATGTTGTTGATTGGTTGCATGTACGATCATTGCCTCAACCGGTTCTTCCCGCCGGGCCGTCCCTTCACCCGTTCCGGCGCCATTCCCCGCAGAGACATCCCCCACAGAAACATGCACCTCAAGGGAAGGCTTCGCGGAAAGATGCGCTGCCGAAGCGTTTTCCGCAACGGAATGAGACTTACGCAGATGGGCCGCCGGCGTGGAGCGGTTTTCCGCAGCGCCGGGCTCGTCCCGCCGGCTTTCGCTTTTTCTCGCCTTCCACCACTGAAGGAACGTCTCCTCGGCCGGCCGGGGCAAATCGCGGTAGGCGGTCCAGAGAGCCAGCGGGCCTTTGGCCGCCGAGACGTAGCCGTCTTCCGCCCCTCTTCCGGCCAACCAACCAATCATCCGCTGTCCCATGCGGTATACCGGCGCGCGGGCCGTGCCCCAGCCGAACAGGCGGGCCACCGTCTTCTCCGCCCAGCCGGCCGTTTCGCTCAAGTCGGCCCGCAATTCCACCAAATATTCGTGGAGCGGAATGTTCACCGGGCACGCTTCGCTGCAGGCGCCGCAAAGACTGGAAGCAAAGGGCAATTCTTGCCCGCCGGCCACAGGATTCATGAGCGGAGTGACAATGGAGCCGATGGGCCCGTTGTAGACGCTGCCATAAGCGTGACCGCCGATGTGGCGGTATACCGGGCAGACGAGGGAACACGTCCCGCACCGGATGCAATGCAACGCCTTCTGATAACGGGTACCGAGCAGTTGCGACCGGCCGTTGTCGACGATGACCACATGCCATTCTTCCGGCCCGTCGGCTTCCCCCGCTTGGCGCGGGCCGGTGACGGCGCTGATATAGCTGCTCGTCTTCTGGCCGGTAATGCTGCGGGGCAACAGCGTGAGCAGCGCATCCAACTCTTCCCACGACGGCACGACCCGTTCCACGCCCATGACGACGACATGGACCGGCGGCAACGTCGTTGTCATCCGGATGTTGCCTTCGTTGCTGAACAGAACGACACTCCCCGACTCGGCAATGGCAAAATTGCAGCCGGTGATTCCCATGTCGGCCTGGAAAAATTTGTCCCGTAAGTATTCCCTGGCAAAACGGGTCAGCGCCTCCGGCCGGGCCTCCAGCCTTTCCCCCGCCAGTTCGGAAAACAAGGCCGCGATTTGCTCGCGGTTTTTGTGAATGGCCGGACCGACAATATGAAAGGGCCGCTCTTGGGCCAGCTGAACGATAAATTCGCCCAAGTCGGTCTCGGTGACTTCGATTCCCGCTTCTTGCAATGCGTCGTTCAAGCGGATTTCTTCCGTCACCATCGACTTCCCTTTGACAACGCGGCGCACCCCGCGGCGCCGGGCGACGTCGACGACGTAGCCGCGGGCGTCATCGGCGTCGGCGGCAAAATGAACGTGTCCGCCGTTGGTCCTCACTCGTTCGGAAAACTGTTCCAAAAAGGCGTCCAAGTTTTCCATTGTGTGCTGGCGAATCGCCTCGGCGTGCCGACGCCAGCGGCTCACATCGCCCAAATCGGCAAAGGCGCCGGCCCTGACTGTTTTAAAATGATCCTGGATACGGCCGACCGCTTGCCGTACGGTCCGGTTTTCCAGGCCTCTTTCCACCCGCCGGAAAAAACTTTCGCCTTCAGCAGGATGTCCGGGTGCCACAGGTTCTCCCTTTTGCGTTGTCCCCGGTCGCGTTGACGCCACGCCTGTCCCCTCCTTCCGCCAAAATTTGCGCCACGTGCTTGCAAACAATCGGCCGGCCCTGACGGCGGGCCAGACCGCTCAAATGCATCAGGCACCCAAGATCCGACGCCACCACCAGATCGGCGCCGGTTTCGTCGATGTGCCGCAATTTTTCTTCTCCCATGGCCGTCGAAATTTGCGGCATTTTGACGGCAAAGGTGCCGCCGAACCCGCAACAGTCTTCGGCGTTGGGAAGCGGCACCAGCTCCAGTCCCTCAACTTGGGCCAACACTTTCAGCGGCTCTTCCCGCAAGCCCAACCCCCGGCTCATGTGGCAAGAATGGTGCACCGTCGCCGTGGCCTTATACGTGGCGGAAATGTTTTCCACTCCTAGAACATGGACGAGGAACTCGGAAAACTCGTAAACCCGTTCCCGAATGCGCGTCAACATTTCCATCAGCGCAGGCTCGTCGGCCAGCAACTTGGGGTACACTTCCCGAATCATGGCGGCACACGAACCGGACGGCAGCACGATAAACCAACCGTCCGCCAAATACGGGGCGAAGGTGCGGACAAAATGCCGCGCCGCCTCCCTCCCTTCCGCTTGGTAACCGCTGTTGTACGCCGGTTGGCCGCAGCACGTCTGCGCCAGCGGCACATCCACTTCGACACCCTGCCTTTCCAAAACTTGGACGACGCTCTTGCCGACCTCGGGATAAAAAAGATCGGCCAAACACGTAATGAACAAGGCCACCTTCACACCTTGTCCCCCCTTTCCCGCAACATCATGCCAACCGTCACGGCAGCAACGCCGCGGTGCAAATCAGACCATTTCCATAAACAACAAACTCGGGCTTTCCAAATAACGGGCCACATGGGCCGCAAAACGGGCCGCCGTCGCCCCGTCGATGACCCGGTGATCGAAACTGAGGCTCAACCCCAAAATTTGCCGGATGACGATTTGCTCGTCCCTTACCACCGGTTTGGCTTGAATCCGGTTGACGCCGAGGATGGCCACTTCAGGATGATTGATGATGGGCGTCGCAAACGTGCCCCCCAATGCGCCGATATTGGAAATCGTAAACGTGCCGCCTTGCACGTCTTCCGGCCGCAAGCGGCCGGCCCGGGCCCGCTCGGCCAACCGTTGCACCGCTTCCGCCAGCTGAAGCAAACTGAGCCGATCGGCGTCGTGGATGACCGGCACTACCAGTCCGTCCGGCGTATCCACGGCAATGCCGATATGATACATCCGCTTAATAACGACTTCTTCCCGCTCGTCGTCCAACGCGGCGTTCAGGACAGGATATTTTTTCAAGCCCGAAATGACCGCCTTGATAAGAAAAGGCAAGTACGTGAGTTTGACGCCTTTTTCCGCCGCCTGCGCCGCCATCTGCCGGCGCAGCGCCACCAGTTCGGTGACGTCCACTTCGCTCATGGCGGTACAATGGGCCGCCGTGTGGACCGACACGGCCATCCGTTTGGCCATCGCCCGGCGAATCCCCCGCAGGGGCAACCGCTCAACCGCATCCTCCGGCGGCCGGCCGCGGGACGTTTCCTCCGCTGCTTCGCTTTCGGCAACACTGCCGACGGTACCGGCAGCCGCAAAACCCGGCTCGGAAGGCGAAGCGGCCGGCCCATGTGGAAGTGCCGCGGTCCCGGCCGCCGCCCGTTCCACGTCGGCCTTCATGACCCTTCCCCCGGGCCCGCTGCCTATTACTTGTGTCAAGTCGATCCCCAATTCCCGGGCCAACTTGCGCACCGCCGGCGCCGCCAGTACCCGCCGCCGGCCCGCAGCGCCGCCGGCATCCGCCGACGCACCGTAAGGCGCCAACCCCGATGAAACCATGCCCGACGGTCCTACTTCCGCCGTCACGGTACTTTGCGCGGCGGCCGTCGTCCCGCCGGCCCCGTCCGCATCTTGGCTTGCCCCTTGCGCCTCAAGCGTGATCAGCACGGCGCCGACCGGAACGATATCGCCTTCCCGCGCCATGCGCTGCAAGACCCGGCCGCTTACCGGACTCGGTATTTCCACCGTCGCTTTGTCGGTCTGCACCTCGACCAAAGGCTGATCTTCCTGAACCATATCCCCTTCTTGCACAAGCCATCGGACGACTTCCCCCTCGGCAATCCCTTCCCCGAGATCGGGAAGGCGAAATTCCACAATCATCCAATCCCTCCTCTTGTCGTCTAACAAACCAGCCGCCGTCAGTCGCTCAGCGCCCGCTCGATGGCTTGCAGCAGACGGCGCTCGTTGGGCAACCAGTCGTCTTCCACCTGCGGCACGGGATAGGGCGTGTCAAAGCCGGTCAAACGGACAATGGGCGCTTCCAGCGAATAAAACACTTCCTCGTTAATGCGGGCGACAATCTCGCCGGCAAAGCCGCTCGTCCGCACCGCTTCATGGACGATGAGCACGCGGCCCGTCTTCTCCACCGATTGCGCAATCGTCTCCATATCCAGCGGCACCAGGGAACGCACATCGATGACTTCCAGCGACAAGCCTTTTTCTTCCGCCAGCTTGGCGGCGACCTTCTCCGCCAGCAACACCGGCGCTCCCCAACTGATAACGGTCAAGTCCTTCCCTTCCCGCACCAAGCGCGCCTTGCCCAGAGGCAGGCGGTAAGGCTGTTCGGGCACTTCCTGGCGGAAGGCGCGGTACAGTTTCATCGGCTCCAACACCATGACCGGATCGGGATCGTCAATGGCCGCCAACAACAATCCCTTGACATCCACCGGCGTGCTGGGAATCACCACCTTCAGTCCGGGCGTATGGGTACACAACACTTCCAAACTGTCGGAATGCAACTCCGGCGTGCGCACCCCGCCCCCGAAGGGCGCCCGGACGACCATAGGCACCGTATATTGTCCCGCCGTTCGGAACCGATAGCGGGCCGCCTGCGTGGCCAACTGGTCCATGGCCGGATAAATGAACCCCATAAACTGCAACTCCGCCACCGGCCGCATGCCGTTGAGGGCCAGCCCGATGCTGGCGCCGATAATCGCCGATTCCGCCAACGGCGTATCCACTACCCGGTGTTCGCCGAACCGTTCCTGCAACCCTTCCGTCGCCCGGAACACCCCGCCGTTTTTCCCGACGTCCTCGCCCAGCACCATCACGCGCCCGTCGGCTTCCATCGCCTGCGCCAGCGCCTGGTTGATGGCCTGTACCATGGTCAATAGGGCCATCTCATTTCCCCTCCTCTAAAGCCCGGAACGATTCCGCTTCCTCCCGTTGCCGGAGCAAATCGGCCGTCGGCTCTCCGTAAACGAACTCAAACACTTCCGGCAACCGGCTCCGGCTCGTCCGTTCCGCTTCTTCCACGGCGGCGTTTATCTGCTCGCGGCACCATTGCCGGAGGGCCGCTTCCCGTTCCTCGTTCCATAAACCGCGCTCCGTCAAATACGTATGCAAGCGCAAGATGGGATCCCGCCGCTGCCAAAGCTGCACATCTTCTTCCGTGCGATAGCGGGTCGGATCGTCGGACGTCGTATGGGGACCGTACCGGTATGTCACCGCTTCGATCAACGTCGGACCTTCCCCCCGCCGGGCCCGCTCCAGCGCATCCTTGGCCACGGCGTACACGGCCATCACGTCGTTTCCGTCCACCCGCACCCCCGGCATGCCGTAGGCGGCGGCCTTTTCCGCGATGGTCGCCGTGGCCGTCTGCTTGGACAAAGGGGTGCTGATGGCCCAATGGTTGTTCATGCAAACGAAGACAATGGGCGCACCCAGCACGGCGGCAAAGTTCATCCCTTCGTGGAAATCCCCCTTGGATGTCGTTCCGTCCCCGAAAAACACGATGGTGGCCGCCTTCTCGCCCCGAATTTTCGAGGCCCACGCCGCCCCCACCGCCTGCGGTATTTGGGTGGCCAGCATGATTTGGCCCGGCAGCAAATTCACCCCTTCCGGCGACCGGGTACCGTGCAAGTGACCCATGGAATACAACAACGCCGTGCTCATTTTTTTGCCCAAAACAAACGTCAACGCGATTTCCCGGTATGTGGGGAAAATCCAGTCGTCCTTTTCCACCGCAAAGGCGCAGCCGATTTGCGCCGCCTCTTGGCCGCTGAACGGCGCGTACGTTCCGATGCGGCCTTGGCGCTGCAGGCTGATGGCCCGTTGATCAAACATCCGGGAAAGCACCATCCAGCGGTACATCTCCAGCAATTGTTCGTCCCGCAACGGCACTGTGGCGCCGGGCCGGACGGAGCCGTCCGGAGCCAAGATCTGTATCCATTCGGACATCGTCATCCCTCCAAAATCCGCGCTTCCGTAAATATTCGACAAAATATAGAATTTTCCGCCATTATTAACGAAAAATAAGGAAGCGGGGCTAATTCGCAATTCATTTTTTTCATATGCATGACAATTGTTTATGCCGCTCATACCCGCATTATGCGTCAACAACAGGAAAAGATCACGGTCCGAGGTCAATCGAACAAGTCTTCGATGATGTCGAAAAACGATTTCTTCTTTTTGTACTTATATTTCGGGTGTGATTTCGGATAATGGCCGGGATATTGCGGATAGTGACCGGGATATTGCGGATAGTGACCGGGATATTGATTGTACGGTTGGTGATGCTCGTACCATTCGTTAAACGGCTGGCGAATCTCCCTGGCGCTTGCCATGAGCTTTTCCAACTCTCCCCGGTCCAGCCACACCCCTTTGCAATTGGGGCATACATCGATGAGCACGCCGTGTTTTTCCACTTCCCGCATTTTCACTTGGT
>ERZ795042.1106-NODE-1106-length-18441-cov-349.795279_pt1 | contig 18441 bp, 18 predicted proteins | sample MGYA00375126_ERZ795042 | MGnify/ENA primary metagenome ERZ795042 (study PRJEB30171, sample SAMN05518105) | compost metagenome | isolation source: Feedstock adapted compost from Newby Island compost facility, Milpitas, CA | place: USA:Newby Island compost...
TGGCCAAGGTGCTGAACGCGGCCGCTCTCACCTATGTCGCCGCGACGCTGGTGGCAGTGCTGGAATTGCTCCGGTTCGTCTGGATCTTCACGCAAAGCCGGGAGTAACGACGGATTGAACCTGCAGGCCAACACAAACGGCCGGTCCCTTCGCATGAGGGAACCGGCCGTTTTGCTTTTGCGCCGTTTGACGCTTCGCGTCATCCGATGAACATCTGTACCCACACGCCGTTGTAGTAGGCAACGCCAATATGGGTGAAATTGCCGCCCAGGATGTTGGCCCTGTGCCCGGAGCTGTTCATCCAGGCGTTCATCACTTCTTGCGGATTCCGCTGGCCTTTGGCGATGTTTTCGCCCGCGCTGCGGAAGCTGATGCCGTAGCTGCGCATCATGTCGAACGGCGAGCCGTAAGTGGGCGATTGATGGCTGAAGTAATGGTTGTGGTACAAATCCTTCGCCTTGTCCAACGCCACCCTGGTCAGCTCGTTGTGCACCTTCAGCGGACTCAGGCCCGCCTTGGCGCGCTCTTCGTTCACCAGCCGGACGACTTCGGAAGCGAAGTACGAAGCGTTCGTGCCCGCCGCGGCGCCGGAACCCGTTTGGCCCGAGGCCGGCGCGGTGCCGGTCTTGCCCGTTTGCGAGCCTCCGGTCTGCCCCGCCGATCCCGCGGAGTCTTTGCCCGGCACGATAAGCCACATTCCGGGCCGGATCACGTTCGGGTTGGCCACGTGGGGGTTGTATCGGATGAGGTCGCTGAGCGTCACCCCATGGCGCTGGGCGATCATATACATCGTGTCGCCCGATTTCACCTGAACCGCCGCCGCGGCACCGGCAGGCGCCGCAGGCAGCGCATACAGCGCTGCGGATATTGCAAGGACCGAGACCACCGACAAAACGGTTTTGCGCATCATGCTCTCCCTCCCTGTTGTCCCCGCCGGACGCGTCCGGCGGGTTCGGCGTCTCGCGTCCCATTCTAGCACGGGGTTTCGGGAGGGTTCACCCCGCAAAAGTTGGAACCCGGCTTACCGCCAAGGCTTGGACCCGTTCTGCGCAAAGAAAGAGAGCAAAAAATTATAAAATTTTAATACGACCACCGGCGGCTTCTCGCCCGCCCGCCGGATGAGCCCGATGGTGCGCGTCACGCGGGGCTTGCGGATGCGCACTGCCGCCGGCACCATCGGCCCGGGAGCGGCCAGGGCCAGCTCCGGCAGAAGGCTCACCCCCATGCCCGCCGCCACCAACCCGCGGATCGTCTCCACCTCATCGCCCTCAAAGGCGATCTTCGGCTCAAATCCCGCGCTGAGACAAGCGTTCACCACGATCGGACGCAAAGAATAGCCGGGGCTGAACAATACGAACTCCTCGTCCTTGAGCTGGCCGAGCTCAATGCTTTCCTCCCTGGCCAGCGGATGATGCTCCGGCAGGATGGCCAGAAGTTCCTCGGTCAACACCACTTCGCCGGTCAGCTTGTCGTCGCTGCCGGGAAAGGGCGAGACGAACGCCAGGTCCACTTCCTTCTCGAGCACGTCCCGAACCAGCGTGGGATACATGCCCTGGCGGAAGACGAAGCGGACGCCCGGGTGTTTCTTGCGGAACGCGGCCACCGCCCTCGGCACCAGCAGGATGCCGAGGCTGTGGGGAAATCCGAGGCGGATCACGCCCTTCTCCGGATCGGAAAACTCCCGCACTTCGGCGACGGCGCGCTCCAGGTCTTCCAGGATTTCCTCCACCCGGCTGAGGAACAGCTGCCCGGCCGGCGTGAGCTGCACGTTGCGCCCCCGATGGTCAAACAGCTCCACTTCCAACTCCTGTTCCAGCTGGTGGATCTGACGGCTGACGGCCGACTGGGCGACGTGGAGTTCCTCCGCCGCCCGGGTCACATGCTGCATGCGAGCCACTTTGACGAAATAATGCAATTGCCTGAGTTCCAAAGCCCCTTCTCCGTCCCTTCGCCGGTCCGCCACACGGCCGCGCGCGCCCGCGGACTCAGCGCAAATTGTTGGCTCCCGCCCAGCGGTAAAGCACAAATCCGGCAAACACCCCGAAAAAATGCGCCATGAAACTAACGCCCGGAACGATCAGCGAAAAAAGCGCGCCCATGGCGAGGATGGCGTACACCGTCGTCCGCGATTGCGGGTCCAGCATATGCCGCTGGAACAGCGCCATGTAAAGGTACGCGCCGAATACGCCGTAGATCGCCCCCGACGCCCCCACCACGCTCACCGGATGATTGCCGGCGAAGGTCAGGACGCCGACGTTTCCGAAAATGCCGCACAAGGCAAAAAACAACACGTATTTGCGCCATCCGAACAGCCTCTCCAGGGGCGGCGCGAACACGAACAGGGCAAAGGCGTTGAACAACAGGTGCGTCCAGCCGGCATGAAGGAAAACCGCCGTCAGATACCGCCAGATCTCCCGGCTGAAGGGGGGAATGTTGGTAGCCATCAGCCGGAAGGTCAGAACCGGGAATATCCGCTGCGCCAAAAACAGGACCACAATGACGGCCAGCAGCGCCGTGTTGGCGGGGTAGAGACGGACGTACTGGCGGAAGCTTTCGTAGCGGAGAAACAGCATGCGCCGTCTTCCTTTTCCGTTGGACTTTTGCACTTTAAAACAATTATAATAGGGACGTCAATTCCATACTTTGCAAAGGAGGCCGTAACCCCATGACGCAAGAGCGTGCCAACGCCGCGACCCTGAGGGGCAATCCCCTTACGCTTGTCGGACCCGAACTGAAACCGGGAGACCCGGCTCCCGATTTTCGGCTGAACAAAAGCCTGACCGAGGTTGTCTCCCTGAAGGACTTCGCCGGCAAAATCAAGCTGATCAGCGTCGTCCCGTCCATCGACACCGGCGTGTGCGACGCCCAGACGCGGCGCTTCAACGAGGAAGCCGCCAAGCTCGGCGACAAGGTGGTCGTGCTGACCGTCTCCGTCGACCTTCCCTTCGCCCAGGCCCGCTGGTGCGGCGCGGCCGGCGTCGACAAGGTCGTCATGCTGTCCGACTACAAGGACAACAATTTCGGCAAGGCGTACGGCGTGTTCATCAAGGAATTCGCCCTGGACATGCGGGCCATCTTCGTGGTCGACGCGGATGACCGAATCGCCTATGCGCGCATTAACAAAGAAATGAGCGAACATCCCGACTACGACGAAGCCATCGCGGCCGTGAAGGCGCTGCTGTAATCCGGAGACCGCCGCCCGGAAGCGGACCGAACCCTGCGGGTCCGCGCCCCCGGGCGGTTTTTTTCGCAAAACAAAAACAAAGCAAGGATCAGGTATGCCGCCCCTCTCCTCGCCTCGCCACAAAAATCCCGGATTTACATCTTGTACGCGGAAAATTTGCGATCCAGCGCGGCGTAAATTTCCTGGATCACCCGATAGTTGGCGCCGAGATCGCCAAATCCGCCGCGGGAAGCCGAGTAGATGTCCACGGCCATGGTGGAAACGCCCGTGCTGATCACCTGCACCGTAATATCCATGGTGCGGCCCATCATGGTCCGTTTAACCATGACGATTTCCCCGACGGATGGCACTTCGTGCAGAACCCGGTAACCCCGCATCTTTTTCAGCGTCGACGTGATCTCGTCCCACGCCTTGTCCTTCGGCAGCCGGTAATGGCGGGATTTGAGATTCGGATCCTTCGCTTTTTCGCCGGTAACTTCGTGGCTGCGGACCAGTCCGATCAACACGCGTTTCAGCAAAACGGCCTCTCCTCCCGGTTGTCAGTCCACCACTTTAATCTTACCATGCGAATTCGAAGGAAAAAAGAAGGGAAAAAGAAAACCCGCTTTGCCGTCCGGCGAGACTGTTTCTGAACCCGCTCTCCGCAGGTGGGTGTCCGCAACCCGGTTTTTGACTTCCCCTTTCGGGGGCGTGCCAGCCGCCGGGCAATGTAGGACTCCCTTCGAAACAGACGTTGGTTCAAAACATCAGGCGCCGTGACGCGCATCGCAGGATTCGCTTTTATTATAACGCATTTATGCTTTTTTGTCCCGCACTTCATCCGCCAGCCGTGATTCTTCCGCATCCAGGGCGTCTCCGCCGTTTACCCCGTGCCGGCGCGCGTTTTTTTGCTCCTCGACTTTATCCATGATTTTGTTCAACGTCATGTTGAACGTGTAGTAAACCCCGTACGCGATGACGCTTCCCGTGAAAAACGGGATAAGGAACGTAAATTGCGCGCTGAACCAGAACATCCCCACGCAAAACAGCGCCATCACCAGCGATTGGAGGGGCCGTCCGATGGTGAGCAGCAGCGCGTTGCGGATGAGCTTCAAGAGCCCCATGTGGAAATGCGAAAGCAGCGAAAAGAAATTCATCAGGGACACGAGCAGCAGAAAAATCAGGAACAAAAACAACATGGAGAGGAAACCGAGCCCGGCGATGTTTTGCGCGTACATCCGGTAGTCGAAGATCAGGACGACGAGCAGCACCGTGTAGAGGAGGCCGCCCAGCATCGCCTGCCGGTAATTTTGCTTGTAACTGCGGAAAAACGTCTTCAGCAGCGGCACGTCCGTGTCGCCCATCACCCATTTGCGGGCGACGGAGAACATCGCGGAGGTGGACGGAAACAGCGTAAACGGCGACAGAATGCCGATCAGGATAAAGGTTTGCTCGAAAAACGTCTCGTAATCCTCCACCTCGGGAGCGGTCAACAGGACCAGCAGCAAATACCAGACGGGCAAAGAGGTGAGAATCCACAGCAGGTTGATGACCGAAAGGCGCATGATCCATTCGCAGACGCGGTACAGACCGCCCATCAGACCCCGCATTTCCATCTTCCGGCACTCCCTTCCCGAACCGGTTTCCTCTCAAATCGGCTTGCGACAGCCGGGATGTCGTTCAAATTTTGACGAAATCTTCGCTTTCGCGGTACGCCTTGCCTGCCGATTTGCGCCCGCCGCGTCCGCGGTAGCCATCGTTCCGGTCGTCCCCGCCCCGCGCGCGGTCGCGGCGGTCGCGGTCCCCTTCGTCCCGCCGGCGAACGCCCTGGCGATGGCGGCCGCCCGAACCGGAAAATCCCGAGCCCGATCCGCCGGACCGCGCCCCCTGGCCATGCCGCCGGCCGCTACCCGCGTCGGAGCGCCCGGCGGTCTTGCGCTTGCGGCTGCGCACCGGATCTTCCGGCGTCAGCTCAATGGGGACGTCCTTCCGCTCGCCGGCCAGCATCTTCAGCGCCGCGGCGAGCAATTGGACGGAATCGTGCTGCTCGATGAGCTGCATGGCCAGCCATTTGTAGGGGCCGATTTCCTCGCCGCCGTTGCGGAGCGTCTCCAGCAGCCGCTCGGCGATGACGCGCTGCTTGCCTTCAATCGCCTCCGCCAGCGTCGGCAGCGGCTTGCGCGCGATGCGGTGCCGCGTCACCTTTTCAATAAACCGCAGATGGTCCATTTCGCGCGGCGTGACGAACGTCCAGGACGTGCCTCCGCTTCCGGCCCGGCCCGTCCGGCCGATCCGGTGCACGTAGCTTTCCGGATCCTGGGGAACGTCGAAATTGATGACGTGCGACACGCCGCTGATGTCCAGCCCGCGGGCGGCCACGTCGGTGGCCACCAGAAGGTCGATGCTGCCTTCGCGGAACTTGCGCATGACGGTGTCCCGCTGGTGCTGCGACAGGTCGCCGTGCAGCCCGTCGGCGGCGTATCCCCGCTTGATGAGCGCTTCGGTGAGTTCCGCCACCCGGCGCTTCGTGCGGCCGAAAATAATGGCCAGCTCCGGCGGTTCCATATCCAGCAGCCGGCACAGCGCCTCGAATTTCATCCGTTCCTGCACTTCCAGGTAGAACTGGCGCACGGACGGCGCGCTCACCTGCTTCGGCACCACGGAGATATGCTCCGGATCCCGCAGGAACTGCTCCGCCAGCTTCTGGATGTTGGGCGGCATCGTGGCCGAAAACAGCAGCGTTTGGCGCTGCGGCGGCACGAGGCTGAGAATCGCCTGGATGTCGTCCATGAAGCCCATGTCCAGCATTTCGTCCGCCTCGTCCAGCACCACCATCCGCACGTCGTCCAGCCGGATCGTCTTGCGGTTGATGTGGTCGAGGAGCCTCCCGGGCGTGCCGATGATGATCTGGGGCCGGCGCCGAAGCGACCGGATCTGCAGTTCGATGCTTTGTCCTCCGTAAATGGCCAGGGTGCGAATCCCTTTGGGCCGTCCCAGTTTTCCAAGTTCCTCCGCCACCTGGATGGCCAGCTCCCGCGTGGGCGCCAACACCAGGGCGACAATGCGGTCCTCCTGCGGCGAAATGCGGCTCAGCATCGGAATGCCGAACGCCGCCGTCTTTCCGGTCCCCGTCTGGGCTTGGCCGATCATGTCGCGGCCGGCCAGGGCTACGGGAATCGCCTTTTCCTGGATGGGCGTCGGTTCCTCGAATCCCATCTCGGAGATGGCCTGGAGCAACTCGGGCTCCAGACCGAAACGTTCAAATGCGTTCAATCTATCCAAATCTCCTTTTGTTTTGGGGCCCTTTCCGCTTGTGAAAATGGCTTCCGCTGAAATTTTCAGTTCATTATAGCACAACCGGGATGGTCAACACCAGCGAACCGTGGCAAAACGCGCCCCCGCCAATGGCCTGAGAAAGGGAAAACGCCCCGCGAAAAAACAAGGGCAACTTCGGGAATGCCGGAAAGCCCCGAAGTTGCCTGGCCGGCCAAAACCGGAAAGCCGTTTGACATTGCGCACGGTCCCGTCACGGATACAGGGTGACGTGAATGGAATAGAAATTGCCGCAAAAATGGGAGCGGAGATATTCGATCGGTACGCCTCCCGCAAAGGAAATCCGTTCAAAATACATGTACGGCGTGTCTTCGTGCAATCCCATTTTTCGGGAAACTTCCGGCGCCAGTTTGGCTTCCATGCGCTGATCCGCTTTTTCCAGGGGGCGTCCGATGTCTTTCAGATATTGATAGAACGATTCTTTTTCCAGATTGACTTTGTCCAGGTCCGGAACCAGGTGGACGGGGGTGACCAGTTCCTGCAAACCGATCGGTTCCTGATTCATGTAACGGATCCGTTCAACGAAGAAAACTTCCTGGTTTTTTTGAATTTGCAGGAGGTATTGTTCCCTAAGACGGGGCAAACGGCGTTCAAACCGGAGCACCTTCGACGACGGCTCCACGCCCATGGCGCGCATGTCTTCATAAAAGCCCGTCAGCTTGCTCAGGTTGCGTTCCATTTTCGTTCTGGCGACAAACGCCCCTTTGCCGTGGATCCGGTACACCAGGCCCTGATTGACCAATTCCGTCACGGCGTTTCTCGCCGTCATGCGCGATACGCCGAACTGTTTGACGATTTCATCCTCGGAAGGAATTTTGGAATCGATCGGATATTCGCCCGAGAGGATCTTGTCCCGGATCAACTGGGCAATTTGCAGGTAAAACGGTGTATGATCGTTCTTCAAAATCGACAACGGCACCACCCCGACTCCTGTATCCGTAATGATCAGACCGTCAGCAACGGAAGGCAACGCCATGAAAGCTATCCGGACGAGTGGACCATGTGGAATCCCGGCCGGAAATTGTTCGTCAGCCCGTGATCCATCACCAATTCGCAGGCGCTGATGCATTGCGCCAGTGGGCTTGCAAGAAACAGCGCGGCAAACGCAATTTCCCTCGGCGGAATCAGCCTTTTTTGGGGAACGTGATCGAGTACGGCCTTCTTCGCCTCATCCCTGGTCAGTCCGTGCAGTCCCGCGATCCTGTCGTACAACAATTCCGTCATGGGTGTATCTACCCAGCCGGGGCACAGCGCGTTGACCGTGATGCCGTACGGCGCCAATTCGGCCGCCATCACCTTGGTCATATTCACGACGGCCGCTTTGGACGATGAATAGGGCATATAGGTTTCAACGCCGATTCGCGCAGTCATCGAGGCAATATTGATAATACGACCACAGCCGCTGCGTTTCAAATAGGGAAGCAGGCTCTGGCTGACCAGCATGGTCCCTTTCGCATGAACGCCGAAGATGCGATCCCACTTGTTCGGATCGATCTCTCCGAGGGCATCCTTGTACATGATGCCGGCGGCATTGACCACGATGTCCGCGCCGCCGAACCGACGGACGGTCTCTCCTCCGCCGATCGCCGAACCGCCGCTTCATCGGTGACGTCGACTTGAACCGCGAGCAAATCGTCGCCATATGGCGTCTGCAATTGTCGCAACCGCTCGCTGATGGTCAGATCCCAAGCCGACACGCGGGCCCCGCTTTCCAGAAACGCCAGCGTGATGGCCAACCCGATGCCGCTTCCGCCTCCGGTCACCACCGCAACGCGTCCGCGCACATCGATTTGCAGCGAGTGTGGAGATTCCATTTTTTTGTTTCCCTCCCTAAAAAATAAATCGGCCGATTGCCGTCAGCCTTTCACCGCTCCCGCAACCAGCCCTTTGATGAAATACTTGGAGACAAACGAGAACAGCACGACCATCGGCAACGCGATCATGGCCGCTCCGGCCAGCAGTTCGCCGCGCTGCAAAGTGACGGATTCTTTGATGGTGGCAAGACCGACCGGAATCGTTTTGTTGTGCTCCGATGATACGATCATGAGCCCGAACGTGTAGTCGGTAAAGGAAACGATGAAGGAAAAGACGCCCACGCTGATGATCCCGGGCAGCATGAGCGGAATGAGGACCTGTACCAGGCTGCGCCCCCGGTTGGCCCCATCCACCCAGGCGCTTTCTTCCAGTTCAAACGGAATCGTCTTAAAAAAACTGACCAGCATCCACACGCCGAAAGGCAACGTAATCGCGATATGCGAAATCGTCAAGGCGAAGATCGTGTCGTCGATTCCGAGCGCAATGAAAATGCCCAGCATCGGAATCGCCAAAAGGAGCGGCGGCAGCATGTAGCCGATCAGCATGGCATTGAGCATCAAGCTTCGGCCGATGAACCGAAAGCGGGTCAGTACGTAAGCCATCATGGCGCTCAGCAAGATCGTGATCAGCGTTGTGGCGCTGGCCACAACAAAACTGTTCAGATAGTAAATGGGATAATTGGTTTCGTTCCAGATATTGCGAAACAGCGTCAGATCAAAACCGGTCGGATACCATTTGTTCGCATCCTGGAAAAAGCCGCTGAACCCGCGCAGCGGTGAAATGGTGATCCAATAGATCGGAAATAACGAATAAATCAAAATGAGTGCCGCGCAGACATACAGAAATACCCTGAAACGAACCGATGCCTTCACTGCGTACCTCCTCGGCGTCAAATTCGCTGGAGTCTTCTTCTGAATTTTCGTTTCGCCTGCTTCTCGGAAAAAATCTTCAGATAGGCCGCCATCGTCACCATCATGATGATCAGCGAAATCACGGCCAGCGCGGACCCGTAACCGACCTGGAATTTCTTGAATGTCACATCGTAAATGAGCACGGGCAGGGTCTCGGTTCTTCCCAGCGGTCCTCCGCCGGTGAGAAGCCAGATCAAATCGAATTTGTTGAACATCCACAATCCGCGCAACAGCACAATGGTCAGGATAATGTCCCGCGTCACCGGAACCGTGATCTTCCAGAATCTCGTCCAGGCCCCCGCACCGTCCAATGTGGCGCTTTCGTACAATTCCGCGGAAACGGTCTGCAACCCGGACAAAAACACCAGCGCGACAAACGGTGTCCAAGTCCAAACCGACAGCATAATGGCGGTAAACATCGCCATCTCCGGCTTGAAAAAGTTGATTCGGTCAAAACCCAGCCCGGCGATGAAATGGTTGACGATCCCGTTGCTGGTGTCCAGCATCCATTCAAATCCGATGGTTACGGCAATCACCGGAATGATGTAGGGCACAACCGAAATGCCGCGCAGAATGTTGTTGCCCTTGAACGCCTGGTTCAATACCAGCGCGATGGCGATGCCGAGCACGAGTTGTCCGGCGATGGAGGCTCCCGCATAAACCAGCGTCCTCCCCAATGCCTTCCAGAATTGTTCGCTTCTTAGGATTTCCGCGAAATTTCGCAGCCCGACATAGGTCGCTTCGGCGGCAAATCCGGACGCTTCGTAAAGACCGTATTGAACGGCCAAAACCGAAGGAACAATAATGACCACGGCAAACAGAATCAAACCCGGCAGCAAAAAAGCCAGGAAAAAGGAAAGATCCCGTTTGTTGATCGGCTGGTCGATGACCTTCGCCCCCTCGAAGCATGAATCATGTATCGCATAGATCGGGATGGGCGAAATCCGCCCATCCCGATCCGGAAGACTGCCTGAACCCACGGTTGGTGGATGGCGATTCCGGAATGCTCATTGGCCGATAAGTTTGCGGATCTCGTTGGCCAGATCATCCACGACTTTTTCCGGATCTTCGTTGTTGATGGTTATGCGTTGAAACGCTTTCGGGAACAGCATGGACTGGAAGACTTCCGCCGGACGCTTGTCCGTATGCGGGCCATCGGAATCGATGGAATGCAATTTCGCTTTGGTGAGAATTTCATATTGCGGGTAAACCCCCGTTTCCCAGTACGTTTTGATGGAGGGCAGGGATCTCCATTTTTCGCTTTCAAAGATGGATTTTTGCGCCGGGAACAAATGCACGGGAGAAGAATTCAGGAAATCGTAAATTTTTTCGGTAAAGAACCATTCGACGAATTTCTTCGTTTCTTCGTCATGATCCGTTTTCAAGATGCCCACGGCATCGTAACCGAGCGTCGCCGCGCCGGTTCCGCCGTCCTTGGACGGGAAGGCGAACACTTCGAACTTGTCGGCAAGGGCGGGGTTTTTTCCTTCGATTTGGTCCACCAGCCGGCCGCTGTACAGCGTGATGCCGACCTGTTCGCTCAGGAAAGCTTCGGTCATGTCGGCGTAGGATGCGTTTTGCGCGCGGTCGGGCATGTACGGGTACAGATCCTGGATGAGTTTCATCGCTTCCACGACTTTGGGCTTCATTTCCGGCGAGTCGAGAATAACGTTCCAGTTGTCGTCGAAAATGCGGACATCGTTGGCCCAAAGCGGAACCGTCGTGAGCCAGTTGGACGAATCGTCATCCTTCAGCGGCATGATGATCCCGTAACGATCCCGGCTCTTATCTGTAAACGCTTGGACCACGTTGAACAGTTCATCCCACGTTTGCGGCACCGAAAGCCCTTTTTCCGCCAACCAGTCCTTGCGGATGTAAGCGTAACCCAGGTTGTAGTCGTAAGGAATCCAGTAAACCTGGCCGTCGATCGGGAACAGGATGTGTCCGTCATAGAAGTCGGATACACCGCCCAGTTTTTCGATGATATCGTTCACCGGAACCAGACGGCCTTGCTGTTCAAGCAGGGTGATATGGCCGATATATCCGGTCAGGAAAACGCTGTATTGGGACGATGTGCCATAGGTGACCGAAATTTTCGTGTAAAGATCGGCCAGCGGCACCGCTTCGGCCACCACTTTGATGCCGGTCAGCTGCTCGTATTCCTTCCCGGCCTCTTCCAGAACCTGCATGGAGGCCGCGGCCGTTTCCGCGGAAGCAATGCGAATCGTAACGGCCTTCTTTTCCGCACCGCCGCCGGTGCCGGAAGAAGCGGAATTGCCGGAACTTTGCGAAGTGTTCCCGTTCTTCGAACCGCTCGACATGCATCCGCTCAGCAATCCCGCAAGCAACACGACGCAAAGAATCCACAGCCATATTTTCCTCATGTTTTTTTCCTCTCCTCTCATGCAGATTGAAAACGATTACATTCCCGGCCGGTCAAATGGGATTTTCAGGATGGAAACCGCCGCTGCGGTCGAGGGGCAGACGTTGTAAGCTCCCATCCTGCACGCTTTGCAGTTTCCGCAGGAAAGCAAAGGTTCCACCACAACGCGGTCTCCGGGCTTGAAGGAAGATTCGAGGCTCCCCGCCGCTTCGACCACGCCGGAAAACTCGTGACCGATCACAACCGGCGGTTTCACCCTCGCCAGCCCGTCTTTCCAGATGAGCATATCAGTGCCGCAAATCCCCGCAAAGCGCACACGGATGAGCACTTCTCCCCGCTCGATCCGGGGGATGTCCGTCTCCTTGACGGTCAGCGTTTGATTCCCCTCGTAAACCAATGCCTTCATGTTCGACACCCTTTACCAGATTCCGAACCCGAGTTTTCCGGGGTTCATGATTCCATTCGGATCGAGCTGTCTTTTGATTTTGAGGAGCACGTCGAAGGCGTCGCCGTATTGCTCGCGCATCAGCCACCCCAGCTTGAACCCGATGCCGTGGTGTTCATTCAGGAGCGCTCCGTGCTCCAGGTTCACCCGTGAGCAATCCGCCCAAATCTGGTTGTGCAGGCGGAAGGCTTCCAGCGCGTCTTGCGGAGGGTTCTCGATGTAGAAGCGGTCGTAAATCATGGTGCCCCACGGATACCAATGGGAGAAATGGGCCATGTATTGGGCATTCCACTTTTTGTACTTTTGCTCGATCAATGCTTTTTTGGCATCGTAGAGCTTGCCAATATGCCGGTAGGAAGTGACGGATTCCACGGTCCCGTACATGATCGGATACTGCGGATGCAACGGAGGACGGTAAAAATCGTAACGGTGATCCCACCAGTATTTCCCGGGCTCTTCTCCGAGATCGGCGCCTCCGTTCGCCTTGCACACTTCCAGGATGCGGCGCATTTGGGCTTCCGCGATTTCCCGGTAGCCGTCCACCATCAGCACCATGTTGACCCCTTCCGCGTCCAGCCCCGTGCTGCGCAAGGACCGCTCCGTTGAACCGGGATCGTAAAGCCGGATGGTCGCCGGATTCAGACGCTGGATCATGATCTGCCTCCCGGCTTCCAGTCCCGCATGCACGTTCGGAAAGCGGACCATGCGGAACAAACGGACTTCCGGAAGCGGTTCCAAACGCATTTTGACTTTGGTAATGACGCCAAGCGTCCCTTCCGAACCGACAAAAATCTCAAGCAGACCCGGACCGCACGCGTGATTTCGGTAGGGCAGGGTGTTGACCACCCGGCCGTCGGGGAGCACGACTTCGATCGCCAGCACCATGTCTTCCGCTTTTCCGTACTTTGTGGACATCACGCCGGAACCTCTCGCGGCGATGTACCCGCCGAGCGTGGCGCTGTCGACCGATGCGGGATAATGGGCCAGCATGAGTCCTTTTTCGTTCAGGGCATTTTCCAGCACACGGCCGTTAATGCCCGGTTGTGCCGTGAGCACGAGTGAAGTCTCGTCGATGTCGAGAATTTTGTTCATGCGGGTCATATCCAGGATGATTCCGCCTTTGAAAGCGGTCGCTCCGCCCTGTGTACCGGAACCGCCTCCCCGCGGAACGACGGGAACCTTATAGGTGTTGCAAATTTGCACCACTCGCGAAGTTTCTTTCGTGGAACCCGGCCGCACGATAAAGAAGGGGAGCGGCATTTCTTGTTCCTTTGCCTTCCACATGTACGTCAGCCAATACTGGTCGATGGAAAGATCCTTCCGCATCTGTTCATCATCGATGACGTTCTCCACGCCCACGGCGTCTTCCAGCTCCGAACGAAACATTTCCAGCGCATAGCCGATCAAATGCAACGACGATCTCCCTTTCCCTGTAATTGTTGCTTGAGTCTTGGCCAAAGAACATGCACGGGTTCCACAACAAAGCTCGGGAAACGCGTTCAACTTGTATACACGTCTTATTGTATATACAAGTTACGGAACTGTCAATGTTTCTTTTGCGGCCACTTTTCCGAACCGACTCCATCCTCCAATTGCTGACAATTTGCTTCAGGATGCATCATTGCCGCTCATTCGTATATAATCATAGGAAAGCGCTTATGGGGAGATCGAGCCACATGGACATGCTGTTCGCCTTTTTTTTGCTGCTGCAATCCCTGCTGCAGTCCGACCAGGACACGACGGGTTCGACACAAATCGGAATGATTCGATCCATGCTGGCGGATTCCCTCCTTCCCGACGGCGCCGCCGGCGAAAACACGCCAGGCGGCGGACAGACCGGGCAGCCGGACGAAACGGCCGACCCGCAGCCCGACGCTCCCAAGATCAAGGGCATCTACGTCACCGCGTACAGCGCGGGCGGAGCCAGGATGCAGGAACTGCTCGACCTGGTCGACCAGACCGAGCTGAACGCGATGGTGATCGACATCAAGGACGACCGGGGCCACATCACCTACAAGACGGACAACCCCGAACTGGCCAAATACGAATCCTCCCAGTCCTATATCAAGGACATCGGGAAACTCATGGACACGCTGCGCGAGCACGACATCTATCCCATCGCCCGCATCGTCGTGTTCAAGGACAGCGTGCTGGCCAAAAAGCGCCCCGATCTTTCTTTCCTGAACCCCGACGGAACGGTCTGGCAAAACAGCAACAAAGACCACTTCGTCAATCCCTATGTGAAAGAAGTCTGGGAGTACAACGTCGCCGTCGCCGAGGAAGCCGCCAGGCTCGGATTCAAGGAAATCCAGTTCGACTACGTGCGGTTTCCCGAAGGGTTCGAAAAGCGGGCCGACAAGCTGAAGTACGCCAAGACGGAGGAAAGCCGCGTCGACGTGGTCGCCGGCTTCGTGGAATACGCGCGGGAGCGGCTCAGGCCGCTCGGCGTCCGCGTATCCGTGGACATCTTCGGATACGCCGCCTCGGTGCCGGCCGCGGAAGGGATTGGACAGGATTTCGTGAAGATTTCCAGCCACGTGGACGTCATTTGCCCGATGGTCTACCCCAGCCATTATTCCACCGGCTGGTTCGGCCAGAAGGATCCCGACAAGGCGCCCTACGCCACGATCAAGGGCGCGATGGAGGACACCCATAAGAAGCTCGCCGAACTTGGCGACGCCAAGCCGATCATCCGCCCCTGGATCCAGGATTTCACCGCGAAATGGCTGGGCAGCGGGCATTACATCCCGTACGGCGTCGAAGAGGTCGAGGCGCAGATCCGGGCGCTGGCGGACACCGGCGTCGACGAATTCCTGCTCTGGAACGCGGGGAACAAGTACACCAAAGGCGTGGATTATACGCTGGTGGACAAAGCCGTGAGGGAAAAGGACGCGGAGGAAGCCGGCTCCGGAGCGTAATCTTGGGCCGAATCGCAACGGGTCCGGACGGCGGGTCGCATGCCCCGCGATCCGGACCCTTTCGCATTTATTGCGACAGCCGCATGGCCAGTTCGTACAATTCCATGTCGAACGGTTTTTTCGTGTTGACCACGATGTCGAAATCGGTGGCCACGAGTTCTCCTTTGATCACACCGCATGCCTTCCCGGAATCGCCGGCGATCAGCCGGCGGACCGCGAAATCGCCCAGCCGGCTGGCCAGAATCCGGTCGTTGTGAGTGGGCGAACCGCCCCGCTGGATATGCCCGAGCACCGTCGTCCGGGGCTCGATGCCGCAAAATTCGGTCAGCTTCTTCGCCACTTCCTCGCCCTTGCCGGCGCCTTCCGCCACCACGATGATGCTGTGGCGTTTGCCCTTTTCGGCGCTTTCGCGGAGCTTGTCGGCGATCTCCCGCAAATCGAAGGGAACTTCCGGCACCAGAATCACTTCCGCTCCGCTGGCCAGTCCCGCATAGAGGGCGATATGCCCGCAGTGGCGGCCCATGACTTCCACCACCGAGGTCCGCTCGTGGGACGTCATCGTGTCCCGCAACTTGTTGATGGCGTCCACGACAATGCTGACGGCGGTGTCAAACCCGATGGTGAAATCCGTAAACGCGATGTCATTGTCAATGGTTCCGGGAAGGCCCATGGTGCGGATGCCCAGTTCGTTCAGCTTCTGCGCGCCGCGATAGGAACCGTCGCCGCCGATCACCACCAGGGCGTCGATCTTGTGCTTCCGCAGCATTTCCGCCCCGCGGCGCTGGCCTTCCGGGGTCGTGAACTCCTGGCACCGGGCGCTCTGCAGGATCGTCCCCCCGCGCTGCAGGATATCCCCCACGCTGCGCAGGTCCATTTCGCGGATCTCCCCGTTCAGCAGGCCTTGATATCCCCGCTGGATGCCGTACACCTCCAGCCCGTGCACGAGTCCGCTGCGGACGACGGCCCGCACCGCGGCGTTCATCCCTTGCGAATCTCCGCCGCTCGTGAGAACGGCAATCCTTTTGACAGCTGCCATCAGACAACCTCCACTCCCGCTTTACGCGACTGCGTTCTTCTGATCCATCGGCTGTTGGCAAAAAAGAAAAATCGGACCAGCGGGCCTTTCCGCATCAGGGCCCGCGCGGTGTCCGCCACCCTGCGGTCGCGGACCTTCGGATCGGACAAGTAGAGGGCGATGAGCCCTTCCACCACCATCAGGTGGAAACGGGGAGAAGGAAGCGTGAACGCGGAGCGCCTCGCCTGTTCCGCGATCCACAGCAGCCTTTCCGTCATCTGCCCGCCGTTTTCGTAATAGCTGCAGAAATTCAGATCGCCGCCGGCTTCGTCCTCCGTCTGGTCGATCAGATAATCCAGCATGATGTGCAGGCAGCAGATGTAGGGAAAATAGGCGCTCACGATCCGGTCCGTGACAGACCGGTCCAGCTCCGGATCACAGGCGGCCTGGAACAGGGCGAACACGCCCAGCGTCGAGCCCGTCGCGGCGGCAAATTCATTCCACCGGAGATCGCGGCCGGTGGCGCGATGGATTTGCCACCAGGCTTTGAGCTGTCCTTCCCGCAAACGGGGGGCGATATGTTTGTAAACCTGCAGGTCCCGGTACAACCCCACGAGCCGTCTGACCGCGTCCCTGACCAACGGGTAGGAAGGCAACCGGTCGATGCACGACTGGCACTGGCGAACCAGGGCATGCAAATAGCCTCCGTCGTCCTGTTCCCGCCGGAGGGCATAATAATTCTTCGGTTCGGCTCCCGGTGTCACCGCGTCGATCATGCTCTGATGGAGAAGCCGAAAATCCCCCGCATCCATGGAAGTGCTCCGGTCGCACAGGTTGTCCAGGTAGTCACTGATCGTCTGGAAGGCGACGATGAGCGGAATCAGCACGCGCCTTAAGTCTGCATCGCCGACCGCCGCGTAGACGGCTCCCCCCTCGCAATGAAATTGCTTGCCGCTCATGCTGGCCAGCGCCTGCCGGCGCAGCTCGGGATCGGGGATCCGCTCCGCCGTCTGCCGGATGCGATCCAATTCGCGCCGCACCCCCGGCAGCACGCACCTGTACATCCTGTACATCAGGGACAGCGCTCCCCGCGGCGGCAAACCTTCCAGCCCGTTGTCTTTGCTCATGAATGCCTCCCGTCCGTTCTGTCCTTCCTAAATGTAACATTTCAGCGGGAACAAATCCAGACGTCTCCCGCAATTCGCCGGTTTCCTGAAAAATCATCCGTGAAAAACCCGGAATCTTTGGTATAATGGCAAAAGGCAACACGTGGTTCAGACGGAAACAGGTGAATTCGCGCATGACTCGGGAAAAGCCTCATCAGCTGATGGTGCTGAGGAGTCTGCAGTTTGCGAGCAACTCGATGTACTCGCTGCTCGTCGTTTGTATCCCGCTTTATTTTGAGGCTCTGGGCTTTTCCCGGTTGGAAATCGGCTCCGTGTACGCCATGGGGCCGCTCATGGCCATCGTCTCCAACCTGCTGCTCGGCTTCATCGCCGACAAGGCCAAAAACATCCGGCTCCTGCTGGGCATTCTGTTCCTGTGCCAGATCGCCGTATTTCTCGCGCTGAGCCCTTTGAGGCAATTCGCGGCCATCACGGCGCTCATGGCCGCCTTCTACTTTTTTCAGGCGCCGGCCATTCCCATGGTGGACAGCCTCTCCCTTCTGGCGTCGGAGCGTCTGGGAAGAAGCTTCGCTTCCATCCGCGTGTTCGGTTCCATCGGTTTCGCCCTGTGCGCTGTTTTTTTCGGTTATTTGTACGCCGAAATCGGTTCGCCCATGGTCGTTCCGGCGGGCTGCCTCACCGCCGCCGCGGCGCTGCTCTTCATCCCGTTCCTCGGCAATTTCCAGGCGAATTTGCGCCGCTTTGATTTCGGCGAGCTGTGGGAAATTTTGAAACAGCGAAGGACGGTGCTGTTTTTCGTCCTGGTCTGGTTCGTGGCCGTGCCCCACAGGGTCAACGAGAGCTTTTTGTCGCTCCGCATGCAGGAAGTCGGGGGCGAGGAACTGGTCGGGTGGCTGTGGCTGACTTCCTCGGTCAGCGAGATTCCGATGATGCTCCTGCTGGCCCGGGTCGGACACCGCCTGAAGGAACTTCCTTTGCTTTCGGCCGCGGCGTTTTTCTACATGGTGCGGATGCTGCTGATGTCCGCAAGCGACAGCCCGTGGGCCATCCTGGCCATTTCGCTCATGCACAGCGTGACGTTCGGCATCTTTTTTGTGACGGCGATGCGATTTTTGACCCACCTGCTTCCGGACCAGTTCCGCGCTACCGGCCAGGCGGTGTTCGTCACCGTCTGGGTGGGATTTTCGGGGCTGCTTACGGGTCCGCTGGCCGGATGGCTGTACGATACGTTCGGCGCGAGCGCTCCGTTCCTCGTCGGAGCGGGAACCGCCCTGACCGCCGCGGTCGGATTTTTGTACGCGCATGTGCGCGGATACTCCTGAGCCTCGGAA
>ERZ795042.1107-NODE-1107-length-18434-cov-18.173785_pt1 | contig 18434 bp, 19 predicted proteins | sample MGYA00375126_ERZ795042 | MGnify/ENA primary metagenome ERZ795042 (study PRJEB30171, sample SAMN05518105) | compost metagenome | isolation source: Feedstock adapted compost from Newby Island compost facility, Milpitas, CA | place: USA:Newby Island compost...
CACCTGGTTATATGGGTGAAATTATACCCTCCAGAGCTGCGAAGGCATAGCCCCTTGGCCTGCCGGCTCCACCCCGATGCTGCCCCCGGCTGGGGTGCGCCGGCGCGTAGGGTGGACAGCCCGGAGGGCTGTGCACGAAGGGATGTTAACGATACTTATGATGCCCATCAGGTATAGCCCTGATGGGCATCGCAGGTGCACCGCCAGTTGGGCGTTTTCTTCCCGCACCAGGGCCGTATCGCTTGTTGCCGAGGCCGAGCCCACACCTGGGCGAGGGGGGCTCAGCTCTGCCCCGTCGGGTTCGTCGAGACCTGCCAGAGCACGCCGAACTTGTCCGTCACCATGCCGTACAGCGGGCTCCAGAAGGTCTCCTGCAGGGGCATCTCCACCTGACCACCCTCCTGCAGCCTCCCGAACACCTCCCTGGCCGTCTGAGCATCGCTCACGCTGATGACTATGGTCACCTGTGATCCGAGCTGGTACGGCATACCCGGGAAGTTATCGGAGAGCATGAGATCCGAGTTGCCTACTCTCAGGTGGGCGTGCAGCAGGCGGCCCTTTGCGTCCTCAGGCACTCGATGCGCCGGATCTTCGGGCTCGGGCATATCTCCGAAATTCGAAACACTAACGACCTCCGCGCCCAGCGCGTGCTTGTAGAACTCCACCGCCTCGTGTCCGTTACCGTTCAGAACGAGGTAAGGGTTGATATCCTGGATCACGGCAGATACCTCCTGTGATTTCTTTGGCCCCTGATCATACCTGATAGGTGAGAACGACCACGCCTGAGCCAAAGCTCTTGACCTCCCTGAGCCTCAGGGACTTAGTCCCGCTTCCGCCCTGGAAGAGCTGTTTCCCGCTCCCTACGACGATCGGAAAGACCATCAGCCGGTACTCATCGATGAGGTCTTGCTGCATCAGCGTGCGCACGAGCTCGCCGCTGCCGTAGATCAGCACATCCTGCCCTGGCTGCTGCTTCAGCTTCTGCACCTCTGCCGATATGTTCTCCCTGATCAGCCTGGAGTTGTTCCACTCAAGTGGTTCCTCCAGGGTCGTCGAGACGACGTACTTGGGCAGGCTGTTCATCCTGTCAGCGAAGCCCGCCTCATCGGTCATGGATGGCCAGGCGGCCGCAAAGCCCTGATAGGTCACCCTGCCCAGCAGGAGGGCATCGCTTGAGAACAGCTCATCCAGCTTGAACCTGGCCGATTCCTCGCTCCAGAACTGGAAGGACCATTTATCTGGGGATTCCATGACCCCATCCAGCGTCAGGTACATCGATGCTATCACTCTTCTCATCAATCGCTCCAATTTTTGGGGTCTCAGGCTAAGCCCCTGAGTCCTCGGTCGGCTGCAGGGGACCAGCGAGTTCTCCCTGTTATATCGGGTCTTCCCGTCGCTGCGCTCACGCCATCTAGGGTCGCTGTCGGAAGCACCCTGTTCGAGCGCTTTGATCTCCACCACTCATGAGTGATCAAGTGGCTCTATCCTAGCATGCCGGCGTGCCGGTATGCAAGATATCTCCGTGGATGGCTGTTTGGGGTGCGCACGCCAAGGCGCGGTCTCCCCCGGCACCTGATCACCCCGCCGACCTCGGCCTATCCCCAGCATCTGGTGGGAGATAGGGTGCGCCTGCACGGCAGGTGGTAACCCTTGCTGCGACCGGTAGCCTCCGGTGATCCCTGCTCTGCGCGTCGGGACGCCCGTTGGCCACCGAGCGGCTGCTCCGCTGATGGGAGGGTCCTAGCCGATGGATGCCATCAGGTTAGCCATCTCCAGTGCGGATACCGCCGCCTCGTAGCCTTTGTTCCCTGCCTTGCCGCCGGCTCTATCCAGCGCCTGCTCGAGGCTGTCCGTGGTGAGCACGCCGAATATGGTCGGCACCCCGGTGTCCAGCGCTACCCTCGACACCCCTGAGGTCACCGCGGACACCACCGCCTCGTAGTGGCTAGTCTCGCCGCGTATGACGGCTCCAAGGCAGATCACCGCCGCGAAATCCCCAGTGCGCGCGAGCCTGCTCGCGGTGATCGGGATCTCGAATGCCCCAGGCACCCAGGCCACGCTTATCCTCTGCGCCTCCACGCCGTGCTGCCGAAGGGCGTCCAGGGCGCCCTCCAGCAGCCTCCGGGTCACGAGCTCGTTGAACTTGGAGGCCACTACGGCAAACCTATAGCCTCTGTCGACTCTCCGGATGTCGTAAGTATGGGTCATCGCTGCTCTCCGATGGGGGGATGTAGCTGTAGCCAGTGCCCCAGCTTCAGCTTCTTCGTCTGCAGGTACCTCAGGTTGTGCCTCCGAGGGGGTACCTCCAGGGGTACCCTCTCTACCACCTCGATGCCGTGGGCGCGCAGGCCCTCGATCTTGCGTGGGTTGTTCGTCAGCAGCCTGACGGAGCTCACCCCCAGGTCTCGCAGGATCTCCGCGGCCACGGCGTAGTCTCGCTCGTCGGGCTGGAATCCCAGGTGCTCGTTGGCCTCCACGGTATCCAGCCCCTCGTCCTGGAGGGCGTAAGCCCTCAGCTTGTTCAGCAACCCTATGCCCCGACCCTCCTGCCGCAGGTACAGCAGGATGCCGCCCTGGGCAGCTATCATCTGCAGGGCCCGATCGAGCTGGGGGCCACAGTCGCACCTCTCGGAGCCCAGCACGTCGCCGGTGAAGCATTCGGAGTGCAGGCGGACCAGGGGGGAGCTTCCTGGGTCGCCGTGGATGAGCGCCAGGTGGGGCTCCCTGGAATCCGGCGCCGTGTAGGCCACAAGGGTGAACTCACCGTGGCTCGTGGGCAGCTTCACCGGGCGCACTTTTCCCAGCGTGCCCTCGCTCTCGGCCGCCCGGGCATCGGCCACCTCCTGAACCGTCACCAGCATCAGGTTGTGCCTGTGGGCGAACTCCTCCAGCTCTTCTCCCCACGCCATCCTGCCGTTGGGAGCCATGATCTCGCAGATCGCGGCCACCGGCTGCAGCCCAGCCATGACCATCAGGTCCACGGCGGCCTCGGTGTGTCCCCGTCGCTCCAGCACTCCTCCCTCCCTGGCTCTCAAGGGGAACACGTGCCCCGGCATGATGAAGTCGCCGGGCGTGGAGCTCGGATCCGCCAGGAGCCTTATGGTGTGGGCTCGGTCGTAGGCCGAGATGCCCGTGGTGATGCCGCTGGCGGCGTCCACGGGCACGCCGAAGGCGGTGCCGTGCGCCGAGGTGTTGTTCTCGGGCGAGACCATCGGGGGGATACCTAGCTGGTCCATCCTCCTGCCGTGCATGGCCACGCAGATCAACCCACACGCCTCGCGGGCCATGAAGTTGATCGCCGCGGGTGTGGCGTGCTGTGCCGCGAGCACGAGGTCGGCCTCGCGCTCGCGCGATTCGTCGTCCACTACGACCACGAACCTGCCCGCGCGCAGCTCGTCGAGTGCCTGCTGGATCTTGCTGCCCGTCATGCCCTTGCCTCCGACCACTGGTGCTGCAGCAGTCGCTCGACGTACTTGCCGAGCATGTCCACCTCCAGGTTGACCAGTTCTCCCACCTGCTTGCGGGCGAGCGTGACCTTCTGCTGGGTGTGGTACACGAGCGAGACGGTGAAGGCATCCTCCAGCGCGTCCACGACCGTCAGGCTTACGCCGTCCACCGCGATGCACCCCTTGGGCACGACGTAGCGGGCGAGATCCCTGGGGAGCCCGATCTTCAGCCAGAGCGCGCCCCCATCGGGCCACCTGTCCAGGATGGTGCCCGTGGCGTCGACGTGGCCCTGGACGAAGTGGCCTCCCACCCGGCCGTCGAAGCGGAGCGAGCGCTCGAGGTTCACCTCATCGCCCACCTGCAAGCCGCCCAGGTTGGTGCGCCGCAGCGTCTCGGGCATGAGACCCACCGTGAAGGAGTCCTCGTCCAGAGCGTCGACCGTCAGGCAGACGCCGTTGACCGCGATGCTGTCTCCCAACTGGGTGCCCTCCAGCACTCGCTGGCAGGCCACACGCAGCCGGAGGGGCTCCTTCAGGTGCAGCTCCAACACCCTGCCAGTTTCCTCCACTATGCCTGAGAACATGTTGCCTCCTTATGCATGGCCTGTGGGCATAGGGGGCTATAAAAAGGAGTCCCGAGAACCTGATGGCTCCCGGGACATGGATATGCGACTCAAAGCCCCTCATGAGGGGGAGCGAGTCGGACCTTCTCCCATCCGGACTCTTACCGTCGGCCCTGGAATCTCACCAGGTCCACCCCTGTTGCAGGGGGTCGCGGGCTCTACCGCCGGTCGGGAATTGCACCCTGCCCCGAAGGCCGTATATGTTTTTCTGTATTATAGACGAAAGCTGGCTGTGTAGCCTAATGCGCCGATAAGGACTCCTGCACCCTACCGGGGCATGCTACCTGGCCACATGGGAAAGGGTTCTCATCCCTCCCGCTCCCGTCTGCGGCATATTGGGCAGCTGCTCGCCGTTGGGTGATCCGAAGCTGTACCACGCGCTGAACAGGGGGTTGTCGCCAGGCAGTCGCTTGCCCTTGTAGAAGAACTGGGCATTGCCCGAAGGCTTTATGCGCGCGAACCCAAAGCCGACCGGCGTATCGGCCTCCAGCTTGTGCCTGGCCACGTAGACGGTGCCGTTGCCCTTACACGGCTGCGCGGACCCTCCGCTCCCCCACAGCCCGGAGCCCCCTCTGGGCTCTACTTTGCCGCAGAGCAGGATTTCCAGCGACTCGCCGAAGCCAAACCCGTAGCTCACATAGAAAGCCTCACCTGGGGGCACTCTGCCGTACAGCGTCAGCTTGAATGTCACGGGCACCAGGGAGAAGTCGTACTCAGCCCCTATGGTGACGTCATGGTTGATGGTTTGGGTGCCGGTGTGAAAGGTGTAGGTTCCCCCACCGGGCAATATGCGCTGGAAGCTGAAGCCAATCCTTGAGCCGGCTGGGACCGTAAGGCCGACCCGGTAGCTAACACCGCCCTCGCACGCAGCGGCCCTCCTCCGGTTGTAGCTGCCACAGAGCATCAGCGTGCGGGTTGTCTGGGGGCCTGATCCCCGTACGAGCACGCGGAAAGCCTCGTGCTCCCGATCCATAACCCTGCCATGTATGGTAAGTTGGAAGGTGACTTTGGCTTCCCCCTGGGTCTGGGCGCGTGTCGTGATCCGGGGAGCGAGCAACGTCCCCAGCGCTATGGCCATCAGGCAGATCGTTGCCAGCATGAATTTAGACATAAGCTCCTCCTAATGATCTTTATGGAGAAAACGTCTTATGGCCACAATGGTTACAGCTGACGATGCGTGCCAGCTCTTGGAAGTGCTCCGCCTGCTCTGGCCCTGTGAGCACCCCACCCATCGGGAGCGTGACAAAGGCCAGGAGCGCCTGGGGCTTCTCAGGTAGATGAGGGGGACGTCCGCCTCCCGGGAGCTCGGGCGGCAAGCGTGATTGGATCGTGCCGGTGGACTCTTGCTGGAGATGAAGGGCAGCTCTGGACCTGCTAGGGGCCGGATGAGGTCTGGTGGGCGGGAGTTGGGAGGCTCCCGCCCGGGTACGAGGGGATGTGGGGTAAAGGGAGGTTGGTATTCTTGGTTAGAACCTTCCGGACTGGACGAACGGGATGATGCCGCCGGCACGTACGATCTCCAGCACGAACTCCGGCAGCGGCTCCACCTGGAAGGTGCGTCCGTCCGCAAGGGTGATCTGGCCGGTGGCGAGGTCGACGTCTATCTCGTCACCGTCCTCGACCGCCCCGTGCAGCTCGTCGCACACGAGTATGGGGAGGCCGATGTTGATGGCGTTACGGAAGAATATACGGGCAAAGGAACGCGCGATCACCGCCTTGGCGCCGGAGGCCTGGATGGCGATGGGGGCGTGCTCGCGCGAAGACCCCATCCCGAAGTTCTTGCCGGCGACTATCACATCGCCTGGGCGGACGTTCTCTGCGTAGTCCGGCCTGTACTCGATGAACGCGGCCTTCGCCAGCTGCTGGCGGTCGGTCGTCACGTTGTACCTGCCGGGGATGATCTCGTCCGTGGATACGTTGTCGCCTACTTTCCATACTCTGCTCATCAGTCCAGGCTCCTCGGGTCAGTGATGTAGCCGGTGATGGCTGAAGCCGCCGCCGTCGCGGGGCTCGCCAGGTAGATCTCGGCGGTGGGGTCGCCCATCCTGCCGGGGAAGTTACGGTTCTGCGTCGTGATGGCCCGCTCGCCCGCGGCCAGCACTCCCTGGTGGCGGCCTATGCATGGGCCACAGCCGGTGTTGGTGACGACAGCGCCGGCCTCGATCAGCGTCTGGATGTAGCCCCTGGCCATGGCCTCCAGCGCCACTCTGGTGGAGGCCGGAGTGACGACCATGCGGGTGCTGGGGTGGATCTTCCTGCCCTTGAGGATGCGGGCGGCTATCTCGATGTCGTCCAGCCTGCCGTTGGTGCAGGTGCCTATGAACACCTGGTCGATCTTCACCTTGCGCATCTCAGCCGCGGGGGCAAGGTGTTCCGGATCTGGTGGCACGGCCACCATCGGCTCTATGGACGAGGCGTCTATCTCCACCACGCGGCTGTAGACTGGGTCGCGTGGGGTGATGCGCTCGTAGGGATCCCGGGCGCGACCCCGCAGGTACTCATCCACCGTATCGTCGGGCTCCACGAGGCCGGTCTTCCCGCCCATCTCCACCGCCATGTTGGCCAGCGTCATGCGCTCGGAGATGCTCATCCTGCGCACCGCAGGGCCGCCGTACTCCACGGCCATGTAGGTGGCGCCGTCCACGCCTATCGTGCCCACCATCGCCAACGCGAGGTCCTTGGCGTAGACGTGATGGCCCAGCTCGCCCTTGACCTCGAAGCGGATCGTCTCGGGCACCCGCAGCCAGGTCTTGCCGGTCGCCAGGGCCACGGCGATATCGGTGGAGCCCATGCCTGTGCCGAAGGCGCCCAGGGCCCCGTAGGTGCAGGTGTGGGAGTCGGCGCCAACTATCACGGCTCCGGGGGTAACGAACCCGCGCTCGACCATCACCTGGTGACAGATGCCCTCCTGCAGGAAGTTGGTGATGCCCTGCTCGCGCACCCACTCGCGGATCATCTTCTGGAGGGTGGCGGCCTGCACGGTGGCCGCGGGGATGATGTGGTCGAACACGATCACCGTACGGTTGGGATCGAATAGTGGCCGGCCGATCTTGCGAAAGCTCTCGATCGCCAGCGGAGCCGTCTGGTCGTGCGCCAGCACGTAGTCCACCGGCACGATGACTATCTCGCCGGCGCGCACCTGCCTGCCGACCTTGCGGCTGAGGATCTCTTCGCTTAGAGTGCCCATGCACGCACACCTCCCTGGTTAGTTGCACAGGAGCGCGAGCGCTCTGCCCACTCGCGCAGTATCTGGTCTACTTGCTCGGTAGTTAGCGGGGCCTCGTCCGCCAACCTCTTGATCTCCCTTGTCGCGGCCCTCAGCTCCGCCTCGGAGAGGGAGAGCCCCAGGGTACGGGCCCTGTGGGCTATAGCGTTCCAGCCCGTAAGCCTGTGGCCCAGCTCCACACGGCGGGTGAGGCCGAAGTCCTCGGGGTTGATCGCCTCGTAGGATGAGGGGTTGGAGAGGACGGCCTTGGTGTGTATGCCCGCCTTGTGAGCGAAAGCCGTCTCGCCCGTCAGGTAGTTGTTGAATGGGATCTGCACGCCCGTGTACTGGGAGATCAGGCTATCCAGCTGGGGCAGCATGCGCAGGTTGTACCTGCTGACCAGGCCGCGGTCGGTGGCGTACAGCCTGGCTATGAAGCCTCCCAGGGGGGTGATGCCGTTGCGCTCGCCTATGCCCAGCACGGTGGTGTCGATGTGGGTGGCTCCTGCCTGGAGCGCTGCGTAGGCGTTGGCGATCGCGCAGCCGGAGTCGTTGTGCCCGTGGAACTCGATGTCCGCGCTCACCACGCCCCGCACGCGGCTGACCAGCTCGTGCACTCCCAGCGGGTCGGCCACCCCGACGGTATCGGCGATACCCACCCGGTCGACGCCCATGGCGTCCACAGCGGCGTACACCCTCAGCAGGATGTCTATGGGGGTGCGGAAGGCGTCCTCGCAGGAGAAGCGCACCTCCAGGCCGTGATCTTGCAGGAAGGAGATGACGCCTTTTGCCGACTCTATGATCTCGTCGATGGATTTGCCGTGGGAGTGGGTCCTCAGCTGCTCGGAGGTCGCGAACAGCAGGTTGACCCCGTCCACGCCGGTCTCCACGGCCTGTTGGACGTCCGCCATGGTGCAGCGGCAGTGGACCAGTATGCGCGCCCGCAAACCCAGGTTGGCGATCCTGCGGGCATCCTCAAACGACGCCGGCGAGGCCGCGGGGTTGGTGAGCTCGATGTACTCCACGCCGAAGGCATCCAGGGCGCGCGCTATCTCTATCTTCTGCTCGGTGGTGAAGTGGGCGTGCACGAATTGCTCGCCCTCGCGCAACGTCGAATCTACTATGTAGAAGTTGTCCAACGGCATATGCTTGCCTCCTTCCTGAGTACCTGACTCGTACGCGGGGACGAGGCCTATAAAAAATCTCCCGTCCCCGACGGATCTGCCGGGGACGGGAGATCGTTGCTTCCCGTGGTACCACCCCTGTTCGTCGCCACCTCACGATGACGACCTCACGAAGTACTCCGCCCTAGAGCAGGGCTTCATACTCCCAGCCTGGTAACGGTGGCTGACACCGGCTCGGCCTACTGACGCCTGGGCATTCTGGCCCATCGAGGTTCAGCCTGCAGCTCCGGGGGCTTTTTCACCGAGGTTCGAGCACCGCATCCCAGCAACGCGGCTCTCTGTAGCCCTACATCTCGGCTACTCGTCCCCATCGACGCTTTTAGGGTCGATGTGTTTGTTGACTTGAATATAGCAAGGTTGAAAGGGGAAGTCAAGCCCCAAAACGCAAATTCGTGAAGAAATTCGCCCATCTGCCTGCGTTTTTGGGTCGGATTCTGCCCCTCTCCTCGCCACCGACCGCCTGTTGCACTATATTATAGGTATGAGCTCGAGAGATCCCGCAGAGTCTGGCAGGGGCAGGCCCAGGGCTCCCCTCTCACGCATTTGGGAGGATTGGACCTGCCTGATATGGATGGTAGTGTTCAGCGTGATCATCATCGTCATCCTGACGATTAACGACTACTGCACGCGCAGGGAGTTGGAGAACCTGTTCCCTGTGCAGCGCACGCCCACGCAGGAGAGCTCTTTCGTACGATACAGCTACGACCTGTGGAGGTAAGCTTCGTGTATAAATGTGATCGTTGTGACCAGCCCCTGACAAAGGCAAACCTCAGGGCAGGGGGCTTCTACGTCCTTCTCGAGAAGTCTCAGAAGGGGGCATTCGCCTCTCCGCCCCAGTCCGACGTGTCGGCCTATGTATGCCCCAGCTGCGGCAGGGTGCAGCTGTACGCCGACAGCCCAGAAGCCTTTCGTTCCAGCTGAGGAGTTATACGGTGGACACCTGGGAGGATGCTGAAGCGTACGAGCGCTATATGGGCAGGTGGAGTCGCAGGATCGCCCGGGAGTTCGTGCGTTGCCTTCGCCCTCCCAGCGGCGCCCGCTGGCTGGATGTGGGCTGTGGGACCGGCGCCCTCTCGGAGGCGATCGTCCAGATTGCCGCACCCTCTTACCTGGTGGGGGTGGACCCATCGCCGGGGTTGTTAGAGCACGCGCGCAAGAGCCTGCATGCTCCCATGGTTACCTTCGAGCTCGCATCGGCGGAAGACTTGCCATTTGAGGATGGGACCTTCGATGTGGCAGTGTCCGGCCTGGTGATCAACCTGCTGGCCGCCCCGCTGCAGGGCGTGCGCGAGATGGCGCGAGTCGTCAGCAAAGGGGGATTGGTGGGATTGTATGTGTGGGACTATGCTGAGGGCATGCAGTTCCTGCGGTACTTCTGGGATGCTGCCAGGACAGTTGATCCCTCTGCGCAGGAGCTGGATGAGGCTGTACGCTTTCCGGTATGCGATCCCGTTGCCCTTCAGGAGCTGTTGAGGGGAGCCCATCTACAGGAGTTGCTGGTGGACTCGTTGGAGATAGAGACCACCTTCTCGAGTTTTGACGACTACTGGCAGCCGTTTCTGGGAGGGCAGGGCCCAGCTCCAGGCTATGTGCGCTCCCTGGAGGCTGGGATCAGGGAGGAGCTGAGGCTGCGGCTGCTGAACACCCTGCCGATAGCTGCTGATGGATCCATCCCGCTGCGTGCCAGGGCTTGGTGTGCTAGAGGGCTCGTCCAGGCTTCCTAGCCTGCCATGAGACTGGGAGCCTGGTGGGGGCTTCCGCTTCCGGGTGATCTACTGTCAAGTATCCTCCAGTTAGGTTGTTACAGGGCAGGGAGCTCTCCCCCTGCCCTGCTGCATCCGAGGGCGTCACCTACCTATGGGCCATGCCCCCTGCACCCGTCTGGGGCATCCTGGGCACAGCCTGCTCGGCCTCCGGGAACCTGTACCAGGCGCTGAGGGTGGTATCGCCAGTGATGGTCTGCTGGCAATCGCCTATGCATGCGTGTATGATCTCCATGTTAGGGTATATATGGGGAAGGTATCCCAATCCCCCTAGCTCTTTGTGCTCGTAGTTGGGATGACTTAGCTGCGAGTTGCGACCAAAGATGTACTGTATCTTGCTCCATCTCTCGAACACGCTGGCAAACACCCTGATGGTAGATCTGTACACTGTGCCGTGGCCCCGACACTCCACACCACTGTCCCCTCCACAAAGCACAATGGGCCAAGGACGATCTCCTGGCCTGCCAGGATAGTCGTAGGCGAAGAAGAAGGTCTCTCCGGGGGGCACATCTCCATAGAGGGTGAGTTCGCGAGTGATCTTGTAGCGTGCCTCCTCCTGCTGAGCGGTGGCTGGAGCGAACACCACCAGTGCCATGAACAGTGCTAGCCATATGCTGATGAGCCTCATCTTGTATCCTCCTTAGCTATTGGACTTTGCATCTGCCTGGTATGCCAGTCGACCCATAACCCCACAGCATGGGCCAGTCGTAGGGAAGCCAGCTCCAGATCAGCCAGATCCTCTGGTACTATGTAGAGAGCTGTAGTGACCTCTCCACATCTGCCCTCGTAGCAGTAGAGCTCCTGAGGTGTGCTCCAGAAAGAGTGGCCGTTGGGCAAGGCAACCTTGTCACTAGAAACAACGAAGACGAAGACTCGATAGTTACTGGGGGAAGTCACAAGGGCAGAGGAGGCCGGGGCCATACCGTCCTGCCAATCGAAGCCAGGCATACCTGCCCTGGGTGGGCCAGGACAACCTACATCCACCACTGGGGCATGCGTCCCAAGCCCTGACCTGTAGAAGTCTGGATGGTCCTGGAGGGACTCAAAGGGCTTCGCCCTACGCGTGGGGGAGCGGTGTGGTCCTGATGGATCCCAGGGGTCGAGCTGTGGTGGTGTATCTGGCGGGCAAGAAGCCCTTGGCCATGTGTTGGCGTGCCGGGGGTGAGAGGGTCGTGCTAGTGGTCAGGGGAGGCCAGATAGAGCGCGTACCTGATAGGCATCTCAAGCGCACCGGTGCGGATTACTCCGTGCTCACAGAGGTGGAACACCGCTCTGACCCTCGGTGGTTGAGGCCCATGGACTGCTGTATCTCGTGCAGGCAATACCTTGCAGGCGACCTGCTCTGTGTGCCGTTTGCTGCCTGTTGCTTCGGAGGTTTTGCATTCTGTTGCCCTGTGGGACTGGGGCAATGCGCGTCGGCGGCAGCTATATGCTCGGGAGCCTCTGGGTGCGATTGTGCCAGTTGCTTCTAAGTGGCCAGGCTATAGGGGGCGCATACGGGCCGCAGTCACCGAATAGCTGGGAGGGTTTCTCTATGACCAGCGGAGACCTGCTGTTTATTCTTCCGATCCTGTTGTTGCTGGGGATGGCGGCCTTCCTGCTGCTTACGCGTGTGGGTAGGCGGTGATCAGCTTCCGGCGGCCTGGCCACGCACCTTCTTGTACACCAGCTCCGCGGCGGTTACATCCTCTACCGCCAGCCCAAGCGACTTGAACAGGGTGATCTCATCCCGGGACTGCCTGCCCGGCTTGCTACCGGTGATTACCTCCCCGAGCTCGGCGAAGAAGTGCCCGGCGGCTATCACGTCGCCTGATTCCCGCATGGCGGCCTCGGATGAGTCCACGTAGATGCGCGCCCTGCGGAGCAGCTCGTCGTCGAGCTCTCGCCAGTCCGGCCTGGGTGCTCCCACGGCGTTGATGTGGGTGCCGGGGGACAGCCACTCGCCGCGGAGCACGGGCGTGCGTGAGGTCGTGGCGGTCACCACCACGTCGGCCCCGCGGACCGCCTCCTCCGCGGATGCCGCGGCGGTCACGCCGTGCCGTCGCGCGAACTCCGGGGCGCTCCTCGGGCTCCAAACCCGCACCTCTCGGAAGTGGCGTACCAGCCTGAGAGCTTCCAGGTGGCTGCGGGCCTGCACCCCCGCGCCGATCAGCGCCAGCACGGAGGCGTCCTCTCGTGCCAGGTAGTGCGTGGCCACCGCCGAGACCGCCGCCGTCCGGGCCTCGGTGATGTACGTGCCATCCATGCTGAGAAGCGGCTCACCTGTCTCGGGGCGGAACAGTATGACTACCGCGTGATGGGTAGGTAGCTCCTTGTTCTGAGGGTAGAGGGTGACCAGCTTGACGCCGAGGGCCGATCCCGTGTAGGCGGGCATCACCCCCAGGAAGCCCTCGTGGTCGGTTACCGGCAGCATCAAGCGGGTGGGCTGCACGACCCTGCCGGCGGAGAAGGCAGCCAACGCCCTCTCCATGGCGGGGATGAGCTCCTGCATGCTCAGCAGTTGCCTGACCTCGCTTTCGGTGACATCCAGCTGCATCCTGCTCCCTCCACAGTCCTCGTGCTAGCCGCCGGAGTAGGCCCTCCGCAGCTCTTCGATATCCAGCTTGGACATGCTCAGGAAGGCTTGCGTAACCCTCGCTACCTTCTCCTCGTCGGGATCCTCCAGCATCCCGAACAGCTCCGCGGGCACTACCTGCCAGCACAGGCCGTACCTGTCCTTGAGCCAGCCGCAAGGCCCCTTCTCGCCCCCATCTGCCGAGAGCTCCTCCCAGTAGTGGTCAACCTCCTGTTGGGACCGGCACTCTACGATGAAGGAGATGGCTTCGTTGAACCCAAACCCATGCTCTATGGGGCTGTCCATGGCCGCAAACCAGGTGTCCCCAAGGCGAAAATCGGAGAACATCACCAGCTCATCGGCTCCTCCGCCGCTCTCCTCCGGAGGCGAGAACTCTAGCTGGCCCACCTCCGAGTCGGGGAACACGGACCGGTAAAACTCGCCCGCCTCTCGAGCCCTTCCCCTGTTCCCGTCGGTGAACAACAGGCAGGGCACCAGGAAGGGTCTGGGGTCGCCCTCAGGGTTGGAGAGTATCATCTGCCAGGACACCCCGTAGCGGTCCTGCACCCACCCGTAGCGCTTGCTGAAAGGGTATTCATCCAAAGGCATCAGCACCTGGCCGCCATCCTGCAACGCCTGCCAGGCCTCATCGAGCCGGGCGCGGGCCTGCTCGTCCCGGGAAGGGTCGAAGTTTACGATGAAGGATATCGAGGGATTGAACTTGAACGAGGGACCTGCGCTGATCGCCTGGAAGGTCTGCCCTGCGAGCTCGAACACGACGGTGTCGGTGTCTCCGGAGGGCGTGTCGTGGATCGTGCCCACGTGCAGCGTGCGCGACTGCGGAAACAGAGAGGTGTAGAACTCCGCTGCCTCCAAAGCCTCTTTGTCGAACCATAGATGGGGAATGATCCTGGGTCTTGCCTGCATCTCCTTACCCCCAAGTCCCGATGCGGGACGTATTTGCGGCCATATTACCAGGAGGTGAGCAGGATGTACAATCCCAGGTCGAAGCTCACATGCCCTTGGGGGTCGTGCCGATGATCTTCACCGCCGACCTCTCGTTGGCGGAGATCTCCACCGGCAGCACCACGTACCTGAACTGGCGTTGCTCCTGGGGCTCCCTGAGCCTTTCTATGAGGATCTCCGCCGCCGATATACCCATCTCCCTGGAGGGCAGGACGGCATTAGTTGACATAATAGGCATAGGGGTGTAGGGCCCGACGTGGTCCATGCCAGCTATCTCCACCTCCTCGCCCACGTGGACGCCGATCGCGGCCAGGTCGGTGGCCACCATTGTGGCCACGTAGCCGTTGACGCCCACGAACACCGAGGGCCTGTAGGGGGCGTTGAGCCATGTACGTAGCAGGTCGTAGCGCTCCTCAGGCCGCAGGCGCTCGTAGCAGAAGAGGCGGGATATCTCGGGGACGATCGGTACGTTGTGGCGCAGCAGCGCCTCCTTGTACCCCGCCATGCGGTCGCGGACGCTGGTACAGTTCGTCTCGCCCCAGATGGTGGCGATGTGCTTGTGGCCTCGGTCTATCAGGTGCTTCGTCAGGCGGTAGCCTATGCCGAAGTTGTCGGGCACCACGATGTCGGTGGCCACCGCCGGGTAGTACCTGTCGACCATGACGACTGGGAACCCCTGACGGACGTACTCCTCCACGATCCCCTGGTTCTGCTCGCCGTCGGTGGGAAACAGGATGATGCCTCCCGCGCCTGCCTCCCTGGCTCTCCGGAGGTTCATCGCCTCCCTCTCGGGGGATCCGGAAGAGTCGAAGAGGATCATGTGGTAGTCGGAGCGATGGCACACGGCCTCAACGCCTCGGATGACCTCCACGACGTGACCACCCCCGATCTGCGAGAAGACGCAGGCGATGAGCCTGCCGTTGGGCGTGACCTGTGGCAGGGGAGCGGGTTCGGCCTTGGGCTCCTGCCTCTCGGCGACGAAGGTGCCCTTGCCCTGCCTGCGCACCAGGTAGCCCTCGCGCTCGAGGTCGTTGAGGACCCTGACGGCGGTGGTGGCGCTGACCTTGAAGCGCTCCCTCAGCTCCTTCTCCGTCAGGAATCTGTCGCCGGGCTTGAAATGTCCGCTCTCCAGCTCTCCGAGGAGGATCTGCTTTATCTTGTAGTATCTTGGGGTCCCATCTTCCATATAATAAGTGCTCCGTCCGAACGCTTTGTTAACACAGATTATACTATTCCAGTTAGCAACTTATTAGTGTTAACCTATTACCCCGCCAGTATATGTGTTAATTCTATCATTAACCTAGGTATTATACGCCTCTGGCAACATATAACTTAATATATTGACACTGGAAATAATCTGCTCTAATATAATGCCACATCGCTAAAACGATGCCTTAAATTTCCGATGAGTAGGAGAGTGTGGCTTATGTCCAACGCAGACGAAGTCAGAAGTCCCAATGATCCCAGGCTGACCCGCCGGCAGCTCATAGAAGCGATGCTGGCCTCCGGTGGCGTGCTGGCCGCCGGCCCCCTGCTGGCCGCCTGCGGTGGGGGCACCCAGGCCACCCCGACGCCCCCGAGTGGTCAAGCTCCTGCAGCGAGCACCCCGCCTGCTTCGGCCAGCAGCCCGAGCCCAAGCCCGACCGCCTGCACTACCTGTCCCTCCCCTGGAGCCACCCCAGGCGTGACTCCCACCGCTGGGGGGAAGCAGGCTGAGGAGGCGCCGCCCCAGCAGCCACAGAGGGGAGGCACCATCCCTACCCCCAGGGAGCAGACGGTCGTCGTAGACCAGGCCATATTCACCATCTTCGACAGCTTCAACCCGTTCATCCCCAACGGTTGGCAGTACAACGGAGGGGCGCAGCAGATCCTCGTGGAAAACCTCTTCTACTGGCTGCCTACCGGCGAGATCAAGCCCTGGCTGGGCAAGGAGTGGAAGTACAACTCCGACTACTCCGAGCTGACCCTCACCCTCAACCCCAAGGTGAAATGGAACGATGGTCAGCCATTCACATCGGAGGACGTCAAGTACAGCCTGGAGATCCAGCAGGACCCGGCGTTATTCGGCAGCGGCATCAAGGAGTTCGACAGCGTTGAGACCCCCGACGAGCATACAGTGGTGATCAAGCTCACCAAGCCGAATCCTCGTTACCACCAGCGCTTCATCTGTGGCATCATCGGCTCCTTCATCGTGGTGCCCAAGCACATATGGTCCAAGCATAACCCCAAGACCTTCAGGAACAACCCGCCGGTCTTCACAGGTCCTTACGTCCTGGACAGGGCCATACCCTCGCAGCTGATGTTCGTGTGGAAGAAGAACCCCAACTACTGGAACAAGGACGAGTTCGATCCCGCTCCCCAGTACGTGGTGTACCGCACGGCGCCCGTGCCGGACTCGGAGGTCCAGGAGTTCAAGCGGGGCACGGTGGATGTGGCCTCGTTCGACTACACGCACGCGATGGCCGTCAAGAACGGCGGCTACCAGAACATCATCATTACCACGAAGTTCAGGGATCCATGCCCGCGCGGCATTCACGTCAACTGCGATCCCTCCAAGCCGCTGCTGTCGGATCCGCGGGCGCGCTGGGCGATCTCCTACCTCATAGACAGGCAGAAGATAGGTACGGCCGTGTGGTTCGTGCCCACTCCGCCCGCGCAGTACCCCTGGGCGGACTACGAGTCCAACAAGAAGTGGTCCAACGACTCTATAGCTTCCAAGTATCAGCTGACCTACGATCCCAAGAAGGCGGAGCAGCTGTTCGATGAGCTGGGCGCGAAGAAGGACTCCAGCGGCAGGCGTATGTACAAGGGCAAGCAGGTAGAGATCAACATCATCACCCCCGTTGCCGTGGGACAGCCCGAGTACGTGATCGGCCAACTGCTCTCGCAGGAGCTGCAGAAGATCGGGATCAAGTCGAGCGTGAGGGCGCTCTCCGGCAGCGTGTTCAGCGACAAGCAGAGCAAGGGACAGTACGACCTGCTCTCGCTATGGATCTGCGGAGAGCTGTTTGATCCCGCCCAGTTCTACTCCCAGTTCGACAACCGGCAGTATAAGCCGATCGGCAAGGACGCCTCTTCGGATCAGGTGAGGCTCAAGGACCAGAAGTTCCAGGAGCTGATTCTCAAGCTCAACAACGCTAATCCCGACGATCCGAAGAACAAGCCGCTATACGACCAGGCGCTGGAGCGGTTCTACCAGCTCCTGCCGGTCATCCCGATCATCCAGACCACTTATCCGAAGGTGTACAACACCACCTACTGGACGGGCTGGCCCACCGACGACAACGTGTACACGGTGCCCCTGGAGTGGTGGGGCCAGTTCATGTTCGTGATCGGCAACCTGAAGCCGGCCAAGAGTTCGTAGGGGTTATCCGGGGAGCGACGGCCGTCGCTCCCCGCACCTAAAGAGCAAGGAGTAGTGTATATGGCACAGGCAGCTTCCCGTGGAGGAACGGGAATAATCTCCTTCTACCGTAGCTTCGTCGTAAATCATCCACTGGCGGCCTACGCGGTGCGCAGGTTCGGGGTGTACCTGCTGACGCTCTGGGGCTCTATCACGATCACCTTCTTCTTCTTCAGGCTGATCCCCGGCAACCCCATAGATGCCTACATCCAGAACCTGCAGACGATGCAGCAGAACTACAGTGTGCAGGCCAGCGAAGCTACCGTGCAGTACTACAAGGAGGCGTTCGGCCTCAACGGCAGCCTCCTGGAGCAGTACGTGCGCTACATGAACCAGCTGGTGCTGCATCAGAACTTCGGCCCCTCTTTGATCAACTATCCCAACCCTGCCCAGGTGGTGATCGCTCGTGCTCTACCCTGGACGATAGGGTTGCTGGGGGTCTCGACCGTGATCATGTGGATCATAGGGGTGGTGCTGGGGGCGATACTCGGCTGGAAGCGCGACAAGCCGATCTCGGGCTTCGTGACCTACCTGGCGATCGCCTTCTCGCACATCCCGTACTACTTCGTCGCGCTGATCCTGGTGTTCCTGCTTTCCTACAGGTTGGGCTGGCTGCCATCCACCGCAGCCTACGACCCGGGCTACAGGATAGGTTTCACCCCTGAGTTCATCACCAGCGTGATCAAGCACGCCATACTCCCCTCGCTCTCTATCATCGTGATAGGTGTGGCCAACTGGATGGTGAGCACGCGCATGCTCATCGTGCCGATGCTGGGGGAGGACTTCCTGACGTTCGCCGAGGCCAAGGGGCTCAGGCCGGGATACATCCTGACGAGGTACGCGCTGCGCAACTGCTGGCTCCCACAGGTGATAGGCCTCGGCATAGGCCTGGGCAGCATCTTCAACGGGAACGTGCTCGTCGAGCAGCTGTTCAACTACCCAGGGGTGGGCAACCTGTTCGTCCAGGCCACCGCCCAGCTCGACTACAACACGATGATGGGGGTGGTGATCCTGGCTATATTTGGGGTGCTCACCGCCAACCTCATCCTGGACCTGTTGCTGCCGGCGATAGACCCCAGAGTGAAGTACTGGAGGTAGTGGGATGCGCGGTGTGAGAGGCATATGGAATAGCAGCAACAAGCTCAAGATAGGGCTGCTGATCATCCTGTTCTTCGTGGTCGTGGCGGTGCTCAACGAGCCCATCGTACGCATGATAGGCCGGGGTAAGGACCCTATAGAGACCGCGGCGTACATGCCCTGGCAGCTACCTAACAGGACGAACTGGCTGGG
>ERZ795042.1109-NODE-1109-length-18426-cov-926.648468_pt1 | contig 18426 bp, 15 predicted proteins | sample MGYA00375126_ERZ795042 | MGnify/ENA primary metagenome ERZ795042 (study PRJEB30171, sample SAMN05518105) | compost metagenome | isolation source: Feedstock adapted compost from Newby Island compost facility, Milpitas, CA | place: USA:Newby Island compost...
CGACGTAGCCCTTCTGGCGGGCCTCTTCGACGACGCGGTGCAGGTAGCGCGTCACGCCCGGAAAGGCCCGCTGGTATTCTTCGATAAGCTCCTGTGCCTCGCGCGTGGAGCAGCGAAGCCGCTGCGCCAGCCCCCAGGCCGAAATCCCGTAGGGAATGCCGTAGTTGACCATCTTGGCGCGGCGGCGCTGCTCGGGCGTCACCTGCTCGGGCGGCACCTTGAAGACGCGGGCTGCCGTGGCCGTATGAATGTCCTGTCCCTCCAGAAAAGCCCGGCGAAGCGCCTCGTCGCCGCTCAACGCGGCCAGAATGCGAAGTTCGATCTGGACGTAGTCGGCCGAGAGCAGCTTCCAGCCCGGCCGCGGCACAAACGCCCTGCGGATCTCCCGCCCCATCTCGGTGCGCACCGGGATGTTCTGCAGGTTCGGGTTGCTCGAGGAGAGCCGCCCGGTGGCCGTCACCGTCTGGTTGAACGTGGTGTGGATGCGGCCGGTCTCCGGATGGATGAGCGGCTCGAGGCCGTCCACGTAGGTGCTTTTGAGCTTGGCCAGGTGTCGCCAGTCCAGGATCAGGCCGGGGAGCGGGTGCTGCGTGGCCAGCTCCTGCAGCACGCTCTCTTTGGTGGAAGGCCGGCCGGTACTGGTACGCGCCCGCGGCTTCAACCCGAGCTTCTTGAACAAGACGTCCGCCAGTTGCTGCGGCGAGCCGATGTTGAATTCGACACCGGCCACCTCATAGATCTTCGCCTCCAGTTCGTGAAGCTCCGCTTCGAGTTGCTTACCGATTTCCCGGAGCACCGTGCGATCGATGCAGATGCCCGTCCGCTCCATGTCGGCCAGCACCTCGATGAGCGGAAACTCCATCTCCTCGGCGATATGCCGGAGTCCGTGTCGGTCCAGCTCGGCGGCCAGCACGTCGGCCAGTTGCAGCGCAATGTCGGTGTCTTCACAGGCGTAGGGCCCCACCTCGTCGATCGACACGTCGCGCATAGATTTCTGGTCACGGCCTGAGCCGATCAGCTCCGTAATGGAGACCATCTGGTAGCGAAGGTACTGGCGGGCCAGTACGTCCAGGTTGTGCGGCTCTTCGGGCGCGATCAGGTAGTGCGCCACCATCGTGTCGAAGTACGGGGGCGGGACTTCGACGCCATGCCGCGCCAGCACCACCAGATCGTACTTCAGGTTCTGGCCGATTTTGAGTTGCGCCCCTCGGAGGATCGGTGCCAGCCGTTCGACGACCGCCTCGGTCGGCGTACCGTCCGGCAGCGGCGTGGGCACGTAGTAGCCCTGTCCTTTCTCCCAGGAAAAGGCAATGCCCACCAGCGAGGCCCACATGGCCTCGGTCGAAGTCGTCTCCGTGTCGATGGCCAGCCGCTCGAGTCCGTCCAGCTGCGTCACGAGTTCGTCGAGTTGCTGGCGGTTGCGGACGATCCGGTAGTCCGCCTTTTCCGGATCGTACACCTGCAGCGGCTCGTAGGGGCCGAAGTCGAATTCCGGCTCGGTCTCCGCTTCGGGCGCCTCGGCCAGCGCGGCTTCGCCGTTCACGATGCCGGCCAGGTCACCTTCCCGGATGCGCCGCACCAGCGAGTCGAATTCCAGCTCCTGAAAGATCTGCAGCAGGCGCGGCAGATCGGGCCGGGCGCGATGGAACGTCTCCCAGCGAATGCGCAACGGCACATCGGTACGGATCGTCACCAGCCGCTTCGAGAGGAGCGCTTCTTCGCGGTGGTTCAGCAGCCCCTCGCGGGCCCGCTTCCCTTTCACCTCTTCGGCATGCGCCAGCAGGTTTTCCACCGAGCCGTACTGTTGGATGAGCTGCACGGCAGTCTTTTCGCCGATGCCCGGCACGCCCGGCACGTTGTCGCTCGGATCGCCCATGAGAGCCAGCACGTCGATGAACTGGTGCGGCTCCAGGCCGTAGGTCTCCCGGAAGGTCTCGATGGTAATCAGGTCGAAGGTTTCGCCGCGCCGTGCCGGTTTGTAGATGGAAATGCGCGGGCTCAGCAGTTGCAGAAAGTCTTTGTCAGGCGAGACGATCACCACGTCGATGCCATGCGCCTCGGCCCGCCGGGCCAGCGTTCCGATCACGTCGTCGGCCTCGACGCCCGGTTCCTCGATGACGGGAATGTCCAGCGCCCGCACGATCTCCTTGATCCAGGGCAGATTGGCCAGCAGATCTTCCGGGGGCGGCTCCCGATGCGCCTTGTATTCCTCATAGATTGCTTCGCGAAACGTGCCCTCCTCCCCGCCGGCGTCGAAGACCACGGCCATGTAGTCCATGCCGTGTTCTTCGATCAGCTTCAGAAGGGAGGTCGTAAAGCCGTAGGCGGCCGAGGTATTCTGGCCCTTCGAATTGACAAGCGGCCGGCTGATGAACACGTAGTGCGCCCGATAGGCCAGCGCCATGGCGTCGATCAGATACAGGCGCTGCATATCGGACGGCGGCCGATCGACTTCCTGCTCCGGGAACAGACTGAGCTGGTCTTCTTTTTGCACGGGCGTTCCGGATCGATCCAACGGAAACGTATCGCCAAAAGTTAAAAAGGTCGGGGAAAGTTAGTTCCTCGGAAAGCGTTATATTGGGGCTGATTTTTCGGAGCACACATTCGATGCAGCACAGCATGTCGGAGAAAACACCGCCTGTGAACCATCGGCCGGAGGTCGTGCTGGTGACCGGAGGGGCCGGCTTCATCGGATCGAACTTTCTGCTCTACATGGTGCCTCGCCACCCCGAAGTGCAGTTCGTCAACCTGGACAGTCTGACCTACGCAGGCAATCTGCTTAACCTGCGGGATATCGAAGACGCCCCGAACTACCGGTTCGTGCGGGGCGACGTGGCCGATGCGCCGCTGGTGGAGCGGCTGTTCCGGGAGCACGGCATTACCACGGTGGTGCATTTTGCCGCCGAAAGCCACGTGGATCGCTCCATCATGACGCCGCTGTCGTTCGTGCTGACGAACACGGTAGGCACCGTCACGCTGCTCGAAGCGGCGCGCAAGGCCTGGGGCGACCATGCCGATCCCGAGCGCTTTCGGTTCTACCACATCTCCACCGATGAGGTGTTCGGCAGCCTGGGGCCGGAGGGCTACTTCACCGAATCGACGCCCTACAACCCGCGCTCGCCGTATGCGGCTTCCAAGGCAGCCAGCGACCACTTCGTGCGGGCCTACTGGCACACCTACGGCCTGCCCGTGGTGATTTCGAACTGCTCGAATAACTACGGTCCCTACCAGTTTCCCGAAAAGCTCATCCCGCTGGTTATCCTGAACGCGCTGGAGAATCGCCCCATTCCCATCTACGGCAAGGGCGAAAACGTGCGCGACTGGCTCTACGTGCGGGACCACTGCACGGCCATCGAGCGCATTCTGCTTTCTGGACAGACTGGACAGACCTACCTGGTCAGTGCGGGCTGCGAGCGCAAGAACCTGGAGCTGGTGCAGCAACTGCTGGATCTGATCGACGAGGAACTGGGGCGGCCCGTGGGCCAGTCGCGGCGGCTCATCACGTTCGTGAAGGACCGGCCGGGCCATGACTTTCGCTATGCGCTCGATGCCTCCCGGCTACGAGAAGAACTGGGCTGGGCGCCGGCCTACACGCTGGAAGAGGGGCTGCGCGAAACGGTCCGCTGGTACCTGACGCACCGCGACTGGCTGGAGGCCGTGGCCGACGCGTCGTACCGCGCCTATTACGAAAAACAATACGCCTTGCGCTGAATGGAACGCCCGCTCAAAGGGATCGTGCTGGCCGGTGGTACGGGCAGCCGCCTCTATCCGCTGACGAAAGTCACGAACAAACACCTGCTGCCCGTCGGCCGCTATCCGATGATCTACCATCCGCTGATCCGGATGCGTCGTGTGGGCATCCGGGAAGTGGCCGTCGTGACCAGTCCCGAACACATGGGCGACGTGGTCAACCTGCTGGGCAGCGGCCGCGACTTCGGGCTGGACCTGACCTACCGCGTGCAGGACGAGCCCGGCGGCATCGCCCAGGCCATCGGGCTGTGCGAGCGCTTCGTCGACGGCGACCCGTTCCTGGTCATCCTCGGCGACAACATCCTCTCGGAAGACCTGCACGACGAAGTGGCCGCCTACCGGGAGCAACTGCGGCGCGACGGAGGCGGCGCCCGCGTGCTGCTGAAAGAGGTGCCCGACCCGGAGCGCTACGGCGTGCCCCGCATCGAAGGCGATCGGATCGTGGAGATCATCGAAAAGCCGGCCCGACCGCCCAGCCGTTATGCCGTCACCGGCATCTACTTCTACGATGCCTACGCCTTCGAGGTCATCCGCCACCTGAAGCCCAGTGCCCGGGGCGAACTGGAGGTGAGCGACGTCAGCAACGCCTATATTGCCCGCGGCCAGCTCTCCTACGGCATTCTGAAGGGCTGGTGGGGCGATGCCGGCACGATCGAAGGCTGGCACGAGGCCAACCGCCTGGCCCGGGATCTGATCTACGAAGAGCTGGAAAACCTGCGTCCGAATCGGCGATGAACTGGAAAGAAGGTCCAATCGAAGGCGTCGTCATCCGACCGCTCAAGCGCTACGAAGACGCCCGCGGGTGGCTGGCCGAGTTTTTTCGGCAGGACGAACTGGACCCGTCGCTCTATCCCGTCATGGGATACGTTTCGCTGACCCATCCCGGCATCACGCGCGGCCCGCACGAGCACCGGGAGCAGACGGACCTGTTCGTGTTCTTCCACGGGCATCTGCGGCTGTATCTGTGGGACGCTCGGCCCGACTCGCCTACCTACGGCCACCAACAGGTGCTCGACGTCGGCGAGGCCAATCCGGTCACCGCACTGGTGCCACCCGGCGTGGTGCATGCCTACCGCAACGTCGGCCATACGCCCGCCCTGCTGGTCAACTGTCCGAACCGACTCTACGCCGGCTGGGGCCGCCGCGAGCCCGTCGATGAGATCCGCCACGAGAACCGTCCGGATCATCCCTTCCACATGGACTGACACGCATTCGGCACATTTTTTTCTGGTTAAATCCGCCGCCGTTGTCGAACCCGGCCGAAAGGTCGGCGTTCGTGCCCCGGAAATCATCCAACCCGATCAGGCCCGTGCATCTGCTGCTGTTCGACATCGACGGAACGCTGATCCGCACGCGCGGCTTCGGGCGCCAGACCATGGAGGCCGCGCTTTCGGAATGGCTGGGACGTCCGGTCACCACCGAAGGCGTCGATTTTGCCGGCCGCACGGATCCGGCCATTCTGCTGGACATCCTGAAGGCCAGCGGATTGCCCGAGCACACTGCCCGTCACCTGCTCCCCGAAGCGCTGGAAGTTTACAGCCGGGCCATGATCCGGCGGCTCCGGCCCGAACATCTCGAAGTGCTGCCCGGCGTGGTCATGCTCCTGGAAGAGCTGAGCGAGTGGCCCGACGTTTACCTGGGGCTGGTGACGGGCAACCTGCGCCCGGTCGCCTTCCACAAACTGGCCATGGCGGGCCTGGCCGGGTATTTCGGGGAGGGCGCCTTCGGCTGCGATCATGCCAACCGCAACGAACTGCCCCCGCTGGCCATCGAGCGCATCCGCGAAGCCACGGGCTACCCGTTCACCGGCGCCGACGCCTTAATCATCGGCGACACCCCGCACGACGTCGCCTGCGCCCGGCATGCCGGCGCTTCGGTGGCTGTCGTCTGCACGGGTGGTTATTCGCGCGACGCCCTGGAGGCCTGCCGTCCCGATCTGCTGCTGGAAGATCTGAGCGATCCGGAGCCGCTTTTTGAACTGTTGACGCGACAGGCCCTTTCACGCAAAGCGTCGTAGCGTGCGCGCCACGCCTGCGGCATAGCCACTGCCGAAAAGGTTCAGGTGGTTGATCAGGTGGTAGAGGTTGTACAGCTCCCGTCGCTCCTCGTAGCCCGGCTCCAGCGGCCAGGCTGCCCGATAGGCCGCGTAGAAGCGCGCATCGAACCCGCCAAAGAGCTCGGTCATCGCCAGATCGGTCTCCCGATCGCCATAGTAGACGGCCGGATCGATCAAAGCGGCGCGACCGTCGGCGGTCACCATGAAGTTGCCGCTCCAGAGATCGCCGTGCAGGATCGAAGCCGGCGGACGCGCCGGCAGTAGCTCCGGCAGCCTGGCTTCGAGGCGCTCCAGCCAGCGATCCCAGCTCCGCTCCCAGCGCCCCCGCTCGCGTGCCCAGCGCACCTGTGGCTCAATGCGGTGCCGCCAGAAGAACGTCGGCCAGTCGTCCTCCCAGGTGTTTTCCTGCGGCATGCGGCCGATGAAATTGTCCTGATCGAAACCATAGCGGGGCCCCAGATGCCGGTGCAACCGGGCCAGCCCTTCGCCGAAGTGTTCCCAGAAACGGGGGCCGGGACGGCCGGACTCGATCCATTCCATGATCAGGAAGCCGGGGCAATCCGACCGCGCCTCGGCCAGCGCCACGACCTCGGGGATCACCAGCGGACTTCCGGCCGCACGGAGTGCCTGCAGGCCGGCCGCTTCGGCCGCGAAGGTGCGGGCCACCTCGGGCGGGCCCCATTTCAGAAAGTACGGTCCCCGGTCCGTTTCGACCCGGCAGGTCTGCGCAATGCACCCACCCCCGACGGGCACGGCGCGACGGATCGGGCAGCCCAGTGCCTTCGCCAGTGCTTCCTGCAACGCGGCAGGCAGCGTCATCGCGACAGATCGGCCGTTTCCTTCAGCTTGTAGAGGGAAACAAGGTGCTCCAGCAGACGGCGCGCCGTGCGCTCCACGATCTGATAGACCTCCTCAAAGCCGCGCTCGCCGCCGTAGTAGGGGTCGGGCACTTCGCCGTCGCCGGGCTCCGGATCGAACGTACGGAAAAGCTCCACCTTGTGCCGGAAGCGCCCGTCCCGATCCAGCCGGAGCACATCTTCCAGGTTTTCCCGGTCCATGACGTAGATGTGGTCGTAGCGGGCCAGATCTTCCCGACCGAGCTGGCGGGCCACATGACCGCTCAGATCCACACCATGGCGCCGGGCCGTCCGCTGCATGCGCCGGTCGGCCGACTCTCCGACGTGCCAGGGACCGGTCCCGGCCGAGTCGATCTCAAAATGGGCCGATAGTCCGGCCTCGTCCACCAGCTTGCGAAAGACGCCCTCGGCCAGCGGACTCCGGCAGATGTTGCCCAGACACACAAAAAGTACGCGGATTGGCTGATGATTGGTCTGCGACATAGGCCCCCTGCGGTTACCTGACGACCATCAATGCGAAGGTTTGTGAACGTCTGACCTCTGGCAAAAGTGCCTTTTGCTTTAAAAATTGTAAGTTTCTTGATGGACAGGGTCTCCTGTTCTTTATTTCAAGCAAATAGCACACCGGGAGATCATGCAGTCTGCATTTGATTTTGCCTTCGAGCCGCGCATCTGGCGGGTCGGCGAACTGGCCGAGGCGCTCTGCGAGACGGTCGAATCGCTCTATGACGAACTGATCGTCGAAGGCGAACTCTCGAATTTTCGACGGCACCGGCAGAGTGGCCACTGCTACTTTACGCTGCAGGATGGCGGGGCCCAGCTTCGCTGCGTCATGTGGGCCAGGCAGGTGCAGCGGTTGTACTTCCGGCCGGAAGACGGCCACCAGGTGCAGGTCCGGGGCCGCCTGACGTTCTACAAGCCCCGAGGTGAGCTGCAGTTGATTGCCACGTCGATGACGCTGGCCGGGGCCGGCGCCCGCCAGCAGGCCTTCGAGGCGCTCAAGCGCAGGCTGGAAGCCGAGGGGTTTTTCGATCCAAATCGGAAGCGTCCCCTTCCCCGCTTTCCCCGACGAATCGGCGTCGTCACTTCCGACAGCGGTGCCGCGCTGCAGGATATTCTCAGCATTCTGCGTCGCCGCTTTCCCGTCGTCGAGGTGCTGCACTGCCCGGTGCGTGTGCAGGGGTTGCAGGCGGCGCCGTCGATCGCCCGCGCCATCCGACTGATGAACCGGCTACCGGAGGATCGCCGGCCGGACGTGCTCATTGTGGGACGCGGCGGCGGATCGGTGGAAGACCTGTGGGCCTTCAACGAGGAAGTGGTCGCCCGGGCGATTTTCGCCTCCCACATCCCCGTCATCAGCGCCGTCGGACACGAAACAGACGTATCGATTGCGGATCTGGTGGCCGATCGGCGGGCGGCCACGCCGTCGATGGCGGCCGAGATCGCCGTACCGGATCGAGACGAACTGGAAACCATGCTGACCCGTACCGTGCAGGTCATGCGTCAGTACCTCCGGCAGGGCCTCGATCGGCGGCGCCAGCATGTGCACATGCTGTTGCACCACTACGGCCTGCGTCGCGTCCCGGACCGGCTGGACCTCCTGAAGACCGAACTGCAACGGCTGGAAGCGGCTCTGCAGCAACAGGTCCGGCAATTGCTGGAACGGCGTCGGCAGACGCTGGCCCTGCTGCAGAGCCGCCTGGCCGCTTTCGATCCGCAACTTCCCCTGCGTCGCGGCTACGTGCGCGTGCGGTGCAACGGTAGCCTCGCCACCCGTGCGCATCAGCTCCGACCCGGCGACGCGGTCACGCTCGAATTCTATGATGGCCGGCACGACGCCCGCATCATCTCCTGACCAGGTAATCGCCGAGGCCCTGGTGCGTGATGGCGCATCATCCGGGCGCCGGACACAATCCGGCGGGGACGTCAGTCAGGACAGACACAGTGCGGTCCGCCCTACGGAGTGGTGGTCGTTTGTCCGGTGAAGTCGCGTCACCGTCTCGCTTTTGCTGTCGGGCCGGGGAATATAGCTGTCAGGGATGCTGCGCATATGCACCATGAAGCCGAAAAACAACTATAAAAAAGGCGACAGACCCGAGCGGATCTGTCGCCTTTCCTGCTTTCCAGATACTGAGCCCGGATTGTGCAATTACATCTGCTCGGCGGCCGCTGCCGTATCCGGAGCCGCCATGGTGGTATCCTGCTGCAGCGTATCCACGGCGGCCGGTGCCTCCTCCTGCTCGGTTGCCGGCTGCTGTTCGGCCGCACGCTGCCCACAGGCACTGAGGCTCACCATAAACATTGCAGCAAACAGCACATAGATTAAACGACGCATGGCTCCTGGGTGTTGGTTGGTGGGTGAGTGTCGTAATAAACCAAAATATACTGCATTTTCTCAGCAAAAAAAGAGTGGAATTACAATTTTTCGGTAGAACCGGGCTGAAAACAGGCCGACTTTCGATGAAAACGCCCGTGCTTGTCTCCTGGAGTGGCGGCAAAGACAGCGGCCTGGCGCTTTATCGAACCCTGCACGATCCAAACTGGCAAGTGGTCGGATTGCTGTGTACGATCAGTCAGCCTTACGACCGGATCACCATGCACGGGGTCCGGCGCGCACTGATCGAACAGCAGGTAGCCGCCATGAACGTGGCGCCGATGATTCCGATCTTCCTGCCACCCGAGGCGTCGAACGAAGTGTACGAAGCGGCCTGGGCGAAAGCGCTGCGCCCGTTCATTGCACAGGGCGTCCGGCACGTGGCGTTCGGCGACATTTTTCTGGAAGACATTCGCGCCTACCGGGAGCAGCAGCTGGCGAAGCTGGACATGACGCCGGTTTTTCCGATCTGGACCGGTAGCCGCCGGCGCACCGACAGCCTGGCCCTGCTGGACGAATTCTGGAACGCGGACTTTCGCACACGCATCGTGTGCGTCGATGCACGGCACCTCGGACCGGAATGGGCCGGCCGCGAGCTGACCCCAGAAGCGGTAGAGAAGCTACCGGAAGCTGTCGATCCCTGCGGTGAAAACGGTGAATTCCACACGTTCGTCTTCGACGGGCCCCTGTTTCATCATCCAGTCTCTCACCGACTCGGCCGACGCGTCACCCGCCGGGGCTTTCATTTTCGCGATCTGGTTCCCTCTAAATGAATTTGCCATAACGGACATCAAAGGCTGGAGCTTCCCGCAAAAAGCCCGTATCTTTCCGGCGCATTGCACGGAAAAACGCGTCGTACCATGGAAGCCGTTGTACAGGATCGGACCACGGAAGCCCGCAAGTTGCTGGCCGCCGCACTGGAAGAATTGCAGCAGGCCCGCCAGGCGCTTGAAGCCCAGCCCACCGATTACCGGGGCCTGCTTGACCATACGCTGAAGGCGCTCAAGGCGGCTTTTCGGGGATTTCTGACCTGGCACGATGTGCCCGTTCCTGAAGATGCTTCGCTACGACTGATGGCGCGGCCCTGCACCGATCTGGCCAGCAGCCTGCGCCTCTACTTCGATCTGCTCCTGCCGCTGGAAGCCGAAGCGCCATCGCTGCTGCAGAAAGACACGCTCTCGGTCAACGAACGCGAGCGCATCCGCAACGCCTACTTTACGGCCCGCAACGCCATCGCCACCGTGCTGGGCGAACTCCCCGCCTCGCTTCATCCCACCGCCGCCTGATCTCCTATACCGTCTGGGAATACATGGGGCGGTCGGACGTAGCCTGCAGATAGGCGTCGAAGGCCATGGCCACGTTGCGGATGAAGAAACGGCCGGTTTCGGTGACCTCGATCACGTCGGGTCGGCGCACGACCAGCCCGTCGGCTTCCATCTCTTCGAGCTGCGTCAGCGCATCGGCAAAGTGCGCACGAAAGTCGATCCCGAAGCGCCGCTCGACCTCGAGAACGTCCAGCCGGAAGTGGCACATGAGCGCCATGATCACGTGCCGCCGGAGCCGATCCTCGTCGGTCAGCACATAGCCCTTCCCTACCGGAAGGTGCCCCCGATCCAGCGCGGCGTAATACTCGGGGAGCGTCAGCACGTTCTGCACGTAGGCGTCGCGGAGCTGGCTGATCGCCGAAATGCCGAACGCGTACAGTTCGGTGCCGCCATGCGTGGAGTAGCCCTGAAAGTTACGCTGGAGCGTGCCCTCGTCGAGCGCGCGGCTGAGCGGATCTTCCGGCCGGGCAAAGTGATCCATGCCAATGTAGCGGTAGCCGCCCTCGGTGGTCAATAGCTCGACGGCCCGCAGGAAAAGTTGCAGCTTTTCGGCCGGTCGGGGCAGCCACTCCTCACGGATAAGCCGCTGGTGCTTTTTCTTCCAGGGCACGTGCGCATAGCTGAACAGCGAAATGCGATCGGGCCCCAGATCGATCACCTGCCGGATGGTCCGCTCGAACTGCGTCAGGTGCTGGTGCGGCAACCCGTAAATCAGGTCGTAGCTGATGCTCTCGAAGCCCAGTTCGCGGGCCCAGCGCGTGACCTGGGCCACCTGCTCGTAAGGCTGTACGCGGTGGATGGCCTGCTGGACGGTGGGGTCCAGATCCTGCACGCCGAAGCTGATCCGGTTGAATCCGGCCTGCCGGGCCGCCTCCAGATGGGCACGGGTCAGGCCGCGCGGGTCCGCTTCGATGCCGATCTCGGCGTCCGGCGCGAACCGGAAATGCCGCCGGAGCAGGTCCATCAGCGCCACGATCTGCTCGGGCGCCAGGTAGGTCGGGGTGCCGCCGCCCCAGTGCAGCTGCACGACGGTACGATCGGGCGCCACCCACCGGCTGACCAGCGCGATCTCTTTTTCCAGGTAGTCCAGGTAGCGGGCGATCTTCTCCGGCCGGTGCGTGACGATCATGTGACAACCGCAGTAGTAACAGAGCGAGCGGCAGAACGGCAGATGCACGTACAGCGAGAGTGGCTCCGGATCGGGGCGCTCGTTGTCGGCCCGGATCATCGCCGCCACCTTCTCCGGCGTCATCCCCGGCCGGAAATGGGGCGCCGGCGGATAGCTCGTGTAGCGCGGTCCGGGACGATTGTACTTCTCCACCAGCGCCGACGACACCTGCATATTCGCTCCAGATTCTGGATTTACGACAATTCACTCCGATATCTATAACATACAACAGCCCGGCACCCTGGATTCGATGCCGGGCCGAATTCGTCAGATTTCTGCAGACGCCCCGTTGGCCACACCGGCCGATTCGACCATCCGCTGTTCCACGCGCTTCTGCTGCAGCGGCAGGTACGCCTCGGCCAGTTTCATCTCCAGCAGCGACAGCAGGAAGGCGAGCGTCGATTCGGCGCCCTGGTTTTCGTTGACGCCGTTGGGTTGCAATCCGTCGCAGCAGCCTCCGGTAGATGGATCGTAAAGCGGCACGCCGAGCTGGTTGCGTCCCAGGAACCACTCGAAAGCCCGACGCGCCTCGCGGTACCAGAACGCGTCGTTCGTGATCCGGTAGGCCTCCAGGCAGGCCGAGACCGTCGCATGCGCCTCGATGGGCTGCTGGTCGAAATGGGGGCGTTTCTTTCCGCGCGGATAGAACCCGTCGTTACCGATCGGCACGAAATTGCCCTGTTTGTCCTGCTGCACGCCGACCAGCCAGCGCAGCGACTCCAGCCCGGCCTCCAGCCATTCCGAACGGCCGGTCCAGTAGCCGGCCATCATGAGCGCATGGGGCATGCGCGCATTGGCATAGGTCAGCCGATCTTCGAACCAGCGCCAGTCGTCGCGCCGGTTTTTCTGGTAGAGCTGGAAGAGCCGATCGGCCAGCGTCTCACGGGCCTGGAGGGCCGTCCGGTCTCCGTAGAAGCGGCGCAGATATTCCTGCACGCCCAGAATCGTGAAGGCCCAGGCGCGCGGACTGGTAAACGCCAGCGCGGCGGGCAGCGCCTCGTCGAAGAGGCGTCCGGCCAGTTTCCAGAGCCCCGGACGCCGCGAGCGCCCGACGACGTAGCCCAGTCCCCAGAGGGCCCGGGCGTGGCTGTCTTCGGAGCCGACGGTTTCGAGCCAGTGGCGGTTGTAGTCCATGAAGTTGCGGAAGCGGCCGGTTTCCGGGTTGAAGGCGTGCCAGAGGAACGCCAGGTAGCGCGTGGCCAGTTCGGGCGCTTCGGTGGCCGTCTTGCCGCCCAGCTCTTCCAGCAGCACGGCCACGATCAACGCCCGCGCATTGTCGTCGGTGGTGTACCCCTCGTCGTAGTTGGGTACCGTGTAGGTGGCGTGTTGCAGGATGCCCGTGTCGTCGGTCAGGCGCTTGAGGTGATCCAGTTTGAGCACGGGCAGTTCGTCCGGGCGCTGGTTGAGCGTCGGGATGGCCACCCGCGTGCGGGTGGTGCCAGCCGCGCGCGCCCGCTCGAAGCTCTCCAGATAGCGCTGCGCCACCACCGGCCAGATCATCTGGCGGCCGTACAGGTAGGCCCGCTTCCGGATGGCATGGCGCTCGGCCTCGTCGTCCAGCAGCCGGTTGACCGCCTCGGCGATGGCCTTCGCGTCCCGGAACGGCACCAGGATGCCCCGCCCGTCGGCCAGCAGCTCTTCGGCGTGCCAGTAAGGCGTCGAGATCACCGCCTTGCCGCAGCCGACCGTGTAGGCCAGCGTACCCGAGGTGATCTGCTCTCGGTTCAGGTACGGCGTCAGGTAGATGTCCGCCGCGCCGATGAATTCGACCAGTTCCTCCAGGCTGACGAACCGGTTGTGGAAGATCACGTGCTCTTCAATGCCCAGCTCCCGTGCGCGACGCTGCAGGAAGAGTCGGTAGCTTTCGCCCTCCACCTGGCGCACGTGCGGATGCGTGGCACCCAGCACGATGTAGACGACGTTCGGGTGCCGCTCCAGAATGGCCGGCAGGGCCTCGATCACGTATTCGATGCCCTTGTTGCGCGAAAGCAACCCGAACGTCAGCAGCACGATCTTGCCCTCGACCCCGAAGCGGTCTTTGTAGAAGTTCGGGTCCACGAAGGGCACGTCCGGGATCCCGTGCGGAATCAGATCGATTTTGCTTTCCGGCACACCGTAAATCGTCTGCAGAAACTCCTTGCCCCGCTGCGTCATCACGACCACGCGATCCGAAAGCGCCGTCAGTTCTTCGAGCACGGCCCGCTGCTCGGCGTTCGGCTCCCGCAGGATCGTGTGCAGCGTGGTCACGACGGGCATGCGCAGCTCGCGCACGAGCGTCAGCACGTGGCTGCCGGCTGGCCCTCCGAAGATGCCGTACTCGTGCTGCAGGCAGACTACGTCCACATCGTTGATGTTCAGGAACTCGGCGGCGCGCCGGTAGGCCGTCAGGTCCTCTTCGGGGATTTCAAAGCGCACCCGGGGCGGGTAGGCATATCCTTCCGGACGATCGTTGATCGGGACGGCAAAGCAGGTGGTTTCGGGAGCGGCCGCCGCAACGGCTTCGCACAGGTCCGTGGTAAACGTGGCAATGCCGCACTGGCGCGGCAGATAGTTGCCCACGAAGGCGATCCGCCGTATGCGAGCACCCTCCATAGGAAGCGACCCGGATGGTTAACAGGAAAAATAAAGTGTACTGAGAAGTGATCGCCCGCTTTTTGCAAACGTTCCTGAAGAAATGGCAAAACGGCCGGCACCGAGCCGGCCGTTGCCACATGGTAACAAATCAGACGATGCTCATACCAGCCGCGCGTGCAGTTCGATGACGGGTACCGCAGCCAGGGCCTTGGAGACCGGGCAGCCCGCTTTGGCCGCTTCGGCATGCTCCAGAAACGTCTGTTCGTCCAGACCCGGGGCCTCGACTTCCGTATGCAGCTCAATTTTACTGATGCGCGGCCCGTCGTTCGTCATCTCCAGATGCACGCGTGCTTCGGTCTGCACGCGCTCGGGGGTGTGTCCGGCCTGGGCCAGCCGATTGGCCAGCGCCATCGAAAAACAGCCGGCATGCGCCGCGGCGATCAACTCTTCCGGATTGGTGCCCTCCCCTTCCTCAAAGCGCGAGGCAAACGAGTAGGGCCCTTCGAAACTGCCGAAAGCCATGCGGCCGCTTCCTTCCCGAAGATTGCCGTTCCAGACGGCTTGCGCTTTGCGTACAGGCATAGGTCTGTCGTGTTGGTTCAGGGTGATGCTCTGCGCAAAAATAAACCTCACGGGCACAAAAGCAAGGTGTGTACGGAAATGTTACACCCTGTTCCCGTTCAGAAAAGCCGATGGAAATGGGTGCAAAGGAAGCAGCTGTCAGTCCGGATGCCGGCAGCAAGGCGCGGCCCCGACTTCAAAGGAGCTGAATCCATGCAGAAATTACGGTGGGGAAGGGGGCCGCTGTGCCCCCTTCCCCACCCGAACGACAGGCTCAGGCGCCGGCTTGCTCGCGCCGGTCCACCGGCATGGTTACCGGGTTGCGGTGACACCGCATGCACTCGTAATGTCCGCGCCAGGCGTCGGCATACCAGGGTGTGGTTTCCCCGCAGACCGGGCAGAATCCCCAGTACGTGTAGGCCGGCAGGGCCATCACGTGCGCCAGCTGGAGCAGTTGCCGCTTCAGCGAATGCATAAGCCGTTTCATGGCGTCGTTTTCCCTCCCGAAATGGTTGGTGGAACAACCGAACGCCCCGTTCTACGAAAGGCTGAAACACCGGATTCTTCTTCCGGAAGCAGTAAGCGTTTTCGACATAGTTATTTAACAGAAGCGTTTTCATAAAAAACACGTTGTCGGCGTGGAAAAAAGCAGGCCGAACGGCCCTGCAAATTAGTCGTTCGGCCTGCAACCGAGAAGTCCCATGGGACTTCAGAACTGGTAATGGACCTTGATCAGAGCGCGCCGCGGTAGAATAGGTCGCGCATTGTAAAACGGTAGCAGATTGGGATCCTGTCCAGGGCCCAGTCGGGGGTCTCCTTCGGTCAGTCCTCGGTTATTTAGCAGATTGTTCACATAGAGGCCAAGGCGTAACTGCTGTCTTTCTGCAAGAGCAAATTGATAGTCCAGCGTCAGGTTAATTACATCGAATCCATCCAATCGCTGCAGATTTGCATCGTCAGCATACTTTGGCCCATAACGATCCCAGCTTATGCCAATGCTTATCGGGTGCCGGTTATAATTCACCTGGAGCGTGCCGAAAAACTGGGGGATGCGCTTGATATCGTTGCCGCTATAATCAGTGACTTCGCCATTGGGTTGCGGAATGACAAACTCGACGGCCTCATGATCCTGATACGTCAGGGATCCGTTTAGCTGCAGTCCCGGCAGCATGGCGGGTGTCCAGACCATTGTAAGCTCTCCGCCGATGGTCTGCGCCTCCCCCACAGCCTCCGTAACATTGGCGCTGCGGCCATCGGGCAGGATTCTCAGATCGGTCTGCAGCCTGTTTTGGATATTTACCACGTACAGTGCGGCGGTAGCCCCAAACCGGGAAGATCCATACTTTACCCCCACCTCTCCCATCAAAAACTGCTCATTCCGAGAAGGAGTGGGCTGAATGAAGGCGCCGGTAGCATCCCTTGCGATGCTGCTGAAGACGCTGACATCAGGAATGCGAAAGCCTCGTGTTCCAGAAGCATACAGGTTGACATGCTCGTTAAGGGCATAATTCAAGCCCACGAACGCTGCCCAGTCGTCAAACAGCGCACGTCGTTCTACGAATTTACCGGTGCCGATGACATAACCCTGCTCGGCTAAGGTGGGCCCTGTAGAGTCCGCAATCGTTGTCTCTTCCCGCCAGATTCGACTGTACTGCCGTTCGTAACGCAGTCCCACATCTACGCGGGTACGCTCCCCTATCTGCAACTCATCCCCCGCAAATAGAGCCATGACATCGGTAGCCAGGTCTGCATTGATATAATTGCTGGAAAGATTGACAATGCCATCGCGGGTTACCTGCCAGCCCGCACCGTCATCTTCTGTTCCAAACAGGCCATCAGGACCAGCGTCTTCTATATACAGGTCAAGCATACGTGGCCGTGAACGCATTTCCACCAGCGTTTCGGCAGCCCATCGCTGCTGTAGCTGGCGTGTCCGTGCAAGAAAAGCTCCGACAGTAATCGCATGCGTAACATCGCCCACCGACAGATTCTTCCTGATCTCCAGCTCGTTAGCGATCTCGGTAAGCGGCCGATTCCGATACCAGGCTCCCTGCTGCAGCACCTGCTGGCCTTCAAAGATTACTTCCGGACTATTAGCCAGTGTGTATCGACCTCTATATCGATTGCGATCGTACTGATTACCAAGCAATCCGCTTAAAATCTGAGACACGAAGACCTCGCGGTCGACTGCAGGCCTTGGTATGAATATGTTAAACTGGTGCTGCAGATCGGAATAACGCACCTTATTCTGCACAACCCACCCTCTCCCCAGTTCCTGGAACAGATCCAGCTGAAGGACAGAGCCCTGCGTGAGCACGCCATTTTCCATCTGGGACTGAAAGGTACCCCGGACGAAAAGCCCTTCCGGTACCGGAAAAGCAAACCGAGCAGCTTCACTGGTATTCAGCGTACCTTCCGCGTCAATTGCCGGATCTGTTGTCCCTCTTCGGTAAGGAATGGGCAGGAAAAATTGCACTCTGTCATTGATATATTTATAGTAGAATCTAAGATATCCGTTGTTGACCAGTACCGTAATATTTCCTTTAATCTGTCCTCCCTCTGTCGGCAGGCCGCTTACCAGAGGTCCTCGATCCATTCGATAAAATCCGCCCAGGTTAAAACGCACGCGTTCGCTTAACGGACCACCGGTATTGAAGTCGAGGCGATACAGATTACGTTCACCCAAGGTGAGCAACAATTCGGTTTCATGAGTGCTTCCCCCGGTTTTGCTTCGGTAGTTAATGATTCCGCCGGGGCGATTGCTTCCAAAAATAATCGCATTTCCTCCTTTTACGACTTCAACACGATCCACCGTTAGATCATAGCGAAAGAGTACATCCTGTGCCGAAAGATTGATCGCTGTCTGGAGCGGCATGCCATCTTCCTGAATCGTCATGTATCGAAACTGACCAGGAGCGGGAATTCCCCGGACAAACACATTGGCCGCAACTTCGCCCCCGCCATTTTCACCATAAAGCCCCGGTACTGTCCGTAGCTGATCTGCAATGGAATATGTGGGAGCTGCCCGCTCCAGTTCGCGGGCATTCATGACCTGCATGGAAACCGGGACCTCACGCTGCGTTCGTTCGGTACGCGTTGCCGTCACGACAGCAGCCTGCAGGTTCAATACGTCCGGCTGCAGTGTAAGCTGTAAGGTAACAGTCTGTCCGGCTTCTACACGCACGGCCTGTCGCAGTGGTACATAGCCAATAAAACTGGCCTGAAGCTGATACGTCCCGGCGGTGACTCCCGTTAGTCGGAAATAGCCTTCATTGTTTGTAGTCGTTCCCCGGTTCGTACCAATCAGTACCAGGTTGACACCGGGGAGCGGTTCCTGCGTTGAAGCATCCAGGACGTGTCCTTCAATGGTGCCGGTTTCAGCCGGCTGAGCGCCTACCTGGCAGGGAATCAATGCCAGAACCACCAGCACACTGAAAATTCCTGCATAGAATCGCATAACCATTTGCTTACATTTTGCTCAACCAAAACTCCTTTCTGTATTAATTTTAGAACGCTATCCATGGACGCAAGCCTGAAATGCAACAATCCCGTTACGCCGGCCCGCATCGGTATCGCGGTCCAGCGATATGATTCATCCATCGCTGTAGAGCCGCCCTACCTTACGGCTGTTGTTTCTGCAGGTGGCCACCCGGTACTCCTTCCGTTGGCCGACACCCTTGCTCAAGCTCGCTCTTATGCCGCTGCTCTGGACGGTCTGGTCGTACCCGGAGGACCCGCCGTGACCGACGGCCTGATCGGGG
>ERZ795042.1113-NODE-1113-length-18397-cov-6.134991_pt1 | contig 18397 bp, 15 predicted proteins | sample MGYA00375126_ERZ795042 | MGnify/ENA primary metagenome ERZ795042 (study PRJEB30171, sample SAMN05518105) | compost metagenome | isolation source: Feedstock adapted compost from Newby Island compost facility, Milpitas, CA | place: USA:Newby Island compost...
AAGGCCCTCGCCTCGTCTCCGGCGACCCGTTGGAAAGTCACTCCAGAGCAGTGGCAACAGAACAAAAAGTACAAAAAATGGTTCAAGCTGGCGAACCAGGTGCTTGAAGCCACCAGTACATTCCAGAATCCGTGGCAGATTGTGGAGGCTCGTCAGGCCCGTTTTACGCGTTTGAAAGTGTTTCGGACGCTTGTCGTGAAGATCGAGGACGAGGTTCAGCGACGGTCCAAACAGCCTGCGGATCCTCCGTCTCCCATGCCTGAACCGCGCCAAGACGAGCTTTTGCGCCCGACGATTCTCGATCGGGTGGATCTCAGTCAATCGCTGGACCGCGATCAATACGAAAAAGAGTTGAAAGGGCTGCAGGAATCGCTCTATGAGCTGGAGCACCGCTGCCATTTAGCCCAGGTGCCGGTGGTGATCGTGTTCGAAGGGTGGGACGCGGCCGGAAAAGGCGGAGTGATCAAGCGACTGACGCGGGGCCTTGATCCGCGAGGTTATGAGGTGGTGCCCGTGGGGCCGCCCACCGCTGAGGAAAAGGCCCACCACTATCTGTGGCGGTTCTGGCGACGGTTGCCAAAGACCGGTCATATCACGATTTTTGATCGTTCATGGTATGGGCGGGTGCTGGTGGAGCGGGTGGAGGGTTTCTGTCGCGAGGAAGAATGGCAACGGGCATTTCGCGAAATCAACGAATTTGAAAAGCAGCTTGCGGAATTCGGAACTGTGATCATCAAGTTCTGGCTGCACATCGACCTTGACGAACAACTCCGCCGGTTTCACGCCCGCCAAAGTGATCCCAACAAGCAGTGGAAAATCACCGACGAAGACTGGCGGAATCGCAGCAAGTGGCGACAGTACGAGGTGGCCGTCAACCAAATGCTGGAGCGCACCAGCACCACGTATGCTCCCTGGACGGTGGTGGAAGCGAATTGCAAACTTTTCGCCAGGATCAAGGCACTCAGGACGGTCAAAGACCGCCTTGAAATTGCCGTCTCCTGAAGGGGCCGGTTTTCTCCGCTCAAAGGAGGACCGCCGCGACACAGGCTGTCAGGTAACACGCCAGAGTACCGGCGATCATGGAGCGGAAGCCCAGTTGGGCGAGTTCCGACCGGCGACTCGGAACAAGCTTGCCGATCCCGCCGATCATCACGCCAATCGATCCGAAATTGGCGAAGCCGCAGAGAGCGTAGGTGGCGATCGTGAAGGAGCGTGGCTCCAGTGTCGGTTTGAGGGTGGTCAGCTCCTGGTAAGCGATGAACTCATTGAGGATGAGCCGCTTTCCCAGCAGCATTGCCACTGTGGGGACGTCTTTCGGGTCAACGCCCATTAGAAAAGCAAACGGAGCGAAAAGATAGCCGGTCAATCTCTCGAGGCTGAGGGGCTCCCCACCCACGTTTCCAGGGAGGCTGAGGAGCCAGTTGGCAAGAGCGATCAGGGAAATAAACGCGATCAGCATGGCGGCCACGTTGAGGGTGAGGGTGAGACCTTCGCTGGCGCCCCGGCATGCGGCGTCCAGGATGTTGGTGTCCTGTCTGGGAATCTGCACGCGGACAACCCCTTTGGTTGGCGAAATTTCGGTCTCGGGCACCATGATCTTGGCCACCACAAGGGCTGCCGGCGCAGAAATCAGGGACGCCGTCAGGATGTGCCCGGCATCGACTCCCATGGCCACATAGGCAGCCATCACAGTCCCTGCAATGGTGGCCATTCCGCTGCTCATCATGGCCATCAACTCCGAGCGGGTCATGCTTTCCAAATAGGGTCGGATCACGAGAGGAGCCTCTGTCATTCCGACATAGACGTTGGCAGCAGCCGCCAGGGATTCAGTGCCAGAAACATCCATAACCCAGACCATGATTTTCGCCATGGCTTTGACGAGGAGCTGGAGGATTCCGAGATGGAAGAGGATAGCCGTAAGAGACGACACAAAAATAATCAACGGCAGGACGACGAAGGCCACCTGGTGGTGTTTTGCTTCGGGGCCGAACACGAAACCGGTTCCCTGATCCACGCAGTACTGGAGACGCTCGATAAATAGGCGACTGGCGACAAATGCTCCCTGTCCGATGTCCGTGCGAAGAAAGAGGAAGGCTATCAACCACTGCAAGAACAGACCACTGAGAATCAGCCGCCAGTTCATGACCCGGCGGTTCTCCGAAAAAAGCCATGCCACCAAAAGGATGACCACCACGCCTGCAACGGGAATGAGCCGATTCATCGTTGAACTTCCTCCCTGGCGTAGATTATGCCTCACGTCGGCTGTGGCCATGATGCCATGAGCCGACTTTTCTCAGGATCAAACTCGGTGAAGCGTTCCTGTGTGACTTTCGAGGCTGCTGGTCTACTCTTTGCCGGGAGTGGTAATATAAATAAGGCACAAGCCGCCCTACAAGCCGGAAGGGCGCTCTTCTGAGTGCATTTGGGCGCTAGAGGGCCACATGTTCAAAGGCGGTCAGAGGGGGTGCCCTCAGGTCGAGAGTAATCAGATCTGGGTGGACGTGGCGGAAAAACACAAAATCCGTTCTAACAGGGAGGCCTGCGATGGTTTTGCTGGAATTCAGTATTTATCCCCTGGATAAAGGTGAAAGCCTGAGCGCGTACGTGGCGCGATGCGTGGAAATTGTGCACACCAGTGGTTTGAAATACCAGTGTCATGCGATGGGCACCATTATCGAAGGCGAGTACGACCAGGTCATGGACGTGGTCCGGAAGTGCTTCGAAGCTCTCCAAAAGGACTGCAATCGCATCGAATGCATCATGAAGTTGGATTATCGCAAAGGATATCAGGACAGAATCTCGGGGAAAGTCCGCAGCATTGAAGAAAAACTTGGGCACCCCGTACAGAAATGAGTTAAACAAGAAGTAAGAGAGCCCGTTATGCCACACGTCTCTCCGCGTGAGGAAGCTCTTCGCGAAATCACGGCACGACTCGGTCGTGAAAATGTCCTGGTCCACCCGGCCGACCGGCTTGTCTATGAATGCGACGGCTATACCCTTGTCAAGTGCATGCCCCAGGCAGTTGTATTTCCTCGGTCTACGCGCGACGTTCAGCAGGTGGTCCGCATATGCCGTGAATATCGGGTGCCTTTGGTGGCCCGCGGTGCGGGAACGGGGTTGGCCGGTGGGGCCACACCAACCGATGAGGCTATCGTTGTCAGTCTGGCCCGAATGAACCGAATTCTTGCGGTTGATCTTGTCAACCGGCGAATCAGAGTCGAAGCCGGGGTTATCAATCTCGAATTGTCGCAACATCTCGCGGGGACGGGCTACCAGTTTGCTCCAGACCCGTCCAGTCAGGTGGCATGCACTTTGGGGGGGAATATTGCCACCAATGCGGGCGGACCCCATACGCTGAAATATGGGGTGACGGTCAACCACGTTCTCGGACTGGAGTGCGTGACCGGTGAGGGAGAGGTGCTCGAGTTGGAGCCGAGGTCGGACCCGGGCGATCTTGATTGGATTGGGGTGCTGACCGGCAGCGAGGGCACCTTGGCCATCGTGACCAGTGCCTGGTTGAAGTTGATCCCCGCTTATCGAGAGTTCATCACGCTCCGTGGGACGTTTTCGCGGATTGAAGATGCCTGTCGCGCGGTCAGTCGAATCATCGGTGCCGGGATCACGCCGGCGGCAATGGAGCTCATGGATCAGGGCATCCTTCAGGCCGTGGAAGAGGCCTTTCATTTCGGTTTCCCCACGGATGTCGAGGCAGTGTTGATCGTTGAGCTTGACGGAGTCGGACCAGCCATTGCAGCCCAGGCGGAGCAGGTTGCCACGTTCTGCAGAGAGTGTGGGGCGCGGGAAGTCTTGAGTGCGTCCGATGCGGCGGAGAGAGCTCGGTTATGGCAGTGTCGTAAATCGGCCGTGGGCGCGGTGGGACGGCTCAGCCCTGCGTATTTCATCCAGGATGGGGTTGTCCCGCGGACCAAGCTGCCCGAGGTGGCCACTCGTGTTAAGGAAATCGCACGTCGCTGGAACGTTCGCGTGGTCAATGTGGCTCATGCCGGGGATGGCAATATTCATCCCATTTTTCTTTACGATCCGAAAAATCCGGCCGAAGTCGAACGGACAGTTTCCGCGAGTCACGAGATTCTTGCTGCCTGCATTCATCTGGGCGGGAGCATCACCGCCGAACACGGCGTGGGGTTAGAGAAACGCGACTTCATGGAGCGACTGTATCCGCCGGAAGTATTGGAGGCGATGCGAGCACTCAAGCGAGTTTTTGATCCGGATGCCATTCTCTCACCGGGCAAAGTGATCCCGTCGAACGGTGAGGAGCACTCCGCTGTTGCCAAGGGCGAGAACAACGCATGATTTCCATATCCAAGGATCTTCCCCAGAACTGGTTGCCGATCGAGGCTCTCCAGGAGGTTGGCACTCCTCAGGAGGTGAGGCAGGTCCTGCGCGAAGCGGCCCGGCGTGGCAAAGCGATTTATACGGTGGGAAGTGGTTTCCGGGCCCGCTGGGGAAGCCGTCCTGAAAAGAGTGGGTTGGGAATTTCGTGTGCTTCCATGAATAGAATCATCGACTACGAGCCCACCGAGCTGACATTGACCGCAGAGGCAGGAATCACTGTTGCCCAGCTCGAAGCGACACTGTCGGCCTCCCGTCAGTGGATTCCCGGGCTAAGTGGATTGCCAGGCGAAGTCCAATTGGGGGGCCTTTTGGCCAGTCCGTGGCCTCGTTCTCGCGACTGGCGGTGGGGCCGATTAGCGGAGGCTGTTCTGGGCCTTGAAGTGGTCACGGGCGAAGGGACACACCTGGTCCTGGGCGGCTCTGTGGTCAAGAATGCCGCCGGCTATCGGCTGTTGCGTTTGTTTCTCGGAAGCTGGGGGAGTTTGGCAATCATCACTCGGGCCACGCTGATGACCCGGCCCCAACCGGAGGTCTCCGAATTTTTGACAGTGGGAATGAGGCGTGCCATTTTTTGTGACGCGTTTCTTCAGCCGCTCGCTGACCTGCCCCTACCCTGTCTGTCCGATGTAATGATCTTTGATCAAAGCTGTTTAACAGACTCTGATTTACACCTTGCGGAAGAATTGGGACGGCGTTGGGTTGGGGCGACTTTTCTGCTGGAAGGTGATCGCTTGGAGGTGGACCTGGCAAAAGACGCCCTGACCTCTTTGGCAGGCCAGCAGGGCTGGAAGGTTCTTGCCGCTTCCGCTGTCAGCGACCAGGCACTTGAGAGTGAGGTGGTGGCAGGCGGCCACGCGGTTTGCGAGATAGGTGGGCTCCCGGCACAAATGCCCATGATAACGGCACACATTCAAGAGGTTTTTACTGGTGCACGCTGGTGGGGTTACCTTTTCAGTGGACAGGTTCTCCTCGTTGACGCTGCCGATGAGTTTACCGTCGAGAAGGTCCAGGCGTTGAGAACCAAATTGGAGGAGAAAGGGGCCCGTGTGGTTATTCTCCGGACCCCGGATGGGGCCGATTGGCCCTCGTCGGTCGTGTGGGGATCACCACATCCTCGACATGTGTATGCCCAGCGGTGGAAAGATATCTGCGATCCGGCCCATATTCTCAATCCGGGTCGATATATATTCGCATAGCAAGAAGAATCGGCTCAAAAAATGGCGGTGCAGTTGCAAGAGCACTCGATAGAAGAAATTCACCGATGTGTCCATTGTGGGCTTTGCACGTCGGCGTGTCCCACATTTGTGGAGTTACGTGAGGAGGCGGACAGTCCTCGGGGCCGCATTTACCTGATGCACGCGATTCTGCAAAACCAGCTTCCGATTGATCGGAAGACTGTCCAACACATCGAGCTGTGCCTGGATTGTCGGGCATGTGAGACTGCCTGCCCGTCAGGGGTCAGATACAGCCGAATCCTCGAACCGGTGCGTCTGTCCCTGATCAACGAGCGGGTGGTTTCCCTGAAGTGGGGTGAGAAATTCTTTCTGTTTCACGTCTTTCCTTTTTCGCGACGAGTCCGTGCAGCTCTGTGGTCGGTCAGGCTGTTACAGCAATTGAGGCTCTACCACGGCCTGGAACGAATGGGAGTTCTCAATGTGCTTCCAGGCATTCTCGGGAAAATGGCTACCCTTGTGAACCCTCACGTGCCGGGACAAAAACCTTTGCCCGATTTTCTCCCGGCGAAAGGGCGCCGAAGAGCACGCGTGGCGCTGTTCGTGGGGTGTGTCGGCGACGCCATGTTCCGGCATATTCACTGGGCGACATTACGGGTCCTTCAGGAAAACGGTTGTGATGTGCTAATTCCCCGGGGACAGGGGTGTTGCGGGGCCATTCACTATCACACGGGCGATGAGCGTGGTGCGAAAAAACTGGCGGAGCAGAATGTCCGCAGTTTTCCTGTCCGTGACCTCGATGCGGTGATAGTCAATCATGCGGGCTGTGGTGCGATGCTTAAAGAATATCCCCACTATTGGGCAGATGGGAATTGTGAACGGTACGCAGAATTCAGCAAGAAAGTGCGCGATATTTGCGAATTTCTTGACGATTTGGGAATGAAAACGCCCGAAAATCCCTTACCTTTACGAGTAACCTACCACGACGCCTGTCACCTTGCGCACGCCCAGCAGATTCGGCGGCAACCGCGAGCGCTGCTCTCAAAAATTCCCAGGCTGGAACTTGTGCCGTTGTATGAGAGTGAACTGTGCTGTGGCTCTGCTGGCAGCTATAACCTCTTGCAGGATGGTATGGCCATGCGGTTGGTCAAGCGGAAGGTTGATCGCATCGTGGAGACACGCGCGCAAGCCGTGGTGGCTGCTAATGCCGGATGCCTGCTCCATATTGGTCGCGAGGTGCGACGGCGTCGGCTGGGTTTGCTTTTGGCCCATCCGGTTGAGCTTCTGGACTGGAGTTATCGGGGTGTCACACCCCCGCAGCCCGGGTTCGACGTGGAATACCGTCCCTAGCCATTACTGCCCTCGCTTGTCAGGGCCTTGGTCAGCGCTTCTACGAAGAAATAGTCTCCCCACATAACGGACTCGTCGACGCCAAGGTTTTTTCGCGTGTGATACACGCCGTGTTTGAGGATGCCTTCCCAGCCCGGGGTCTCAATCGCGAGGTATTCAGGGTCGCACAAAGCGGACAGCATCACAAGGGCCGTGTTCCGGTAAACCAAGCCCCGCTCCGGAGAGGGAGTTTGTTTTGCCAGATCCCACAGACCGCTGGCCGCAATGGCGGCCGCCGAGCTTTCTTTCTGCCGACCCCAGGGCGGAGGCTGCGACAGATCGGCATGGAAATCCCAATATGGGATTTTGTCGTCAGGAAGGTGCGTGATCCAGTATTCGGCGTTTCGTTCCGCCACTTCCAGAAACTCGGGGTTATTCGTCAAAGCATACACCTTGCTGAATCCATACATGGACCAGGCCAGCCCACGCGCCCAGCAGCTTTCGGGGCTCAGGCCCTGATGGGTGCTCTGGCCAAGGAATTGCCCGGTTTCCACATCGAAAAGCCCTTCATGGGCGGTGGAACCGTCCGGGCGTACCAGGTAATGGCGGGTGGTGCGGCAATGAGCGAGTCCAATTTCTAGCAACGCCTCATCACCGGTTTTAAGAGCCGCGAAGATCACCAGAGGGACGTTCATCATAATATCGATGAACAGACTGTGCGGGCCAATAAAAGAGCAGAGATACCTTCCTTTGGGCTGAAAGCGCATGGCAAGTGTTCGACCGGCGGTGATGAGTACATCCAGCAGGGCCTGGTCGCCGGTCAGCTCGTACCATGGAAGATACGTGTTGAGAAAGATGAATCCTAAATCATGAACATCGCGGTCGTGCTTACGATGCTCGAGCAACCGGGAATAGTGCGTGGCCAACTCCCACCACTTCGGTTCTCGGGTCCGCAGGTAGAACTGCCACATCATTCCGGCCAGGAAGCCCCCGGTCCAGTCCGTCCACAGTTCGCCTTCGTGATACCAACGGCCGTTGACCGTGTAAATGGGGAAGTAGTCGGGATGTTTTTCCACCAGGGCCGCGACCTGTTTTTCGGCGAATTGAAGGGCCTGCTCGAACTTGTTGATTTCTTCACGCGTGAGAGTCATCGCATCTCCTCCCGCTCCGTTTATTTGACGGATTCTGGCGGCCCATTATACCGCAATATCGCCATGCTCACACCAGGGCCGTTTCGGGAGTTTGCGGCCTTAAGTCATCCGCGCCTTTTCTCCGCCGCCAGGAAGGAGTCCGCAGCGTACCAGGCCCCCCGTTGGACTGGGAGTTAGCCCGGACGAATTTGCTCGGCACGTCCACATTTTGACGCCGGGTGACCCGTTTCACTTTGCGGGTTACGTCTGTTTTGCACACTTCGTGCTTACGCGTAGGGGAGATTCATGAATTGCCCATATAATCCATTCAGCCTTTGATCTCCTACCTGTGCGTGCAAGAAGTAGGAATGGCGCAGGTTCGGGGTGTATTGTTCCGAGGTGGGCAAGCCGCTAAACTACGCAATGATTCTGTAAAGAGGAGGTCAATTGCGAGTTATTCCACAGGTTCTTCAGGAGATGCAGCTCATGTTTCGTAACGCAGCACGCCGTCACATCGTGAACTGTCTGCTTGTCGCGATTGCAACCATTGGCCTTTGTGTGGCCCCTGGAAGCGTGCAAGGACAAGAAGCGCGGGTGACCATTGATGCGTCGCAAACGGCTCCCGCTATTTCCAAATACATCTACGGGCAGTTCATCGAACACCTGGGCCGGTGTATTTACGGCGGGATCTGGGCAGAAATGCTTGTTGACAGAAAATTCTTCTATTCTGTGGGTAGCAAAGAATCCCCGTGGACGGTCATCGGGCCAGAGGGGAGCGTGACCATGGATCGTCATCAGCCCTTTGTCGGGGTTCATTCACCCCGGGTCACATTGAAGGGTGATGGCACCCTGGCCGGCATCGCTCATGGCGGTTTAGGCGTTGTCGCGGGGAAAGATTATGTGGGCTACCTATGGGTGAAAGGCGCTCCGGAAGCAGCCCCGATCACGGTGAGACTGGTTTGGGGAAATGACCCTGGCGATGCAGGCGAGATGGATATCGCCGAGGTGGGAGCGGATTATCGGAAAGTGGCTTTTCGCTTTCGACCGTCTCAATCGACGGACGATGCCCGACTGGAAATCGTATCCAAAGGCAAAGGCCACTTTTATGTGGGGACGGTTTCCCTCATGCCGGCCGACAACATTCACGGCATGCGGGCGGACACCATTGCTTTGCTGAAAGAGCTGGATTCTCCCATCTACCGCTGGCCGGGTGGCAACTTCGTGAGTGGTTACGACTGGCGGGATGGAATAGGTGATCGCGACAAGCGTCCGCCCCGTAAAAACCCTGCCTGGCAGGGAATCGATTCGAATGATTTCGGAATCGATGAATTCATGACGTTCTGCCGGGTTGTCAATACCGAGCCGCTGGTGGTGGTCAATACGGGGCTTGGCGATGTCGAAATGGCGCTGCAGGAGTTGGAATACGCGAACGGCTCTGTTGAAACGAAGATGGGAAAGCTGCGAGCCAAAAACGGACACCCCGAGCCATATCGCGTCAAATACTGGGGTATTGGGAACGAAATGTACGGAAACTGGCAACTCGGCCACATGCCTTTGGAAGAATATGTCAAAAAGCATAACGAGTTTGTCGCTGCAATGCGAAAGCTCGACCCCACGATTGTGGCGATCGCGGTGGGTAACGTGGGCCCATGGACTGAGGGAATGTTCCGTCACTGTGCCGACTTCATCGATCTGATGAGTGAACATTTTTACGTCGGGGCGAAAAAGGATCTGCTCGAACATGTGGGGCAGGCCGCTCGTCGTGTGCGCGAGATTGCCGATGCCCACCGTCGCTACCGGAAGGAGATCCTGGGCGGCAAGGCCATCCCTGTGGCCCTCGATGAGTGGAATTATTGGTACGGGGAGCATCTCTACGGCGAATTGGGTACCCGCTACTTCCTCCGCGATGGCCTTGGAATTGCCAAGGCTCTCAATGAGTACGCTCGCAATACAGATGTCTATTTCATGGCCAATTATGCCCAAACTGTGAATGTGATCGGAGCGATCAAGACGACGAAAACGGCCGCCAGCTTCGAGACAACCGGGCTTGTCCTGGCCCTGTATCGTAAACATTTTGGGCAAATCCCCATCGCCACCACCTGTTCCCACTCTGTCCTCGATGTGCAGGCTACCCTGACTGAGGCCAGAGACGCGGTCGTGCTTGCCGTGGTCAATCCCACTGCGGAAGGGCAGCATCTGACGCTGCAAACCACCGCGGTCAAGCTGGCGGCACCCGGGCGCGCGTGGGAAATTGCTGGAGATGACCCGATGCTGTTCAACGAGCCGGGAAAGCCGCCACGCGTGACGATTGCGGAGAAAGAGATTCCTAATTCGGAAAAACTCGAGGTCGCTCCTTACAGCGTGACGCTGTTTCGATTCCCCACGAAAAACTGAAGACCGCCGGGGTCACAGACGAGCGTGAAGATAGCCCTTGGCTGGTATGGCTCACCGGTGCGCCTCCACGTATCGACCGGCCCGGCGTTAGCTGGTGCAGCATGCGGTGAATGAGCGCAACCGCCGGTGTCAGGAGGCGAGCGTCTCCAGGAGACGTACGAGGTCCTGAGGGACCGGCTTGTGCGCTGCGTACGTTTCTTCAAACGGGACGAGAACAAGTTCACCCTGCCGTTCACCGGCCATACACCCAGTTTTTCCTGCGAGGATTGATCGCACGGCGAAATCTCCCAGTCGGGCGGCCAAAATACGGTCCTGAGGCACGGGACTGCCACCTCGCTGGAGATGCCCGAGAGCAAGCACGCGGGTTTCAAACGGACATCCGTTTTCACAGAGAGCCTTTTGAAGAGCAGCGGCACCCCCACGCTCGTCACCCTCCGCCACGATCACCATCACAGAAGTTTTGCCGCGGCCTTTCAACTCGTGGAGCTGACGGATGATTTCGGTAATGTCGGTGGGAGTTTCGGGGATGCAAGCAATCTCTGCCGACGCAGCAATGGCCGTATAAAGGGCGATGTAGCCACTGTGTCGGCCCATCACCTCCACGAGGAACATCCTTTCGTGCGCATCGGCCGTGTCACGCAGCTTGTCAACCGCATCGACGGCTGTGTGCACCGCTGTGGCGAAGCCGATGGTGTAGTCCGTTCCCAGGAGGTCATTATCAATCGTCCCGGGACATCCGATAATCTGTCCATCCCAATGTTTGGCAAGGGCGACCGCCCCGTGAAACGTGCCGTCCCCACCGATAGGGATGAGAGCATCGATTTTATTTTTCCGCAAAATCTCCGCCGCTCTTTTCTGTCCTGCCTCTGTATAGAATTCCTCGCAGCGACTGGTGTGAAGAATGGTTCCCCCTCGCCTGCCGATATCGGACACACTCCGCAGCGACATGCGTGGCTCGCCCTGCTCGTTGAGGAAGAACTCTTCCCGCAAAAGGCCGGAATAACCGCGGCAGATCCCAATCACCTCGTGCCCCGCCGAAATTCCTGCACGCACGACTGCCCGTACACACGCGTTCATACCAGGGGCGTCGCCACCGCTGCAAAGAACGGCAATCCGCATGGTCTCCTCCCAGACGTTTTTTCGCAAAGAATCAGCGTTCCGTTGCGGGTGCGTCAAATCGACGTGATTTCCAATTCGTGACTTGCCAGAAACGCCTCCGCCTCGGCGCGATTGAAGACGCCTTCGGTCGTTCCAATTGCCCGCACACAACTGGCTCCCAGGGCACTGCCCCAGCGTACACAGCCTTCGGGGGACTCGCCGAGGAGCAACCCCATGATGAATCCTGCGTCAAAGGCGTCGCCCGCCCCGGCTCCCCCAACAAAGGTCGTGGGATACACACCAGCTCGGAAACTCCCCCGCTCGCCCACAAAGAGACAGCCTTTTTCGCCCAGCGTAATGACGACATTCCGTGCTCCCATGTCGTGGAATCGACGGGCTTGCTCGATGGGATCGGACACACCGAGGATGATCTCACCCTCGTCGTCATTGGGCATGAAATAATCGACGTGGGGAAGGATTTTCTTCAAAATTGGTTGAAAATCTTTGCGCTCCATGAGGACAACGTCGAGAACAACCGTTATTCCCCGTCGGCGGGCGGTCGCCAGGAGATTGGCGAAGTCATCGGTTTCCACACCCGGCATCATCAAATACCCGCCGATGTAGAGAACCTGAGCGCCTTCCAACCAAACGGTTGGGATATCGTTCGTCCGAAAAACCACGTTGGCCCCCGGCGTGCTGATGAAGCGCCGGTCTTCACCCTGCACATTGACAATCATGGTGGCTGCCGTGCCAAATTCCGGTACGGCGCGAATTCCCGCAGTATCCACACCGGATCGTTTGAGTGATTCCTGAATGAACTGACCGAAGAAATCTTCCCCCACACATCCTGCCACGCCCACCGGGACGTCCAGTTTTCGCAAATCGACGGCCACGTTTGCCGCACAGCCCCCCAGCCCAAGCTGGATGCGAGAAGTGGGCACCAGCTCACCGGCTTTCGGAAGCCGCTCAATCGGTTCGCAGGCAATGTCGGCGAACAAAATACCAGCCGATATAACCTGGAGAGAGTGGGACATGCCGATTCCTCCTGCATTTGGTCACCGAGTCGGCGGCCGAGAGTGTACCTCAACTGACTCCTCGCGGCAGTCGGATTGCTCCCGACTTAGGCCGAACTCGGAGATCCGGCGTGGATTTCATCCACCCCCACTGGTGTTGGACAATTTCAAAAACCTTTGCTCGATCAATTCCCGCAAGCGATACGCAATATCCGTTTTTGTCCCAGCCCACTCGGCAAGACAGGTTCCCTGGGAATCCAGAATCTCTACGGACGACCACTCTGCTCCGATCGCCGAGGGACGGTTGACGATCATCAAATCGCACCGTTTTCTTTGAATCTTTTGCAGGGCGTGCTGCCTCGCATTGTGTGTTTCCAAGGCAAAACCCACAATCCATTGATGCCGTTTCATCATGCCCAGGTTGGCCAGGATATCGGGGGTTTCCACAAAACGGACCGTCAGCGGGGCACCCGATTTGACAATTTTTTGCGAAGCCACCTGTTCCGGGCGAAAGTCACAGGGCGCTGCGGCACCGATCACGCCGTCGCATTCTGGAAAAACGGACTGGCAGGCCTTGAGCATCTCTTCCGTCGTTATCACGGATATGAGTTCCACCTGCGGGGGATACTCGATGGCCACAGGTCCCGACACGACGATGACGCGATGGCCAGCGGTGCAGAATGCGTCCGCCAGTGCTCTGCCCATCCGTCCTGAAGACGCATTGGACAGGAATCGCACCGGATCCAGGAATTCACGCGTGGGCCCTGACGTGATGAGGACGGTGGCCATCTTTCAGCCCGAAAACTTTCTCAAACTTTTCTGCCACATCGCACTGCCTTGCCGAGAACCATCGAACGGCCGATTCGTTATTCGGAATCCACAATGCTGCCTGTCGACCACTCTGTTGGGTGCGGCGGTAATCAGCACGCAGGATCCGCGATATAGCGAAACGTCTTCCCGGCAGCGCAAATGCGGACGGTCGGGATATCGCCCAGTGCGGATCTGGCTGTGGATTTCCACATTGTCGCGTATGTCAATGTAATGTTGCAAGTTTATCGAACAACGTGTGTTTTTGCCAGTTGGCCTGCCTTCACAGTTTTTCGCTCTTGATGGAAAAACATCTTTCTGTCATACTCCCTCGCCTTTCCACACTTCCGGAGTTTCAAATCAGCAATTGGTGACCGGGCGGACGTATTCAGGAAGAGTCATTGAGCTGGAGCGAGCATCCATGATCAACAGGTTGCCGCGTTGTGGCCGGAGCATGGTGAGCGTTCTGATTTTGTTGGTGAGTTTTTTGAGCGTGGCCGGTTGTACCTCGGTGTCGCCCCCGGACGAGTTCACACCCGCTTCGGACTTGTCTCAGCTTGCCCGCCAGCTTCGCCCCGTTGATCCAAACCGCGAACCGTTCACCTTCAGTAACGAGGCGCGGGCGATCGAGGAAGACCTCGGGGTCGGTAAAAAAACGTCTCCTGCTCCTGTGGACACGAAATAAAAAAGGCCCCTCACACGGCAAGGGGCCTTGCATCGCGCCTTCGTTGGCGAGAACGCGAGGATCAACGAAGGGATCAATAGTTGCTGCCCGCTCCCCCTTCAACATTTCCCACCATATGCAGGTGGTCGTGGTCGATATAAACGACTTCGACGGCCTCCCGGTTCTGCGTCGTGTAGGGAATTGGCCAGCCGACCTTGACTGTTTCCGTGAAGTAAATGGTGCACTTCCAGTGAACGTGGTGCAATTGGGCTGGTCCCACCAGGGGATAGACGCGCGGTGGATCGATCGAGTCGGTGATCAACTCCTTCACAATCCGTACATTTCCTCGCTGGACCTCGTGAAGGAGAGGCAGACCGCCTTCCACACCCCGTGCCTTTTCCAACGCGCGGATCACTTCATCGTCGGACGGCTCATCCAGGGCCGCGTGCGGGGCACCCTCAACCAGAGGCGGAAGGATCGGCATTTTCTTATACCGTTCCTCTTCCCATGCTTTATCCTCGAACTTCTTCTGAAAATACGGGGAAACGGGGATTGGGTAATTGAGAACTCCCCAATCAATGGGGCTCATTGCGGTTCCACAGCCTGTGAGGAACAGCAGTCCACCGCTCAATAGGCCCCACAATCGCAGTCTTCGAAGTCCTCGCGCCATGTACCGCTCCTCAACTAGCGATCGTTACTGTTTCCATTCTCGGTTTGCCGGGCTTGATGACGCCTCAGGCCGGTCACGCAATCGGCCGGATCGGGACCGTTGAGACCCGGCGTGGTTTTGCCATTTGCTAGACCGGCTACATCATTTATCGTGAGAATCTACTCCGAACTTGCAGGATTTTCCCGAGATGAGAGAGAAAAGGATGGTAGCGGTCTTTCCTTCGCGTTCGATCCTGGGGCTATCGCCGCGGAAAAGAAGTTTTCCCCAGGCCCGCAAATGGACCCGCAACAGTAACCCGGCGTTCGGCGGAACTCACTTTTGGACGAGATTCTTTTTGCAGAACTCCGTGATCAACTCGACAGCGTTTTTTTCTTCGGAGTCGAGTTGAGCAAACAGACGGCCGTCCCGCAGATCAAACGACCGTCGCGGTCGCCCATCGGGCGCGGCCCGGCGGTCCCCATTATGGAAGCACCAGCCGGCGGCCCCTCCGCGGAAGGCGCCCTCCAAATCGGCAACAAAGTCTCTGGCGGATGGCTGCCACGAGCCAAAATCGCGACGGAATGGTTCCTGATAGTGAACCGGGACAATCTTGCCTATCTTCTGTAAGGCACCCAAATACTCGCGTGTTTTTACCTCCGTTTGCTGGACTGACTGGGCGTTTCGAGGCCGGTGCGGTGTGATGAAATCCAATCCGACTCGCAGCACATAGTCCCGCAAAGTGTCCTGAGGGATGTCGCCGGCGTGCGACGCAGTCACCAGGCGATGGGGATCGAGGGAACGAACCTCACGCCGGAGCACGACGAGGTCGTCGATGGAAGTGAAACGAGAGTCCCGGATGTTGCGTTCGTTGGAGAGATCAAGGTACCAGTTTCGGTAATCCTTAAGGTGCTCCACGAGCGAACGAACCGCGCGAAGATGCGCATCGAGTGATTGGAGCCGCCTGGGCCCGGTCACTCCGTTGCCCCGCGAGAGGGTGATATCGACGATCATCCCATGGGCGTCGCACCAACCCACGATTTCACGAAGATTGAGCATCCCCGGTTCCCAGGGGTTGCCCTCCGAGTCGACGGCATAGGCTTCTTGATCAAAAGCTGCCCAGTTTGCCCATATTCTGATCCAATTGAAGCCGAGCCTTTTGATCTCTCTGAGATCTTCAGTCCAGATTTCCCGCGGGGCCCCGAGTGCTCCATAGTAACTGACGCCGAGAAGAAACGTGGGCTCGCCGTTGACCGTAAATCGCGAACCCTCAATTCCCAAGACGGTGTGAGGCTCGGCTGAGGCCCGGCTGGGTGAGGTCGAAATGCCGAAAAGAAAGATCAACAGCCATGCGACAAACCTGCGATGCATGGGAAACCTCCCCCGACCGGGTTTTTGCCAATCAATCTGTCATCAGATCGATTGTCAGGTCGGACGATCCCGCAATGACCTGACCGCCACTTTGGGGCTATTGTCTCAACTTTCTTTGATGGCGGCAACCAGGTCGAGCACCGCACGCTTGCCATCTGCAAAGAACATCAGTGTGTTGGGGGCGGCAAACAAAGGATTGGGAATGTTTGCAAAGCCGGGGCTGAGACTCCGCTTGATGACTACGACGGTTTTGGCTTTATCCACCTCGATAATTGGCATGCCCGCGATGGGGCTTTTGGGATCGGTCTTGGCAAGGGGATTGACGACGTCGTTAGCCCCCAGGACGATCGCCACATCGGTTTCGCTGAGGATGGCGTTGATCTCGTCCAGTTCTTTGAGCTTGTCGTAAGGTATTTCCGCTTCTGCCAGCAAAACGTTCATATGTCCCGGCATACGGCCTGCCACAGGATGAATACCGAACAGAACCTCGATCCCCCGCGATTCGAGCAAATGGTAGAGGTCCCGCACCGCGTGCTGAGCTTGAGCCACAGCCATCCCATAGCCAGGAACGATGACGACACGGCGGGCGGTGTCAAAGAGCATGGCGATTTCTTCGGCTGTGGCCGATTTTACAGTGCGGTAAACTTCGTCCGCCTTGGCAGCCTCTTCACCCTCCTGAAGTACCCCGAAGAGGACATTGAACATCGAGCGGTTCATCGCCTTGCACATGATATTGGTCAGGATAATGCCAGACGCCCCGACCAGCGAACCCGAGATGATCAGCACGGCATTTCCCAGGACGAATCCGGTCGCTGCCGCTGCCAGTCCGCTGTACGAGTTCAGGAGGGCGATGACGACGGGCATATCGGCTCCGCCGATCGGATTCACCAGCGTCAAGCCCAGCACCGAGGAAAGGGCCACGACCACCCAATACCATCCGGCGGAGGATGGATCGAGAACGCCCAGTGCACTCGCTCCCAGGGCCAGGAGGCCCAGCGCTGCGTTGATCGGCTGAAGAAGCGGATAGCGAATCGGTTGCCGAAACGCCTTATACTCTTCCAGTTTCGCAAAGGCCAACAGGCTACCCCAGAAGGTGACCGCGCCAATAATGGCCGAGGCAAACGTGGCAATCGCGACGTCGCTGAAGGGTGGCGGCGGAGTCCGAATCAGCTCGGCACCGGCAACCAGGACGGAAGCCGCCCCACCGAAACCGTTGAGCAGGGCCACCATTTGCGGCATGGCGGTCATGCGGACCTTAAGGGCCAGTACCGCTCCGAGGACACCCCCAACGATCAGTCCCAGGATAATCCAGTGATATTCGATGATCGAACTGTGAAGAAGCGTCGCCAGGATAGCGATGAGCATCCCCAGGGCCCCGGTCAGATTTCCGCGAACCGCGGTTCGCGGATGGGTCAGGCCTTTAATGCCCAGAATAAACAGGACAGACGCTAAAAGATAGGCCAGAACAATCACACTCTCGGGAATCACGTCCGTCGCACCTTTCTTTCAATCTGTCATTCACTCTGTCCGAGATTGTGACGGGAATCGGACACGCTGTATTTTTCACCATTGATTTTGCTGGCGCAGCCGGTGTGGGTAAGGTAGCCCCGGTGTCTCCGGGGCTACCTACTTGCGTTTAAACATGTGCAGCATTCGATCCGTCACCAGGAACCCGCCCACCACGTTGATCGTTGCCAGGATGACTGCGAGGGTTCCCAGGATAGTGGCCAGCGTCGAATGACCGGCCCCGGCCGCAATGATCGCCCCCACAATGGTGATGCCGGAAATCGCGTTGGATCCCGACATCAACGGCGTGTGCAGGGTTGGCGGGACCTTTGTGATAATTTCAAACCCGACAAAAATAGCCAGCACGAAGATGGTGAGCGCCAGCACAAAGGGCAGCTCGGAATGGCTTTGCCCTGCTGTCTGCTCGGCGATTTCGTTAGCCAAAAGAAACAAGCTTTCCATAACCACACCCTTTTGCCAATCGCCAGACTCTCCGACTCGCAGCTTGCGGGAGCCTCATATTTCTGTGAGCACGTTCGCGGTTGATATTCTTCCGCCTGCGTGACCAGGATTGAATTGACCCTCCGGGTCTTGCTCGCCCGGGTTCCCGTTCATCAATCCGAATCGCAAAACGCTGTTGGGTACCCAACCCTTGACTTGCTCGGATTCCGAGGTGTTTCATTGAGACGGCTGTCCGGAATTTTCCTTCAACATTCCATGGACCACCTCTCCACCCCGGGCAACCAGCGTATCCCGGATGATTTCGTCTTCGGAATCGATGGCGATCTGCCCGTTCTTGCACACGTACAGGAAAAACGTCGTGATGTTTTTGGAATACATCTGGCTGGCATGGTGAGGAATTTCCGCGGGAAGATTGACCGGCCCGAGAATGGTGACACCGTACTCCACGA
>ERZ795042.1118-NODE-1118-length-18340-cov-3717.775718_pt1 | contig 18340 bp, 18 predicted proteins | sample MGYA00375126_ERZ795042 | MGnify/ENA primary metagenome ERZ795042 (study PRJEB30171, sample SAMN05518105) | compost metagenome | isolation source: Feedstock adapted compost from Newby Island compost facility, Milpitas, CA | place: USA:Newby Island compost...
CCTCCTCTTCATCAACACCCGGGGCATGGCCGAGCGCTGGTACCAGGCGTTGTTAGATGAAGCTCCCGAGCTGGCCGGCACCCTGGCCATCCATCATGGTTCGATGGATATGGCTTTACGACAATGGGTGGAACAGGCGCTGCATCAGGGACAGCTCAAGGCCGTCATCTGCACATCGAGCCTGGATCTGGGAGTAGATTTTCGTCCGGTGGATACGGTGATTCAGGTAGGCAGTCCCAAAAGCATTGCACGCTTTCTGCAGCGGGCCGGTCGAAGCGGTCATCAACCGGATGCCTGCAGCCACATTTATTTTCTGCCCACACATGCCCTCGAGTTAGCCGAAGTGGCCGCACTGAAATCGGCTATCGAACAACAGCAGGTAGAACAACCCCGACCAGTGGTCATGGCTTTCGACGTATTGATTCAGTTTCTCAGTACACTGGCTGTGGGAGGCGGCTTTCAGGCTGAAACCCTCTTTTCGGTCATCCGTTCTACCTATGCTTACCAGCATCTCAGTCAGGAGGAGTGGTCGTGGATATTGCAGTTTCTCACGCAGGGTGGAGAAGCGCTTCAACACTACGACGAATTTCAAAAACTTGAGCTGCGCGAGGGATATTATCGCATCACCCATCGAAGGCTGGCCATGCTCCATCGCCTGCATATCGGCACCATTGTGAGCGATGCCATGCTAAAAGTGAAATGCTTGCACGGTGGCTATGTAGGGATGATTGAAGAATATTTCATCGACCGGCTAAAGCCCGGCGATTGTTTTGTGCTGGCGGGAAAAACGCTGGAGCTGGTGCGCATTAAAGACATGGTGGTATGGGTAAAAAAATCCCCGGCACAGGAAGCCTGGATTCCCAGCTGGATGGGCGGCCGCATCCCCCTTTCAGGCCCACTGGCAGCCGAACTCCGGAAACAACTGGCCGATCGACGCCAGCAAGTACCAGAAATTGCCTACCTACAGCCCTTGCTTGAGCTTCAACAACAGCTGTCCCATATCCCCGACGAAGATGAGCTGCTGGTGGAATATATCCGCACACGCGATGGCAACCACCTGTTTGTTTATCCCTTCGAAGGCCGACAGGTACATGAAGCTATGGCCAGCCTGCTGGCTTACCGCATAGCCAGCGATCAGCCTTGCACGTTTTCCATTGCGATGAACGATTATGGGTTTGAATTGCTTACCGATCAGCCGCTTGCCATTCAACCTACAACTTTAAAACAATGGCTTCATCCCGCTTCCCTTCAGGAAGATTTGCTACAAAGCATTAACGCTACGGAAATGGCCAGGCGAAAATTTCGCGATATTGCCTGCATAGCCGGCATGGTCTTTCAGGGCTACCCGGGTGCTTACAAAACACAACGCCACCTGCAATCCTCTACCAGCTTGCTATTTGATGTGCTCCGGCAATATGATCCCGGCAACCTGCTCCTGCGACAGGCATTGGATGAAGCTTTACTCGAACAAGTCGATCTGCTGCGCCTGCAGGAAACCCTGCACCGCATCCAGCATCAGGAAATCATACTCCAGACACCCCACCAGTTTACCCCCTTCAGCTTCCCCCTGAAAGTCGATAGCCTGAGGGAAAATTTAAGTACCGAAAAATGGGAAGACCGCATCCGACGTATGCTCCGGCAGCTCCAGCGCGCAACATAATTTTCAGTTGGATGAAACAAAACAAATATGCTAACTTCGAGGCCCATGTCGTCCTCAATCCGCATCCTCAGTTACAATGTGAATGGTATCCGATCTGCATTAAAAAAAGGACTGGCCGATTGGATAGCCAGCTCCCCAGGTGAAATCATTTGTTTTCAGGAAACCAAAGCCCAACCCGGCGATATTGATCAGACTGTCTTCCATAAAGCCGGATATGAAACCTACTGGTTTTCGGCACAGAAAAAAGGATATAGCGGTGTAGGAATCCTTACCAAAATAAAGCCCGATCAGGTTTTTCACGGTAATGGTTTCCCACAAAGTGATGCGGAAGGCCGTGTCTTACAACTGCTTTTCGGCGATATCCTGCTCATCAACGCTTATTATCCTTCTGGTACCAGCGGCGAAGAACGACAACAATACAAATACCAATGGCTTGACGAGTGGTTTGATTATCTGGAAAAATTAAAAAAGCAATATCCCAAAATCATCCTCTGTGGCGATTATAACATTGCCCACAAAGAAATCGATATTCATGATCCGAAAGGCAATAAAAACAGCTCAGGATTTCTTCCCGAAGAACGGGCATGGATGGATAAGTTTTTTGCTCATGGATGGATTGACACCTTTCGCTACCTGCATCCCGACGAGCCACACCGTTACAGCTGGTGGAGCATGCGTTTCCCCACCGTACGCCAGCAAAATAAAGGCTGGCGGATCGACTATATCGCGGTTACGGAACCTCTGAAATCCGCCATCATCGACGCCGATATTCTCCCGCAGGTGCAACATTCCGATCATTGTCCCGTATGGCTGGAATTGAAATGGCCTGTGCAAAAGAAATGAACCGATGGTCATTTGCAATATCACCTGGAATGTAGCTTCGGAAGCCTTTGAACAATGGAAAGACTGGCTGCTACACCGATGGCTGCCGGCACTACAGGAGCTCAATGCCACCCAGCTTCATTTTTGCCGATTGCTACATCAAACCCATGATGGCCTTACCTTCACCCAGCAGGTAGCCGTTCATAATATGCAGGCATATACCCATCTCATCCAATCGCTACAGCCCGAACTTCAGTATATGATGCAACTACTGGGAACATCGGTCGTTTACTTCCAGAGTGTGATGGAAGAAATTTCGCTTTGACAGGGTTTATCCACAGGAAATGCACTTTTTTAAAACTCATTTTAAACCTTATAGATGAAGGGATAAGATAAGCAGAAACGCTTGAAATAAGCCACCAAACTGCATTTCAATCATATACCCTGCATATATCATCAGGCATTTTTATTCCTGATTCGCGCTAACCTACGCCTGTAGCCTATTTCAGAAAACGAAAAACAGCTTAAAATATTTGGTAATATGCCAAAACGCACTAAATTTGCTCAAATCAATTATTTTTCACCATTCAAAAACTGTTCGCACTATGAACAAAGCCGAATTAATTGACAAGATTGCCAAAGACGCAGGCATCACCAAGGCTCAAGCCAATGATGCGCTGGATGCCTTCACCAGTGCCGTTGTTGAAACCCTGAAAAAGGGCGGCAAGGTTACACTGGTAGGATTTGGTACTTTCTCTGTATCCAAGCGTAATGCACGTAACGGCCGCAATCCACAGACCGGGAAGATCATCAAAATTCCTGCAAAGAAAGTGGCCAAATTCAAGGCTGGTAAAGCTTTCGCATCCAAGCTGAAATAAGCTTAGCGAAAAAAACTTGTCTGGTAAAAGCAGGGATTTACATCCTTGCTTTTTTTATTTTTGCCTGTCAAAAATCGTTCATCAGCTATGGGAAAAGGAGATATTCGTACTCGTAGAGGTAAAATCTGGAAGGGCACATTTGGCAAGTCGCGCCCCGCGAGAAAACAAAACAAGAAACAATTTCCTGTAACCAGGACCGCTACTTCATCCACAGAAGCTCCTGCGAGCTCGTCCCAGCAGGCTTAAGGCGCCAGTCGGCCTATCACCCATTTATCGGCTGATTTTTGATAAATGATGCGGTCGTGGAGCCGCTGTTCGCGACCCTGCCAGAATTCAAAATAGTGGGGAATGAGGCGATAACCACCCCAGAAAGGGGGGCAATTGATCGGTGTATGTTCAAATTGGCGCCGATAAGCCTCTACACGGGCTTTAAGCACAGCCCTATCTTCAATGGGCTGGCTTTGTGGGGAAGCCCATGCGCTGATCTGACTTTCCAGGGGTCGAGATTGAAAATAGGCTTCATTTTCCTGCATGGTTAGTTTTTCAACCCTTCCTTCTATACGCACCTGACGCTCCAGTTCTTTCCAGTAAAACAAGAGCGCAGCGAGTGGATTCTCGGTGAGGTCTTTTGCTTTATGGCTTTCATAATTCGTATAGAAAACCATACCACGCTCGTCGAATGCTTTTAAGAGCACAACCCTTGCAGATGGTTGTGCATCTGCCCCACAGGTAGCAAGAACCATGGCATTGGCATCGAGCACATGGCTATCGAGAGCCTGTTGAAACCAGCGTTGAAACTGAACAAAGGGATTATCGGCTACCTCGCGCTCATCAAGTGTAGCCCGGCTGTATTCCCGTCGGAGAGCTGCAATATGGATATCATCTTTTTCCACGAGAAACCATCATTATTTGGTGACCAGCGTGCCCACCTTTTCCCCGATCACGACTTTTAGTAAATTCCCGGGTGTATTCATATCAAACACGATAATGGGTAAATTGTTTTCCTGACAGAGGGTAAAGGCGGTCATGTCCATCACATTCAGGTTGTTGCGATAGACTTCCTCAAAAGAGATGGTCCTGTAAAGGGTTGCATGGGCGTCCACTTCTGGATCAGCAGAATATATTCCATCCACGCGTGTACCTTTCAGGATCACATCTGCACCGATTTCTACAGCACGAAGCGAGGCAGCTGTATCGGTAGTGAAATACGGATTGCCGGTACCCGCTCCAAAAATCACCACTCTTCCTTTTTCCAGATGGCGTATCGCCCTGCGTCTGATGTAGGGCTCGGCAATCTGTTCCATTTTAATGGCCGATTGCAGGCGGGTGAACAGGCCAATCTTTTCCAATCCGCTTTGCAGCGCCATACCATTAATTACGGTCGCCAGCATGCCCATATAGTCGCCCTGTGCGCGTTCAATGCCGGTTTCTTCACTATCCATACCCCTGTAGATATTTCCACCCCCGATCACAATAGCCACCTGCACGCCGAGATCGGTCACCGACTTGATATCCTGAGCATACTGGGCAATCACCTGTGGATCGATACCATAATTGCGTTTGCCCATCAGCGATTCGCCGCTCAGTTTCAATAATATGCGCTTGTATTTGGGAATCATAGGCAAATCACTTATGAATGTAAATTTACATCAGTCAGTTCCAAGCATAAAAAAAGCGGGAAATTGTTTTCCCGCTTGATAAGTTTTTTATCCTAAGGCCACACGTTTAAAGCCCGTGACCCGCAGGTTGGGGTGCACCGAAGCCAGAAACTGTGCAACTGTTTGTTCGTGATTTTTTACAAAGGTTTGCGCGAGTAAGGTGTTTTCTTTAAAAAAGGCTTCGAGCTTACCTTCTGCGATTTTGGCCAGGATATTCTCGGGTTTGCCCTGCATTTTAGGGTCTTGTTTCAATTGCTCCCACACAATTTCTTTTTCCCGATTGAGGATTTCCTGCGGGACCTGATCCCGATCCACTGCAATAGGCTTCATGGCTGCCACCTGCATGGCTATGTCGCGCCCTGCCTGTTCAATAGCAGGATCCAGCGCCATGTTCAGGCCAATCAAAACGCCAATGCGGTTCCCGGCATGTGTGTAAGCTACGACGCCAGGTGCGTCGATTCGTTCAAAACGGCTAAGTTCAATTTTTTCCCCTATTCTGGCCATTTGATCCAGTACGCGATTTTGCAGGGGTTCATGTGCTACCTGAATCTGGAGTAAATCCTGCAGCTGGTGCACATCGTGTTGCAGGGCTGTTTGTGCTATGGTTTCTGCAAATTGAATAAAATCCTGATTTTTGGCTACAAAATCGGTTTCACAGCTGAGCAGTACCAGTACGCCTTTTTTCCCATCGGGAGTGGTTCGTGCGATGACAACGCCTTCCCTGGCTTCCCGATCCGAGCGCTGGGCGGCAATTTTTGCTCCTTTTTTGCGGAGATAATCAATCGCTTTTTCAAAATCTCCATCACTTTCTATCAGGGCTTTCCGGCAATCCATCATGCCGGCTCCGGTTTGTTGCCTGAGTTTATTTACGTCTGCTGCAGTTATCTGAGCCATATCAAGCCTGAATTTTTAAAATACATGAAACAATAAGATTAACGTTTCTGGGCCGGTCTGCGACCTCCACCTCCTGCCAGGGGTACCCGACGTTTAGGAGCCGCAGGTTTGGCTCCACGTACGGGCCGTGGCGCTTCCTCTTCATCCACATCCACACTCAACTCGCGTGTAGGGGTATGTTCATGCGCCTCTTCATCTTCATGCAGCTCTTCTTTTTCACTTGCTCGTTCGGCCAGTCCCTCTGCAATTGCAGCGGTAACATAGTGGGTGATAATGGCAATGGACTTGGTTGCATCGTCGTTGGCTGGAATCGGGAAATCAACCTTGGTTGGATCGGCGTTTGTATCCACCACACCGAAAGTGGTGATGTTTAACCGACGCGCTTCGGCAAGGGCAATGGCCTCATGGGTAATGTCAACAATAAATACGGCTGCTGGCAGACGGGCCATCTGTGCTACGCCCCCCAGCACTTTTTCCATTTTTTCTTTCTCCCGCTGTAGCCTTAATCTTTCTTTTTTGGTTACGCTATCGAGCGTTCCATCCGTGAGCATTTTTTCAATGCTCTGCATTTTCTTCACGCTCCTGCGAATGGTGGCAAAGTTGGTAAGCATGCCTCCCAGCCAGCGTTCGGTAACATAAGGCATGTTTACTTTCTGTGCCGCTTCGGCTACGATATCTTTTGCCTGTTTTTTGGTAGCAACAAACAAAATTTTCTTTCCGCTTTTAGCGATGGATTTCAGCGCAGCTGCAGCTTCCTGAAGGCATTCAGTGGTTTTGTTTAAATCGATGATATGAATGCCCTTTTTCTCAGCGAAGATATAGGGAAGCATTTTGGGATTCCATTTCTTACGGAGGTGTCCGAAATGAACCCCGGCCTCTAAAAGCTGCTGCTGCAAGGATACTGCTGATTCTTCCATAAATATTTACAATCTTTGGTGAAAAGGATTGATTTACAATAAACATTATCGTTTGGAGAACTGGAAGCTCCGACGCGCTTTTTTCTTGCCCGGCTTCTTACGTTCCACTGCCCGGGGATCACGCGTTAGCAAACCTGCTTTTTTCAACAGCGGTCTAAATTCCGGATTCAGCTCGCACAATGCGCGGGCAATGCCTAACTTAATGGCTTCGGCCTGTCCTTTTTTCCCACCACCCTGTACATTGACCACCACATCAAATTGATCGAGTGCTTCAATGGTTTTCAAGGGTAAGGTAACCTGATGCTGCAGGTAAAGTACTGGGAAATAGGTGGCAAATGGCTTTTCATTGACCGTGATCTGGCCGGTACCCTTGCGGATGACCACGCGGGCAACAGCTTCCTTACGACGACCAACCTGGATGAGTTGCTTTTCCATGGAATTTATTTAGTTGATAACTGAATGGGTTCTGGTTTTTGAGCATGGTGCGGATGTTCAGGGCCAGCGTAAACAAATAATTTCCGAAATAGCTTCCGCCCCAGCCTGTTTTTGGGTAACATCCCTTTCACGGCCCTTTCAATCAGCGCTTCCGGTCTGCGGTGAAGCAAACTGATGGCCGATTCTTTTTTCTGGCCACCCGGATAGCCCGTGAAACTGATGTATGCTTTGGTTTTCCATTTCCTACCGGTTAGGGCAACCTTGTCGGCATTGATTACAATGACATAATCGCCACAATCCACATGGGGTGTAAAATAGGGTTTATGCTTCCCCCTGAGGATGGCTGCAATCTGTGAACAAAGCCTGCCTAAAGTTTGATTGGTGGCATCTACCACATACCAGCGATGCTGTACCGTGGCAGCATTGGCTGATATCGTCCTGAAACTATTTTTTTCCATGATTTGATGCTTTCAAATGGGGCTGCAAAGATAGCGAGACACCCCGATTTTGACAACAAAATGTATGAAATTTTTGATCATGCATGTATAACACGCTGATTATCAGGTAAGAATTCGACTACCTTTTAATTTCGGTTACGTCCGCCCAGAAAAATGCTGATGTAATAAAATAAGGTGATCAGCGAATTAATCGCCGCGACCACATAGGTCATAGCCGCCCACCACAGGGCATCCCGGGCTTTTTCATATTCTGCAGGAGTGGTAATATGAGCCGATGTAAGCCAGGCCAGCCCCCTGCGCGAAGCATCAAATTCTACGGGAAGTGTAATCAAAGCAAAAAGGGTAATCACCGCGAAAAGGATGATGCCAATCAGCAACAGCTGCGGGAAAAATCGAAAGGTGAGAATACCCGCCAGCAAAATCCAGTTTACGATGCCGGCGCTGAATTGTACCACGGGCACCAGCTGAGAACGTAACATCAGCATGCTATATGCCCGGGCGTGTTGTACGGCATGCCCGCATTCATGAGCTGCTACAGCGGCTGCAGCCACACTACTGCCATGATACACGTCAGGACTCAAGTTTACCGTCTTATTCATCGGGTTGTAATGATCCGTGAGCATACCTTCTACCGAAATAACCTGCACATCGTAAATACCGTTGTCGTGTAACATTTTTTCGGCTACCTCCTTACCGGTAAGCCCTGCCTGCAAAGGTACCTTGCTGTATGTATTGAACTTACTGCGCAATTGCAGGCTAATAAGCAACCCGGCGCCTGCCACCAGTATCATTAAGAGAAACCATCCAGCCATATGCTATAGAAATTTTGATTGCATAAAAGTTTACAAATCTATCTTTCAAATTGCTTTCCGATTTCTTGATAACCAGGAATTTAACCATTTTTTTCAAAAAATCAGCCAATCTGACAGTTATTTTGCTGCATCCATCCGCCCAAACGTCATCATCCCGTTACATTTGCAAAATAATTAAAATAGATTATGAAAATTATGTGTATTATACTGTTTAATATAGTGATATAGATTCATCAAAAAACACATTCATATTATTTTTATCACATATAATATGCTTTCGGAAAAAATTTCTTAAGAATCGAGAAATAAAACTTTTTTATTCCTGCCCCTTTTCCTAATTTAGTCCTGAATTTAATGGGTTAGTAAGTAAAAAGAGTCAGTCCTGGTGCTGGCTCTTTTTACTTTTTAGCAAATTATGGCCAAACCAAAAGTAGCTTTTTTCTGCCAGCATTGTGGCTATGAGAGCCCGAAATGGCTGGGCAAATGTCCTTCCTGTGGACAATGGAATAGTTTTGCAGAAGAAATCGTTGCTCCTGCAAGCCGCCCATCTGTATCAACGCGTAAATCTACTTCACCCGTCTCACTGGAGCTGGTACGTACAGCCGAGGAAAATCGCATACGGATTCCGGATGAAGAATTAAATCGTGCATTGGGCGGTGGACTGGTGCAAGGAAGTTTAATATTGCTGGCCGGTGAACCCGGTATTGGAAAATCAACGCTGTTGCTGCAAATGGCCCTGCAGCTGCAACAGCTGCAGATTCTCTACATCACGGGCGAAGAAAGCGAACAGCAAATCCGCATGCGTGCCGATAGGCTCGGGCTTACCCATCCTACCTTTTACTTACTGGCGGAAACAGACATGCAGGCGATCATGAAAGTGGTGCATCAATTACAGCCCAATCTGGTTCTGGTGGATTCTATACAAACGTTGACCACCCCCTTGCTGGGCTCTCCTGCAGGCAGTGTGGGGCAAATTCGAGCATGTGCCGCTATCTGGCAGGAATATGCCAAAGCCAGCCACACGCCGGTAATCCTGGTGGGACATATCACCAAAGACGGTCTGATCGCCGGACCTAAAGTGCTGGAGCACATCGTCGATACTGTATTACAGTTTGAAGGAGACAGGCAATATGTGTATCGTTTGCTGCGCACGGTAAAAAACCGATTCGGGGCTTCGTTCGAGCTTGGGGTATATGAAATGGCCGATCGGGGATTGAAGCCGGTGAGCCAGCCTTCTGCCCTGTTTCTTCATCAAAAGGAAGAAGCGTTCAGTGGAAGCGCTGTGTCTGCAACACTGGAAGGCATCCGTCCGTTACTGGTTGAAGTGCAGGCACTGGTTACACCTGCGTTGTACGGCACACCACAACGAACGGTGAGTGGACTCGATCTCCGGAGATTGCAGCTGCTACTGGCCGTGCTCGAAAAACGCGGAGGATTTCATCTACATACCCAGGATGTATTTCTGAATATTGTGGGCGGATTGCATATCGAAGATCCAGCACTCGACCTGGCCGTGGTGGCGGCGTTATTATCTTCGTATGAAGATGTAAGTATTTCTCCGGCCACTTGCTTTGCCGGCGAAATTGGCCTCAGCGGTGAAATACGTGCCATCAGTCGACCGGCCCAACGAATAGCCGAAGCAGCTCGTCTGGGTTTTCAGCGCATTTTCCTTTCTCGTTACAATCAGGATATTCCATCTCGTCCCGAAATTGACGTGGTGCTCGTTGGCAAGGTGGAGGAGCTTTATCAACGCCTGTTTCAGTAAAAGCTCAACTGTTTGCGGGTCAGCATGCCGGGAAAAGCTACTTACTTGCCCGAACAAAATCAGCATATTATTTTCACCTGATGTTTTCCTTCCTGCATGAAATGATGAATGCATTGCTTCCTGTACGCTGTGCAGGATGCGGAAAAGAAATCACCTATATCTCCCGGCAATGGCTGTGTTATGATTGCCTGTCGTCCTTACCCGCCACAGATTATCATCTGGTGAAGCTCAATCCCGTGTTTCAATTGTTCATGCATCATCAGGAAGTGAAATTTGCCACAGCCTGTTATTTTTTTCATCATCAAGGCATCTTACAACGGATCATTCATCAAATCAAATATCACCATCACCAACAATTAGGAACATATATGGGCGAACGGATGGCCTGGATGCTTCAAAGACAACTTGTTGCGGTTGATTATATCCTGCCTGTGCCGTTACATCCCCGCAAACAAAGGCAACGTGGATTCAACCAGGCCGCCTTGCTGGCCGACGCGATGGGGAGTTGTTTGCAAATACCCGTAGTTCATCATCTGCTCAAAAGAAAGCTGTTTACGGAATCACAAACCCGTAAAAACAGGCAAGCCCGCCAGGAAAATGTGCAACAGGCTTTTCAGCTTCATGCAAATACAGATATCTTTACCGGAAAACATCTTCTTCTGATCGATGATGTAGTCACCACAGGTGCCACGTTGAATGCTTGTGTGGACGCGCTCTCCGCGATTCCCCGGGTGCAGATCAGCATCGCCACACTGGCCATTGCCACAACATAATCCTGCCTGAAAATCTTCCCATACCCTGTTATGGATATGATTTAAAAAACTGCAAATAGGTGTGCCTTTTACTTACCCACAAACAGGCTCCGGCACACCACCATCGAACGGCGCCCCTGTTGACAGGTATATGCAATAGCCACCCGATCCCCTCCTAAAGGAAATAAAACCGGAAATTGCAAATCACACCCGGGATCGGCGATGTACCAGGTTTTTATCCATTTCCCATCGGCCGTTCTCAGTTGCATGCCTATGCGCTGATGGGCTGTAGTGCTGTTCAGCGGAAATTCATCCCAGGCTATTACCAGCCTTCCATCGGGCAGGGCTGCAATCTGGGCATGTTTGGCCGACATGTTGAAACCGCTAACCTGCTGACGGGCGGCAAACGCTACATGTTTTTCATCAGCGGGAGAAGCAACCGTATGGGTGTAAAAGATGCCCTGGCCATGCGACAGGGTGTACCAGACCACCTGCAATCCCTGTGCATTGACAGCCATATCAGGTCCACTGTGTGGACATGCACGTATGACCCAGTTGTCAACACTCACCCGCTGTGGCTGCGTAAAAGTTTTACCCTGATCATACGAAGCCATATACATGATATCGCGAATGCTATCCGAAAGGATTTGCCTGTATGCAATATGTATCACCTGGTGTGTATCGATAAGCATCGCCGTACGACAGCAGGGGCAGAGCTGATAAGCAATGGGCTTGCTATCCGAAACATTTCCCGATGGAGATATCCTCGCAAAAAACAATGTAGAGCCTTCCGGTCGGGCCTTCAGCCGATCATCCATCCAGATGATGGATATGCTTTTTGATGCCGGTTGATTTTCACCTTCAGCTACACCGAGCGCAAAGTACCGCTGATCATGGCTACTGCTATCGGTAACCAGGGGTTGAGCGGCCGACCAGTGCCTGCCAGCATCCGTACTATACACATATTGAATTTCACCCGCATAAGGATTCGATGAACGATGCGCAACCGTACCAAATGCCAGCACCCAGAATCCATCTTCAGTACAGGTCAGTTTAGGTAAATTTTCTCCATGCGGATACACGCCTGCGGTGTGCGCAACGGGAAACTTGTCCTGCAGCCGAAAGGAATGGATATTAAACCTCGCCATCCATACCTGAGATTGCTTGCCGGAAGTATCGGCACCCGCCCAGGTGAGCAACAGATGCCCCCTTGCATCAGAAGTGAGATACGGACAGGAAAAATTCCATCCATCCTGCTTAAATACATATTCAAATGTGCGCTGCTGTTGACTACACGATGTCCAGAAAATCAATTCCAGGGCAATCCATAAATAAAAACATATTTTCATGACATCATGTTTTATAATGAAGATTGTATACATCTGGAAAAATCATAACCCAGGCCCAGCTGCCAGGTGCGCGGAATACCCGCACGATACGTATTTCCATAACTTGCATAATCGACGGTAGTCGCATAAATGGTATTCATCACATTCCATACATGCAACCACATGGAAAGTCTTTGCCATTGATAACCTAATCGAATATTCAACAAGGTATAGCCCCCGTAAATCTGGGTATTGGCCGGATCAATATAATATTTACCCACATGCTCACAGGATATTGCAATATGGCTCTGTTTCAAAAATGCTGGACGATAACTCAGCTCTGCATAATACAGCAAGTGTGGAGCGGCATTCATCTCATGATGACTGTAATCTTTACCGTTTATTTGATATTGAATAAACCGATGCCGGGCCCATGTGCCATTCCACTTGAATTGAATATCCGAAACGGGATTACAGGTAAATGCATATTCTACACCATAATGAAGCGTCTTTCCTGCGTTGGCATTTTGATAAGAGCCATCATCCTGCCTCACGCTGATGATTTCATGCGTTCCCGTCATCCGGTAAACATCTGCCTGCCATAATATTTTATCCTTCCAGAAACTCCACCACAGGCCAGCTTCATAATTCTGATAGGTGGCCGGTTTCAGATAAGGCACCTTCACGCCGTTATATAAATCGGTAATATCGGGCGGTGCGAAGCCCTGACTGAAATTCAGGTACCCACCCAGATTTGATGAAAACGAATAGTTTAGTCCAATCTTTGGTGTAATATGTCCAAAACTGTTTGTGCTGGAAGGTGCGCCGGTATAGGCCGAGGGTGGTAAATTATTCACGAAATAATAGCTGATACCATCGCCTCGCAAACCGCCCACCAGATACAGGTGAGCCACCGGCTGCCATTTCAGCTGTACATAAGCCGCATAGGTATAAATGCCGGCTCGATAATCACTTAACAACGAATCGGTTGGCGTATAACTGATATAATAACCTGCCTGATTTTTCTGAATCTGGATATAATTGGCATGATATTGAAAAGGACTGTATTCGCCATTCAATCCAGCGATAACCTGTAATTGTTCAGGCCGTAACTGCCAGGAATGTTGTGATAATAATCCAAATGTATGAAAGATATTATCGTTAATCTCACCCGAAGCCTTCAGTGGATCGGAAGTTCGCTTAATGCGATAACTGGGATTCTGCTCCACATCATTATCATGATAATAAGCTGAAACGAATCCGCTGGAATGGGTGTCCTGCCCATAATACAAACTGCTGGTGTAACGCACAGCGCTCACCTTGCGATAATTAAACGTGTAATAACTCGCATAGTTTTTTTGATAAAAATCCAGGCTATCCAGCCCACCATTCATATCCGAATAATAATTTACCCAGGTGAGTTCATTGGTCCATTTGCTGTGCGTACTCAATACCCGATCGGCACGCAGGGTTAAAGCCAGTTTATGAAAATCATTGTGCTGATGATAAGTATCATGTTGATTCGCATAATATCCGGCCAATCCTATTCCCCATCCTCGGGCGGTACCCGAAACATCGGCACTGAATCGCTTGTAGCCTATGGAGCTGCCTTCGATGGAAACACTTCCGGTAGGTATTACAGCCGGCGTGCGTGTGATAAAGTTGATTACACCACCGATGGCATCACTTCCATACAGCGATGAACCCGGCCCACGGATGATTTCGATATGTTTCACCGCCGCAGAATTCATTTCAATCAGGGCGTTGTGATTAAAATCGCCGACCGTTCTGATAGGAATGCCATTTTCCAGGTACAGATACACGTTTCTGTAGCCTATGGGTTGACGAATGGCCATCGTATGCTGTTCATTGCCCAGATCGACCATATACACGCCACTTACCTGATTAAGCAGTTGATCGAGTGTGATGGCATGTGTCTGGGCAATCATGCGGGACGAAATCACACTGATGGCTGCCGGCACCGTAGATCGCTGCTCCCCTTCCCGGCTGGCCGAAACCACGGTCTCCCGCAAAATCGTTACTTCCGGTGTCAGGTAAATGATTCCATTTGCAGGCAGATGCACCAGATGCACAGTTTGATATCCTACACACGAAATAGTAATACTGTCAACAACTGCGGGAAGGGAGAACTGTCCCCGCAAATCGGCTATAGCAATGGCCTTACCCGAAGCTGCATGAATTACCGCACCGGCTACAGGTTCGCGAGAAAATGCATTGACAACATATCCTTTAAACATTTGCTGGGCATGTGCAAGCGAATGATAAATTACAAATATGAGTATGAAGTGTATGCTGTGTTTCATGATACAGGTATTTAAAAAACCTTGAAATGATGAGTCGTACAACGGCCATCTGGTTACCCAAAAGTGTTGATGATATCAGATGAATCGTGCAATGAAGCACGCGTTATATGCACGATGAAGCTACACATGCGGAATTCACAACAGCATGATGCATGTGTGGTACAAAAGATGGCAAGTATATCAAGCCTGAGCCTGGTAAGCGGGAGGATGAAACACAGCTTTCAGTGAAGGATGTAAGGTTACAGCGGTGTACACGGGGAAATAAATACGCTGTTCAGGACTCAAAGGCAATTGCAAATCATCATGTTCATCGCTGTACACCACATCCGGCAGATTTTTATCCGAACTATTGCTGGTAGCATCGCGGTGATGATCTTTTTCTAATTGCTTTTTCAAAAAACATTTCCCCTCACAATGCAGCTGTGGCTTATTGCGGTTCTCACATAGATGCGTGGCGATATAATGCCGGTTGAGATGATAATTGAGAATGATCAGGTTTTTGCTGAAAGCCTGGGCAAGTATTGCAACCAACCATATGATAGCAATCAGCCGCATCGTTCTTGAGCCTGCTACAAAATTAAATACGGCTGCTGGAACTCACAAAAAAATCTTCAGAACCCATTAAATCGAATACCAAATGCATAAGGATATTGTTTTACGCCGTATTGATGCAAGGGCGTAAGGCTATAATTGACGTAAAACGACCAGCTATGCCAGGCCAGCACAAGCTCGGGAGCAATTCGAAAGGTGCTGAGATTAAAATTGTCATTCACCTTTACTTTGCCACGAGCGTCACTGATCTGCTTGGTACGCGATTTAAACAAATATCCGAAATTGGCTCCTGCTTTTAACTGAAAACCCCTATCACCTTCCCCCGACAGATGTACACAGATGAACAGCGGCACCGTGAGATATTCCGTAAATAATTTATTTTTCTTGAAATGCACACTATCCACAATCACCATGGTGTGACCACCTGCATTTACATAAGTAATGTTGTTCCGATATCGAAAATTGTTCATCCACAATCCTAACCCATATTCGATGCCCAATCGTTTATTTCGCAAAAAACGTTGCTGACGAAAAATCCATATATCCACATTGACTGATTTTTCAGGGATTAAAGAGAAAGTAGATGAACTTACAGGATCACTCATCGGGCGCGGTGCAAATGTGTATAAACCCTGAGCAGAATAATCATATACTTTCACATTTGGATCCACATCAGCCAATCCTTCATAAGCACTTCGATCATCGTAATTATTCCATCCAAAATCAAAAGCAAACCAGTGGGTGAACACAAGTTGATTGGCTGGTTTGGGTACTCGATAGATATCTGTTCGTGAAGTACCATGCGGGGATTCACGATGAATGATGCGCCAGCGACCGATGACTACCGTATCTTCTTGCTCCACCGGAAAACTATCTTTCTGCTCATGTATTGCAGGAAGCGTGGTATCTCGTGAAAGGTTAATCGCTGTTTCGCTATCTTCATCAACTGCATACACATGCAACCCTTTGTTTGCTTCTACTTTTACGGATTGCTTCCGCTGCGCTTGCCCTGATGTGGATATCATCAGTATCATCAGCATGCTGCCAACAAATGAGTATGTACTGCTTAGTTTATTCATGGTTAATGTTTTGCTTCCTGAAATTCAATATGAATATGTTGTGTTTCAAATAAAGACTGTTGAATTTTATGCGCATGATCCGCTGTTCGGGCCATAGCGAATATCACCCTTCCCAGCTTAGCCGATCCACGTTCGGATACAGACAGAACCGGCTTTACCTCAGCTTTGTTTGGAGTGAATTCAGCATCCAGTTGAATAGCATCATGGGCATGCAAAATTTTTATATGTTCGTCAGGAGATGCATTCCAGGTCATCAGCGACGGCAACTGGTTGAACTGAGAAGACACTGAATCTGCATCGTTTACCGTTACTTCATTAAATTGATCCATTGTATCTTTCACTATTGCATGCGTGTTTTGCGCCGGGATTAGTTTGTTTGCGACCTGACGTATCACGCGCTTTGCGTTTTGAGGACGATGAGGAGATGGACGAGAAATATTTTCAGTAGAAATAGCGTTAGATGATTGTGCTTCCTCATCCGAAACGGGCGCAACACCTGATAAGGATATTCCATGCTGGCCTGCTACCGGTTTTTGTGCATGATGGGATTCAGCAAACCATATTTTTCCTATCAACCAGAAACCAGCTATACAGGCTGCAGCTGCTATCAGCCGGTAGAGATACTTCATCCTGCGGTGATGATGTCGATATAATTTATGCTTATCCGGATAAACCATGATTTCCTCAGGCAATTCCGTCATCTTCCATTTTTCCCATTCCGCATGTAATTCCGGATGAGCCGAAATCCATTCCTGCAATTCCCGCCATTCCTCATCGGAAACTTCTTCGTCAACAGCTCGTATCATCAGCTCTTCAAGACGTTTTGGATCCATAATCTTACCATTTAAGAGACGAAATATTTTTCCAGCACCTGCTTAAGTGCTTTCCTTGCCCGATGCAAATACACTTTCACCTGAACCAAACTCAAACCGGTGATCTCAGCTATTTCTTCATACCGATAGCCTTCATAATCCTTCAACATAATCAACATTTTTTGTACTTGATCCATTTCATTCAAAGCTTTTTCAATAATAAACTTTACTTCCCAGTCGGCCTGCGGTGATTGCACAAAAGCTTCGGGATGAAGCGATACATGATTGCGAAATTTCGATACACGCAGATGATCTATCATGGCATGATAGGCTACAGTAAATAAATAAGATTTCGCTTTCTCAAATGTTACCTTCCTGTGATTTTGCCAGAGCCTCTCAAAACTTACCTGCACCAGATCGCGTGCAGTTTCTTCCTGTTTCAGGTTTTTCACCAAAAAACGATACAGCCCATCAGCATACAGATCCACGCAGGCATTATATTCTTTTTCCGTCATCAGGACAACATGTAAAGGTGTTCAATCATCCATACAACGAATCTACGCCCCGTAAGGTTACATTTCATTCAAAAAACAATTGTTTGCTTCATGGCTGGTGATTTTGGGGGATACATCTTGTCATCCGACAGGATAGCAGGCTGATGAAGTATGGAAATGAATTCCGACTTTTGTTGAATGAAAATCTACCCGTCATGGACACTACATTTTTGAAACGCCTGCAACAGGAAATCGATGAGCTGCGTACGGCGGGCCTGTACAAACAGGAACGCATCATTGAATCGCCGCAGGATGCGGTGATCCGGGTCAATGGCCGCGAGGTCATCAATTTTTGCGCAAACAATTATCTTGGGCTGGCCAATCATCCGCGTGTCAGGGAAGCCGCCAGGAAAGCCATTGACGAGCGGGGATATGGATTGAGCAGCGTGCGTTTCATCTGTGGTACGCAGGATATCCACAAAACGCTGGAGCGCAAGCTCAGCGAATTTCTCGGCACGGAAGATACCATTCTTTACGCCGCCTGTTTCGATGCCAACGGCGGTGTATTCGAACCCCTGTTGAACGAACAGGATGCCGTGATTTCCGATGAACTCAATCATGCTTCCATCATCGACGGGATTCGCCTGTGCAAGGCCAGGCGCTACCGATATCGACATAATGATATGGCCGATCTGGAACG
>ERZ795042.1119-NODE-1119-length-18334-cov-23.415942_pt1 | contig 18334 bp, 17 predicted proteins | sample MGYA00375126_ERZ795042 | MGnify/ENA primary metagenome ERZ795042 (study PRJEB30171, sample SAMN05518105) | compost metagenome | isolation source: Feedstock adapted compost from Newby Island compost facility, Milpitas, CA | place: USA:Newby Island compost...
GGCGAGGACTCCCGCGGGGTGTTCGTGCGAAGCGGAAGCTTCCGCGCTCGGGGCCGGTTCCTCATCGGAGCCGACGGCGCGAACTCCCGGGTCGCTCGCGCGGTCGGCCTCGGGCGCGGCTGCGACGAGTGCGCGGCGTGGGAGCTCGAGCTGAGCATCCCCGCTGACCGGTGGCGAGCCCGCGCCATCATCGAGCTCGGGTACTCCCCGTGGGGCTACGGATGGCTCTTCCCGAAAGCGAGCGGGGCCTCGGTGGGGCTCCTCCTGCCGGCGGGAGCGTCGAAGTCCCTCCGCGCCGAGGGGGAACGGCTCCTGGGGCGGCTGGGGCTGGAGCACGCAGAGGTCGCCATCGCGCAAGGCCACAAGATCCGGCTCCGCCGCCAGGGGGTGCCGATCGCGAGTGAGCGCGTCGCGCTGGCGGGTGACGCCGCGGGGATGGCGGACGCCTTCGTCGAGGAGGGCATCGCCTACGCGATCGAGTCCGGCCGTCTCGCCGCGAAGGCGGCGCTCCGAGCGCTCGGAACCTCAGGCACCATGCGGCCGTACGAGTCCGACGTCGATCGCGAGATCCAGCCCGAGCTCGACGCCGCCCGAACCATCGCGTACATGTTCTACGGCGTGCTCCGCCGCGCCCCCGGGCCGTGGCTGACGGCAGCGCGGTACGCGCCTTTCCTCTGGCACGCCTTCTTCACCGTCATGCGAGGGGAGTCGACGTACGCGCGCGAGGTCGAGCGGGTCCCTCTCCTCCCTTCGATCGCCCGGCGCCTGATGGAGCGACGATGCCGGAACTGACCCCGTCGGAGGTCGTCGAGCGGCTCTCTCGGCTGTACGGCCGGCCGCGCCTGATGCCGTCCGGCGACCCGCTCGCGGAGCTCGTCCTCACCATCCTCTCCCAGAACACCTCCGATCGGAATTCGGGCCGCGCTTTCGTGCGTCTGCTGCGCCGGTACCGTTCCTGGAGGGAGGTCGCGGAGGCGGACCTGGGCGGGCTCGTGGAGACGATCCGCGAAGGCGGATTGGCGAACCAGAAGGCGCCTCGCATTCAGGCGGCGCTGCGGGCAGCTCTGGCGCGTTCCCCCGACGGCGACCTCGGGTTCCTCCGAGACCTGCCGCTCGAGGAGGCGCGGGCGTGGCTGCGCTCCCTCCCGGGAGTCGGGCCGAAGACCGCCGCCTGCGTGCTCCTCTTCTCGCTCGGGCGGCCAGCGATGCCGGTCGACACCCACGTGGAGCGCGTGGCGAAGCGCCTCGGGCTGATCCCCAACTCGGCGAGCGCAGAGCAGGCGCACGAGCTGCTGGAGGCGTGGGTGCCGCCGGAGCTTGTCTACCCCTTCCACATGTGCCTCGTGAAGCACGGGCGCCGCACCTGCACGGCGCGGAACCCCGCCTGCGACCGCTGTCCGCTCGTCTCCTCCTGCCCGTTCGGAGCGGCCCGGCTCGGCCTCACTCCGGCAGCGACGTCGTAGGTTCAGGCTCGGCTCGCTCACCATCCGCCGGCGCCACGCCGCCGCGGAGGAGGAGGCGGAGCATGCGCCCCCCGATGAGGAGGACCATCCCCGCCCCGAGCACGACGAGGCCGTCGTTCCGCAGGAGCTCGAACGGCTCCGCGAACACCTGGCCCAGTCGGTCCGTGTACGGGTCGCCGCCGAGTCCGCGGGTGAGCCAGAGCTGCAGCAGGGCGGCGAGGACCACGACCGGCAGCACGCCGCTGACCGCGCCCCACCCGAGCGCAGGCAGTGCACGCTCCCACCCCGCCCGGACGACCGCGACCGCCGCCGCCACCGCGGCGACGGCGGCCGCCCCGACGGCCACGAGACCCGCCCGCGCACCGAGCGGTCCGGACAGGGAATCGACGAAGAGGTCGAAGAGGCCTGGCTGCGACAGACGGCCGAAGTCCGCCGCCCCCTCGGTGTCGAAGGCTTCCGCTCCGCGAACGTAGACCGCGTCCGCCGCCCGCGCGAGCAGGAGCTCCCCCAGTTCGCCGTCCGTCGCGCCCGAGACTTCCTCCGGGGTGAGCCAGACTTCGACCGGAAACGCGGGGGGCAAGAACTGCTCCCCTTGCTCGGCGAGCGCCCGCAGTTCGTCGCCGCGCTCCGCCACGTACCGGGGTAGGTCGAGCGTGGCGGCGACCGCGCCCCGAACGAGTTCGTAGGCGCGGGCGGGCCGCGTCACCTGCCAGAGGCTGAGGCTCACCACGAGGACGAGCAGGGCGAGCGCCCAGACAAACACGGCGAGCGCGGGGACGTCCTCTCCGCTGCCAGCAGTGCCGTCATCCGGCCGCTCACGCCACGCGGGGCGCCCCTCCATCATCGTGTCCACCTCACGGGAGCCGGAGGACGATCGTCCCCGCGATGCGGTCGTGGAGAGCGCGGCGCTGCCCGTCGAACGCCGCCCAGAGGAAGCCCGCCACGCAGAGCGCGAGGCCCCCGCCGATGGCAGCGGCAGCGGCAACGAACGAATCGCGGACGAGGTACGCGGCGAGAACGCCAACGGCTGCGAAGAGCGCGTAGATGAGCACGGCGATGGTGCGTGCCAGGGCGCCGAGCACACCGAGCGGCCGACCGTCCGAACGAAGCACCACGATCTGCATCACGGCGTCGCCCACGGTCTGCCCTCGCCAGGCCCAGCTCACGAAGAGGTACAGCACCCAGCTCACCGGGATCGCCGCCACACAGACCCAGAACAGGTTCAAGGCCGTGGCGGAGGGCTCGACCCGCTCGAAGTCGGAAGAGATGAGGACGATGAGCGACCCGACCGTTACCAGCAGCGAGGCGATGATGATGAACACCAGCCCATCCAGCATCGCCGCCGCCACCCGTGCCTCGAAGGAGGCGTACCGGTACCGGGGCTCGCGGCGGGAGAAGGAGGCGCTCACCGCAACACGCTCCACCATCGCACCACGATTGTACGGGCACGGGCGCCCCTGCACAGGCGAACGAGCCGGGCGGGATTTCCCTCGCGTTGCCGCCCCGGACGTGCTGCCGCGGTACGCTGCAGGTCGTGACGGAGCGCGCTCCCTGGACGCCGGACGAACGCTGGCAGCCGAACACCTGGGCCCTGCTCATCATCTCCGCGTTCCTCCTGGGCGGGCTCCTCGGCGTGGCCGTCCTCTCGTTCTTCGGGCGCGGCCAGTTCGCCGAGTATCGCTACTCCCTCTGGAGGTGGGAGGCCGAGACGCTCGCGGGGACGCTGTTCCGCGTGGCGGGTGTGACCCACGAAGCGGACCCGGAGGACGCCGAGGAGGCGATCCGGCAGTACTTCGCCCTCACGTCCCGAATCCGCGCCGAGCTCGAGGCTCCCGACCCCGACCCGGCGCTGCTCGACACCCTCCTCCGCGAGCGCTCGCTGTACGAGAACACCGTGGAGGCCGCGATCGCGGCGCGCGTCGCTGCCGCAGCGCGAGCGGCGGGGCTCTCCGAGCCGCTCCCGCTCTTCGACGAGGTTCGCATCCTTTGGCCCCCCGTCGCCTTCGAGCTGACACAGCCGCCGCAGCTGCTCGTCATCTCCCCGCGGGACCGGATCGAGCGGGAACGCGTCGTCCTGCTTCGGAACGACCTCTCCCTCCGGGAAATCGAACGGATCGAGGAGGAGGCGGACGACGGGGAGCACGTGTCGCTCGTCGTGTCGATCGGAGGGCTGGCCGCCTACCCTGCCATCCTGCGGGAGGACCGCTCCTACTGGTCGGTGGTGGAGACCGTCGCCCATGAGTGGGTGCACCACTACCTCGCCTTCTACCCGCTCGGGCAGCAGTGGCTGGCGGGCAGCGAGGGAGAGACGCTCAACGAGACGGTGGCCAACGTCGCGGGAAGGGAGCTCGCCGCGCTCGTCCACCGGCTCTTCCCCGTCGACTTCCCGGACGGCCTCGACGGACGGGGCCCCGAACGGCCCCCTCCGGACATCGACTTCCGCTCGGAGATGCGCGCCCTCCGCTTGGAGGTGGACCGCCTCTTGGCCGCGGGCCGCATCGAAGAGGCGGAACGGCTGATGGAGGAGAAGCGGCGGCACTTCGCCACCCACGGCATCTACATCCGGAAGCTGAACCAGGCGTACTTCGCCTTCTACGGCACGTACGCCGACGAGCCGGCCTCCTCGAGCCCAATCGGGCCGAAGGTCGAACGCGTGTGGGAGCTCACCGGGCACGTGGGGGAGTTCCTGCGGCGGATGCGAGACATCCGGACCGAGGAGGACCTCGACCGGCTCATCGAATCGTTGGAGCGAGCCGCCGAGTGATGCGGGCCGGTTGGTTGGAAGCAAAAAAATTTGGCTGGGGACGGAGGATTCGAACCCCCACATACGGATCCAGAGTCCGCTGTCCTACCGTTAGACGAGTCCCCAGCGCCGCTTCTACGTTACCACTCCCGCCCGACCGGCTCCAAGGCTTCACCACCGTCTTCGCCGTCGACGGCCCGCGAGGCCTCCAGCGCGGAAGGCCCGGTTGAGCGAACGGTTGACGGAGCGCCGGACGCTGCGCCGCACCATGTACCTCGCCAGGGAGCCGGGCCCCCGCGAAGCAGCGCGAGCGAGCCAGAAGAGCGAGAGCAGCCGGTACAGCCCTCGCAACGCCTACTCTCCCGCCGTCGGGCTCTGTGGAGCTGGTGCCGCCCTGAGCGCGCCGAGCCGCTCGAGCGCGTCCTGCAGCCGCCGGAGCGTGCGCTCCCGTCCAAGGATCTCGATCGAGTCGAAGAGCGGGATGCCCTGCGGCCGGCCCATCACGGCCACGTAGAGGACGGACACGAACTTCCGCAGCTTCAGCCCGAGCCGCCCCTCCAGCCCCCGAATCGCCGGCTCGACCAGCTCCCTGCGCCACTCCGCGGCCGGAATCGCTCCCAGCGCCCGGAGCGCCTCCTCGAGCACCCGCGCGGCGAGATCTCGGTCACCGGCCACCCTAGCGACGAGCAGCTCCGCGTCGTACTCGAGCGGCTCGCGCTGGAAGAGGAAGGCAAGGAGTTCGGGGATGTCGGAAAGGACCGTCACGCGCTCCTGCAAGAGGGGCGCGACCTTCGAGACCAGACCTCGGTCGACAGGGCGGGGGACGTCAGGCGGCAAGTCCCGATCGCACCATTCCGCGACGAGCTCCTCCCAACGCCCCGGCGGGAGCGCCCGGATGTAGTGCCCGTTGAGGTAGTTCAGCCGTTCGAGGTCGAAGATGGCCGGGTTCGCGCCGACACGCTCCAGCGAGAAGTGCCGGATGAGCGTGTTCCGGTCGATGATCGTCGTCTTGTCGTCCAGCGACCAGCCCAGCAGGGCGAGGAAGTTGATCATCGCCTCCGGCAGGTATCCCTTGTCCCGATACTCGAGCACCGACGTGTCCCCCGAGCGCTTCGAGAGCTTCTTCCGGTCCGTGCCGAGGATGACCGGCAGGTGCGCCCAGACGGGCTGCGGGGCGCCGAGCGCTTCATACAGACGGATGTGCTTCGGCGCGCTCGAGAGCCACTCCTCGCCGCGGACGACGTGCGTGATGCGCATCGCGATGTCGTCGGCGATTGCGGCCAGGTGGTACGTGGGGAAGCCGTCGGACTTCAGGATGACGAAGTCGTCCTGGAGCGCGTTCTCGAACACGACTTCGCCACGGATGGCGTCGCGGAGTATGGTGACGCCTTCGTCCGGCATCCGGAAGCGGACGACGTGGGGCTCCTCCTCCGCTCGCCTCTCGGCTTCCTCCCGCGAGAGGGCCCGGCAGCGTCCGTCGTACCCCGGCGGGACCTTCCGCCGCTGCTGCTCCGCCCGCAGCTGCTCGAGGCGCTCCGGCGAGCAGAAGCAGCGGTAGGCCACTCCTTCCGCCAGGAGACGGCTCGTGACTTCGTGGTAGTACGGGAGGCGCTCGGACTGCACGTAGGGGCCGTACGGGCCGCCGACCTCCGGACCCTCGTCCCAGTCGAGCCCGAGCCAGCGGAGGCTCTCCAGGATCGCTTCCACGGAGCCCGGCACGAACCGCGCCCGGTCGGTGTCTTCGATGCGGACGATGAACGCGCCGCCCTGCGAACGGGCGAGGAGCCAGGAGAAGAGGGCAGTGCGGATGTTCCCCACGTGGGGTGCGCCCGTCGGGCTCGGGGCATAACGGGTACGGACGGTGTGTTCGCTCACGGTTCCTCCTCGGTTCTCCGGCTGGGACGCGGCTGCCGGTACGGCTCCAGCGCCTCACCGAGCCCGCACCGCTCCGCAGCCGTGGCGAAGTCGCCTGGGACGGGCGCCACGAGCTCGAGCCACCCGCCGAGGGGGTGGGGGACGACGAGCCGGTAGGCGTGGAGGTAGGGACGCTCCCCCGCTCCACCACCGTACACATCGTCTTCGAGGATCGGCACGCCGATCGCCGCCAGGTGGACCCGGATCTGGTGCGTACGTCCGGTTTGCGGCCGGACGAGGAGGAGGCTCCGCCCGGCGCTCGCGGCGAGCAGGCGGTACTCGGTGCGCGCCTCCCGGCCGCGATCGACGATCGCCATTCGTTTCCGGTCGCGCGGGTGGCGCGCGATCGGAGCATCGATCATCGCCCGGCGGTGCAGGGGCACCCCCGAACAGAGGGCGAGGTACTCCTTCCTTGCGCGCCGGTGCTCGAACGCCCTGTTCAGGGCGAGCTGGGCCGCCGGTGTCTTCGCGAGGAGGAGGACCCCGCTCGTGCCTTTGTCGAGCCGGTGGACGATCCCCGGCCGCTCCGCATCGAACCACTCCGCCCGGTCGGGGTAGCGATGGACGAACCAGGAGACTACGCTCGGCCGCGGGTCGCCAGGTGCGCCGTGGGTTGCGATCCCTGCGGGCTTGTCGACGGCGACGACCGCGTCGTCCTCGTACAGCACGGCGAGGTGAGGCGCCTCCGCCTCGAGAGGAGAGTGTCGGGGCGGGACGTACACGGAGATGAGCTCTCCCGGCTCGACGATTCGGGACTTCTCCACCGGCACGCCCTCCACGCGCACGTGCCCCTCCTCGATGAGGCGCTGGGCCCGGGCTCTGCTCAGCGCGGGGAGTTCGGTGGCGACGAGGGAGTCTACCCGCCCCCGTTTCTGAGCTCGGAATTCGATTCGTTCTCCGGGTCGGATGACCGATACAGCGCGCTCCATATCAGGAGGAGTACCCCGATGGTAATGGCGGAGTCGGCCACGTTGAACGCGGGCCAGTGCGGGACCTTGAGGAAGTCCACGACCTCACCCCGGATGACGCGGTCCACGAGGTTGCCGCCCGCCCCGCCGAGCATGAGCGCCAGCGCGAGCCGCACGGGCGTCTCCGCGAACTCTGGACTGAAAAGGTACAAGAGGATGAGGGCGACGCCTGCGAGGCTGGCGACCGCGAGCAGCGGCCCGGCGTCCTGGAAGAGCCCGAAGGCAGCTCCCGAGTTCGTGTAGTGGACGATCCGTACCGGCCAATCGGAAGCGGGCCACGACGCACCGAGTTCGAGCGCACCGCGGACCATCGCCTTCGTGGCCTGGTCGAGCCCGACGACGAGGCCAGCAAGTCCGAGGTACGAAGCGGGAGCCAGCGATTGCCTGACCGAGTTCCGCCACCCGGCAGGTCGGCTCAATTCGTCCACCGACACACTCCCATCGTACCGGAACCGATCGCAGCCCTGCCCCGCCGAGCACAAGAAAGCCACTTACCGGAGGGAAGGACGGGCGCACCGACGTGTGCTACGGTGGACTCGAACGGAGTACGCGGCAGACGGAGAGGAGCTGCGGTTGGAGCTCGGTATCTACAGCTTCGGCGACCGCACGGTGGACCCGGAGACGGGCACGACGCTTTCGTATGAGGAACGGATCCGGCGGCTCATCGAAGAGATCGTCGTCGCCGACGAGGTCGGACTCGATGTCTTCGGCGTTGGCGAGCATCACCGCGCCGACTACATCGTCTCCGCCCCGGCGGTCGTTCTCGCCGGCGCCGCAACGCGAACGAAGCGGATCCGGCTGACGAGCGCCGTCACGGTCCTCAGCTCCGATGACCCCGTGCGGGTCTTCCAGCAGTTCGCGACGCTCGACCTTCTCTCCGGGGGGCGGGCGGAGATCATGGCCGGGCGCGGCTCGTTCCTCGAGTCCTTCCCGTTGTTCGGTTACGACCTCGACGAGTACGACGCCCTCTTCGACGAGAAGCTCCGGCTCCTGCTGCAACTGCGGGAAGAGGAGCACGTGACTTGGGAGGGCCGGTTCCGGCCGCCGCTGCGGGGCCAGGGAGTCTACCCTCGGCCGGTGCAGCGGCCGCTCCCGGTTTGGGTTGCCGTGGGCGGGAACCCCCGCTCCGTGCTTCGCGCCGCCGAGCTCCGCCTCCCGCTCATGCTGGCGATCATCGGCGGGCGGCCGGCCCGCTTCCGGCCGCTCGTCGAACTGTACCGCGCCGCTGCGGAGGAGGTCGGCTTCGAGCCGAGGGTGGGGATCGCTTCCCACGGGTTCATCGCCGAATCCTCCCGAGACGCCGCGGACACGGCCTGGCCTGCCTTCGCGCTCCAGATGAACCGCATCGGCCGCGAGCGCGGCTGGCCCCCGCTCACCCGGGAGCAGTTCGAGCTCGGGAGGAGGCTCGAGGGAGCAGATTTCGTCGGGTCGCCGGAGGAGGTGGCCGAGAAAATCCTGTACCAGCACGAGCTCTTCGGCCACCAGCGCTTCCTGCTCCAGCTCACCGTAGGGACCCTCCCGCACCGGAAGGTGCTCCGCGCCATCGAGCTGTACGGCACGGAGGTCGCGCCGCGCGTCCGGAAGGCGCTCGCCGCATCCGCTCCGGGCCGATTGCTGGAGGGTATCGAGCGAGGCTAGGCTTACGGATGGGGGCAGCGAAGAGAGGAGCCGGAACATGAGCAGGACGGACATCTCCCGCGAGCTTCGGCCAGACGGCAAACCGAGGCTCCCTCCGGGACAGCGCCTCGTGAAGGATTGGCCGGTCCTGCACTATGGCAGCATCCCCCGTCTCGACCTGAAGACGTGGCGCTTCCACGTGTGGGGCCTCGTTCCGGAGGAGAAGACCTTCACCTGGGAGGAGTTCAACGCCCTCGGACAGGTGAGGACGGTGAGCGACATCCACTGCGTGACGAGCTGGAGCAAGTTCGACAACGAGTGGGAGGGCGTTCCGTTCCGCGCCGTGTACGAGGCGGTGAAGCCGCTTCCGGAAGCGAAGTACGTCATGGTCCACTGCTACGGCGGCTACACGACGAACATCCCCCTCGAGGACCTGCTCCGGGACGACGTACTCTTCGCCCACAGCCACAACGGCCAGCCGTTGACCCCGGAGCACGGCTGGCCGATGCGCCTCGTGGTGCCGCACCTCTACTTCTGGAAGAGCGCGAAGTGGGTGGGCGGACTGCAGTTCCTTGCGCACGACCGGCCAGGGTTCTGGGAGACGTACGGCTACCACATGTACGGCGACCCCTGGAAGGAGCAGCGGTACGCCTGACGGCTCGGCCTCACCGTCCCGCCGAGGCGAGCAGCTCCCGCGCCGCCGCGACGTTCGTCTCCGTCGCCCCTCCCAGCATCGCCGCGAGCTCGATCTCCCGCTCTTCGGGCCGTAGCAGCCGCACGGTGGACCAGGTGCGCTCGCCGTCTGTTTCCTTGCTGACGACGAAGTGGTGATCGGCGAACGCCGCCACCTGCGGCAGGTGGGTCACGCAGAGGACCTGATGGCGCTGCGCGAGCCGTCGGAGCGCCGCCCCGATGACCGCGCCGGCCCGCCCGCCCACGCCTTCGTCGACTTCGTCGAGCACGATGGTCCGCGGGGCAGCCGCGTTCCCGAACACGGTCGTGAGCGCGAGCAGGAACCGCGAGGTCTCCCCGCCGCTGGCGACCCGGGAGAGCGGACGCAGTCCCTCCCCCGGGTTGAAGGAGACGAGGAACTCCACGCGGTCGACGCCGGTCTCGCTGAACGCCCTGGCGACGACCTCCTCCTCGAGAGCCGGCTCCCAATCGCCGTCGACGACTTCGTAGTCGGGGACGGCGACCGGAATGCCGTCTTCCTGTTCCGAGGCCGCGAACCCCACCGCGAGGCGGGCATGGGGCATGTTCAGCTGGCGGAGCTCCTCCGCGGTCTGTCTCACCAGCTCCCGAGCCGCCAGCCGGCGCGCCCGCGACAGCTCCCCCGCGCGCGCCGTGAGCTGCGCCCTCAGCTGCGCCTCCTCCGCCTCGAGCTCCTCCCACGACGCCGCCTCTCCCTCCAGCTCCTCTAGCCGCCGCCTCGCCTCCTCCGCATAGGCGAGGACCTCTTCGATCGTCTCCCCGTACTTCCGCTTCAGCCTGGCGATGCGGTCGAGCCGCTCCTGGACTTCGGCGAGCCGCGCCGGGTCCTCCTCCAGCCCCTCCAGGTAGTCGCGCACCGCCGCCCGGAGGTCGGCGAGCGCCTCTTCGAGCGCGAGCCCCCGCGCCGCGAGGTCCGCCGCGGCTTCGTCCCGCTCGCCGATCCGCTGCACCGCCGCGAGGGCCAGCTCCACATCCGAGCGCTCCAGCATCGCCAACGCTGCGGCGGCGTCCTCCCGGAGACGCTCCACGTTGGCGAGACGGGAGAGCTCCTCTCGGAGCTCGACGTCCTCGCCCACCCGGAGCTGGGCCGCCTCGATCTCCTCCAGTTCGTAGCGGAGCTGGTCGAGCAGACGGGCGCGCTCCCGCTCGCCAGTACGGAGGAGCTCGAGACGCCGTCGCACCGATCGCAGCCGCCGGACGAGCCCGCCGACCTCCTCTCGGAGCGCCGAGAGCTCCCCGAACGCATCGAGCAGCTCGAGCTGCGCCGCCGGACGGAAGAGGGCGAGGGCCTCCGATTGTCCGTGGATGTCCGCGAGTTCGGAGCCGAGCTCCTGAAGCCCCTCGACCGTGGCGGGCTCCCCGTTGACCCGAGCGCGCGAGCGCCCGCTCCGGTCGATGGTGCGCGTGATCGTGAGGTGGCGGCCATCGGCGGTCATCGCCTCGACACGAACGGTGGCGGCGGAAGCGCCGCTGCTGATGACCTCCCGGCCGCGACGGGCGCCGAGCGCGAAGGAGATCGCGTCGACGACGATGGACTTGCCGGCCCCCGTTTCGCCCGTGAACACCGTCAGGCCGGGCTCCAGCCGGAGCTCGACCTTCCGCGCGACGGCGAAGTTCTCGATGGCGAGCGCGCTAAACACCGGTCGTCATGGAGCTCGAGAGGGTGCCTTCGAGCTTCTCCGCAAGCTCGGCGTAGAACGAGGATGGATCGGAGAAGCGAACGAACCGCGCCACATGCTCGCTCGGCCGGACGACGACCTGCGCCCGGTTCGAAACCTCGAGGTCCTCCTGTCCGTCGACGGAGAGGATGCCGTCATGTTCGGATGCCACGTGGAGCTCCACCACCGACTCGGGCTGAAGGACGATGGAGCGCCCCAGCGCCAGATGCGCCGAGACGGGAGTGAGGACGAGGTGATGCTCCGTCGGCGCGAGAATCGGCCCGCCCGCGGCGAGCGAGTACCCCGTCGAGCCCGTCGGCGTGGCGACGATGATGCCGTCGCAGCGGTAGACGGCGACCCGGGCCCGATCGATGCGGACGTCGATGTAGATCGGTCTGCCCACGTGCTCCCGGCTGAGCACGACGTCGTTCAGCCCGTGGAACGTGCGCGGTTGCTCACCGTCGATGACGTCCGCGCGCACCATCATGCGCTCCTCCAACCGCCACTCCTCGGCGAGGAGGCGCTCGAAGTTCGTGAACAGGTCGCGGGGGCTCATGTCGGTGAGGAAGCCGAGGCGTCCCATGTTCACGCCGAGGATCGGCGTCGCGTGCGGGATGGCGAGCCTCGCGGCGCGCAGCACGGTGCCGTCGCCGCCGATGCAGACGATCAGTCCCGCGGACGCGAGGTCGAGGCGCTCGAGGCTCCCCCACGGATCGCGAACGTCGGCGGCGACGCCCGCGCGCTCGAACTCCCGCCCGAGCTGCCGGGCGAGCGCGGCAGCTCCCTCCGAGCGCGAGTGGTGGAAGATCACGGCCCGACGAAGCACGTCAGCCCCCCTCCGGCGTCTTCAGGTGGCAGAGCACCTCGCGGTTGCCGTCGGCTCCGGCGATCGGCGAGTCTACCGCACCGACGACGGCCCATCCTCCGCTCTCCGCCCAGGTGAGGAACTCTGCGAGCAGGCGCTGGCGGAGCCGCTCGTCGCGGATGACGCCGCCGCGGGGCACGAGCTCCCGGCCCGCCTCGAACTGAGGCTTGAAGAGGGCCACGACCGGCGTCGACGGCGGCACCCGCCGCGCGATCGCGGGCAGGACGAGCCGGAGCGAGATGAACGACACGTCACAGACGACGAGGTCTATCGGCCCAACGTCCGGCAGCTCCCGCGCGTTCACGCCCTCGAGAGGAACGACGCGAGGGTCGCCCCGCAGCTTCGCGTGCAGCTGGCCGCGGCCCACGTCGACGGCCACGACTTCCCGCGCGCCGTGCTGGAGGAGGCAGTCGGTGAAGCCCCCGGTGGACGCGCCGACGTCGAGGCACCGCATCCCGCGCACGTCGAGGCCGAACTGGCGGAGCGCCGCCTCCAGCTTGTAGCCCCCGCGCGAGACGTACCGCTCCGGCTCCAGCAGCTCGAGGGGCGCGTCCTCCGGCAGCAGCGTGGACGGCTTCACGAGGACGTTCGTGCCCGAACGCGCTCGCCCCGCCATGATCAGGCGGCGCGCCCGCTCGCGGGACTCCGCGAGCCCTCGCTCGACGAGGAGGATGTCAGCCCGGATGCGCCTCACGGCCCAAGGCTAGGGCCGGAGGATCCAGGCTGGCAAGCGCCGGACCTGAATCCCGGTCGGCGACGCGTGATACCCTGACGGCCAGTGGAGCCCCTCGAGCGCGTGGCGGCGGCGTTGGAGCGTCTGGGCGTTCGCGCCCGGCCGCGACGGTTCGACCGTTCGACGGCGACGGCGGAAGAGGCGGCGGCCGCGGTGGGCTGCCAGCTCGGTCAGATCGTCAAAACCCTCCTCTTCCTCGCGGACGAACGGCCGACCCTCGTCCTCGTGGCTGGCGACCGGCGTGTGGACCCCGCAGCCCTTGCGCAGATCCTCGGAGTCCGGCGGAAGCGGCTCCGCATGGCTTCGCCGGAGGAAGTGCTCGCGCTGACCGGCTTCGTCGTCGGCGGGCTCCCCCCAGTCGGCCACACGGGAACGTACGACGTGGTGCTCGACGAGAGCCTCCGTCGCTTCCGGAGACTGTGGGCGGCAGCGGGCACTCCCGACGCGGTGTTCGAAACCTCCCCGGACGAGCTCGCGGAGATCACGGGCGGACAATGGAGCGAGATCACGAAGCAGCCGTAGCCCTCCAGCCCGCGCGGGCGAAGGCGAGCGCCATCCTCGTTGCGCTCCGCCCCTTCCAGTGGCCGAAAAATCTCATCGTCTACGCCGCGCTCGTGTTCAGCGCCGGTGATGCGTGGGAGCTGCGCGCCGTCGAGAGCTGGGACCACCTCCTCGCCCGCACCACGGCGCTCTTCGTCGCCTGGTGCCTCGCCTCGAGCGCCGTCTACCTCGTCAACGACGTGCGGGACGCGCCGCTCGATCGCTTCCACCCCACGAAGCGCCGCCGTCCCGTCGCTGCGGGGGAAGTGGCACCGGGCGAAGCGCTCGCCATCGCGCTCCTCCTGGGCGCCGCCGGGCTCCTGCTCGCTGCGACGACTGCGGGGTGGGAGGCGACGGCGGTCCTCGCGGGGTACCTGGCGGGGATGTCCGCGTACTCGGCAGCGCTGAAGCACGTGCCGATCGCGGACGTTGCCGCCCTGACCGGCGGGGTGGTCGCGCGCGCAGTCTCGGGAGCGCTGGCCATCTCCGTCCACATCAGCCCCTGGCTGTACGTGTGCTCAGGGATCGGGGCCTGGTTCCTCGCGGTGAGCAAGCGGTGGGCAGAGCTCCGCTCCTTGGGCGCGGAGGCAGAGAACCACCGTCCCGCCCTGGCCCGCTACCCGCCGGAGCTGCTGGACCAGATGCTCTCCGCGAGCGCCGGAGCTACGGTCGTGACCTACGCCCTGTACTCGATCGAGTCGGCGAACGTGCCGGAGAACGGAGCGATGGCGCTGACCATCCCGTTCGTCGCCTACGGCATCTTCCGCTACCTGTACCTGCTGGCGGGCCCGCGGCGGGAAGACGCTCCCGACCGCATCCTCTTCACCGACCCCCAGCTGCTCGGCACCATGGCCGGGTTCGTGGGCGTGGCGCTCGCCGTCCTGCTGCTCGCCTGACGAGCGGTCGCTGCGTTCAGGCAGGCGGACCGGCCTTCGCCCACTCCGGATGCCCGCTCCAGGTCCAAGCGTGGTGCGTGCGGCTGATGCCCATGAGCATGCCGGAGAGCGCCGTCGGGTGGATGAATACGCCCACCGAGGGGTCGCGCTCATCTTCCCAGGCGAATCGCGCTTGGGTGCGCTGGAGCCGCTCCGCGATCGGCTCGATCTGGTCCGCCTCGGCGAAACACATGTAGAGCGAGTCGCCGCGCCGGCGGTGGAAGCGCGCCATCGCACCGTCGCCCCACGGCTGCGTGATCTCGATGCGGTGCAGCTCCCGCGGCCGGAAGAGCGTCAGCACGCCCTCGTACCCCCACCGCTCGCTCCGGATCGGACAGAAGTGCTGACGATCGAGCCCGAACAGCTCGACGTACCGCGCTTCCGCGGCTCGCCAGTCGGCGACGACGTTCGTCACCTCGTACAGATGCCGCACGAGTCCCGCGGGTTCGCGCTCCTCCTCCGCAGCGATGAGGCATGGCATCCCGAACGTGGCACTGCCAGGGACGAACACCCGATCGCCGTCGACGGCGACGTCGGCGCCCCGCTCGCGGAGGCGCCTCTCGAGCGCGCTCAGGTCGGACGTCGTGAACCCCACCGCCGCCAGGCCTTGCCGCCACCGGTCCGCGAACTCCTGCAGCGGCCCCTCGCCGGTCGGCCGGTAGAGCTCGACCTCGCTCCGCCCGAGTCGGAGCACGAGCCCATCTCCGCCGAGGACGGAGCTGGTCCGCTCGTCCACGACCTCCGCGCCGAGCAGCTCCTGGAAAGGACGAGCAGCATCGCGAGGGTCCTCGGCGACGAGAACGACGCGGTCGACGGTGGTCAGCATGCCGGGGCAAGGATACGCGTTCGAGCCGTCCGCATCCACCGGCGGCCGGCGCGATCAGGGGCAGAGCCCCCTCTTCGTCGAAGGCGCGCGGCGGGCCCTCGTCAGGCCGACTCGCCCCGCACGTGCTCGCTCGGGGCTGCATCCAGATCGACGGGCTGCCCGCCACGCGTGAGGAGGATCGGCCGCTGGCGCTTCGTGATGACGTCGGCGTTGACGACGCACTTCACGATGTCCTTCCGGCCGGGGATCTCGTACATCACGTCGAGGAGCCGGTCCTCGAGCACGGACCGAAGACCGCGTGCGCCCGTCTTCCGGCGGATGGCCTCGTCGGCGATGGCATGGAGGGCGTCGTCGGTGAAGACGAGCTCGACGCCGTCCATCGCGAAGTATGCCTGGTACTGCTTCACGAGGGCGTTCTTCGGCTCGGTGAGGATGCGGATGAGGGCGTCGTGGTCGAGCGACTGCAGCGGCACGACCATCGGCAGCCGGCCGACGAACTCCGGGATGAGGCCGAAGGCGAGCAGGTCGTCGTGCGTGACGTGCCGGAGGAGTTCGTCGGTCCGCTTCGCGCCGCGGAAGCCACGGTCGGCGGTGAATCCGATGCGCACGTGGTCGCGCGTGAGGCGGCGTTCGATGATGTTCTCCAGTCCCTCGAACGCACCCCCGCAGATGAAGAGGATGTTCTGCGTGTTGATCTGGATGAACTCCTGGTGAGGGTGCTTCCGCCCTCCCTGCGGCGGGACGTTCGCGATGCACCCTTCGATGATCTTCAGCAACGCCTGCTGGACGCCCTCGCCCGAGACGTCGCGCGTGATCGACGGGTTGTCTGCCTTCCGCGCGATCTTGTCGATCTCGTCGATGTAGATAATGCCGCGCTCGGCGCGCTGGATGTCGTAGTCGGCCGCCTGGATGAGGTGGAGGAGGATGTTCTCCACGTCCTCGCCGACGTACCCCGCCTCGGTGAGCGCGGTGGCGTCGGCCACGGAGAAGGGGACGTCGAGGATCTTCGCGAGGGTGCGGGCGAGGAGGGTCTTCCCGACGCCCGTCGGTCCAACGAGGAGGATGTTCGACTTCTCCAGCTCGACGTCCGCGGTCCCGACGGAGTTGATGCGCTTGTAGTGGTTGTAGACGGCGACGGAGAGGACCTTCTTCGCCTGCTCCTGGCCAACGACGTACTCGTTCAGGCGCTCGTAGATGTACTTCGGCGAGGGGATGGAGGTGCCGGCCCCACCCGGAGACCGGCCGCCGGCGGCGGCGCCGGACCCGCCCGTCTCCTCCTCGATGATCTCCCGGCAGAGCTCCACGCACTCGTCGCAGATGTAGACCGCGCCAGGACCGGCGATCAGGCGCCGGACCTGGTCCTGGTTCTTCCCGCAGAACGAGCAGTGGTACTGGACTCGGCTGGTGCGGTTCCCCGGCAAGCTCTCCCTCCTCAGCTCTTCTCCGCCGGCGGGCTCAGGATCTCGTCGACGAACCCGTACTCCTTGGCACCCTGTGCGTCGAGGTAGAAGTCCCGGTCGAAGTCCTTCGCGACGCGCTCCGGCGGCTGCCCCGTGTGCTTCGAGATCAGGTTGCGAATGATTTCGTTGTTGCGAAGGATTTCCTTCGCCGCAATTTCAATATCGGCAGCCTGGCCGCGCGCACCACCGAGCGCCTGGTGCATGTGGACGGTCGCGTTCGGCAGCGCGTACCGCTTTCCCGGCGCTCCGGCCGCGAGCAGGACCGTCGCCATCGACGCCGTCTGGCCGACCGCGATGGTCGACACATCCGGCTCGATGAGCTGCATGGTGTCGTAGATCGCCAGACCGGCGCTGATGACGCCGCCAGGGGAGTGGATGTACATGCTGATGTCCCGTTCCGGATCCTCCCGCTGCAGGTAGAGCAGCTGGGCGACGATCAGGTTCGCAACCTGATCATCGATCGGCGTGCCGAGGAAGACGATCCGTTCCTTCAGCAGGAGCGAGAAGATGTCGAAGGCCCGTTCGGAGCGCGGGCCGCTCTCGATGACCATGGGGATGATGTCGTACATGAAGGGATGAATCGGCGGGTTGCTCACGAACTCTCCTCCTCGGCTCGGCCGGTGAAGACTGCCTCGAGCCGCTCCCAGGTCTTCTCCATCGCGAGCGACCGTCGGATCGACGCCCGCCCGCTCTCGCTCTCCAGGTAGTCGCGCAGCAGACTTCGCTGCTCCTCATCGGTGCGTTCCAGGAGCCGCTCGATTTCGGACTGGACCTCCTCGTCCGTCACCTCGATCCCTTCGCGCTCCCGGAACTCCTCGAGGACCAGCGCGCGTTGGACGCGCTTCTCGGCGAGCGGCCGCAGCGACTCCCGGTACTCCTGCTCGCTCCGTCCGATGCGCTGGAGTTCGAGGAGGAACGCCTGGCGGTTGTCGCCCGACATCTCCCGGACGAGGTGGTCGATCTCGTGCTCGACGAGGATCTCGGGGTACTCGAGCTTCGAGACCTTGATCAGCTCGTCGAGCGCCTGCTCGCGGAACTCCGCCTGCGCCTGCCGACGCGCCTCCTCCTCGAGGGCCTCCCGGATGGCGGAGCGCAGGGCGTCGAGGGTGGGATACTGCTCCGCGTCCACCATCTGCGCGAAGTCATCGTCGAGCGGAGGCAGGTCCTCCTCCTTCACTTCGCGGACCGTGACCGTGATCTTCGCGCGCTTGCCGCGGAAGCGCTCGATCGGGAACTCCTCGGGGATGTCGAGCTCGAGCTCCTTCGACTCCCCCTTCGACATCCCGACGACCGCCTCTGCGAACCCTGGGAGGAGGATGACCTCGCCCTCGCGCAGCTGGAAGTCCACTCCCTCGTCGTCGATGAACTCGTCGCCGTTCGCCGTGCCCTTGACGTCGGCGGTGACGATGTCGTTCCACTGGACGGGCCGCTCCGCCGGCACGTAGAGGGCATACCGCTTGCGGAGCCGCTCGAGCTGTTCCTCCACCATCTCCTCGGAGATCTCCGGGGCTTTCGGTTCGAGGCGGAGGTCACGGTACTCACCGAGCTCCACGGTCGGCTGTACGGGGACGGTGGCCCGGAACCGCACCGGGTCGAGCTCGAGGAGTTCGATCTCCGGTCGGCCGATGGCAGGAACGTCCTCCCGCTCGATCGCCTCGCGATACAGCTCCGAGACGAGCGAGTCCAGCGCCTCGCGGATGAGCCCTTCCCGCCCGACCATTCGCTCGACGACCGCCCTCGGCGCCTTCCCGGGCCGGAAGCCGGGGATGCGGGCGGTGCGAGCGATCCGCCGCGAGGCTTCGTCCAGGGAGCGCTCCATGCGCTCCTGGTCGGCCTCGATCTCCAGCTGGACGCGGCTCTGGGGCAGGCGGGCGAGCGAAACCTTCACGGCAACGGGGGCC
>ERZ795042.1120-NODE-1120-length-18331-cov-6.949223_pt1 | contig 18331 bp, 10 predicted proteins | sample MGYA00375126_ERZ795042 | MGnify/ENA primary metagenome ERZ795042 (study PRJEB30171, sample SAMN05518105) | compost metagenome | isolation source: Feedstock adapted compost from Newby Island compost facility, Milpitas, CA | place: USA:Newby Island compost...
GCCGGTCTACCCTGGAGGGTCTGGCGAAGAAAGAGCTGAATTTGTCCGCAATTCTGGGGCGGACAGCAGAAGCCAAGGAGCGACGTTTGGTACCGGAAGTAGTGGAAGCCTTTTTTCTTCAGGCGGCGCCCGTTGCTGGCCTGCAGACACCGAAAGGCCGAAACGGCGTTTACTCACTCGGACGCATCCCGCGGCACTTGCACCTTCTGGCCGAGCGGCTGGAACCCCGCTTCGGCCCGCTGGGACGGGAATACCGGCGGATCACTTTTGACCGCCGTTATCTTGCCGCAAATCCCACCCTGGAATGGACGCCTCCTGGACATCCCCTGTTTGAAGTGGTTCGCGAAGCGGTGTGGGAAAGGACACAGGAAGATCTCAGGCGTGGCGCTGTGTTCTACGACCTCCACCGGACGGAGCCAAGTCGTCTTGAGGTCTATGTAGCATCCGTGGCGGATGGACGAGGCAATATTCTCCATCGTCAATTGTTCGTCGTGGAAGTGACGCCTGCGGGCCAAATGCGGCTGCGCCAGCCGACGCTGTTCCTCGATCTTATTCCCGGGGTTCCGGACATCGTGAATTCGGCGCTTTTCCCCGTTGACCGCAGACAAGTGGAACAATTCCTACTGGATAAAGGACTTCAGGCATTTCTGGAAAAGGTTCAGCAGGAGCGGCAAAAGGAACTGGATACTATTTCGCAGCACGTAGAGTTGAGCTTGCTTACGCTCATTGATCGGCAGCAGCGGCAGATCGGCGAACTCCTGGAGCGGCAGCAGTTAGGGGAAGATGTTACGTTGGCCCTCAGCGAAGCCGAAAAACGACTGGAAGATTTGAACACACGCCTGGAACGACGGCGTGAGGAACTCAGACGCGAACGGGAGCTTGCTATTGCTGATCTCAATCACATCGGATCAGCCCTGGCCCTCCCGCATCCTGATCGGGAGAAGTACGCACCCATGGTCAGCGACGAGAAGATCGAGGCCATCGCCATGGAGGAGGCCATGCACTACGAGCGGGAGCGGGGTTGGATCCCCGAAGACGTCTCTGCCGAGGATCGGGGATTCGACATCCTTTCCCGCCATCCGGAGAGTGGGAGCATCCGCTTCATCGAGGTGAAAGGTCGGTCCAGTGCGGGACCGGTGGTGCTGACACCCAATGAATACAAGACGGCCGAGAGACTTCGGACGGACTACTGGCTTTATGTAGTCTTCGACTGTGCCAGCCGCCCACGGCTCATCCCCCTGCAGGATCCGGCACGCCTCAAGTGGGAGCCTATTGTCAGGATTGAGCATTATCGTATTGATCCACGGCAGTTGGAGGTCAGGGGATGAGGTTTATCGCTCTTCCTGTTGCCCAAGGTGATGCCTTTTATGCGGAGACCGATGATGGCTTCCGAGTTTTAGTAGATGGAGGTGGTTCAAGGACAGGGTTTGCCGACCTATTCCGGAAACATGCCAATTTATATGGGGTAGATGTGCTTGTTTGCACCCATAACGACGCGGACCACACCGAAGGAGTCATCGGGTTCCTGGAAAGCTACCTCGATTGCAAAGAGCTTTGGCTCCCATCTACTTGGCTACACGCCTTGAATAACCTGCCGCCCGACGCGGGTGAAACTCTGAGGTTTGTCTGGGAGCGTTTTGTGGAAATTGATCGTGACCGTTTATGGAAAGAGGAACGGGATCCTCAGCAAGCGGCTTGGCAAGCGCTGTTTCCGGAGTTACCGGAAAAGCAGCGCGAGACCCGCTCGGAGGAACCTGCTGTTTGGCAAGAGGGCGTGCGGGATGCAACGGTGAACGATTTACTTGGCGAGGTTATGGATGCTATAAATGATCACATTGAGATGGTATCGGCGCCTGGCATCTGGCCTTGGAGGGTCCCTTGTTACTGGTACGGCGATCGACGTGATTTTCTAATGACCGTTGTGGCCAAAGATGTTCGCCGACTACTGGAGCTCGCGCTACTTGCCCTGCACCGCGGGATACCGATCCGCTGTTTTAGTCACGACCCTCACAGCGCACGGCCCGTACGCGGATATCCTTTGAGTCCTCTGAGCAGCAAACAGGAACAGGAATGGTACGTTCCAGCAATGCGTAAAGGCGTACCCGAAGAATTCCTTTTCCTGGCGTACCTCACAACGGTCAATAAGGAAAGCCTTGTCTTTTACCTGGAGGCACCCAGGGAACAACCTGGCATTCTTTTTACGGCAGATTCTGATTTGAAGGACGTAGACTTGGGTCCAGTGCAAGATGGAAGCATCGTCACGGCACCACATCACGGCTCCAAGGACAACGCAAGAGTGTATTCGTTGTTTCGAAGGTCTATGGTTTGGGTACGAAGTGACAAACGTTCACGACATCGGCCTTGCAAAGAGTACTTGAGCGCTCCGGGTTGGAGGTTCTGTACTCTATGCCGCGACAGCAACCGCCCGAAACAGGCTGTTCGGCTTTATATGCAGAAAGGACGTTGGGTTAGTTGTTGTTCAACGGTACCATGCAGTTGCAGATAGGATGCAAGAAAAACGGGAGGCACGGTGTGCACAAACCTATCCGCCGCCTGATTGAAACCGACGAGATGCCCATTGGGGAAATCTCCCAGCATTCTCGCAAGGACCAGAACGTGCGAAAGGGGCACCTGCACACCATGCATGTGTGGTGGGCCACCCGGCCGCTGGCTGCCTGCCGGGCAGTTCTGATGGCGACAATTTTGCCCGACCCCGTTGACGAAAATTGCCCGGAGGCGTTTTGCAAAAAAGCTCGGGACGTGTTGAAGGAGTTTACACGGCGTGATCTTTCCAACCCGCGAGAGTTGCGGAAAGAACTCCTGCAGTTCATTGCGGATTTTGCCGCCTGGGAACATTCGAACCAGCCGACATACGTGCAGGCCGCTCGGAAGCTCGTAGCTGCCGCCCACCCCGAGGGGCCGCCTCTCGTCGTGGACCCGTTTGCTGGCATGGGCTCAATTCCCTTTGAAGCCCTCCGCATCGGTGCCGACGCCTTCGCCGGCGACCTCAATCCTGTGGCCGTTCTGCTCAACAAAGTAGCTCTGGAATACCTCCCCACTTATGGCGCGAGACTGGCCGAGGCCGTACGCAAATGGGGTAACTGGATAAGAGAACGGGCCATCGCGGAGCTCCGCTCCTTCTATCCCCTGGACTCCGACGGTGCCGAGCCGCTGGCTTACCTCTGGGCCCGGACCATCCGCTGCGAGGGGCCCGGATGCGGGGCCGAGGTACCCCTGGTGGGGCTCCTGTGGCTCTCCCGCAAGGAAAAGCAACGCGTGGCTCTCCGCTATCACGGTGATAAGAAACGCAAGCAGGTCGTTTTCGAAATTTTTCAGCCAAAATCTGAAAGCCAGGTCCAGCCGCCCATTGTGAAGCGCTTCTCGGCCACCTGCCCGGTGTGCGGCTACACCACGCCCTACGCGCGGGTGCGGGAGCAGATCCGTGCCAAACGGGGCGGCACCCGGGACGCCCGCATGATCGCTGTGATCACCCTGAAGCCCGACGGCAGTCGCGGCTTCCGCCTGGCCATGGAGGAGGACGTGGAGGTGGCGGAACAGGCCGCCACAGAACTCGCCCGCCGGGAGCGGAAACACACCGGGCCTATCTCCCTGGTGCCGAATGAGCCCAGTCCAGAGGCCCGAGGACCGGGAGCTAGCCGCGCGTTTTCAGTGCGCAAGTGGGGCATGACGACCTGGGGCGACCTGTTCACCCCTCGCCAGGCGCTGGGGCTTGCCACCTTCGTGCGCCTCGTGCGGGAGGCCCACCAGGAGGTGCTCCGGGAGACCGGCGATGCCGGCTTCGCCCGGGCAGTGGCGACATCCTTAGCCCTGGCGGTAAGTAACTTGACCCCGATGTTCAACGGGGATGCGTACTATGGTCAAGACCACATGCGCACTATTTTCCAAGGTAGCGGCCTTCCCATGCGCCCGGACTTTGCCGAGGCCAATCCCTTGATACCCAGACTGGTGGGCGGGTTTGAATACGCCCTGGAGCAGGTGACCCAGGTGCTGGAGCGGGAGGATGGGCAGGGGGGCCGGCCCGGCACTGTCCGGCAGGGCTCGGCTACGGCTATCCCCCTTCCAGACGATTCAGTGACTTATGTGGCTACCGACCCGCCGTATTACGACGCAGTTCCTTATGCGAGTCTGTCGGACTTCTGCTATGTGTGGTTGCGGCGGATGCTGTATGATCTTCATCCTGATATCTTTGGCAATCCTGTCACACCCAAAGCCGAAGAATGCATCCTCGATCCGGGGCCTCCACCGCCTGGTGAGCCGGAAAAGACGAAGGAATACTTTGAGAGAACGATGCAGCAGGCTTTGGCCGAATGTCGCCGGGTGCTCCGGCCAGATGGGGTGGCCGTGGTGCTCTTCGCCCACAAAGAGACGGCGGGCTGGGAGGCGCTGGTGAATGCACTCGTCCAGGCCGGATGGACGGTCACCAACTCCTGGCCGATTGAAACGGAACGGGGCGCCCGGATGCGGGCCAAGGGCTCGGCGGTGCTGGCGTCCTCGGTCTTCCTGGTTTGCCGTCCTCGCCCCGAGGACGCCGGGGTGGGTGACTGGCGGCGGGTCCTGGCAGAGATGAACCGCAAGGTGGCCCAGTGGCTCCCCCGCCTGGAGCAGGAAGGCATCCACGGGGCGGACGCCATCTTCGCCTGCATCGGCCCGGCCCTGGAGGTGTACAGCCGCTACGAACGGGTGGAAACGGCCGGTGGAGAGGTGATCCCCCTGGGCGACATCCGCAACGGCAAGGGCCAGGTGGTCCAGCGGGGATATCTCTCGTACCTCTGGGAGGCCGTGGCCCGGGAGGCTCTCAAGATCATCTTTCCAGAGGCCGACCCATCGGGCTTCGAGGAGGACGCCCGTGTGACGGCGATGTGGCTGTGGACCCTGCGCACTCGTACCAACGGCACTGAGACCGCAGAAGCTGGAGAGGGCGAATTGGTTGATGAAGAGGAATCGGAAGAAACGGGTGGCAAGCAGGTTAGCGGATACACGCTTCCCTATGACGATGCCCGGTTGATTCTTCAGGCGTTGGGTGCAGAAGAGAATCATCTTAGGCGTTCCAGGGGTATTTTGGAGGTCAAAGGGAACAGAGCGCGGTTGCTACCGGTGTCGGAGCGGAAGAGGTGGCTGTTGGAAGCGACCGAAGAGGAGCCGAAAGCGCGGCAACGCCGGAAAGCCCAACGGGATCTCTTTGAATCACTCGCGGACGAACCCGAAGTTGACAGTCCGGTGGAACCCGGGACAAGCGTGCTGGACCGACTGCACCAAGCCATGCTGCTCTTTGCCGCAGGCCGCATGGATGCTTTGCGACGGTTCCTGATGGACGAGGGCGTGGGCAAGGACAGTCGGTTTTGGCGGCTGGCGGATGCCCTCTCTCGTCTCTATCCTGTGAATTCCCACGAGAAGCGTTGGGTGGACGGACTACTTGTTCGAAAGAAAGTGATGGGGCTATGAGGGCGCTTGCGCAGGAATGGTACCGGATTTTTAGCGCGAGGTGCGTCACGCTTGCGGGGCGGACCCTTTGCGAAAGGCCGCGACGAAAGGGCTTCTCGGCATCTGGACCCAGCACCTGACGGGAGTTGTGATTTCGGTATGTGAGGTAAAGGGCTGGCGAGCTGTGGGGCGCGGCCACCTGGCCGCGGTTCTGCCTATCGTCAAGCAGGAATACCGCGCTTTGGATGTCATGGCATTTCCTAACAGGCCGGTGCCGGTCTGGCCCCACCCGTAGCGGTCTTTGAGTTGGAAAACAGTCAGCGGTATGAGTATATCTCTTACGCACTCTGGAAAGTAAGTTTGGTGCAATGCAGACTGAAAGGTATATTCTGTTACCGGCACGACACCGAGGAGATCGGCGCTCTTCTGAAAACACTGGGGGAACAAGTTCTTAGCGGAATGACCATCTCTGGCGAAGAAAGCACACTGGTTGTGGTGGGAACCCGGAGCAGAGCAGAGGATTTTCCTGACGGCTTTTTCAAACCTTACTGGTGGGACGAGCAAGTTGAGCAGTTTCGCCTGCTTTATTAAACCGAGGAGGATGTGAATGGCTGGTTTGAAATCACTCAAACCGTGGCACCAGGTAGCCGTTCCGCGCGACGATCTGCGAAAAGGGGTACCGCTGGATGCCGCCGAGTTTGCCATCCATCTGGACCAAGTAGTGGACGGCCGGGCTCCCATTGACTATCGCGATCCCGAACGTTTTTTTGCCCGCACATTCCTCACCAAGGCCTACCGGGATCTTACGGTAACAGTTCTTCGGCGGCTAACCGGAGAAAAAGTGGGGACGTCCGCCGGTATCAACCTGGTGACCCAATTTGGCGGGGGCAAGACGCACTTCCTCACCCTGCTGTATCACCTGTTCCGGGCGGGAGATCGTGCGAAGGATTGGCCAGGTGTGGCTGAGCTTTTGAAGGACTCAAATCATAGCCGCATCCCAAAGGCGCGGATGGCGGTGTTTATCGGAAACCGCTTCGATTTTCTGACAGGGGCTGGCGAGGGGAAGGAACCGCGTCGCAGGACTCCCTGGGGTGATCTGGCGTGGCAGCTCGGCGGCCAGAAACTTTACGCTACTGTGGCGGAGCACGACAGAAAGGGAGTGGTCCCAGGAGGGGAAGTGGTTGAGAAATGGTTTGGCGAAGAGCCAATACTCATATTGATGGACGAGGTGCTTAATTTTATTCGCCGGGCCCGAGATGCCGGCGGAGACTACGCTCGGCTGAGCTCTCAAATGTATAGTTTCCTCGAGGTCCTGAGTCGGGAAGTCGCTTCCTCTTCACGGGCTGTGCTGGTGGTGGCGCTTCCCATGTCGGAATACGAGATGACCCCGGAGGATGAAGCAGACTTTCAGCGACTGAATAAGGTTCTGGACCGGCTCAGTCAGCCGGCTTTGCTGTCGGAAGGTCCTGAGATTGCCGAGATTGTGCGGCGTCGGCTGTTTGAAAGCGTCGGCGACCCGAGTGAAATCTCGCGAACCGCCCGGGCTTATGCGGAGTGGCTGGGTGCGCACCGCAAGCAAATTCCCGAATGGTTCCCTGTGGATCAAGCGCAACACCGATTCGAGGCTGCCTATCCCTTCCATCCAAGTGTACTTTCCGTGTTCGAGCGGAAGTGGCAATCACTACCGCGATTTCAGCGAACACGAGGGATTCTACGACTGCTTGCCTTATGGGTATCCCGTGTTTATCAGGAGGCATTTAAGGGAGGGCGCCGGGAGCCTCTGATCACGCTGGGCTCAGCACCGCTTGCGGACCGGGATTTTCGGGCCGCGGTTTTTGAACAACTCGGGGAAGACCGTCTGGAAGCCGCCATTTTGTCGGACATTGCCGGGTCGGAGGCTCACGCGGTACGCATGGATATCGACGTCTCCGAAAGCCTCCGTGAATTGCGACCTTATCAGCAGGTGGCAACCACGGTGTTTTTTGAGTCCTCTGGGGGACAAGCCCGCAACGTGGCGACCCTCCCGGAAATCCGTCTTGCAGTAGGGGGACCTCACCTTGACATCGGCAATATAGAGACGACGCTGGAAGATCTAATTCGAACCTGCTACTATCTTCACGCCCAAGGGACAGCCTATCACATCAGCCATCGGCCCAATCTGAACAAGATTTTGGCGGATCGACGAGCGGCCCTTTCCGGCCCGGAGGCTGAGGAGAAAATCCGGGACCGGGTGGGGCAAGTGATTCGGGAGGCCTTTCGGGTAGGCTCCACACTCGACCCTCGTTATTTCCCTCAAAGTCCAGCAGACATTCCAGACGTGCCAGCCCTTGGGCTGGTGGTGCTGGCGCCGGAGCACGGTTGGGAAATCTCCGTGCGGGAGAAAACACGCCGATTGGTCATGGACATGATCGAGAATTATCGGGGCCGGGCTCGAACCTACAAAAGTGCCCTCATCTTCGCCGTTGCCGAGGACGGCACTCGTCTGTTCGACGAGGCCAAGTCGCTCCTGGCTTTGGAAAGTCTGGAGGACCCTGCCGAGCGAGAACGGCTCAGGCTGGAGAATTCCCAATTACAAGAGTTGAAAGAGAAGAAAAGCCGAACGCAGCGCAACCTTAAAGAAGGAGTGTGGCGTGCCTACCGCCATGTGCTGCTCCTGGGTGATCAAGGGGACCTGCGGGAGGTGGACCTGGGATTACTCCATTCAAGCAGTTCCGATTCCCTTGCGCATGTGATTATTTCGCGTCTTAAGCAGGAAGGTTTGATAGAGGATCGGATTAACCCCGATTACCTGGTTCGGCACTGGCCCCCGGCTTTGCAGGAATGGAGCACGAAATCCGTGCACGATGCCTTCTTTGCCTCCCCGAAATTCCCACGGATTCTCAAACCTGAAATCCTTAAGGAGACCATTGCCCGTGGTGTACGAGAAAAGAAATTTGGCTATGGCAGTAAGATCCACGGACAAGCGCGGAGCGAGATTGTTTTCGGTGATCCCTATTTCAACGCGGAAAACGTCGAAATTGGTGATGAGGTGGTCCTCATCCCCAAGGATAAAGTCCAACAGGATATACCGGAGCCCAAGCCGCTTCCTCCTGGCGAGATCGGCAATCGCGACCGAGGTGATGATGCAGATCGTCCCGCCATCCCCTCACAGGACACGGGTAAAGCTGAGACGACGCCACGGAATCTTTATCGAAGTCTCGCCTGGGAAGGAGACCTTCCGCCACAGAAATGGTCGCAATTCTACATGAAAGTTCTCAGTCGTTTTGCGACCGATCCGACCTTGCGCCTCCATGTTCGTTTTGAAGTGGCGCCACGACAAGGCGTCTCAGACAACCAATTCCAGGAGATCCAAATGGCCCTGCAGGAACTCGGATTAGATCAAAGCGCGATGAAGACGGAACGAGACTCTCAATAAAGCGATTTCGCTAGATCGTTCGATAGATCAGAAGAAACAAAGGGGTGGTACAAATAGACCGTCTCACCCCAAGTACAGGTCATGACACGGCTTGGGCGTTTAATGGATAAGTCGGGCAATGGGATAACAGCCCATTCTAGTCGCGGCGCGCTCGCGTTCTGATTACGCGGGTGTGAGCACTTCCATGTGGATGGTTAAAGGGGCCCTTGTTGCGCTATTGGCGTGGACCGTCAGCTTTCAGGTGGTTGCCCGCTTTTGGCCCATAAAAATGGGTATTTGTCAGCCTGGTTCTAATAAGTATTTGCCTTGAGCGGGCAAGTCACGCGCTGAAGGGGATGAAGGGCATTAGGCTTTGCTTGACCGACGAGTTACGTATTGCAAGCCGGCCAGTAAGCCAACTGAACACCATTGTGAGGATATCCAGTAGAGAGAAGGCGCTTTGTCCTAACAAACTCGTATGGGGTCGCGCGCGTAGTGGGCAACCTCGGGGTTCGCCGCGATTGATCGCTTGCCTGCGGCCATTATAATGGAAGCGTGAAAATTTGTTTGGTACCGCTGTTCACATGAGAGCGCTAGGACTGGTCCGAGGCAAGAGAGTTTGTCACTGGATACTCCCGGTTTTCACTTTTCGCCGGGCACAAGATAATTTTAGGTGGGAAAGGGGGTAAGCCATGCGGATACAGCGACTAATCCGTTTGGTCCGTGGAGGCAGTTTTCACCTGGGTAATATGCACCTCATTTGGGCCTGGATCTCAGGCAAACAACTTTTCATCCTCTTCTCAGTTGCTCCTCTGGTTTTTGTGATTCTTTTGGGATGTTCTTGCGGTTCAGAACACCTGCCTCGTGAAAATCCGCCGGTTAACGTAGTCGAGGAAGACGAGGCGATTGAGAAAGCAAGGGCAATTCTTGAGAAGGCTGGCTTCTCTGCATCCTTAGCCAACGAGCTGGTCTCCGTTAACAGTTCCCTCCTGCGAGTCGCCTATGAAGATGACCGAACTCTTTACCAAACAACGCTCGCAATCCTTTCCCGGCTGGGGCGACATTATGAGCTCCATCCGCTACTCCTTCAATGCCCGGAAATCGCAAGCCATGCTGCCGCCGCGTTAGAGAAAGACGCTGTGGGGGCGAAACTAATATTGGAAAGCATACCCCCTGACGAACGGGAGCGGGATATTGTCCAGACAATGTACACGTTTTATCTTGAACCCGACGATGCGATTCTGCTTGCAAAACGATTGGCAATGTCCAGGGATATTATGATCGAACTTTGGTCTGAGGGGCCGGTGTACGTAACTCCATTTCTACAACATTTTTCCGGTCCCGATGCTGACGCGGCAGAAATAATCTATACCAGATGGGTACAAGATGTCTACCTGGACGCGCTATCTTGGCCTCAGGTGGAGAGAGAAGAGCAGCTTCAAAGAGCTTTCGCATTACTCACGTGCCATGGGGATACCGTTAAACGCTTCCTGCTCGCGGATTCCCGGTTTCGTCGCGCTTTTCTGGAAACTTACTGGCCACGGTATCAGAACATGGTTCGGGAGAAAGTGCAAAAGGCGAAGCCCGAAGAAAAAGAACTTGTGTGGTGCGAAGCGTATGGTGACCCACGGGTATGGCGGTTTCTGTACGAGTTTGACAACAACAATACGTTGGACGCGGCCTTCAAAATTCTCGAGAAATACGGTTCTGTTGCCGTGGATCTGTGGCTCTCTCCCGAGTTTCAGGAAGCAGTGGTCAAGCAAAAACTACTGGAGACACTTGAGTCGGCAGACGAGCAGCTTCTGGCAATTCTCGCTCACCCAACTTTGCGTTCCCAGCCTCTGTTCATTCAGTTTGTGAAGAGGGAGCTTCCTCGACCAGTCTATCTAGCAGGGCTAACGCAGTTGGTGGCTCATGTGGAAAACCCGCAGAAGGTCAGTGAGTTGTTATCCTACTGGTCGCGGCTGTCAAACGCAGCTCTTGCAGAGGAGCTGGGGCCTCCTCCAACCGGGCCAGTTACGTGGGTTCCCGGCTACCAGGTCTACTACCTCCTTCATAAAGTTCAGCAGGGACGTGAAGTTGACCGTTATGATATGCTCGCGGCGGTTTTGGACGCTGCTAGCTTCATTCCAGTGGGAGGTGGAGGGGTCAAAATGTTCACTGTTGCTCGAAAGCAGGCGGCAGAGATGTTGGCCAAAGGCGTAGCTAAACAGACCCTAAAAAGGAGCATAGCGGAGGCAACGGAGATAATTGGAGAGAGACAAATCGCCAGATCAATCGCCCCCTCAGTTGTCCGGGAAAGCGTTTCCCTTGCCCGACTAGATATTACGAATTGGGCTCGATTTGGGTTTCGGACTTTCAAGGAATTCGGACTTGGAAGAAATGTGTTTCGGAACGTGACCGGGTTGGAACCCAGAATTTTCATGCGGCGTGATCGCTGTGTATTCCTTAACCTCGGAGAGCTAGTGAGTGATCACGCCCCGTTGGGAAGGGTACTGAGAGAAACGGCGATGAACGCCGGAACAGAATTAGCACTTTCCTCTCCCACCGGTTCCGCGATGGTACACAGCGCGACTGAGACCGCGCGTAAGGCGTGGCGACAGTATTTCTCAGCGGCAGGGTTCGTACCGGCTCTAGCGAATATTCAGCCAGACATGTTAGAGGGCAAAAATGAACAACAAGAAAAGTAATCGCAGGCAATCCCCGGCCGAGGCAAAGAAATTCTATCAGAAAAGCATTTGCCGCTGTGTTTCGGCGCTGTTGTTCGTTTGGATTGTGATTGGTCTAGCTATACCTCACAGCGTTTTCGCTGATTCTTGGCGTACGATTTCCCGAATCGTCCGCGAGGTCGGGGAAGTGAGCGATGATCTTCCGCTCCGCCGCATTGATGAAGTAACAGCCGGGGCTAAACGAAGCCGCTTGGCAGAAGAGACCATTGAAAGAAAACTTGGCAAAGTTAGCCTTGATACTGCCGATGAGGCAAGGCATCTGGATCGCATATGGCGTGAGCTTGTCAGGCCTGGACGCGATTACATCTTGAAGGAAGTTAAGGCGTTGCCCATTCCAGAGCAGCGTCTTGCTTGCGCATTGTCAATAGGTGCTCACCAACTCAAACAGAGCATTCCCGATATTGCCACCCGAGGAACCCTAATGCGTAATGGTGGTCCTGAGACATTGCTAGCAATAGCTCGCTATCCAGACCTTGCGGAAGACGCGCTTAGGTTTGATATGGCAGTTAAAAATCGGCGATTGCTATCGCCAGCGAGTGGTCGCTCAATTGAGACAGCCGATTTCGGCCGATTCTTCGAGAGCACTGGCGATCGTGGTTACTACTTCTGGAATAAATATGTCCGTCCTAACTGGAAACTCTGGCTCGGAGGCAGTGCGTTGGCCGCCGTGATGTTGGCACCCGATGAATACTTGGACGAGGTCGGCAATTTCACGGAGAGAGGCCTCGCCAAAATTGCACGATTCGGGAGCAAAACTCTTTTCGATGCTGTTAGTGGAGCCGCACGCGGAACCATTGAGGGAACCGGTACAGGTATCAAAGAGGTCGTCGAAACTACTTGGGGTAGCTTCGTAGCCACATTTTTGACCAGTTTTTCAGGCATCGTCGCACTCTTTTGTCTTGTCGCAGTTGTGACTGTACTCGTCAAACCGTGGCGGTGCTGGATTTACAAAACTGTAACCAGAATCTACACATCGTTGTTAGGGCGGAAAGCCCGTAGAAGCTGAATAACTGGAGGAGGTGATGACATGGGGCGAGACAGAAACCGATTCTATCAATTTGCTTTGTATGGTCGTTCCGGTTCGGGAAAATCGTGTTTGCTCGGTGCCCTGGCCGTGGCCGGAGAAAGTGTCGGGTTGAGCGGTCGGCTGTTCACATGTGAGCGTCTCCCTTATGAAGGCCTGGACGACGGTGCGACTGAAGGCGTCCAAAGCAAGGAGGACAGCGATCAGGACAACCATTCGCCGGCTGATCAAAATTTGGACCAGCGCGGAGAAAATTTACCCGACAAGAAGGTCCGATTAAGCGACGAAGAGAAATCCCTCCTTAACGGCAAAAAATGGATGGATACAGTTTGTGAAAGCCTTGAAAGAAGGCGACCAGTCCCGGCGACCCCTCCTGACATCCAGCCTCCCCCGGCCGTGGAATTTCGAATTGCCGACCCACAAAAAGGAGAGTTTTTCGTAAGAATCATCGATTATTCTGGAGAGCTCATCAATCCTGACGCGGAGGGGGATCCGGAATCGTTGGCAGCTAAATTAAAGCGGCGACTGACGGAAAGTGATGGACTCCTGATTCTTGCCGAGGTACCGTCTCGAGAGAAGAGGGATCAGTTTTTCAAGGAGTTCCGTCTCTTGCGGGAAGCGTTCCATTCCCTTAAACATCGCTTAAAGAATGCGCCCCTCACACCGGTGGGAATCCTTGTGAACAAATGGGACCGATATAGTAGAATTGCCTTCGATAAGCCGGATGGAGAACTGGAAAAACTCGCACAATTTCTAAAGGAGCACCGAGAACACTCTTCGTTGATTGAGTCAATCAAAGCTGCCTTTCTCGATCAACAGCAGGGCGGCGAACAGCAAACCGATGCGTCGCATAGCCCCGACGACGCGGCCGTGACAATTGAGCAGCCCCCGGTCAGCCAATCAAATGAATCTGGTGGTTTCGACGGTGAACCTGTTCTCATTGCACCTGTGAGCGCTTTTGGAGAGGCCATCTTCGATCCGGTAGAACTTCCCGCCGAAATTCCTCCTCGCCCGTTCAATGCGTTAGAGCCCTTTGTGTGGCTGGCCAATCGACGTGATGAACGTGAGCTGACCGAAGCTGTCGCCCAATGGCAGAGGTTGAGCAAATGGTGGTGGGCACCGCTATGGTTTTTGTGGCGTGGCGTCAGAAGCTTGAAGCGTAGTACTGAGCGGATGTCCCTACGTATGCCCCAGCAATCACCTCACCGGCCGCCTGTACTATCTCTGAAACGCAGTCTCACGGGGTGTCTAGTCCTGTCGATTCTGTGTTCGATCGTGTACCTCATCGGCTTCAGCGATCTGGCTGTATCCGCCTGGCACTTTCGCGAGTATGTACTCGCTAGGGAGGCTGTGAATAGCCAGGGGGCTGCAATACACGATTTGGCTTCTCACCGCACCACACTCGAGTCGTGGGTTCAACGGCCATATACGGGGCTCTTGAGAGCGCTCTTGGTTCCAGAATCCTCACGTAACAAAATACTCGAAAACATTAATCAACGGCTAGATGACATATTATATGCACGTTTTAAAGACGCCCCAGGCGCCAAGGAAAAAAATGACGCAGCTAAAGAATATCTATCGCAATTGCCGGCCGGGCCTCATGCAACAGAGTGCCGGATTTACATTGACGAGCTGGCTTGGCAGGACCGCTTGCGAGAAAATGCTACTGCTCTTGACATCCTCAAGTCCGAGTGGCCCAAGGAGGAACTTGGGGATCCGGTGCGCAAGTATAAGGAAAAGGTGGACAGTTTTCAGTGGCCGCACCCCGACGCCGTTACGAGCGAACTGTCAGACCAACTTCAACGTTTCAAACAGGAAGTCGCTGCTTGGTATCAGGAACGCACGATGACCGATCTGGCAAAGCGCATTTCGCAGCTTCAGGAGTCGGGGCAGATTAGCCAGGCCGTTCAGGAAGTCTTGATTATTCCCCCTGATGGCCGTTCTGCCAACTGGGTGAATATTGCCCAAGGGTTGGCGCAACACATTCCAGTCATCCTCGAACATAAATGTGCGAATTACATGAAGCTGCAAAAGTTCGATGATGCTTTTCAGGAGATCGATGTGGCCGTCAAGGCGCTCAAGGATTTAGAGGTTGCCAGTCGCTCGACGCACACAGCATTGGCCGACGAGGCGTTGCAATCTCAGCAGCGGATAGTATCAATTCGCAAAACGGTTGCCGAAGAATATGATCGAACACTCTATAATGCCGTGCGGGAGCTACGTTCCAAACCAGCTTGCGAACAATATCTCCGCCGCGCCCCAGTTCGATCGATGGAAAAAGCCGTTAAGGCGTATTACGACTACTTGACGCGTCTGGAACAACCTTTGGATCTGGTGGTCAGAGTAATCATCCGCTGGGACCCCAGCTATAAACCAGACTTGGGAGACGAGACAGGTGAAAACTATATAAGCGTATTAGTCAATGATAAAAGGGTCCTTTATGTAGGTCCCAAAGATCAAAACGAAGGTCAATCGGACATTGGGGCCTTCGCGATCCATTCCCGAAGCGCGCAGGCTCTATGCGATATTTTCATTTCAATTAAGGAATCAGATGAATCCATCGGCGAATTCTTACTCTTCTATGGATCTAACGATGATGGCGGCAGTGGCGGTCGCAAGGTATCTATGCACGAACTGCGTGAGGGAGTGTCAATACCCCTTCGTGGGCGGGGCTTTGAGAATATGGCGATTCTCAAGATTGAGGAAGGTTGGCCACCAGAACCGGAGTTGCCCTCATGGATTCGTTGAGGTGCATTATCTTTGGTCTAACCCCCCGCGCGGGACTGAGAAATTTCGTTTTTGTTTTTCCCGCGGGTTTACCGCGCAGGGCAAGGCAGTTAGTGTATGACAGCCTTGCAAACATTCGACGGCTCCTGCCAGACAGGATAAAGAATGCTGATGATTTCCATCACGTAGTTGTCGGCGACAGCTTTATCCTTACGGGGCAACGCGTGAAACAAACCACCACGGGCCGGGAGGGGTGGGAATATCTTTGCCTCCTCTCCCCTGGCCTGACGGCGATGGACGATTCGCAGAAAAAAGCAGTCGCAACCTGGCTGCAAGCCAGATTTAATGAATTTCAAAGTTATGTTCAACAATACCAATGGGACAAAGTCACCAAAGAAGCCGTTGATTGGGAGACGCTGGCCGAGTGGCAGACGGACGCTCAGAAGCGATTTTTTGCCTCTGAAGTGATCTGGGAACCGCCATCGGCGAAACAGGCGTCATCCACACGCGGAGTGCGGAGGCTTTTAATGGCAACGTTGGGAGTGGCAGTACTCTTGGTTCTAGGGGTTCTCTTTACCCATGCGCTTCAACCTCTCCCTCTCTCTGACTTGTGCGAGGGTCTCCTTCGGAAGCTTGGATCCCCTCAATGGGAGGAGCCTTTTGACAAACTAGCACGTTCGCTAGGGTTTCGGGATCGAAATATTTCACAAGAAGATCTTGCCAATCTTGCTGACAGGCTGGAAGACGTGAGGTCGCTGCAGACGCCGTCCTCTGCTAGGTATGTGCCTCCCGAAACTCGAATCCGGGACATTCTGCTTCTGATCGACCGGGAGGTCAATTATTCCTTCACGTCGGAAGCAGACGTATCTGCCCAGGATTTGGCTCAGTACGATACGATCTTGCAGGCGATAGAGAAGCTCTTTCCAAACGGGGGACAATTTGATCCCTTGGGAATTCTTCGGGCTGAGCGTCCGAAAAATGACGAGCTGCTCCGTTGGGCGGAGGGAATTGACTATCAGCAGCTTAAAACAATGAGTTGCGCTTTGGCGACGCTTCAGGAGATCGGTGAGGAAGAATGGAAAAATATGATGTTTATTCTCGAAAAATTTGGACCCGATGAGATCCCGCGCGATACGGTCATCAAGTTGGATAGGCTTTATACACTGGTAGCTACATCGCGATCTCGCGATTTCTGCCGAAGGGGTTCTGGCAACTACGAACGGCGGTTCCTAGTCAAAGCGGATTTAGAGTTCCTACAAACTGCACAAAAAGCGGCAACGCTATTGGCAGAAATTGTGAACACCGGGGAGACACGTTCATGGAAAGAATTCCGGGAAGCCCTTCAATTAGACCAAAATAACGTTCTCACAATATTGGACCACGAGTCCAAAAACTGGGTCGAGAAGACTCGGGCGGAGGAACAGAGATTGAAGCATGGTTGGCAGAAATTCGGCGAGTTCGTCAGGCGAGTGCGCGAACTTGGCAGTACTGGCGAGCAGGACGGTATTCTCAGACCGATTCCGTCGTTTTCAGAATCTCGGAAAAGTCGACAGTCTGAATGAATGGGGTCCTCTGTATGAAGACCTGATCGATTGCGTGTGCATCGCGCCTCAATTTTTCGGATGCTTCCTGGCGCCGTCATATGCCTTGCCTGCGCCTTGATCCAAGAGACTGAACAATACCAGGTGACAATGATTCGTCCACTCGCGATATGCCCGCTTGGCGGCTGCTTTTGTTCTTAACGTGTACTTTCATTCGCGCTTGTCCCAAAGCGAGATATGCCGAGTGACAGTCAAGCTTACAACCGCTGCAGCAGCAGATCCCTGGTACATGTGGAAAGCCTTTCCTTGTGAATTTGCATCTGGCAGAGGCTTGCACCGTCACTCTCAAAGAACTTCGCCCCTGAGATGACTCGATTTAGTGCACTACGGCACCTTGCAAAGGGTATTTTTCCATATTCACGAATTAGCCTTGCCCGCGCTTCACACACCGGACATTACACACCCGAAATCTAAACCAAAAAACTTCATGCGAGCGCGGGGCGGCGCTTAAATCGCGAACAGGAAGGCCACTTTCTCGATGGCCTGGTCCAGTCGTTGGGCATCTCAAAGTGCCAACATACCCGTCAAATTTCCCGATGAATTTACCCCTCGGCCTGGACCGGATATAACCGGGGATGCCTACCGACTTGACTTTTGCCAGCGTCTCATGAGGGGGGCCCAAGCGCGTCCGGCTTCCGAAAGGTGGAATGTCCGGGTTGCTGACGAAATTGACCTGTCATGCTCACAGCGGAGTTGGCGCATCCGAAAAGGAAACTGACCGAGGTGCTTGTGCCGCGGCGCGAGCCCCGATTCCGTCCTTGAGGAAAGCCCCACCGGACATGCCGGTTAAGGTGGACATGGAGTTGTCAACCCAACCACCACAGGTGGCACCCGAGCCGCCCACCGTCCCCCTGCAGGGCCGCCTTCCACGCGGGCCAATCCAACCGATGGCGGGACGGCTTCCATGGCGTCCGCTGGCCCGGGTGGAACCGGGCCCTCCAATTCCTTTCGAGGGCCGACTTCCACGTCGGTCGACCGCCTGGATGGAACCGGTCGGGGTGGCATGCGCCCCTCCAAACCAATGGCCCGAGTGAAACCGAGGCAATCGGGCGGAGTGGCACCTCACCCACTAATGACTCCCATGGCTCTGACGCCCGGTCAAAAGTTTACCTATTTTCGCCGGGGCGCGCTCAACGGCGCTCAATTTCGTTAAAATAGGCAAACTTGTTCTTGCGATCACTTATCCCGGGCACGACAGGCGTGCCCCTCCAAATGATGTTTCCCATTTCGCGGGCACGAGAAGGGTTCACCGGTAGGGGCAATTCATGAATTGCCCCTACCACGCTTGTGACGCCACGTGGCCAGGGGACACCGGGCACGACAGGCGTGCCCCTCCGAACTTTCGAAAAACCCTTCTCGCCGGAACATCCCTCGGAGGGACGTGCTTGTCACGTCCGCTTGCCCTCGGAGGGAC
>ERZ795042.1124-NODE-1124-length-18293-cov-3504.917206_pt1 | contig 18293 bp, 14 predicted proteins | sample MGYA00375126_ERZ795042 | MGnify/ENA primary metagenome ERZ795042 (study PRJEB30171, sample SAMN05518105) | compost metagenome | isolation source: Feedstock adapted compost from Newby Island compost facility, Milpitas, CA | place: USA:Newby Island compost...
GATGCTGTCGGGAAGGTCGATCTGCCATTGAAGCCTTTGCGATGTCGTGGATGTATATGTTGATTGCGGTTGCATCCGACCGGGTAGATGAACGGGAAGAACATCAAGCGACGTATATGTTTGACCACCCATATCTACCTGTCCCACCATAGCGGGATTCAGCCAGCATAACGGCCCGGTGGTATCCACAATCTGATAGGCGATGTGCTGGCTATCCAGCACCCGCGTACGAAACACGGCATTGGCCAGCAGGGGACGATGAGCACTGTGCAGGGGAAAGATGTGATATACGGCGGTTTCATATCCTTTTAAAGGAAACGTGATGGTACCTCCTGCACTGTAGAGCTGCGGTGCTATCCAGCGATCGGGATACATACGTTCGACAACCAGGTTGGCCGCATGCAGATCCAGTCCAAGTGCGGGGTCGAGTGTGATCTCGATCTGTTGGGCATGTATTTGCGGATTTCGGATCACCAGGATGCCGCTATCGCCCTGCAAATGCACATATCCATAGGCTTCGCCGCGTGCGGGATCGCCGCCCACCATATAGGTATGGCGCAGAAGCGGAGCATGAGCCTTTGCCCATTGCAGGCCCTGGCTTAAGATACGCCATTCATCAGGCTGTAACATATCAGGTGAAATATACCATTCATACATGGTAACCCCTCTGCCGAAATAAAGCACGACGTCGTTGGCAAATACATCCAGCGGATCGTCGTTGGCACCCACACTGGCCAGCCGTGCTTTGATGATGCCATGCGTCATCACATGGCTCATCGGGAACCATACATCATGCCGGCGAAAATCGTCATACAACACCATGTCTTTATACGTCATAGCGGCATCCCGATCGGCATACGCCGGCAGGGTGGCATATCCATAATCGGCGCCCTGCATCCAGATTTGATTGGCATATTTCAACCACCAGGGACTCATCCAGGTACCCGAAGTCATGTTGATATACATCCCGGGATTGATCTTGCGCACGGTATCGGCGAGTTGAATGATATGACGTAACGCGGTGATTTCAGAAAAATATCCAACGGGATGATGATTATCGGGTTCACTCGACGAGAACTGCATGCCATCCCATTTGAAATAACCCACACCCATGCGAGCAAAATCGGTGAGTCGTTTTTCGAGTAATCCAAAATATTTAGGTCCGGCGATATCCATCATGATATGATTCCCATGCCCCACCGTTTCATATCCATGTGCCCGCAGCCAGTTGATACGCTCCATGCGAAAGGAATAGCCGCCCGTAGGCCCTATCCAGATGCCCAGGCGTGTATGCAAAGGTTTTAATGCTTCGATGATGGGCGTTAATCCGTGCGGGAAAGTGGAGGTACGCAATTGCCAGGCGCCGGCATAGGTATCCCATCCATCGTCGAGTACAAATGCATCGAGATGAATGCCGTAGGGCATCACCATGTTTTGCTTAAACTGATGGATGATACGCAGGATATTTTTTTCATTCATCACATGATCGGGTGAGATATCGGTGAATGCCGGCGAGCGCAGATCATACCAGCTGTTATACAGCAGATAGGGAGTATCGGGCGCCACCTGCATATTGCGCAGATAAGCATCGAAGGCGAGATGCACGCGATGGTCGGGGGCAAGGCCTTCTACCACGGGATGCGTGTTTACCCATTGCCGTCCGATCGTCTGCCCTATCCATTCTTTACACTCCAGATGCAGTTGCCGGTCGTTGATGAGCTGGAATTGATTGACACCTGCAGGATACTCGATGCCGAAAAACACGCCTCCCGCTGGAAAGTCGGCAGCACAGGGTTGACCAAATTCTCCTTTTTTAATCAACCTGATCTGGGGTTGTTGGGCAGCGGGCTGCCAGGCGGCGGCATGGACATGCATACTGCTTTCAATGCGCACGCCCGCAACAGGGGTAGCTGTATCTTCCCGGGGCTCGACGACACCTTCACGCGACAACACAGCCTCCAGCCAGTGATCCTGTCCGGTGGTATCGCATACCGCTATCTGTCGACACACGGTATGCCTACCGGGCAACAAGCTGTAGGTGATACGCAACAACAGCGGATTATCGGGTTCAACCGCTGTAAAGTACAACGCCAAGGCTTTACCGCTATCGGCTATAGATGATGTGTCGGCATGATCAAAACGAAAATCCTTTGCCGTAAGCGTTACATGCAAATCCCCGTTGAAATATTTACCCGGTGCGCTCCAGCCCGTCCACATGAGCTGTAGCTGAAAACCCGCATCAGTCTGTATGCCGCCTGTATGTCCGTCGGAAGCAACCGGACTTAACACATCGCCGATGAGCTTGCCATCCTGTAAAATGATGCGTTGATTGATGACATCATTGGCCAGCAAAAATTGCGTGGTGGATCCCTGCTGGTGATAGGTTATAGTTACCTCCTGTGCATGAACGCAACATGTATGGATTACGGATCCAGCAATGATGAACAAGAGCAAACGAAACATAGCAGAACAGATTTGATCATTTGAATCGTTGATGTGCAATTAAAATTATTCGTTTTGTTCCATCTTTGTTCACGCAATCGTTTGTTGTAATGGAAATACCGCGCATTTGGCTATTTAGGCGGCTTACACTAATTTAGCCGCAAACGAATCAAGATGAATTTACATGAATATCAGGCCAAGGAATTGTTGAAAAAATTCCAGGTGCCTGTGCAGGAAGGTATTCCGGTAGATACGCCGGAAGCGGCTGCAGAAGCCTATAAGCATTTAAAGGTGAAATTCGGAAATGAATTTGCTGTGGTGAAAGCCCAGATCCACGCAGGCGGAAGAGGCAAAGGCAGAATTAAAGGCACCGAACAACGGGGTGTAGCCGTAGGGAAAAGTGCGGAAGAAGTGAAGACCATAGCAGGCCATATGCTGGGAGGCATCCTGGTGACGGTGCAAACAGGGCCCGCCGGTAAACGGGTGAATAAGGTGCTGGTGGCTCAGGATGTGTATTATCCGGGACCGCAGCCCACGAAAGAATTGTATCTCTCCATCTTACCCGATCGTGCTAAAGGACAGAACGTGATTATTTACTCCACCGAAGGTGGCGTGGATATTGAAGAAGTAGCCAGAAAAACACCGGAAAAAATTTACAAAGAATGGGTGCATCCGGCCGGCCCTCTCCAGCCCTATCAGGCTCGAAAAATTGCTTTTCATTTGGGACTTACCGGTGAGGCATTCAAAAACATGGTGCAATTTGTCACCCGTTTATACGACGCTTATCTGGCGCTCGACTGCAGCTTACTGGAAATCAACCCCCTGTTCAAAACCAGCGACGATAAAGTGCTGGCGGTTGATTGTAAGATGAACTTAGACGATAATGCCTTGGTCCGTCATCCGGAACTGGAAGCCATGCGCGATATCAATGAAGAAGATCCTACCGAAGTAGAGGCTTCGAAGTATAATCTCAACTTCATTAAGTTAGATGGCAATGTGGGTTGCATGGTCAACGGCGCCGGACTGGCCATGGCCACCATGGATATGATTAAACTCAGCGGCGGCGAACCGGCTAATTTCCTCGACGTTGGCGGAACGGCCAGTGCGCAAACCGTAGAAGCCGGATTTCGTATCATCCTGAAAGACCCGAAGGTAAAAGCTATTCTCATCAATATCTTCGGCGGCATCGTGCGATGCGACCGGGTAGCACAGGGCATCATCGATGCCTATCGAAGCATAGGCAATATTCAGGTGCCGATTATTGTTAGATTGCAGGGCACCAATGCCGAAGAAGCGAAAAAATTAATCGAAGAATCTGGGTTAAAAGTGCAGTCGGCCATTGAACTGAGCGAAGCTGCCGAGCTGGTAAGCAAAGCCGTGGCCGCCGCCTGATCTTTTACTCTTCCCTGCATATAGAACCATGTTCACAGGATGCACAGGCCGGTGCATCCTTTTTCATTTATCTCACAATTCCACCACTACAGCCGCTTCGGATGCACCCAGCTGCACCAGCGCCGATTTGATATCCTGCACCATTGGATCGGGACCACATACATAAAAGTGTTGATGAAAATTGTGAATCTTTTGCTTGAGGTATTCGGCATTGATTTTACCAAAATCATATCCTTCCGCGCGTTCCTGAGTCAGTGTATTGATAAAACGATCGCCCAGCATCTTGCGGAATTCATCTTCGAGAATAATATCGGCTCTGGTTTTATTGGAAAAAATCAACATGTTATTGCCTAAATTTCCATCGGCATACAATTGCCGGAAAATAGCAATGAAAGGTGTAACTCCCGCCCCACCGGCAATAAACACACCTTCACCTTTATATTGAATGGCACCCCACACATCGTGTAATATCAATTCATCGCCGGGTTGCAGGGAATCGAGTTGATGGGTAACGCCTGCATGATCATGATAACTTTTGATGGTAAACTCTAAAAAATCCCAGTCGTTTAAACTCGTAAATGTAAACGGCCTGCACTCCTGTTCCCATCCCGGCTTATGAATAGCCACTTCCGTAGCCTGTCCGGGTACAAATTTGTAGCCTGCAGGTTTTTCAACTCGATATTGTTTTACATTGTGTGTAACACGTTGAATAGACAGAATTTTGACGATATGTTCTTCCATGATCCCTAATTTTGAATACTAAAGATAATCAACAGCCGGTTGAATACAAACAACGCAAACAAGGATTTGTTCATGTTTTCATCATACAAACGAGTCGATTATGGCTGAAAAAGTTACGATAGTCCATGGAAAATTACAGGTGCCGGATGAGCCCATTATTCCGTATGTCGAAGGAGACGGCATAGGACCTGATATCTGGAAGGCCACGGTACGTGTAATGAATGCCGCCGTTGAAAAAGTTTATCATGGCAAAAGAAAAATTCACTGGAAGGAAATACTGGCCGGTGAAAAAGCTTATCATGCAACGGGTGAATGGTTGCCCCAGCAAACCATTGATGCATGCAGGGAATATATCATCGCCATAAAAGGACCGCTTACTACGCCGGTGGGAGAAGGTTTTCGCTCGTTAAACGTTACACTCAGACAGGAACTTGATTTGTATGCTTGTGTGCGTCCGGTGAAATGGTATCCCAATGTACCCTCACCTCTGGTGCATCCAGAAAAAGTAAATATGGTCATCTTTCGAGAAAACACAGAAGATGTGTATGCTGGAATTGAATTTGCTGCAGGAGCAGCAGATACCAGCCAACTCAAGCAGTTTCTCGAGACCACCCTGCATGTACGCGCTTTGCCCGATGACACTGCGCTTGGCATAAAAATGATTTCCTGTAGCCGCTCTAAAAGGCTGGTGCGCGCGGCCATCAAGTATGCTTTGCAACATCATTTGCCCTCTGTAACCATGGTGCATAAAGGTAATATCATGAAATATACCGAAGGGGCTTTCAGGCAATGGGGTTATGAAGTGGCCGAGCAGGAGTTTGCCGAACAAACATTTACCTGGCTACAATACGAACGCATAAAAAAAGCACAGAATCATGAAGCTGCGGATAAAGCCCTGAAAATAGCTACTGCACAGGGAAAGGTAATTGTGAAGGATATCATTGCCGATAATTTTTTACAACAACTATTGCTGAATCCGCAGGATTTTTCAGTAATCGCCACCATGAATTTAAACGGAGATTATATCAGCGATGCGGCGGCCGCGGCTGTGGGCGGCATTGGCATTGCACCCGGCGCCAATATCAATTACGAAACGGGTCATGCCATCTTCGAAGCTACACATGGCACGGCACCGCAATTTGCGAATACCGACAGCATGAATCCCTCGTCGTTAATCCTGAGTGGCGTGATGATGCTGGAATATATGGGCTGGAAAGAAGCCGCCCGCGCCATTGTAAGAGGCCTATCGATGGCTATCATGCGTAAAAAAGTGACGATCGACTTTTACCGTCAAATGTCTGATGCCACCTTAGTGCATACGAGTGAGTTTGCTACAGAAATCATTCGTCATTTAGACGATCATCGTGCCATCGCCATGATGGAAGAATGAATCCAGGTTCGACATATTCAACATGATATCGAAGCGACTTTCACATTTGATATAACTAAGCCGGGATCGATACAGGGACAAGAAAAATGGGTTGCCGTGCAGGATGGGCACTATGTATGAAGCCATGGATTTCAATTATGGAAAAAGATGCTTATGCCTCAACGTGCACATAAAAGCTGGATACTGGCCGGGTTGATGCTTACCATGTCGCTGGCCGCTATGGATACGACCATCGTTTCCACGGCTATCCCGCAAATCGTGGCCGACTTAGGCGGTTTTGCCAGCCTGAGCTGGGTGTTTTCGATTTACCTGCTGGCGCAAACCGTAACGATCCCCATTTATGGTAAGCTGGCCGATATGTTTGGACGAAAACCCATTTTGCTCTTCGGCGTGATCTTGTTTCTTGCAGGTTCGGCAACTTCCGGGCTGGCCTGGAATATGACGGCATTGATCTTATTTCGCGGCGTACAGGGATTAGGAGCAGGTTCGATCATGGCGACGGTCAACACGCTGGCGGCTGATTTATATGATATCCGCGAGCGGGCACGCATCCAGGGCTGGCTTTCCAGCGTTTGGGGCATGGCTGCTATTGTGGGTCCGGCTATCGGAGGCGCACTCGTGCAATATGCTTCCTGGCGATGGATTTTCTTTTTGAATGTACCGGTCGGCCTGCTGGCTACCGCCCTGGTGGCAGCGTTTCTGCATGAACACATCGCCATTCACCGGCATCATATCGACCTGGCTGGCACCATGCTTATCTTTCTGGCGGCTTCCCTGCTCATCCTAGCCCTGTTGGAAAACGGCTCGTCCTGGTCGTGGTGGTCCCTGCCCGGACTGGGATTACCGGCGCTGGGCCTCCTGCTGATGGGGATTTTTATCCGAATAGAAAAACGGGCTCCGGAGCCGATCATCCCGCTCTGGATATGGAAAAACCGTATCATGGCCGGCGCTAACCTCAGCATGATCGGCATGGGTGCCGTGATGATGGGCCCCAGCATGTATCTCCCCTTGTTTGTACAGGCGGCACAGGGCGGCAGCGCCATGCTGGCCGGATTTATTCTGGCCAGCTCCAGCATCGGATGGCCCATTGCCTCAGCGTATTCGGGTAGGCTCTACCTGCGTATGGGTTTTCGGAATGCGGCGTTGATAGGGGCTGTGCTCATCGGGCTGAGTGCCCTGACTTTTGTGTGGATCTCTTTCCCTTTGCCGGTATGGATGCTTTTCGCCGATCAAATCCTGCTGGGCGCTGGCTTCGGATTCCTTTCCACACCGCTGCTCGTGGGGGTGCAATCGATGGTAGGCTGGCCACAACGGGGCGTGGTGACGGGCAGTAATATCTTCGCCCGTTATCTGGGTCAAAGCCTGGGAGCGGCCATGATGGGCAGCCTCTTTAACCTGAGCCTGCATCATCATCTGCAACAGGCACCAGCTTCCATCGGCGGCCGACTGTCTTCTTCATTGAACACCCTCATCCAGCAGGCTATGCAAAACAAGCTTCCTGATCAGGCTCAGCATTACCTCAGCCAGAGCATTCACCACGCCACGACAGCTATTTATACCGTGATGGCGCTGGGCGGATGGCTCATAGCGGCCATCCTCTTACGCACGCCGGCCCGGTTTCCTATCATCACAGAAACAACATCCGAACAGGTATCTACCTCCTGAACCAGGCAAGAATACCCGGATAACGCAAAGCATAATGCTCTACCTGCCAGCGCCCCGTTCGATGAAACAGAAAACCCATGAAAAACACATCGATACTCAGGTTCACCCGGCTGTCGTTTCGCAAGCTATTCCAGGCTTCGGTCATCTCGCGGCTCCAGTGGATATCATCCATCACCACGCAGGAATCGCCGTCTAATGCCGACAGGAACGGCTCTACATACGCCCTGGTGGAGGCATAGCGATGATCGCCATCCACAAATAGCAGGAAAGGCTCACGCAACGTAGCGCGAATCTCGGGAAGCACATCGGCAAACAGGGCCTGCCGAAAATCCACGTTGTGCAACCGCAGTAGTTGCAGATTCCGGCAGGCCTCAGCAGCTATAGCCTTCGAGCCCTCTACCGTAATCACCCGGGCATCGGGTACGGCAGCGGCCAGATATGCCGTTGTCAATCCGAGCGAGGTGCCCAATTCAATGACCATGGCGGGTTGTACATAACGACAGAGCTGAAACAACATGCGGGCCAGCGGAACGGGTTTAGCCGCTGTACGGGCTATCTGGCTGATGCTGCGCCGCCGGGTGGCATGTATCCTGGATCCCGCCCCCGGATCATCAACTTCAATCAGTCGGTGATCCCGGAGCAATTGATGGCGGAGCCGCTCAATCGGTTCCCAGGCTGGATCCTGAACGCCACCACGCAAGGCCTGTTCGATAAGCTGATAAACCCAGGGAGAATGAATTTGATAGCGGGATTTCGCATGCAACAGATGCTGCAGATATTGAAAGTAAAAACGGGCTTGCACGGATATGTGAGTTTGTTTACCCGGCAAATTGGGGTTTTTCTTGCAAATCGTTGTTCATGGATTACTTCGCTTCTGTTGAGCTAAGAAGCGAGGTAAGGGATTTTTACATACGGCATCACATATCAGAAGATCTTGTTCAGTGCATCCACGTAAGCCCGCACAGAAGCCACCACGATATCGGTGGAATATCCATAGCCATAACAGGTTTTGCCCTTATGGCTTACCGTCATGTTCACCTTGCTGACATCCTCACTTCCGCCATGAATAGCCTGTATGCTGAGCTCTTCGATATTCACATGTTCGCCGATGATGTGTTCGATGGCTTTTACGGCTGCATCCACGGGGCCGTTACCGGTAGCCGTAGCCGATTTTTCCTCGCCGCGCACCCGCAGTTTTACCGTTGCCATGGGCTGCAGGGGTTCGCCACACATCACCTGCAACAATTCAATATGCAAGGCATTGTCCTGATAATGCTCATCCACATCGTGCCCCATCAACCATTGCAGATCCTGATCATCCACTTCTTTTTTCTTATCGGCCAGTTCCAGAAAACGTTGATACACTTCATCTAAATTCAACCGATCGATCTGATAGCCCAGGCGTTCCAGCCGATGCTTCAACGCATGGCGGCCGCTGCGGGCGGTGAGGATGATGGCATTCGAGGGGATACCCACATCTTCGGGATTGATGATTTCATAATTCTCCCTATGCTTCAGCACGCCGTCTTGATGGATACCCGAGCTGTGCGCAAAGGCGTTCCGGCCCACGATGGCCTTATTGGGCTGCACGGGCATGCGCATCATCTTCGACACCATGTTGCTGATGTGGTAAAACTTTCTGGTCTGGATATGGGTATAGAGTCCGAGGGTTTGTTGATGCGTTTTGAGGATCATCACCACTTCTTCCATGGAGGTGTTACCGGCGCGCTCGCCCACGCCGTTGATGGTACATTCCACCTGACGGGCGCCCGCCTGAAGCCCGGCAATGGAGTTGGCCGTAGCCAGTCCCAGGTCGTCATGACAATGCACGGAGATGATGGCTTTGTCGATATTCGGCACATGTTCTTTCAGGTAGCGGATCTTGGCGGCATATTGTTCGGGCAGACAATAGCCGTTGGTGTCGGGGATATTGACCACCGTCGCCCCTGCCGCGATCACCGCTTCGATCATGCGGGCCAGATATTCCACATCGGCCCTTCCGGCATCCTCGGCATAAAACTCCACATCATCCACAAACCGTCGGGCATACTTTACGGCATCCACGGCCCGCTCCAGGATTTCTTCGCGGGTGCTGTTGAACTTATACCGAATATGTATATCCGAAGCTCCGATGCCCGTGTGGATGCGTGCCCGGCGGGCAAAACGCAGGGCTTCGGCCGCAGCGTCAATATCTTTGTGGTTGGCGCGGGTCAAAGCGCAGATCACGGGTTCTTTTACGGCTTTGGAAATCTCCACCACGCTTTGAAAATCACCTGGACTGGATATGGGAAATCCGGCTTCGATAATATCCACGCCCAAGGCTTCCAATTCCCTGGCGATTTCAATTTTTTCGGGTGTGGTGAGCTGGCAGCCCGGCACCTGCTCGCCATCGCGCAGGGTGGTATCGAATACATATACCCGGTTTTGTTCGTTCATCAGACATCAATTTTAAGGGTCAAACCATCTGGAGTTCTTGCTCACGCTCTGCCGCTGGGTGTGGCAACCGGCATCTGTTCAGGACAGAAAGCGAATGATTTGCTGTCCCATGCCGTCGGTGCCCACCATCATGTGGTTGGGCGTATGTTTATCGGCAATATCCACCGTTCGGTATCCGGCTTTTAAGGTTTGATCGACGGCGCGAACGACCGCCTCGGCTTCTTCCTGCATTTGAAAACCGATTTGCAGCATCAACGCCACCGAAAGAATGGAAGCCAGAGGATTGGCAATACCTTTGCCCGCTATATCGGGCGCCGACCCATGAATGGGTTCATACAAGCCCGTGCCGTCGCCGATAGAAGCCGAGGCCAGCATACCCATGGAGCCTGCTATCTGCGAAGCCTCATCGGTAAGGATATCGCCAAACAAATTGGCCGTCAGGATCACGTCGAACTGGCGAGGATCGCGGATGAGCTGCATGGCGGCATTATCGACAAACATGTGGGTGCATGTCACATCGGGATAGTCGGCCGCGACGCGCTGTACTGTGGCCCGCCACAAACGGGAAGATTCCAACACATTGGCTTTATCCACCGAACACAATGTTTTCCTGCGCTGGCGGGCGGCTTCAAATGCCCTGCGGGCAATACGCTCCACTTCATAGGTATGATAAATCATGAGATCGGAAGCCCAGCTGCCATCTTCGGCTTTTTTCTTTTCCCCGAAATACACATCGCCCGTGAGTTCCCGGAAAAACAGGATATCGGCGCCCTGCAATACCTCGGGTTTGATGCTCGACGCCGCCAGCAGCTCATCGAAAAGCTTGATGGGCCGAAGATTAGCATATAAGCCCAGTTCCTTGCGAATACGCAACAATCCCTGCTCGGGCCTGACTTTCAAACCGGGATCCTGGTCATATTTCGGATGCCCGATAGCCCCAAACAAAATGGCATCGCTTTGCCGGGCTTTCGAGAGCGTGTCTTCGGGCAGCGGATCACCCGTGGCTTCAATAGCCGCATGCCCCATTAAACCTTCTTCAAAAATGAATTCATGTCCATATTTCTCTGCCACGGCCTCCAACACACGTCTTCCCCATCGGGTGACTTCCGGACCGATTCCGTCGCCCCCAATCACCAGAATACGCTTGCGAACCTTTTCCTGTTTTGCCATATCCAGAACCTATCATTATCCTGTGGATGATCACTTAAACCCGCTCCCGTTGCTGCTCATATACCCGGATCGCCTCATCCAGGCTCAGCAGATAATCGATATCATCATAACCGTTGAGCAAACAGGCTTTTTTGTAGGGATTGATATCAAAATATTCCGTTTCGCCGGATGCCAGGATGCGGATATACTGCTCCGGAAGGTCTATTTCGATCTGGGTTTGCGGATCCTGCTCGACGGCCTGAAACAGCTTTTGCAGAAAGGCATCTGAAACCTGCACGGGCAGTAGAAAATTATTCAACGCATTGTTTTTAAAGATATCGGCGAAAAAGCTGCTCACCACCACCTGAAAACCATAGTCGACCAGCGCCCATGCCGCATGTTCACGCGAAGAGCCACAGCCGAAATTTTTGCCGGCTACCAGGATACAGCCGCCATACATGGGGTTGTTCAACACAAAATCTTTTCTGGGCTTGCTTTCATCATCGTTTTCATAACGCCAGTCGCGAAACAGGTTTCTGCCAAAACCTTCGCGTGTGGTGGCTTTCAGAAAACGAGCCGGAATGATCTGGTCGGTATCGATATTTTCGATAGGCAGCGGAACAGCGGTAGAAACGATATGCTGAATGGTACGTTTGCTCATGTGGTTTTGTTTTGGATTACAGAAATTCACGAACATCCTCTATCCTGCCGGTGATGGCAGCGGCGGCCGCCGTGAGCGGACTGGCCAGGAAGGTGCGTGCCTGCGGGCCCTGCCGGCCTTCAAAATTGCGGTTTGACGTAGATACACAATATTTCCCGGGCGGAATTTTATCTTCATTCATGCCCAGACAGGCCGAGCATCCAGGGCCGCGTAGCTGAAACCCGGCTTCTTCAAAAATGCGGTCAATGCCTTCCTGACGCGCCTGAGCTTCCACCTGCTTGGAGCCGGGCACCACCCACACTTCCACATGGGGAGCTTTTTTCTTCCCTTTCACGAATTGAGCGACCATACGCAGATCCTCGATCCGTGAATTGGTGCAGCTGCCGATAAACACATAATCGACCGGTTGATGAAGCAGGCGGGTACCGGGTTTCAAGCCCATATAGTGTAGTGCTCGTTCAAACGAGGCGCGTTCTTTTTCGGCTATCTGCTCGGGTGTGGGAATCGACTCGGTTATCTTGATGCCCATACCCGGATTGGTGCCATAGGTAATCATCGGTTCGATGTCGGAGGCATCGAAATGCAATTCTTTATCAAACACGGCATCCGGATCGGAATAAAGGGTTTTCCAGTAGGCCAGCGCCCGATCCCAGTCGGCCCCTTTCGGCGCAAAACGCCGCCCCTGAATATAAGCAAAAGTGGTTTCGTCGGGAGCGATCATGCCACCGCGCGCCCCCATCTCAATGCTCATGTTGCAGATGGTCATACGGGCTTCCATGCTCAGGTTACGGATGGCCGACCCGGCATATTCCACAAAATAACCGGTGGCACCGGAAGCCGAGATCCGGGAAATGATATACAGGATGATGTCTTTGGAGACCACGCCTTTTTTTAATTGCCCGTCGATGGTAATCCGCATCTTACGGGGCTTATATTGCAGGATACACTGAGTGGCCAGCACCTGCTCGACCTCCGAAGTGCCGATACCAAAGGCAATCGTACCCAGCGCCCCATGCGTGGAGGTATGACTATCCCCGCACACAATGGTCATGCCCGGCTGCGTGAGTCCCAACTCGGGGCCTATCACATGTACAATGCCCTGAAAAGGATGACCCAGGCCATATAATTCGATGCCAAACTCTTCACAATTCCGCGTTAACATCTCCACCTGGTGACGAGAAAGCGCTTCGCGTATGGGCATGTGTTGATTCAGTGTGGGTACATTATGATCGGCTGTGGCGTGGGTACGATCGGGCCTGCGTACCCGAATCCCGCGACGGCGCAGTCCATCGAAAGCCTGTGGACTCGTCACCTCATGAATAAAATGCGTGTCGATATACAGCACATCGGGATGGCCCTCCTTGCGTTGTACCACATGCGCATCCCAGATTTTATCGAATAATGTTTGTCCCATATATTTTACCATTTACCTGAACCGTGGCCATACATCTCTCCAGCTTCAAACCTACAACCCCGACCGGGCATGCTGGAATTTGATTTGTACGAAATTACGATATTTACATTTAATATGATTTTAATAAAGTATTGATTGTCAGTAAAATATAAAATAATCTCTCCGATGCCCAATCAGGTAAATGACGCATTGTTTCAGTTGGTGAAAACACTCACCAAGGCCGAGAAACGGTATTTTCAGCTGTATTTAAAAAGCCGGAAAACGAAAGACGACCTGTTGTTTGTGAAATTATTTGAGGTAATGGATAAAATGTCGCGCTACGATGAAAAACAAATCCTGCAAAAGATACCGGCAATCCGTAAATCGCAGCTTTCCAATCTGAAAGCGCATGTGTACAAGCATGTATTGACCAGCCTGCGCTTGCTTTACAAGCAAAAGGATCCCTTGCTGGAATTGCGTGAGCAATTCGACTTTGCCCGGGTATTGTTTGATAAGGGCCTGTATCAACAAAGCCTGAAGATGCTGAATAAGGTCAAGGAACAGGCTCGAAAGCGCCATGAGCTTTTACTCTGGCAGGAGGTACTGGAATTTGAAAAAATCATCGAGTCACGACACATCATGCAAGATATTGAGCATCGAGCCGCCCGATTGCGCGATGAATCCAATCAGCTGAGCCGACAGATAGCCAATCTCAGCTACCTGTCGAACCTTTCCCTCCAGATGTACGGCCTCTATCTGCGTATCGGCCATGCCCGCAACGAGCAGGATGCACGCATGCTTCGCGAATTTTTTCAGGCCGCCGTGCAACACGTCGATCCCTCGCGCCTGAGCCTGTATGAGCAGCTATATTATTATCAGACCTGTTGCTGGTATTACTATGCTTTGCAGGATTTCATTCACTATTTTCGTTATGCGCAGAAATGGGTGGATATCTTCAATCAACATCCCGCACTGTTAGAAGCCGATATGGCGCTCTATCTGAAAGGCATGAACAACCTGCTGAATGCACATTTCTATAACAATTACTACGAACGCTATGTCAGTGATCTGCAAACGCTGGAAAACGTGATTGAACAATATGCATCGCAATTTGATGATAATACCTTAACATCGGCATTCGCTTATTTATATACCGCACGCATCAATAAACATTTTTTGGAAGGCACATTCACGGAAGGATTACGATGGGTTCCCGAAATCATGGAAGGCATTGAACGATTTCATGAACGACTCGATCAACATCGCATCATGGTGTTTTATTACAAGATCGCCTGCCTGTATTTCGGCAGTGGAGATAACGAAAACACCATCGTTTATCTCAACAAAATCATTCACCTGAAAGTAGGCGATTTGCATGCCGATTTGCAATGTTTTGCACGCATCCTGCATTTGATTGCGCATTATGAGCTGGAAAATTATACGCTGGTGGAATATCTGGTGAAGTCAGTTTACCATTTCATCGCCAAAAACAAAGACCTGAGTGAGGTCATGCAGGAAATCATCCGCTTCCTACGGAAAAATGTATATACCCATCCGCGCGAATTAAGGCAAGCTTTTGTGGAACTGAAAGACCGACTGCTGCAGATTTCCACCAATCCATATGAAAAACGTTCATTTCTGTACCTCGATATCATCTCCTGGCTGGAAAGCAAGATCAGCGGAAGAAGCGTGCAGGAAATCATTCAGGAAAAATTCGTCAAACGCATACCTCGTTATTAAGCTGCGTATAAACAGCTATTCATCTTCTTCAATCCCTAACTGCCTGCGCCCTTCTGCGGTCATCATGCTGAAATCCCATGGAGGCTCCCAGACGATATTCACCTCAATCGTTTTATCGGGAAACAAAGGCTCCAGCACATGATGTATGCCGGCCTCGATGGCTTCACCCAGCGGACAATGCGGCGTGGAGAGCGTCATGGTAATGACCAGCCTGTTATCTGCAGGGAAGGCTATATCATACACCAGTCCCAGGTCGATGATATTCACAAACAACTCCGGATCGATGACCTGATGCAAGGCCTCTACGACCCGCATCTTTTCATTGAAGTGTGGATCCTGTATAGACAGCTCTAACATGTTCGGGAATTTGTAAACGGTGAAACAATATCTTGATTACGTTCCAGACATAGCAAAACGCCATGCCCAGCCAGCATAAGCTACCCGCGAATGCGATCATCGGTATGTGCAACAAAACACCTGCAAACAACAACCATAAAGCGATTGCATATAACCTGAATTGCCATTGCAGGGCCCATTCGGCATACAGCTGACGCGGCAAAGGAATCTTAAACTTACCGTTCCATTGTTTATAGCGTGCATTCCAAACAATGAAAGGCAATGTTTTGAAGGTTTGCCCTAAAATCAGGCTGCTCACCCATCCCATCAGCAACAGCATGCCATAAATTATGCTCCATTGATGATCGAACCGGTACACCACAGGAATACTCAATATGGCCAGCAGCAGGAAAGCAAATGCCAGCAAGCTATGTTTCATCTGCAGATCCAGCGGCTTACGTACGCGATGCCGGAATGCATCGTATAGATAAGCCATCTGAAAGATGATGCCCGAAACCACAATCGCTGCTGCAAGCCAGGTGAGCATGCCTATGCCCTGGATATAGGCCTGAACAAGAAAGAATAGCAAACCCACATTCTGCAAGACAAAGGCGCTGCGCAGCAAACCTTCTTTTTTTGATTTGCCTAATAAAAACATAGGAATCAGCTTACTGCTCACACCGGAGATCAACTGCAAAAACCAGCCCGCCACACCCACATGCGCATGAATCTTCAAAAGATCGGATACCGGTTTGCCTGTGGGATGTACAAATTGAAAAGCCGTCCATAAGCCGAGTGAGGTTGTCAATACAAACCAGCACGCAGCCGAAACCATGAAACATTTTTGTACATGATGTTGATCGCAGCGCCCGCCTGTGCCGGCTACATTGATCAAATAAGCCACACTGGCTATCCAGATCAGTCCTCCCCCGGTAAGCATCGGCCAGCCTGTGTGGAACCACCAGAATGCAGTAATCAGCAGCAGGGCGCCTATGAACAAACAACAAAAACTAAACAGCGACAACCTGCTGCTGAACAAATCCTGTTCAAGGATTACCGGCAACAGCTGATAGGTGGCGCCCATCATGACCATACTCGCCCATCCTACCGTAAACATGTGAACCAAGGCCACGATATGCGGCATGGCATAATACCCATGTAGTTCGGGCACCACCCATGGCAGAGTTATACCCGTGCACAATAGAAAAAAAGCGGCCCCTGCATAAAAAGGCAGTACGGCATAATTCTCAGGTGCTTTCCCAATCTGGAGATCAGCCATTTTCAGCTATTTGCACGATAAGCAACCATACCTCAGTTTCAGAAGTTTTATAGATATACGTGCGATAATGTGCATCATGCAATTCCTCCAGTAAATATACCGGCACACGCTTGTGTTGCACCAGCAAAGCCTGTCCGGGAGCCAGCTCAGGCAATGCAGCCAGTATGGTCTGCATGGGCTGGGGCATTTCCAGTGCGCGTACGTCCAGAAACCTGCGTTTGCTTTCGGGATATTGCTGCAACAAGGCTTCCCATTTCTGTTGATTACAGTAAATAACCGCCGGAGCCTCATCGTCTTCATTCACCCTAAAAGCTTCATCCGTCGCAGGTTTCTGAAAATAGGTATAAAACAGATCGGATGCTTTTTCCAGCGTGTAGCTTCTGGCTCCTTTCTTACCTAATAGCTGGATGAGCGGTACCGGTTCAAAACTATTGATGATACATAATATGGCGCCTGGTTGAATGTTTTCGTAGGCTTTTAAAATATCCTGCAATGGATCTTTTCCCTGCTGAAGAGACTGGCGCACATCCATTGTTTCAATATGCGATGCATCGGCATGCGTAAGCCAGTCGGGCTGATCCGACGTTTGAGTCTCAGCCTGCATCTCCTGCTCCATCCATTGAAAACCCATTTTTTCCAGCGCATCTCGAAATGCTTCGATCGTACAACCACCCATGGCTGCAGCATCTGCTACCGTTACACGAGAAGCAAACATTTTTCGCAACAAAGGATTTTTTAATTTCTCCAGCGGCGGAGCCAGACTTGCAATTACCTCAATGGCCTCCGGTTTTTCCCGGATGATAGATGCTATACGCGTTTTTGCATGCACAACCATAGCGGCTATTTTTCATAAGTCTTGAAGTTCATCACCAGAATACATCAGCATAATCATCTTGAACAGACTGCTCGTGGAGGGCTGCTATGGGATGGCTTACTTCAGCAAGAAAGCGCGCGGGCAATATGTTTTCTAAATGAGGAAACAACACATCTTCTTCAAAATGAATATGTGCAGTAAGCAAATCAACTAATTTCAAATATGCTACAGGTTGCTGAGATTCGTGATAGAAGATTTTGCGAATCTGCCGGCGAATCTGGTTATGTTCCTGATATCCTCTTTTACAAAAATCGTCCTGCACACGACCGAATAACAGATTTTCTTCTTCACTCAAATGCTCACGCAAATGATGAAACCAGAAATACTGAACGTATTGAAACAAACGTCGTGTATCTACCCGTTTCTTGATGCCCTGTTTAATGCGCCAGCAAAACATCAAATCATAATGATGATCCTTGCCAAGTGAAGCCATCGTACCATCCCTGTGCACAAGAAGTTTCTTTTTCATGGATTTACTTTTTAGCAGCTATCCTCTAATTTACGTCATTCTTCTCAATATTTAACCGGTCGTATTTATTCTACAACCACACCATTTTGCTTTTCCATCTCCACAGCCTTTGGAAATAAAATATTGTTTTCCAGATGAATATGCTGATACAAATCATTTTCAAATTCATCGAGTTTCTGGTATAGCAAGCGATAGCTTTCGCAACCGTCTTCCGGCACCTGATATCCGTTCGATGCATCATGAATAGCTTTCATGAGCTTTGCGGTTTCGTCATGATCCATCATCATCATTTGCACGGGATTTTCAATTGTTCCAAAAGGCGGATG
>ERZ795042.1130-NODE-1130-length-18251-cov-4.260332_pt1 | contig 18251 bp, 12 predicted proteins | sample MGYA00375126_ERZ795042 | MGnify/ENA primary metagenome ERZ795042 (study PRJEB30171, sample SAMN05518105) | compost metagenome | isolation source: Feedstock adapted compost from Newby Island compost facility, Milpitas, CA | place: USA:Newby Island compost...
GGGTTTGTCTAGGTCTTCTTCCTTCAGGCCGGTGGCCAGCAGCATGGCCTGCGAGGCGCCTTGCGATTTGGGTTGGGTGATCCGGCGGCTATAGCGGTTGAGCGGTGGCATAGCGGAACCTGTTTGGGGGTTACGCGGACAAATTTTCACAGCACACCCTGACGTTTTGCTCAGGGTTCCCCAAAAAATAGGGCTGAAAAATGCGGAAGCGCTTCTTTTTGTTGGTCTTTGCGCTGCTATTGACCGCATCGGCGTTGGCTCAGGCCCCACGTTTTCGGATCTATCTGATTCATCATGGCTGGCATGCCGGCATCGCCTTCTGCCAAGCAGATCTGTGGAGAACGGACTGGCCTGAAGCGGTGCGTTTTCCAGCGTATCGCTATTTAGAAGTGGGTTGGGGAGAGGCCGGATATTATCCTGATCCAGATCCGGGAGCTGGCGATGCGTTGCGGGCCGCGCTATGGCCCACCGACGCCGTGCTGCATGTGGCTGCTTTCGATTATCCTCCGGTGCGGCTTTTCAAGGGGCCGGTGCGTGAGATCGTGCTCGATAGCGTGGCGTTTCGCCGGCTCGTCACGCATGTGGCCGGCTATTTCAAGCGAGATGCGCAGGGGAAGGTTCAGCAGGTAGGGCCCGGGCTTTACGGACGTGAGAGCTTTTTCTATGCAGCTCACGGGCGCTATCACCTTTTTAACAACTGCAACCACTGGGTGGCCCGTGCGCTTCGAGCGGCCGGGCTGCCCGTTAGGGGAGCACTGACCCTTCAGGACCTATGGCGCCAGATTGAACCACTGAGCACCGTGCCTGTTGAAGAAGTGGCCTGCCCGCTTCCTGGCGAAGACGACACTGGCTGATGAGCAAGCGTATTGGCCAGAGGGAAGCCCTTATCAATCACCACAATAAGCAACATGGGTACAAAAGCAAAGGGAAGCCCTTCATGGCAAGGCAGCTTAGGGCGTAAGATCTTATGGGGCCTGTTGGGAACGTTCTGGATCCTTCCGCTGATCGCGATGGCTTTTACAGATGAGGTGGACTGGGACGCCTTGGACTTTGTGGTGGCGGGCGGGCTGCTGGGCGGCACCGGATTGCTGTTTGAATTTGTAGCGCGAAGGCACCACGACCTGCTTTATCGGATGGCGGCGGGGGTATCGCTGGCAGCTGTATTGATGTTGATCTGGGCCAATCTGGCGGTGGGACTCATCGGAAGCGAAGGCCATCCAGCCAATCTACTGTACCTAGTCGTTATAGCTACTGGTTTGCTGGGAGCCTGGAAGGTTCGGCTCAAGGCGCGGGGTATGGCTCGGGTTCTGTACTTGATGGCTTTTCTGCAAGGAGTGATTGCCATAGCAGCTATCGCGGCTCAGTGGGCCTATCCTGTCAACGATGCCTGGGACCTGATGCGCGGTCATGGGTTCTTTGTGCTGCTATTTGTGGGGGCCGGCTGGCTCTTTCAGCGTGCTGCCCTTTCGGATGCTGCAAGCCTTGGCAACAGCTCGCCACTATCCCCTCAGCGCTCTTGATTTAGAGGTTGGAAAGCCAGAAGTGCTTCAATCCCTCATAGGTAGCCTATCAACTACTTATCCTGGAGAGGCAGGACTTCTGGGAGCGTGATTTCAATCCCTCATAGGTAGCCTATCAACCCCTAACGGCACCCCCCCGAATGGCGTGTCTACGAAATTTCAATCCCTCATAGGTAGCCTATCAACCAAACCCGCCCGTTCGCGATACAGTGCACATGGCCAAATTTCAATCCCTCATAGGTAGCCTATCAACTCCTGGAGAGCGTGCGAGAGCACAGCGAAATGGCAATTTCAATCCCTCATAGGTAGCCTATCAACTTTATCTGTGGGGTGGTGTGGGAATCTCCAAAACCCAGATTTCAATCCCTCATAGGTAGCCTATCAACTTCGCGGCGTCGTGGGCAATGTATATCATCATTACCAATTTCAATCCCTCATAGGTAGCCTATCAACCTATGTTGAGCTTTTGAAGGTAAAGCCCCCCAACGTGATTTCAATCCCTCATAGGTAGCCTATCAACTGGTTCATAGGTTTCCGCATGCAATATGATCAAGCGAATTTCAATCCCTCATAGGTAGCCTATCAACAGCGGCGCTGGCGTTTCGATTTTGCCGACCCGAAGCGATTTCAATCCCTCATAGGTAGCCTATCAACTCATAGCTGGGTGGAACACTGGAAGCGGGGTATGCCCATTTCAATCCCTCATAGGTAGCCTATCAACCGCAAGGGCCGCGTCCACATCGTCGCATTCAATGTGGATTTCAATCCCTCATAGGTAGCCTATCAACGCCAGCTTCGGCCTCATCGCCCCCGGCCAGCTCAATATTTCAATCCCTCATAGGTAGCCTATCAACTCGAGCTGATAGATTCGGTTTAATTCCAAACTACCGAGATTTCAATCCCTCATAGGTAGCCTATCAACCCTGCACCTTCACCACAAACACCACCCCCGCTTCAATATTTCAATCCCTCATAGGTAGCCTATCAACGCTCATGGCGCAGATGGAGCAGTTCGTGGGTCCTATATTTCAATCCCTCATAGGTAGCCTATCAACACAAACGCGAGATGGTCATGGGCTACGTCAATTATAAATTTCAATCCCTCATAGGTAGCCTATCAACGGGAAGAGGCGGGCGTATATTACAGGCGACGTTAATCATTTCAATCCCTCATAGGTAGCCTATCAACCGCCCAAAACATGGGCTTCATCATGTAGGGCGAAACTAATTTCAATCCCTCATAGGTAGCCTATCAACGTGGTGGAGGCGATTCAGGAAGAACTCGAAAAAGACGAATTTCAATCCCTCATAGGTAGCCTATCAACCGGCAACCGTAAGTGGGGTGCTGATTACTTATATCAATTTCAATCCCTCATAGGTAGCCTATCAACCATGTCTTACGAACTTGAAGAACTGATGGAGGAAATTAATTTCAATCCCTCATAGGTAGCCTATCAACTCCAGCGCTTTTTGCGTTCGATCGGTGTGATAAAGATTTCAATCCCTCATAGGTAGCCTATCAACGAGCGGCAAGCAGTTCCCGTTTGAGATATTCGATGTCTTATTTCAATCCCTCATAGGTAGCCTATCAACAATTTATTGTGGAACAGGTGCCGTCTATCCCATCTTAATTTCAATCCCTCATAGGTAGCCTATCAACGAGGAGGATCCGCGCTGCGGCCGCACGACCCCGAGCAAATTTCAATCCCTCATAGGTAGCCTATCAACATCGACTTGATGCGCTCCTTCTCGCCGGCTTCGCCGATTTCAATCCCTCATAGGTAGCCTATCAACGAAAGTGGTGTTGTCCCCGAAGAGGTTAACAGCAAATATTTCAATCCCTCGTAGGTAGCCTATCAACCGTGCAGCGAAAACTGCTCGGCCCGCAACGGACCAAATTTCAATCCCTCATAGGTAGCCTATCAACTCGCTTTGGCGAGTCGGCTGCTGCGCTTACGCCAGGCATATTTCAATCCCTCATAGGTAGCCTATCAACCCGGAATCTGGCCAGGCTGGCGCGATTTCTACTTGCGAATTTCAATCCCTCATAGGTAGCCTATCAACGTAGTCCGGCTGTAAGAATTGATGTGGGCGTATATTAATTTCAATCCCTCATAGGTAGCCTATCAACAAGGGATTGCAGAAACCACACCGGACGCCTATGCCAAATTTCAATCCCTCATAGGTAGCCTATCAACCCCGCCGTATTTTCAAGCACGATCCCGAATTTCAGGATTTCAATCCCTCATAGGTAGCCTATCAACGAAGTACGCCGTTTCAATTCATGAAGATGTTCAACCTATTTCAATCCCTCATAGGTAGCCTATCAACTTGAGTGCGTAGAGAAGGCATGCGTAAACCGTGTCCAATTTCAATCCCTCATAGGTAGCCTATCAACCGAAATCATATCTAAAAATATCTTCGAAGACCCCTATTTCAATCCCTCATAGGTAGCCTATCAACGGCATGCTGGCGATCGTCCGCCAGCTCTGCCTGCCCGGGATTTCAATCCCTCATAGGTAGCCTATCAACGACGGCGGCTTCTTCGCAAACGAATACAAATGCCAGATTTCAATCCCTCATAGGTAGCCTATCAACCGATAGCTTTCATGATGCCCTCCTTCGGTTGATCTGGATTTCAATCCCTCATAGGTAGCCTATCAACAGTTCGATGCGGCACAGCGCTCCGTCGCCAGCCTCAATTTCAATCCCTCATAGGTAGCCTATCAACGCGTCGTTCGCGTGCGGAAGACCGACCGAGTTGCCATATTTCAATCCCTCATAGGTAGCCTATCAACTCCACGCAGCGGACAGGTGGCCCGGCTGCAGACGGATTTCAATCCCTCATAGGTAGCCTATCAACCTTCCCCGAGGAGGTGGACTTTGCGCTTCGCAAAACCGATTTCAATCCCTCATAGGTAGCCTATCAACGGCGATGGATGCCTCCGGCTCCACGTAGACAAGCAGGATTTCAATCCCTCATAGGTAGCCTATCAACTTTCAGCCAGTGATCGCGCGACACAGGGTTGAAGGTATTTCAATCCCTCATAGGTAGCCTATCAACCGCGCGGCGTGATCTACTGCGATCCGAACCTGGCGCTATTTCAATCCCTCATAGGTAGCCTATCAACAACTGCTCGGCCGGCAGCAGTACGTAGCGCACCGATTTCAATCCCTCATAGGTAGCCTATCAACCATGTATTACGACCCCGACTGGACAACATGCATAGGGTGATTTCAATCCCTCATAGGTAGCCTATCAACGTGGCACCGACCGGATCATCATCTGGACACCGAAAAAGATTTCAATCCCTCATAGGTAGCCTATCAACGGGCGCTCTGGGTGCTGGGCGGACGGCCTGGACACGGATTTCAATCCCTCATAGGTAGCCTATCAACCGTATCGGCGATGTAATACGGGCGGCCGATGTTGAAGATTTCAATCCCTCATAGGTAGCCTATCAACTGGCTTCCTGGCGGTCGCCAACAACTTGCAGGAGCTATTTCAATCCCTCATAGGTAGCCTATCAACCCAGAAGCGCACGGTGCGCGAACACCTGCGCTGGCTTTATTTCAATCCCTCATAGGTAGCCTATCAACGAAAACCGAATCAAAACACCAGAGTTCCATTCCACAATTTCAATCCCTCATAGGTAGCCTATCAACCGGCCATCCTGGCGATCGACGGCACGGGTCTTTCGAATTTCAATCCCTCATAGGTAGCCTATCAACCTGTGCGCTGGAGTTGATAGGCATAAGGCGTATTGATTTCAATCCCTCATAGGTAGCCTATCAACGGCGCCAGACACCGGCCCGGAGTCGGCCGTGCGCGAATTTCAATCCCTCATAGGTAGCCTATCAACCGAAGTGCTGCGGCGCGACATGCTGCTGGAGTGGGATTTCAATCCCTCATAGGTAGCCTATCAACGCGCAATTGGTCGGCGGCATCGCGCCGTGCGTAGAGTAATTTCAATCCCTCATAGGTAGCCTATCAACTTTAGTGTGTTACAGGCGATCTGAGCGGACTAAATCGATTTCAATCCCTCATAGGTAGCCTATCAACTCAGCGCGCAGCTCGTCCGAGTTGCCGGTGAAGCTGATTTCAATCCCTCATAGGTAGCCTATCAACCAGCGCGAGATCGACAGCAGCCTCGGCTTTATGGCGACATTTCAATCCCTCATAGGTAGCCTATCAACCCGGTTCGAAGGCGGCCTCAGGCATACGCGATCGGCATTTCAATCCCTCATAGGTAGCCTATCAACGGCCTACGAAGTACTTCGGAATCAGCACCTGGCGAATTTCAATCCCTCATAGGTAGCCTATCAACTCTGTGCGCTCGATGAAACCGGCAGCCTCAAGCTGGTTAAATTTCAATCCCTCATAGGTAGCCTATCAACCGCAGTAGAAGCGGCGGCCGCCGTTCGCAGAAGGTCGGATTTCAATCCCTCATAGGTAGCCTATCAACACGCGGACGTCGCCAGGTACTTCTTTCTGCAGGGACTATTTCAATCCCTCATAGGTAGCCTATCAACGCTACGGCCCGGGCCTTTTTTACGGCGCGCTTGGCGTCCAGATTTCAATCCCTCATAGGTAGCCTATCAACAGGCGTCCGCCTTCGCCGGTTCGATCTTGCCTTCCTATTTCAATCCCTCATAGGTAGCCTATCAACCGTCCGCCGCGAGCGCGGCCAGCGGACGGTAAAACAATTTCAATCCCTCATAGGTAGCCTATCAACGTAGTACGGATCGCCTCCGCCAAAAGGCAGTACGCGATTTCAATCCCTCATAGGTAGCCTATCAACATGGGAGCTCGCGAGGAGCTTCTACGCGCAGCAGTATTTCAATCCCTCATAGGTAGCCTATCAACCCAGTTGAAGCGCTGCGCGAGCACCAGATCACCGACAGATTTCAATCCCTCATAGGTAGCCTATCAACAGAAGATCGTGGTAGACAGCGGGCAGATCAGTAGCTAATTTCAATCCCTCATAGGTAGCCTATCAACCTTGCATCGCGGTTTAGTGGTGAGACATACGCGACAATTTCAATCCCTCATAGGTAGCCTATCAACCTACGTGGCGAGCCTCACCCCGGGGCGAAGACCTAATTTCAATCCCTCATAGGTAGCCTATCAACCGCTTCCTGCTGGATCTGCTCCTCGGACATAACCTCCTCATTTCAATCCCTCATAGGTAGCCTATCAACCGGCCGGTACCTGGTGCTCTACGGTGGCGCCGGTGCCGGATTTCAATCCCTCATAGGTAGCCTATCAACGATTATAGCGTCGTAGATTACAGTCAGATCGTTAACCAAATTTCAATCCCTCATAGGTAGCCTATCAACTTCCTGATGAGAAGCCTGGCGGGGCTGGTAAGGCAGGATTTCAATCCCTCATAGGTAGCCTATCAACGCCATCAGCACGGCCTGCTGGCGCACTTCCTCGAGGATTTCAATCCCTCATAGGTAGCCTATCAACTCCCGTCGGTCTGGCCCGCCGCCACCAACGAAGTTGTTAAATTTCAATCCCTCATAGGTAGCCTATCAACTGCAACGAACCGTTACATGCGCTGCGGCATGAGCGCAATTTCAATCCCTCATAGGTAGCCTATCAACTTATCTTTAGCAAAAAACCAGCGGAGGGCATATGAGATTTCAATCCCTCATAGGTAGCCTATCAACGTACAGGTATGTGGCGTCTTTATAAATGTTGTAGACCCATTTCAATCCCTCATAGGTAGCCTATCAACGTAAAATCGTGCCAGATGACCCGTCCCGCTGAACAGGTATTTCAATCCCTCATAGGTAGCCTATCAACATAGACCCGGACCACCAGATGATGCCCGGGCATCACGCATTTCAATCCCTCATAGGTAGCCTATCAACCCGTCGCCAGCCCCTGACAGCGCACGATGCACCAGGATTTCAATCCCTCATAGGTAGCCTATCAACCGCCCAGCTCAACCTCCGAAGGCAACCGCCCGTCGGATTTCAATCCCTCATAGGTAGCCTATCAACACCCAGGTAGCCGGATGCTCCGGGCGATGCGCCAGATTTCAATCCCTCATAGGTAGCCTATCAACACTCCGGGAACAGTGGTTCGAGGAGTTCGAGAAAACCAGATTTCAATCCCTCATAGGTAGCCTATCAACAAATGATGCGGAGCGGACAATGGCCGAGTTAGCTTTATTTCAATCCCTCATAGGTAGCCTATCAACTGAGGCAATCGAGACACTGAAGGCGCTTGCTGAGCGATTTCAATCCCTCATAGGTAGCCTATCAACTGAAGGCCATGTCCACGAGCACGGCCTGCCGCACTTCGTATTTCAATCCCTCATAGGTAGCCTATCAACCGATCGCCACGCCTCCAGGCGCGGGGCTCTACGTGGACAGTTTCAATCCCTCATAGGTAGCCTATCAACCCGACCAGCTTCTCCAGGCGCCGCATCCGATTCGATCGTTTCAATCCCTCATAGGTAGCCTATCAACCTTGATCCGAGCGTCCCCTCGAACGCACCGCCCTCGAGGTTTCAATCCCTCATAGGTAGCCTATCAACTGCGATGACGCCTCGTGATCTTGCCGAAGGCATCAGGGTTTCAATCCCTCATAGGTAGCCTATCAACGGAAGCGGGAGACGGCGATGACGCGCTACGAGCAGGGTTTCAATCCCTCATAGGTAGCCTATCAACTAGTAGTAGGTCGCACCTGGTCGCGCCGACAGGTCTTGTTTCAATCCCTCATAGGTAGCCTATCAACATGGGCCACGGCTCCAGACGGTGGCCCGACCTTCGCGGGTTTCAATCCCTCATAGGTAGCCTATCAACGCCTTCGCTGTGGACGGTGCCAGGGCTAGGTAACCTGGTTTCAATCCCTCATAGGTAGCCTATCAACCTCAAAATATACAAAAGAAAGAGCATTTTGGGTAGAGAGTGAGCATTTTAAAGGTGAAGCGATAACAGCTTGCGAATGAGTTATGTTTCTGATAATAAAACACTTATGTGTGTCGTCCGTCTTTGGGTAATTTTACCTGATCCCAGGTAGACGACATAACCTAGCCATCACGCCAGCCAGTCGGGCGCTCCCTTCGGAGTGCCTAACTGCTCTCGTTCCATCCATTTTGTCGAGCGTAGGCGGTAGAAAAGAACGCTATCCTCAGAAGTGTCCACGACGTCTTGTAATTCCTCTTTAAGCCGTTGATATTGTGCCCAAGTCAATTCCCCTTCAAACACAGAGTTCTGTACCCAAGTCAGGTATTTTCGAGCTACTTTGAGCACTTTGGCGACCCGCGTTACCTTTACATCATAAACCAAGATCACATACATAGCCCTACCAGCGTGTTCGAAATGGAGTATATTCTTTTTCTTCTAAAAGGTGTTTTTCTACTTTATATAATTCGAGACGAATGAGATGCCGATAAGAAACATTTCTTCGTAATGATCTATGGTGTAATGTTGTTTGTAAACGACGCTCCCATGCTTCCAGAAATACTTTTCGTCCCTTTTCGGTTAGGTAAAGTCCATTAATACTCTTTTCAAAGTGTCTATCTTGAAGTTGCCGCTTCTGTATGAGGCTCAGTATTAAGCGATCTACCAATATCGGCTTGAATATTTCTGCCACATCGAGATTAAGTGAGAATCTACGAAAGTTCGTAGCATGCAGAAATCCAATACGAGGATCCAGGTGTGTTTTGTAGATTTCCGCGAGGGTCGCGGTATAAAGCAGACTATTACCGAAAGAGAGCAAGGCATTGAGGCGATTACGGGGTGGACGACGAGTTCGTCTTTCAAAAGTAAAAGCCTCGTTTCTTAAAATTGCGTCGAAAGCGTGGTAGTAAGCTTCACGAGCTTGCCCTTCGGCCTGCATCAACTCTTCTATAGAGTGTAGTTCGTCAAGACGAACGCTTTGGCGTTCAATTGTCTCAATAATAGATGAAAGATTGTCTTCAAGTCCACGCCGACGATAGTAATAGAGCACCTGGAGTAGGTTGACAATTGCTCCAGCAACAAAGCGTCGAGCAAGGTTAAGTCGCTTTTCGATGTCGAGGTAGTGCGCTGCTTGTTTTAAAATCATGTATCCCGAATTATAATGCTCGCGGGGATAAAAGCTGCCTACATAGTAACCATAGCGATTATAAAAATGGACAAGTATTTCTTTCTGACTTAAGTATTCAAACAAACGTTTGTTGCAAGTTATTTCTCCGAACACATGAATTTCTTTGATCTGTTCAATAGGGAAATATTTGTGCGTACCATCTTTGAGATCAAGCCTAAGCGTATTCTGTTTGCGGTGCAGAGATCCGCTGCTTATTAAATAGAGGGAACGCTTCATAAGCTATTTTTTAATTTATTCCAGATCGCTCCAGCAGAAGTCGCGATAAGCACAACGGCGACAGAAGGGGACGCGGACTGCCGGAGGGGGCACCGGTTGCTCTACCAATATCTGTAGTTCCGCAATGGCCTTCTGCAACCGCTGGCGACTGATTTCGTCCAACTCGACGGAAATTCGCTTTTTCTCCCGAGGAATACGAAGTTCTCCCTGAGCAGCTATACCTTGTTCTTCAAGGCGCTGCAGGTAAAAGAGTAGCTGAAGGCGGGCGGCATCCAGAAAGCGGGAAGACTTTTTAACCTCCGCGACAATAACTTTTCCTTTGTTTCCTGTCTCCAGCAAATCTATTTTCATACCTGGCAGAACTAGCTCACGGCGATGCGTTCGAGGGTAAGTTCTCTGGCTGAGGAAACGTCCCAGTTCCAGATAAGGATTATCTTCATCAGGATTGATTTCATGAGCCATCAGCCAGGCCTCCCGTTTGCAGATCGCCCAGTACCATAGGAGTGTGCCGGTCAACTTAGCCATCGGCGCTCCCCTGATGCGCTTGTTGTGCCCGTCTATGGGCTGTCACACCACCCAAGCATTGACCATCTCAGAGACTCGCCATCGGAAGCCCGTCTCAAAATCATAATAATCTTTGAATTGGGTGTGAGGAATCCAGCGTAGCCCCTCCGGATCGGCCACCGCCGGAGGTAGATTCTGAACTGCCCGCTGCAGCAGGGGACGGATCATCGAATCGTGCAGACGCTTCCGATGCATAAGATACGCCGACCGCCGTTTTGTAACGTCTTTCTCATCCAACACATGGGCTTTGAACTCTTCTATCAGCCATCTCTCGTCCTCGGCGGTGAGGGCCACGAAGATGGGCACTTGATCCGGGCTTTCGATCAGATGGAAGTCACTGAGCGCCGGCTCCTCGAAGTGGTCATAATTCAAGTGGCAATAAGCGCTCCAAAGGTCACAAGATGCCTCTTGCGAGATCCGCTCCTGCGCCTCCCGGAAATATTGCTCCACCAGGTCGGCATATTCCGGTTCATCCAGCTGCTCCCGGTCCTCGAGGAGGTTTCGGGTCACGTGGGCGTGCACTGCGCCGTAGATCCGCGCACATCCGCCCTCCTGGAGGGGCAGTATATACACATGTCCTTGTTTCAAATGTCCTTCTCGGTTACATCGCCCGGCGACCTGGACGATGGAGTCCAGAGGGCCCAAATCCCGCACCACTGCGGGAAAGTCGATGTCCACCCCTGCTTCGACGACTTGGGTGGAGACGACGAGGGCTCGGCCTCCTTCTCTGAGATGAGCCTTGAGGGCCTCGAGCCGTTCTCGACGCTGCTTCGGCGTGATGTTTGTCGAGAGGTAGACCAGCCAGGGGTCAGATTCTGGTGCTCTTAAGCTAAAGGGGTGGCCATGGGTCAGATCGCGTAGCAATCTGTAGATTTCCAGGCTCTTGGGGATGGTATTCACCACCGCGAGGACCGAGCCATGCGCTTTCAAGATCTCCACAACCCGCTCCGCCCACCTTTCCGGCGGCCGTGCCTCCGCTTCAATGTGCATTCGAGTGCGCTTTTGGATCGTGAAAAGGGCCCTCGGCTCAGGTTGCAGCTCTCGGGCTTTCGTGAAGATGAGGGGGCGGGTAGCGGTCATCTGAAGGACTACGAGCCCGAGCTCCCGACAGAGCGTCTCAAAGACGTTCGCCGTCAGTGGCCAGTACTCCATCGGAAGCGCCTGCACCTCATCGAGAATGATGATGGCCCCAATCAGGTTGTGCAGCTTCTTGAGAAACCGGTTCTTATAGCCCAGAAGCGTCTGGAAGAGCTGCACAAACGTGGTCACGATGACCTCGCTCTCCCAGGCCTCCGTCATCAAAAGGGCCTTTTCCACCGGAAGGGCCTCATCTTCCTTGCGGTAAGTCACCTCGGCCAAGTGGTGATGCCGAAGCAGGAAGCGTTCGGGCTCTCGCTCATAAGCTCGGCCCAACTTCTTAAGGACTTTGTGGAACTCGTCGTAGTTTTGCTCGATGATGTTCACAAAAGGCAGGGCGTAGATGATGCGGGGCGCTACTCCCCAAAGCCTTTGCAGTTTTTCGCGGAGCCGCAGGGCGCTGTCCAAAGCAGCGAGGGTCTTCCCCATGCCGGTCGGGGCGGTCAACGAGAAGATCTGGCCTGGGATTTCTTCCGGCTTTAGCGCCTCTACACGCCGGCGCACCTCTTGATGAAAGGCGGCACGATGACGGTCCAGCTCATGCCGGGGATGTGGGTATCGGCTTTGGAGATACCTCTCGACCAAATCCGGAGGAAGAGAAGGACGTGAGTTACGCGAAAGCTCAGCCGCGCTGAACTTGTCCGCGTCGATAAGGGCGGAGAAGAGCAACTGCCCCCATAAACAGAGTCTAGCCCCCTCTTCTTGTGATAGCGCACCGTCTTCCCCGGAATCCTTTTCCAAGCGATAACGCAGCTTATCGAGCTCGTGAAACAGTTCATAGAGATCAAAGCCAGAAGTAAGGAAATCGGAGGCTTCCGGGAGCATGTCCAGCTCCCGGAGGATTTCCTCGCTGTGCGCCCGAAGGTCATCCAACTGGCGCTGGAGAGCCTTCAGGGCTCGACGCTGCTCCCCGGTGATATTCCCCAGCTCAGGCCATCGCTTCAGCTCACGGCTTTTCGGGATCAGCTCCTTGGGCGACCGGAGATCCCCGTGGTGCCGATGCACGACCAGATAGGCCAGGAGGGGGAGGAATTCCTTGTTCGATGCTTCTGGAAGGGTAGGCGATCTTTTGCGAACAATCCAGGCGGCGAAGACGGCCCCCAAGAAGGCATGGCGTTCTAACCCGCCCTCAAAACGCTTGTCCTCATGGAGATGGGCTTGGAAGTATGAGGTATACTTACCCACGTCGTGGGAGAGGCCCGCAAGCCAGGCCACTTCTCGGAGGAGTTCTCGATGACGCAAGGCGGGATGGTCCAAACAAGCCCTTGTACCTTCGGCAACCTCTAACAAGTGGTCACGCAATGGCCGACCGGGATGGGATTCGTATCTGGTGGTCATCCCGTTACTCTACCTCTAAGAAGACCCCAAAATTCTCTTGAGCAGGTAGCTGGAAGACTTCGCCCCGGATTGGCAAGCTCAGGGGACGGCCTTCGGCCTCCCAGAGGACTTCGCTCACCGCCTTGAGCCGTCGGTCGGATCGGAAATCCAAGGGCATACGATCTTTGTAGATGCGCAGGCCCTCTTGAAGCTTCACCTCGCCAGCCAGCCGGGGAAGTGGCACTGCCGTCTCGACAGGCAACGCCCCCTCAAAATCGCAACGGATGTTTAATTCGCTGGCCTCATAGAGCTGTGGGCTCTCCACCCATGCTGGACACTCCGTCAGCCCCAGGTAAAGTGGGTATTTGTAACGCTCACCCTGGAGCTGCCCATAGAGCTTTTCAAGAAGCGCTTCATCGTCGTGGGTAAAGTAGATGCGATAGCGCAGCCGACGCTCCGGAGGACGGGGCAACACCAGCTCTAAGGGAATTTGAGTGTGCCCTTTGCTGCCGTCCCAGCCCTCATCTTTGGTGTAGAGGTAGTTCACCGTCTGCATGAGCGTGCGCACCGGCGTCTTGAGGGCCACCCCGATCCGCGCCCGCTCTAATGAAAACTCCTCATAGTAACTGTCACGATCACGACCCAATAATGCTGCGATGATACCCATCAACGTTGTTCGCGGCGGAAAATGGTAGGAGAGCGAAGAGGAATTCGTATAGAACTTACGGAAGTGGGCCATCGGGCCCACCAGGTCGAATACAAGCAACTGCTTCATCCTTGTGCCCCTTAGAGCCGCAGATCTTCAAGCGTGAGTTTTTGATTTTGTAAGGACTCTTGTAAGGAGTTTTGTAAGGACTGTCGTAGGTCTTGACCGCTACTAAAGTCTGGGTGCGCCCAGAAGATAACCTTCTCGATTTTTGCTTGATTTTTTTCAAGTCTCTCGATAAGGCCCGTGAAGTTCAGTTGAACATCCTTAATGCTCTCAAGACCTTCGGCACGCTCTAAGCCGATCCATTCCCTCAGGTCTCCGAGAAATGTCTGGTCATCTTTGTACTCGACACGTAGGTACAGACGGGGCGTTTGACCAAGCTTGCTGCGGGTTGTCGCGAGCAGGGGTAACGCCTCTACCAACGAGTGATCCAGTAGCTTGAGGTCTTTCTCACTAAGTTGGGTGTGCTTTGCACGCCACGCGCTAACCGTGCCGTAGAAAGCAAGCAGGGCGTATTTGATGCGCCAGTCCTTGCCGAACGTTCCGTATTGCCCTTTCTCCTCTTGCTCGCGGCCGGCAAACTGCGAACTGATAGTGGATGAGGGAAGGATTTCAGCACGGTTGAGTGAGTAGCCCCAGCTGAACTGGACGGGTCCCGTTAGGGTAAGTGATCCACCGCCGCGTTCGCCCTCGCCCTCCCCGATGGGTATGGTTGCGCCGAATAGCCGCACATCAACCAAGCGCTCCAAGAGCCATTTACGGAACTCTGGCTTTCTTGCCGCTTCCTTACTTGATCCTGCCCTGAACTCTTTACTGAACTCTTTAAACGCTTCAGTTAGTCCATCTATCCGTTGCTTTGCCGAGACCGTCTGACGCACACCATTCTCGTCCTCCAGCTTACGCACCCAAACGTCCGGCTTCTCCGAGTAACCGAGCGTCTTCCATTTCGCCTCACCCAGTTCCAGCCAGTAGTCTCGCAGATAACGCTTGAGACGCACGTCGCTCACGAGGTTGCGGCCGGTTTCGTAGTCCATGCGCGGCTTGTTCTCCTCATCGGGATCGCCGTTGGGGTTACACTGCTTTGCGTCGTAGAGGTAGAGTAGCTCACTGTTTTTCGACACCGTGTTCATGGCTTATTCCTCCTTTTGTTCTTGCTGTCCTTTTTTGCCATATCTAATGGCTTGCCATGTGGCATAAGCATACCCCGAGAGGAGCCAGTAAGTGTTCTCTTGAGGAGAATCCAAATGGTCCAACTCACGGTCGAGCAGTTTCTTCATCGTTGCATAGACGCCTTCATTGTAGTCGGCGATCTTGTACTGGCGGAGTTTTTCATAGACCTCATTGGCTAATCGCATGAGCTTGCCTTTGTCCATCCCCTGAAAGTGCACTTTATTGAGGATGGGTTTGCCGCTTGCGCGCTGCTCCGGCGTAGATCCGATTCGGCCAATCAGATACCCCAGCAGGAAAAGTGCTTTCTGGCTCCCTTTCAAGCCGAGCTTTGCCAAGTAGGTTCTCAATCCCTCGTCTAGGGCTTCAAGCTCCATTTCCATGAGATCACCTCCTTTAGAATAGCTTTCAAGTTGGCCTATATTTTTCAGATAGACTAACAAGAGTTGAGACTGAAGCAAAAAGGTCGTAAAGGCCCGATCCACGGCTTGGCGATCCTTGCCCGGGCGATCCTGCACGTACGTATCGTACCGTTCGAAGTAGTGAACGCGCGCAGTCTCCAAGAATTTAGAAATAAGTGATTTGGCTTGCAAAGGTCGTCCCATTAGCAAAGCGTCCAAGAACTCCAGGAAGGGGCGGGTCTGCGCTTGATTTCCCTGCTTATGAATCGGGAAGAGGTAGAACATGCATTCTAGGCTAAGATCCCACTCAGGAGCGTCTCCAAAGTGGGCGTTAGCGAATGCTCGCACTTCGTTTCGCACTTCATCCAGTCGATCCAACCGCGAGGGTGGAACATCTTGAATGAGTTTGTCCACCTTCCTGGCGCTTTGGGCCTTGGTCGCAAAGAGCAGGTTGAGCACAAAGGAGGCCTTGGCGTTTTCAAAGTCCTTGTAGTCTTTCAGCGCATCTTGAAATTTCTGCCACTGCTGGAGCTGCTGGGTGGCGGCCACGCGTTTTTGCAAATATTCGGCCCAGCGATTTAGCGTGGCCGCGGAGGGGCGAACCGATGGGAGATGGAACACCGGAATGATGTAGACATTGTTATGGGCCAGGCGCGTGCTCAAGCGGTTTTCAATGAAACGCTCCCCGGCCAGCAGAGCCCGATAGCATTTACGACACAGGGTGTAATTGCGTGCGAACCCTTCTTCACTGAGCCCGCTGGCGAATCCCGGCTTATCTGTGATATAGAACTTAAGCAACTTGAAGCGGGTGGTATTTGTCGTGACCCTATCACTTCTTCCGCAGACGTGGCATACCCCACCGTTAGCACCTTCAAAAGCCTCATCTACCAGCTTCTTCTCGAGATAGGCTATGTAATCCGGATGTTGGGCCAGTTTGATCCCGTTGATCTGGAGGGTGTAGAGGGCGATGTCGCGGCGCTTCAGTTCAAGCTTATTAAGCACCCAAGTTTCCACCACCTTGGCCACAAGCCCAACGGCATCCTTGGCCTTGCCCTTCTTGCGGGCATATGCCTGTAAGAAGGGTTTCGTCAGAAAGTCCACCCCCTGCTCTTGGCAGAGGTCTTCCAGCTCTTCACGGTCCTTCTTGTTCTCGATGAGTTCCAATTTCGCCAGCCCGAGCTTGGTCAGGTCCCACATCCAACGGTAGCGAGAATACTGTTGATCTCCCCCTTTCCGGAAGACCTTCGACTTCTCCCCAAGATCGAGGTAGAGGGCGTTAATGAGCGTCTGCAATTTTTTGCCAAGCTTACAGTCATCAAGGGTATGCAATAAATTCGGTATCGTTTGGGAGACGAGATACTCGATATGGTCTGTGGTCAGCCGATCTTGTGGACTGTTCGAGGCAGCAGCGTTACCCACCCAAAGGATCTCGGCGAGTACTTGGTAATCCAACTCTTTCACATCGACATCGAGCGAGGGAGGGGCAAGTTTCAAGTTTAGAAACACTACATGCCGTTTCTGCCCTTCCGGGACGTTTACCTCCTGAACGAGGGCGTCCACGAGGGAGTGCCTCTCTAAGACGGCCTTGCCAATTGCGCGCACGCCTTCAATCATGTCCTACTCCTCCTTCTCGCGGATGAAAGGGTTTGAGTTTTTAGCAGCTTTTTGTGGCGTCCAGAGACCAATACATCCGAACCCTTGGGAATTTTTCGCCCCCAAGCCCGCATGATAGGCCATCTCCCAGAGTTCTGGAGCCAGGTTTAGCTCAAAGACGCCCGTCCATCCCTTAATGACTGTCCCTTTGAACTTTACTATATGCTCATCGCGTGGGCTCACCTTAAAAGGTCGAATCCGTCCTTCAAGGGGGACCTCTTTCCCATACCAGACACGCGCCTTGCGCTGTAGATTCCGCAATAAAAGCTGCTCAAACTCTTGCTCCCAGGGGGCATAGTAGTACGTTTTGCGTCGACCTTCGGTCGTTGTCACTGTACTGTAGACAGTAATAGGTGAAAGCGCCTGCACCCGCATGGGTTGTGACGTAGAGACAGGGGGTTCAACTTCAACGAGTTCCAGGCTTAAGCGCTCTTTCCCCAGTCGCAAACTCGGATGGGCCATTAGGTGGGCGACCAGCGATTGGAGAAAGTCTTTCATGGGAGAGGCGATCACCAGTTGCACCGGCCCCACGAAAATGATCCGATCCCCTTTGGCGCGCCATTTTCCTAATAAGCGGGAGAAGGTAAAAAACTTCAGCTTCCTCTTTCCTTGAGGATCCAGATGGCCTTGCTCATGAAGCTGACTTGCCAGTTGCGGGTCCAGACAGCGGTAAATAGCCCCCTGGATGTATCTGTTATACTGGCGCGGAAGTGAGAGGTAACCGTCCTCTGAATTCAGCGTCAATCGAATTCGCACGGGATGCTAACAAGATTTGGACTTTGGGGAAGCGACTGCATGACACGTAAAAGATATTGTCTGCATTCTGTGAGTGCAATATGCTACGCCCTAAGATTCCTGAGCACAGGGCTTTGAGATAAGCGCAGCTCTGTGGCGGCTTGTAGGAAAAAAACGAGGCGGCAAGATCGATCAGAGAGGGTTGAGGAAATAGAGCGAGACGGTTGAGTGGTAGTAAAGTGGATTGTGGCCTCTTAAAAGTGTATTTGGCTACTTGACTCTTTGGCGGGCTGATATTTTTATGATCATTAGGAGAGGACTTGCTGGCAAAACTTGGCCGTCCAGTACGTGCAGGAGGTTGCGCCAGGCCTTCGGGCTACTCCTCAGCTTATTCTACTGGTTCGTCGTGCCCGTTCTTACCGTGTACTTCTCCGATGGATAGGCGTGGACAAAATGGAGCGTTGGGTAGAAGCAGGAATGCCACTGCCCCTATGGGAAAACTAAGTTTTTGTTAGCTTTATAGATGGCCCGCTTACAGCGCTGATCTGGCACACAAGCGAGAGCAACGTCTACGCTGTGGCATAGTGCAGCGTGTTCTGGCCCGGTGGCAACAAGTAATAAAAAAACCTGTAGCCACTTTTGGCTACAGGACTTTTGTTATTTCTATCTGAGTGCCCGGGACTGGACTCGAACCAGCACGCCCTTAACGGGCACCGCCCCCTCAA
>ERZ795042.1137-NODE-1137-length-18121-cov-37.232813_pt1 | contig 18121 bp, 27 predicted proteins | sample MGYA00375126_ERZ795042 | MGnify/ENA primary metagenome ERZ795042 (study PRJEB30171, sample SAMN05518105) | compost metagenome | isolation source: Feedstock adapted compost from Newby Island compost facility, Milpitas, CA | place: USA:Newby Island compost...
TTGCTTCGTCTCGTTCGCGCCGGTTTGGGCGCTTTGCATCGCCAGACCGAAGAATCCGTCCAGGAGCACCCATTCACCGGCATTGATGGTCGTGTTCTGCGGCACCGTGACCGTCACCGACTTGCCGTCGCTGATTTTTGCCCGCGCAAGCTCATGCGCCGTGACCGGTACCGGGCTGCCTTGGTACCTCGTATCCATTGAATATCCCTCCCGAGATTCGTTTTAGATGGGCACGCTGTCCATCTGTTGGGACGCGGCACCGGACTGCTTGCGGTTGTCGCTGCCGATGCCGACGAAGGTCGGCAAATCGACCTGCATCCGGCTGATCATCGCCTTGATCGATTCGTCCGCGAGCAGGCTGTCGATTTCGCCGGCGATGGTCTCTTTGGTCTGGCCCTCCCTCGGCGTGATCAGCTTCAGAATCAGCGCCTGGGCCATTTCGCCGGACACTTTCTCCTTGACCACGTTCTGGACTTCTTGATCGAGCGCCGCTTTCTGCGCGTCGGCCAGAGCCTTGGCAGCCGCTTCCGCGCGGGCAACCAGCTCGGCGTCATTCGTCACCCCGAGCGCCGTCTTGACTTTATCCAGCAGCTCCAGAGCGTCGGCCGCTTTCTTCGTGCCCTCGGGGTCCAACTCGGCAAGCACATCCTTGAGCGCGACCGCGCCTTCCGCGATCTTGACCTTAAGCTGGGTGATCAGTTCTTTCCAGTCCATGTTCTGACCTCCTTCAGATTGATCATCCGGGTCATCCATCTCGCCGAGCGCCACAATCCGCGTCGGCATGCCGGAGCGGTCGAGCGGCGTCCAGTCGATGGATAACGGCTTGTAATCCACCACATGGGTTTCTCCGGCCACCGTCTGCAATTTGGGCATGCCGAAGATGGAGACCTGCTTGATCCGGCCCGAACGAATCCACCGCTTGAGATTTCCGGCGGCGGCATCGACAATGCCGCGAAAGTAAGCCCTGGTGCCTTCCATGCGTGCGCCGATCCAGTGCGTCACGGGCGGATCGAATTTGGTCGAGACTTCTTCCGGCTTCTGATGTCCGAGAAATCCGGAAAGCGTGTGCTGGTTGACGTGGTCCACGATCGCCTTCAGGCTCTCCGGCGTATAGGTCCAGCCTCGGGTCGATTTGCCCGCCGGAACTTCGACCACCACTTCGAGCGGATCATCGTCACCAGCTTTGATCGCCTCGATGTCGACGCCGGGAGCAGGAGGGATGTCCTGCGGCTTCATTTCCCCGGAGATCGATGCCGGAAGCAATACCCATTTTTCCTTCGCTTTCGCCATCCTGAAATCACCTCCTTGCCGGGCGGGAGCGAGTCGACCTTCGGAAGCGTTCTGTGACCGCGTTATAACGCGTGATAACGGGGGTATGGACCGTCGGAGCAGTAAAGGGTAGGGTAAACCCCTGAAACGCCCCAGAAACGCTTCTAGGCCGTCGTCATGTATTCGGTCGCATACCAGGTGTTCAGTTCCGGGTGACTGGCCGGGTTATCGATCCACTCCCGGAGCTGGCGGACGAAGGCGTCCGGGCTCGCATGCTGCTCGACCAGGTACGACAACGTGTTCGGATGGGCCGGATAGGGCGGGGGATCGTCCACCGGATAGACGCCCGGTCCGAGACCGACATCATGCCGCGCCAGCTCGTCGCAAACATCCCGGATGCGATGCGCGGGCGAGAGACAGAACTTGATGCCGACACAGGACGGCGAAGCCCGCGCCGAGCGGATACTGCCTGGACCGAGGGCTGCCGTCGTTTCTGTCCGCGCCAGGCGCAGCGCCTGATAGCTCAAGTCTTCCGGCACGCGCCCTTTCATTCGGTCCATCATGCCTTCGTAATACTTGGCCATGACATTCGCCTCGCGCCGGACGTACTTCTCAAGCGTCTGTGCCGTTGTGATCGCATCCTGTCCGCTTGCGATCCCGTCCTGGATAATGTTGCGGATGACCTGCCCGGCTCCCTGGGCCGTGTCCCATATGCGGTCCGACAACTTCATTCCGCGATTGGATCGCTCCCAGCATGCCCGGACGGCGGATTCGTTGACGCGCACGAACATTTGCTCCAGCCCGTCTCTGGTGACCCGAGGGATCTTGATTCGCCGCGTCATCAGGTCGATGGTGACAGCTCGGTTATAGCTGCTGCCGATTTCCACGGCGGCGGTGATGTATCGTTCCATCGCGCTTGTCAGATCCGCGCTTAGTTGGCCGGTCAGCTCGCGGAGCTGTTCTTCGACGGCGCTCAGGAGCCGGTCATCGACCGTGTCACTTCCGCCCTTGCGCAATCGTGCCGCGATGCCGTCAGCGACACGAACGAACAATTTCCGGATTTCCGGGTCCTGCCTTAGCCGCAGTTCCAGGAACGCTCTGCGGGCGGCGAGCGCTTCTTTGGCGTATGGGCCGGCCACGCGCCTGATTTCCTCGATTTCCGTCCGCTTCACGGCCGATCGGACCTTTCGAGCTGTGAAAGAAACATGGACTTGTTTCCGGTTCGCAGGGCAAAGTCAATCAGCGAATCCCGGATCACCTTCTCGCTTTCCCGTTCGATCCATCGCGATTCCGGCTCAAGGTCGCATTCGGGAATCCAGTAGTTCTTCTTCTCGGATGGCACGCGGACGCAATACGGGACGCCGACGTACGGGCGCGGATCGATATCCGTGACATAACCGAGGGAACCGACCGGGAGACCGAAATTCAGCGTATCCGAGATGATGACGACCGGCTGCATGAGGTGAAACTTCACGCGGAATCCCCCCTTCCGAGCGCCGCATCGATCGCCTTGATTTCGCCCAGGCCGAGCGCCCCGTCCGCCAGCCGTTCGTCCTCGATCCGGTTGTTGAGGATGCGCCGCCGTTCGGTATCCGCGTCCGGGTCGTCGGAGTCGTATTCGCGCATCGACGGAATATAGGCGCGCAAGAATTCGGCTGCCGAGTCCCTGCTCAGGAATCGGCCTTGCACCGCCGTGTTGAGGGCGGTCGTCAACGCATTGATCGTGTCGGCCAGCTCCTTCTCGTCGCGCGGATCGATCTCGTCCCATTCAAGTGTCGTGGCATAGGTTTCGAACGTCTCGCCCGTCTCGGCATGCGTGATCGCCAGCACCATGCGGGCGAGACGCTGCCAGTTGTTCGCGAAGTCGGTGCGCTTGCGGGAGATGTTGCGCACGAAGACCGGCATCTGCTCCTGGACGCTGGACAAGCTGCTCGGCGTGTGTACCCCCAGCACGAATTCGGGCGTCTCGGACACCGCCACAATGCAGTAGAAGATGAACTTCAGGAGGCTTTCGGCGTCGCCGGTGGAGCTCCTGACTTCGATGAACTCCGCGTCTTCACCTTCGGTGAAGATCAGGAAATCCTTGCCCTCCAGCGAGATCGTGCGGCCTTCCCTGGCATACTTGGTCGGGTCCTCGATGCCGAAGTTGTTGCGCAGGAACGCGGCCACGTCCTTCAGCTTGAATTTCAGCCTCGGGGTTGAGTGCATCTTCGACCCTTGCAGCGCGTGCAGCATCACGTCGTGATATGCCTTGATGAACGGCTCGACCGGCTCCAGTTCGCTTTGTCCGAACAGGCGGGTCTCGTCTTTCTCGTTGGCGAAATGCTCGATGGGGATAAATCCCCACGGATTCGGTTCCTCGATTTCCTGCTCGAATCCGGGGATCGGATCGCCTTCCAGGCGCACCTTGCGGCGGACCGCGCTGATCCATTGGGTGACCTTGGTCGTCCGTTTGTTCCCGCTCTCATCGGTCCATTCCATGTTCGAGACGAGCACATATTCCTCGACCCGGCCCGTGATCGGATTCCGGTTGATCGCGCAGACTTCCTCATTGGGGATGATCGTATAGACGAGCCGCTTCCCGGTCTCGGGATACAGCACCGCGTCCGTCGATTCGCGGGTGATCCAGACGAAACAATCCCCCTCCAGGAGTGCCTTCTTGTGGGTGCGGCGCATCTTGGATGTCTGCTCCGAGAAGAAGGCGTTCAGCACTTCCTTGGCCTTCGGGTCATCCGAGTTGAAAGTCGGCACACCCATGAACCCGGCCTTGACGTTAATGATGGGACGGCAAAATCCGGCCCCGAGCTTGTACCTGTCGTCGGTGTTGTCGTACAACGCGCGCGCCAGCGCATAGTCCACGCGGCGGCTGTCCAGCGTGTAGCCGGAGAAGCCATAGCCGGCCGTGGCGCTAACAGATCGGCGCAGTCTGGAGATTTCGCCGACGGCCCGTTTCAGCCATTTACCTAACCCCATATTCTCAGCCCCTTGAACACGCTGAGCAGCCCGCTGTCTAGCTTGCCCGCGTTTTTCGCCAATGTGCGGCACGCTTCCAGGGCGTCCGGCCCGTCGTCGTACGCACCCATCGGAAATTGCTTGAGCTGCTCCAGCAGTCTTTTGTGCCGGGCGTCAAACTTCAAGTAGCGGTTCTTGATGTCCGGCTGCAGCGTCTGTATCCGCATCAGCTTGTCGGCGTTCTGGTTCACTTCCTCGATCGGGAGGTAGAGACCGACTTCGGCGGACCTTTCCGCCAGCTTCTCTTTAAGGAACCACTGGAACTGGTTCGTCTCGCAGCCGAATTTCGCGTATCCTCTGCCGAAGCTCATGCGCAGCCAGCGCTCTTTCTCCAGCACATCGTCGATGATCCGATCCGGATGACGACGCTCGATATCGGCATCGATCACATACATGTAACCCGACCGGTCTTCCTTAGCGATCGTGATGATCGCGGAGAAGTCGCTTTTCTTCCTCTTGCCCAGGGACGGATCGACCCAGCCATAGAAGGTGAAGCCTTCCGCGAAATTCACGGCATACGGATTGAAGTAGTCGAACCACTCTTCGTTGAACAGGCAGTCTTCCGGGTTGATCGGTTCGTTCTGTTCCTCCGAGTTAAACGACGCTTCACCCTCGACCACCTTCATGACCATCAGGTCGTAATAGGAGAGCTTGGCTTCCCACAGCACCTTTGTCCCGGCCAGCATGTCGTCCCGGCGTGCCTCGAAATAGGCGAGGGCATCCTTCTCCCGGTTCTCGTTGTCGAGATCCGTCAGGATTGCCTCCCATTCGTCCCACAGGTCCTTGCGGGGGGAGAAGGAGAGGACCGCTTTGTATTTGCGCGTCTGGTAGCCCGGATTGCGCAGGATGTTCGCCAGCAGGCTGTCGTAATGCAGGATCGTGCCGATGTAGAAAATGTCCGTGTACGTGTCCCCGGCCTTGCTGACCGCCTTGAAAAACCAGTCCGCCAGCTTCCGGCGCTGTTCCTGCGTGCGGACATTTTCGTCGTTTTCGATGTCATCCAGCACGATCAGGTCGGGACGCCAGTTCTTGTGTTTCCGGCCCCGAACCTTCTTGCCGCTGCCGATCGCCTCGATTTTCACGCCGGTGCTGGTGACCAGCACATCGTTTCGCCATACCTTCCCGCGCAGGTCGCCGAAGTCTTCGCGGATCGCCTCGTTATCCTCGAATTCTTCCCGGATCAGTTCCAGAAAGCCCTCGGCCTGATCGGAGCTGTCCGACAGGATGAGCGGATAACGCTTGTACTCGTACAGCGCGGCGTGAATCGTGTCCTTGAACGTGACGTTGGTCGACTTCGCGTGGCCGCGCGGGGCGGCGATGGCCTGCCTGCTTCCGGGCAATCGGTTGACTTGACTGGCCGCTTCGCGGTCGACCGGAACGATGCCCTTCAGGACGCCCTTCATCCAGAGATCGTCCAGCTCGCGGTGGAACGCCGGCGTTTCCCGGTTGAAGTAGTGGGGGAAATACGCCTTGCCGAAATACTCCAGATCGATGGCCCCGAGTCTCCGGCGCAAACCGTTCTTTCCGGTCAGCGGTTTCCCGTCCCGGAACTGCTTGCGCAGCTCCAGCCGCTTAGGCGATTCGTCCCGATACAAATAAACCTCCATGAGCTGCTTGATCGCTTTCGTCTCCTGGAGGGTCGTTTTCTCATTTTTTTTGGCAAAGTCTTTCAGGATGCTCAATGTGGGCTTTCACCTCCGGCGGGCATGCTTCGCCACCCGGCCGCCTCACTCGGCGCTGGTTGTGGCTCGCATGTGTTCCCGTCACTCCCCGGCCCTGCCGAAACAAGGTGCCGCTTCATTCCGGTGCTTGTTGCAAGAATTCGATGCCGAAATCAATCTCTTTCGGTTCGCCGAACAGCGTGATCCGGACGCGCGCCCGGCATTTCCGCCGATCCACGCGCACGATATGGCCCTCCATGTTCTTCAGCGGACCGTCAATGACGATGACTCTCTCGCCGTCCCGCACCCTGGACAACCCGACCAGTTCCCCTTCTTCGCACCATTTCAGAACGTGCGCCATTTCCCTTTCCGGAACCGGACACGGGTCCGGTTTGCCCAGGATGCCGATGACACCGGCCGGAGCCGTCAATTTGTAATAGCTTTCAACATTCAGAGTAGTGTACGCGAATACATAACCCGGAAACAGCAGCCGGGTGGCTTCCCTGAACACGCCCTGGCGCCGCTCCTTCAGCTTCCGGCGGGGAACGAGCGTCCGGATGTCCGGCGCTGTGCGGGCAAGCCGCTTCTGGACGCGCAGCTCTTCGCCCGTCAGCACGTGCAGCACGTACCAGTTCATTCTTCCGCCTCCAGGCGCTCGGCCACGCGATTGGCGACCTGGATGAGCCGTTCGCAGAGTTCCGGTTCGACGCCCTCCAGCTCGGCGTAAACTTCCTTGCGGAATTCCTCCAGGGCCACGCGCGCCTTGGCCGCAAGGTCGGCCTTGATCTTGTCCTTGTAGACCTTCGTGCGGGAGAGGGCCACCATGACGCGTGCCGCCTTGTCCAGCGGCATCTCGTCCCATTCTTCTTGCGCCTGCGCGAATTTCTTCGTCAGTTCGCCCGCCATGATCTGAAGCCCGCCCTCGGTGTAGTCCGCGTCCGGATTTCGCCGGATCAGCTCGATGAGCGCCTTGGTCTGCTCCTGGGCTTCGAGCAGCCGCTGGGTCGCCCGGCCGACCCGGAGCGCGTAGCGGCCGATCGAGCTCTTCGACACCTCGTACCCATGACCTGCGAGATACTCGGAGATCTCCTGGTAGGTGTAGCGCGTGTCCAGGAGCATGGCGTCCACCTGATCCTTGAGGTGGGTGGGCAGATCGTCCACTTTGGAACGGATGCGACGTTTCCGGTGCTCGCCCATTCAGATCTGCACTCCCGGATCGTCGGGAATGGAGCCTTCGAGCAGGTCAATGCCTTTCACCGTCAGGCGGACGACCGCGTCTTGCGCATAGGCGTTGTACGAGTTCACCCGCTCGTTCGTGAATTCGATGTATCCCTTGTTGACCAGATAGTCCAGATGCTTGGAGATGTCCGGGCTGATGATGACGCCGTCGTTCACCATGCAGTTGACAAGCTGCCGGCAGAGCAGCGAATTGTTGTGCCCCTTGACAAGCGACCGCAGAATGTACCCGCGAACCGCCTTGTTGTGCTGGGCACCGCGATACGTTTGCTCGTCCACGTTATCTTCCTCCCATCATGCTTTCGTGGATGCGATCCAGTTTCTTGTCCACGTTGTTCATCGTGCGGATGAAGTCTTCGCGGGTGGTGTAGATGAACGGGAGATCGGATCGCAGGTCGTCCAGTTCTTTCTCCAGGTTGTCGACGCGCTGGGCGTTTTCCCTTATTTGCTGCTTGATCTCGGACATGGTTGTTTTCAGGAAAAAGCCGATCGCGCCGATTCCCAGCATGGTGGCGGTTTGCAGCACCCAATTCAGATCCATGATTACGCTCCTTCCTGCAACTCCAGCGCGTCCGTGATGGCCGCGCTCTGCTTCAGTTCCAGCACTTTGGCCTCGATGGTGCTGCGGATGTAGGCGTCGAGATCACCGAGCGTACCGGAGAGCGCCTGGATATATTCCGGCGACAGCGCACGGTAAATCTCGTCATACGCCCGTTTGGCGAGACCGACCAGATCTTCTCTGGAGGCCTGACCGTGCTTGACGGCGCGCCTGAGCTCCTTCGCGGTTGTCTGCTCGATCATCTTCACCGTCTTGGTCGCCACGTCATCCAGCCGGGCAATCGCCGCCTGGACGAGCGCCCGCCGGTCGTCGTTCCTGATCTTCGCCGTCTCGGCGGATACCTTCGCCACCGCCTTGCGGATATAATGCAGGGCATAGGTTGACAGCAGCGTGATCACGGCGAGCGCCAGATTCAGCAGCGCATCCTGCGCCATATCGTGCATGTTCGCGTCACTCCTTCGGAAAAAATAAAAAGCTACCAGCACTAGGAAACTGCCTATGCTGGTAGCTTAATCCATAACCTCTGAACTTTTTAGAAGGGGTTCCCCGGAGTCTCGCCGCCGCGCCCCGCGCTTTCCAGCCAGGTGAAGAGGTCGAGCTGGTTTTCGTCCTTCTCCGGCGGCGGGCGCAGCCCTTCGCAAATTTCCCGAATCCTCCGCTCGCTCAAGTTGTACTTTTTGGCGAGCAGGTGGGAGTTGCTGCCCCGATATTCCTCCCTGATCCGCTGATCCCGGATCGGTCTCAGGAAGTAATCGGAAGAGGGAATGTAGAGGGCGTCCCCCTTGGAATACTCGGCCAGCTTAATCAGATTTTCCACACCGATCAGCTCGGCGATCGGGCGGTAACGATCGGGAATCATGTCCGGGGTCAGTTCCTTGATCCAATCCTCCAGGGGGATTCACCTCCCTATTATAGCAGATGCGGTCAAGGTCAGACCGTGATACCTTTTTCCTTGCGATACTGGATCACCAGCATGCGCCAGAAGTCCAGGCTGCCGGTCTTCGTCGACATGTGCTCGTCGTAGTATTCGGCTGCCTCCTTCGCCCAGTCCGGCGGGGGAATGTCCCGAAGCCTTTCCAGTTCGTTGATGCGTTCACTCTGCTTCCGGACAACTTCCTTCAGTTCTTCGAACGCTTGCCTTTCCTCTGCGGTCATCGGCTCCTCGTCCTCCTTCTTGACATTGTCGTATTGATACAGGTTCCAGGCGTCCATGATCCCGATCAGCTTTGCGGCGTAATCAGGATCGGTAGCGTACCCGGCGGCGGCAATCTCCCGCGCCGCCGTCCGGCCGTCCTGGCCGATCACCTTGCGGTACAAATTCCGGTTCCAGCTCACGCCGTTTACGATGAGCGCGGAGTGGTCGGCCACCGATTCGCCCCAATCGTTGTACTTCCGGAACTCCGAGTTGACAGTAATCCATTTGCCGCCCGACCACTCACGGGTCGGCATGATGATGCTTCCCGCCGGGCCCCGCCCTTTCATGCCGAAGAGGTTGTTTGCCTGGACTGCCAGACCGCTGTTGCCGTCGGCGGACTCCAGGCAGCCTTGCGCGATGGTCAGCGAGGCGGGCACTTTCGTGAGGTGCATGTCCGCGATCGCGTAAGGCGCGAGCTTGCGGATGAATTCCGCTCGGGTCATCTTAGCCATCGGGCGATTCCTCCTTTCGCTCGAATGTGAATCCGTACATCAGCAGGATCACCCGGTCGGTCGGCACGCCCTCGTAAAACTCCGCGTTGGCCGAGATCGGCGTGTTCTTGATCAGGTTGACCAGGCGCTTGATGTTCGCCTGGTTCACGGCGATCCCGCGTTCTCTCAGGGTGTTCTCGATATCCTTCAGTTTCAGGACCAGATCCAGTTTTGTCTTGATGACCGGTTGCAAAGTCAAACACCACCTATTCGATCTGTTTTGCACTTTGCCCTGTAGCCGCCCTGGAAGTCTCCGGCTCGAATCGGACTTCCATGCGCCGGGCCGCCTGGTCGTACTGAATCGCCACGATCTTGCGGTCCCCCGGTTGCTTCTGCAGTTGAAGGAGCAGGCTGTTCAGACTGACGGCGGCGCTTGCGGCGGTCAGGTGTACAGCGGGGAAGAGGACGAAGCACATGTCCGGGTCCAGAGGCTGCGCCAGCGTGAGCGGCCGATTTTTTGCCGGTTTTCTACTGGACACGCCGCACGCCTCCTTTGCCATTTTGCTTGAGAAATTTCCGGACGGTCTGCTTGTCAACTTCCGCCCGGACGGTGAGGACGAAGCACCGCAAATCCGTGCTCCAGCGAATTGTGCTGCGGTCCATCCGCAACCGGGCGCATAGGGGGAACAGCTCCCGGCGGTATTCGGCGGTGACGTAAGCCGTTCCGGTCGTGTCGGTCAGCACCGTGTGAGCGCTCATGACGATAACACTTTCCTGAAGCGATAGTCGAGCGCCAGCGGGTCCTCACCTTCAGCCAGCAGCATCTTGCCGAGATACATCTTGCCTTTCGGGCCGACAGTCCGCTCGAACAGTCGTCCCGCTGTTGCCTTGGACAGGAATCCGATCAGCTCGGCAAAGTATTCGCTGGTGAAGACGATGGGAAGCTGCTTCCGATAGCGGTAATCGACGATGCCGTAGAACTCCTTGATCCAGGTGTCCTTCTGGCTCTCCTTGCAGATGTCGTCCACGACGAGCAGCTCGCAGTTGTAGATGCGCTGCCGGATCTCGTCCACCTTGTGCGCCTCGTCCGGGTTGTTGTAATACGAGAACCATTCCGTAAAACTCTGCACCCAATTGAAGAACAGGGGATAGACCCCCAGCTTGATCAGCGGCGCGACCGTCGCCGTGACCAGATGCGTCTTTCCGCTTCCGCTGGTGCCCAGGAGTCCGAACCAGGGAACGCCCCGCAGATCGTGACCTTTCCTGACGCGGGCGACCAGACCGTCGGAATATTCCCGCGCCAGCTCGTAAGCGGCGACGACGCGGGGATCGGCGCCTTCGAGACTGAAGTTGTCGAACGTCTTGTGCAGCGCATCCTCGCTCATGTTCGTCGATTTGAGCATCCGCCTCAGCTTCTTGCGTTCGATGCATTCGCACGGGTAGGCGACATTTCGTTCCGGGACGAAGATGATGCCTTCGTCCCGGCACTTCGGGCATTCATAGACTTCCATTGATCCTTCTTCGGAAGGCTTCTTCGGCGCTGACATCGCGTTTTCCCTGGCCGCCCGGATACGTTCGAGCAGCGCGGGCATGGCCTCCCTGATCCCTTCCACGGTCCGCCCCTCCTTTCAGATTGCGGAGGATGCCGCGCGTGTAGTTTTCCTTGATGTTCGGGTATCGTTCGATATGGATGCGAAGCGCCCGGATGACGAGGGCCGGATCGAATTTGGCCCAGTATTCGTATTCGCGTTGTTTGATGCCGTCTGAGATCTTTCCTGTGCTGCGCGTCCAGCGTATCGTCTCCCAGTAAGATTCGATCACTTTCCGTTGCTCCGGCGTGTACCGGTCCAGCGGGTTCGGGTTCGGCATCCGGCTCAACCTCCTTTCTGATTGGCCTGCTTCCGTCGACGTTCCGTCCGCAGCACGCCTTTCAGCGATTCGATCAGCGAGCTGGCCTGGCGGAACGATAGCCACTCCAACCGGACAATGCCGCCGCAGTACTTGCCCATGAACGCTTGCAGGCGCTTCGGGTTGTCGGCCCAGCCCAGCTCGCGTTCCAGAGCGCGGATCTTGCGGAGCTGCTCCGGCGTCGCCATGCCTGGGCGGCGGGTATTCGCGGCCCGCGCCGGACGCTGGCCGCCCAGCCGGTTCATTTCCTCGATCAACTGATTCGCCTGGATAATCGTCAGGGCAGAAGTGCTGCGCTGGCCGGTGAGACGCTCCACCAGGTCGCGCAGCGCGGTTTCATCAATGCCCAGCTCATTCGCCAGCGCCCAGATCTTGCGGTTTTGTCCGGATGTGCGCTTCTCCGTTCCGGCCCGGCTCATTTCTCGTACTCCAATCCGACGCCGATGCTGTCTTCCACGAATACCGACTTCCGCACCCGGTCAAGCTGTTCGGGCGACAGGCCGCCGAAGAACCGGTCGATCAGCTCCGCGTTCTTGATTTGCCGGATGGCGTCCAGCTCTTCCTCCAATTCGCCGGTGACGCCGACGCTTTCCAGCACCTTCCGATCCTTGAGGTAGTCGCCTTTGAGCCGCTTCTTCACGGCCTTGACTGTTGCGGCATCCAGACCCATTCCGGCCAGCACGTCATCCACCGTCAGGCCGTCGGTCGCGTAATCCTCTTTGAGCAGGGCGATCAGCGCTTCCTTGAAGCGGGTTTCCGTCGTGTACTTGATCTCTTCCTTGCGGCTGATCTTCGCCTTTGCCTTCTCGCCCAGGACGGCTATCAGCGTATCGTAGTCGTCGATCTCGAACTTCTCCTTGTGCGCGATGTTGAAATGTCCGAGCTTGCCGAAGATCTGCAACCACTTGAGATTCTTGTTCTCCATTTCCTCCAGGGCGGCGGCTTGCAGTTTCGCCTTGATCTCGTCGAGCTGTTTACCGCTTTCCTTGATCCGCTTTTCCAGGATGATCGCTTCGTCGACGAGGACGGCCAGCTCGGCCTTGCGTTCCGGCGTCATTCGGCATCGTCTCCTTTCCGGGACAAGCTGCCCGCCATTTCGGCATTGGAGACTTCCGCGTCCATGTTGGTGACGCAATCGGCGCAGACGAAGCGCCCCATGTAGACGATCAGCCGATGCTCGGACCGGCAGAACAGGCATTGGCCGTTCGTCCGCTTAAGCAGGATCGTTCCGTCTTCGCTGTCCACCACGATCTTGAAGCGTTCGCCCTCGGCCAGCCCGAATTCACGGCGCAGGGCTGACGGCAGCGTGATGGAGCCGCTCTTGCTGATCTTCTTGTGGTACTCTTTCATTCGACTTCCTCCCTCGGTATGTGATTGCCCCGGAAGATGCCGGGGCTGAATGTCCCGCCGTAATACCCGTCGATGTGGCAGATAAACGGGGAATGAGCCACCGAGAAATCTCGGCAGCTCGGTGCGTGTTTGCGAATTTTCTTGCCGTACCGGCCCCCGCGCTGGATCGCACAGAAGAAGAGGTTTCGGTTCTGGAAACGGACGGCGACGATGTGTTCACAATGGGCGCATGTCGTCGACGCCGACGCCGACCGGAACGGCAACTCGGGGAAGAGTTCCAATTGTTCGGTCTGCATGGTCCACGCCTTCCTTCCGTGAGACTTCATGCCGCCGCGACAGGCGGCCGGGTTCTTCCACGGGAATGCTCGCAAAACTTTCCCGCAAGAAGATGCCCAGCAGATCGTCCGCTCGCGCCGCCAGCTCCGAGTTGCCGATGGCCCCGGATATGTTCGAGAAGTCCTTCAGCGCAAGGCAGATGTAGCCGGCATCCGCCGGATCAAACTGGTACAATCCGACGGGGCGCATGGACTCGGCGATCCGTTCGTACTCCTGGGCGACGCCGGCCGGCACTTCTCTGGCGCGCAGCCGCAGGGCCGCGCGCACCAGTTCAACCTCCGATGTGACCATTTCCATTTCGATCAGGAACAAGATGCATCGCCTCCTTCAAGCTCGGGCCAGACATTCGCTTCAGCCAGCGCTCATGTCGGCCTCGAAGAATTTGCCGTTCCATTTGATCCGCCACATTTCCACGGCTCCGGTGTGCTTCTTCCCGCCGTGGATGTAGTGGCCCGTGAATCCGAGCGCGCCATTCGAGAAGCTTGTGACTCCCGCCAGCGTCAGGAATACGTGCTCGCCGCTGGCGAAGAGCAGTTTCACGGTACTGCCGATCGTGGGCATCATGGGCATGCCCCCGAGTCACAGCATCATCATGCTGCTGGCTTTCAGGATCATGTCCAGGGTGATGGTGCTTCCGCCATCTTCACGCCAGACGTGGAGAACATTCTTCAGCGTGCGGGACAGCAGGCGGAAGCAGCCGGTTTTGCCGTTCGTTCCGCGAAGGACCATTTCTTCCAGGGCATCCGGCTCGAACGGGAATCCCGCCAGGTATTCCCGAACTTCCTTGTCGGTCAAGCCGACGAGCGCCGTCCGGGCGTCCACCCGGTTTGCGAATCGTTCCAGATACCCTTTGATGAGCGTCTCCAGCTTCGGCTCACCGGCGATCACCAGACCAACGTTACCGTTGTTTCCGTAGATCGAGCGGAGAATCTCCATCTTCTTCTGCGTGTACTTGTTGATCAGCTTGTCGGCCTCGTCCACGATCAGCAGATAGCCGCGATTCACATTGAAGAATTGGATGATGCCTTGCTTCTTGCGGTAGATGCTGCCGTTGGTGGGGGGGATGCCGAGCGCTTCTTCGATGGCTTCGAGCAAGTCTTTGCACCCCATCGTGTCGTCGCACTCGATGTAGGCCACCTTCGGCATGCGGGCGTAATGCCTCAGCGCGTGTGTCTTGCCGTACCCCGTCTTGCCGACGACGATGCCGAGCTTGCCGTGTTCCTGGCATTCGGTGCAGAGCCCGACCACGTTCCGAGCGTCGCGGCCCGCGAAGAATTTCGGGATGGTTAACTGGACCGGCGGATTGGCGGCGGGCAGCTCGCGAGCGTTCAAAAATTCCGCGAGCGCCGGCTCGATCCTGGAGTTCTCGGCGTCGTACTTGCCGGCCAGGTACCGGGAGAGCGCCGTCCGCGAGATATTCAGCTCTTTGGCGACTTCCGTGATCGTGCTGTTCGTGCGGTTCATGTACTCATGCATGCGGGTGACAAGTTCCTTCTTGACCGTGAAGAGTTTCGCAGCTTCCGTAGCCATAACAATCCCTCCGTTAGCCGAGTTCCTTCAGCTTCTCCAGAGCTTTCTCGGCGCGTTTTTGGTAATAGTCGTTTTCGATGGCGGCCAGGCGCGCTTTCTTGCTTCGCGTGTCTTCCTTGTACTGCTTGTCCGACGGCAGCGCGACCACCTTCGAACTGTTGCGTCCGGACTGGCCTTGAATGAACAGTCCGGCGACATTGTCTTCGGCGCTGGCGTGCTGCCTGATCCGCTCTTCCAGCGGCGTGGTCAGTTCTTTCAGGCGCTCGCGTTCCGCCTTCAGTTGGCGGTACTGTGCTTGCTTGTGTTCTTCCAACGCTTTCTGCGGCACACGCGGCGCGATCTTGAGCAGCTCCTGGCTTTCCGCCTCGCAAATCTTTTTGCCGGTGATCCGATCGTACACATGAAGCCGGGTGATGTCGTTCTCGTCCCACTTGATGTTCACATAATCGTCGATGTAGCTGTCCAGTTCCGGGGCGCGATATTCGTAACCGAACCGCTTGATCCCCACCTGATAGACACGGACGTTCTCTTCGGCGTGCATGAGCAGCGATGCGGCGAAGGATTTCGGCGGCACCGGCTTGTAGTACCGCTCGGCGTTCTTGAACACTTCCAGCGGGGTGTGCCAAGGTTCGCCCTGGGCTTTCAGCCCGCTGTGCTTGCGGGTGTGATATTCCTCATCGCGCCACTTGCGCCAAAGGACGCACAGCTCGTCGAGCGTAATCAGCTCGCCGCGTTCGAGCATACCGGGGATGTCCTTCCTGACCTTTCCGGCGGTGCGCGACCCGGTCAGGGTTCCGGTATAGCTGGTCAGCCATTTCTCGAACCGGTTGATCAGGGTCTTGAAGAACCGTTCGATGACCGCCTTGCCCCACGGTTGGTAGGGTAGGCTGCGGAAATCGTCCTGGATGCCGATGCTGCGATAAAAGCCGGTTGTCTCGCTGTCCAGGCTGATCCGCTCCGTTCGCTTGCGCCCGGTGAGCGTTGAGGCGGTGAACTCCTTCCCGTTGTCGATCTTGATCCATTCGGGCACGCCGCCGATCTCGTTGTAGATCATGTTGATGATGGATTGCTTGATCACCTGCGAGCTGGGAGTTACGCAGATGATGTCCCCGACGATGCAACGGCTGCGCGTGTCGATCCAGGCGATGAGCGTCGGTTTGACTGCGGTCCGCCGGCCGTTCGGGTACGTGTACTCCACCCAAATATCGAAGGTGTGACCATCGCCCTGCACAAGCCCCATGACCGGCACCGATCGCAAATCTTGCGATGCCTTGCGCAGCTTCTTGTTGCGATACGCCCGTTCGCCGTGCTCGGCGAGGTAGTGCGCGTTCTTCAGGCGCTTGACGTCCATGAGATAGTTGATATACCGCGCCACCGTCTGATAGGACGGGTATTCCCAGCCTTTCGCCGAAGCCACTTGCCGCAGTTTCGTATAGAGCATGTCGACGGTGCCCTTGTTTGCCGCGAAGCGGCGGTCAAACCACAGGTTTTCGATGAATACCTTGGCTTCATCGCACAGCGATGGGAATGTGAAGGTTTCCTTGGGCTTTCGGCAGAGAGCCAGCACCTTGAAGTAGTCGTAGTTCTTGCCGTCTTGCCTGCTCAGCTTCATCGCCCAGGCGCTTGCTTCCAGATACGCTTGTGCGTGGCGATACAAGGTCCGTTGGCTCATACCGAGCCTGGCCGCGAATTCTTCGGCGAATCGGGTACGGTCCCGGTCCGAGTAGTTCAAGAATTCCTGGATGCGCTTCGCCAACTCCACGGCTTCGTAATACCGAACCCCAAATCTCTTGATGTAGCTGTCCAGGTCGATGTCGATGTACCACGGAATGTCCGGCCCGGTTCGTTCGTTGATCACGATATCCACTCCCTCGATGCCTTGGGCCTCCTTGTAAGCTCTGCGTGCCTTTTTGGAGAGGGAGGAAAGAGCAACGAGAACCCGAGGCTTCCCACCGTCTGGTCTCATCTCCTTTTTTGTCCGGTAAGCATTCGGGTTTCTACTGATCCTGGAAGTCAATCCTTTGTAGGACAAACCCTCCAGATTGGCAGCTTCTTCAATGGTGACAAAGATTTCAGCCACATTCCCCCTCCTTCCCATGCAAGAGCGCGCATGCTACAATGGAAGGGAATAGTTTTTCTAAACTATTCAAGGTACGGGGGAGCGTCGCGCTATTGGGTGGTGAGACGCTCCTTTCGTTTTTGTACAATCCCTGTCTGCCGGACTTCCTTACCGCATTTGCGCTCTTCATTGGTCATATCTCCCGCTCCGCATCCTGGCTGTCCAGTTCCTTCCGGGCTTCCTCAGCCAGTTGGTCAATTCTGGTCTGTTGTTCCAACAAGAACGATTCCAACTCCACCAGATACTCCATTTTGCTGTTCGCATAAGCGAGAAACTTTTTGATTTCGATTTCGAGCTGGGTCCGCTGCTCTCGTACATGAATCAGTTGTTCTTCGTTGACCTTACGGATCGTGTCCAGGAATATATCCGCCGAACTCGGGGTAAGGTATTTGATACCATGTACCAAATCTTCGATGTGCTTGAACCCGGTACGATACGTTGTGAGCAATGCATCACTTTGGACTTTCTTCAATCCTCACTCCTCCTTATGCGGTTCGCTTTACAGATTCCGGGTCGATCTGAAGCACTGTAAAGATTTTGGGCAGATATTTCTTTCCCGATCGCTCTCCGTAGAGGATCATGTTCAGATACACTTTGCTCGTTCCAATTTTTTTGGCGAGTTCCACTTGGGACATACCTTTGTCGATCAGTCGCTTTTTGATAATCACTCCGAGCGGCGTTAATTCGCGTTTTCTCAAGCGTGACCACTCCTTCCCTACGATGTGTCAAGATGAACGAGCCGTACGGAGCCATCGACCAGTCTATATGTCACCTCCTTTCATAGATCGATCTGACCATGAGCAAGGTATGAAGTTTTCAAAGTGCAGATTTTCGTGTGCTGCTGGCAACATTTGTGTGGTAGAATACGGATGATGAATTTGTTTATCTCCTTAACAGGATACACGAAAATACGTGTACGGTCAATGAAAAAGACTGGTATTTCGTGTTTATCGCACGAAATACCAGTCATACTGCTGCTGGAGGTAATGGGGCATTGGACATTGGATCTATTGGTTCGAGAATTAAGGCGTTGAGAACAGCGGTAAAAATTAGTCAAGAGGAATTAGCCGATAGCATCAATGTATCAAGAGGTAATGTCGGAGATTGGGAGAGAGGTCGAGCAAAGCCAGGGGCTGAAGCACTTATTTCATTGTCGAGATATTTCAATGTCTCTGTTGACTGGATATTGACCGGTAGAGAATTTGAATCAAGAGAAGATGCACGTATATTCGTGCAATCCGTAATAGAGGCCTCACCAGAGGAGCTAGAGTTGTTGGCGAAAATCAAGCAGCTTTCAGATAAGGATCGAGGGAAGATAGAAGGATACATTGACGCACTAATTGGAAGCTACAGGCAGCCACAGACAAAGAACTCAATAAGGTCATCAACATTGACGAATGGAGAAGAGGCAGCCGCTAAAGACGCAGGCTAATTTTTTAATGCATCATGATTAACTTGTTTATCCTACACCGTGCCAAAATATAGTAAAATCTTTGTTGTGGAGTTTTTGAATTA
>ERZ795042.1141-NODE-1141-length-18076-cov-189.828644_pt1 | contig 18076 bp, 17 predicted proteins | sample MGYA00375126_ERZ795042 | MGnify/ENA primary metagenome ERZ795042 (study PRJEB30171, sample SAMN05518105) | compost metagenome | isolation source: Feedstock adapted compost from Newby Island compost facility, Milpitas, CA | place: USA:Newby Island compost...
CCCCGCCGCGAGCGCCGCCTTCACTTCCGGCAGCAGATCGTCTATGGGCAATCGCAGGGTTTCCCGTTCCATCACGACCTCCGAATCTTTCCATCCCGCCGCGCCGATCGTGCACACAACCCGTCGGGAATCGTTCCATGGTCCGGATTCCTTCCTCCACGATTGTGCTGCATTTCCTGCCGCCAAATCAAGGATGCAGATCCCTTCCATCCGGTTATCGCCGAAACGCGCGGGCCGCCGCCAGCGCTTCCACCAGCAGGCCGAACCGCCGGATCAGCCCCGCATGGCCTTCCTCCGGAAAACGCAGGCTCACCGGGTATACGGGGGATCCGAAGCGCTGCGGCGACAACGCCACATGGACGACCGCGTCCCCCTCGGCACGCAGCCGGCTCGCCAACCTGCGGATGGCCGCGATATGCGCGTCCCGGGGCAGGATGTCGTCGTCCGGGCGACCGTCGGAAACCACGATATACACCTTGGGCACTCCGGGGCGGCCCGCCTCGCGGATGAACCGGCTCACCGCGGCCAGGGCCCCGTATTCCGGCGTCTGGCCTGCGGGGTAGAGATCGCCGATGCGGGTTTTGCCGGCGTGGCGGCCGGGCGCGTACAGTTCCCTCAGCTCCACGCGGTTTTCCGCCGACGAGTAGGAGAACACCCAGGCCCGGATCGGGGCGAGCGGTTCGAGCGCCTCCACGAACAGCGCGGCCAGCCTTTGCGCAACGATATATTTGGGCAAATCTCCTCCCGGCAGCGGTTCCTTCATGGAAAGGCTCGCATCCGCGAGCAGCACGAGGTCCAGCGGGGGAACGCGGAACCGACCGTCCTCGCGCCTGCGAAACAGGTCGGCCGCGTATTTGGCCCGGTACAGCGCCTCCTCGTCCAGTTCGCCGGCAGTCAGGGCGATCCGGTCCGGTCCCGCTCCCGCGTTCACCCAAGCCAATCGGTTCCGCAGACGCAGGATCGGCCCGCGCACGGCCTCCACGGCCGAGCGGTAGCGTGCCTCCGCCTGCGCGTGCGGCGCCTCCCGCAGCCACGCCGCTTCGTACCGGACGCCCTCTCCGGCGACCCGCCGCGAACGCACTTCCTCCGCCAGCCGGCACATCCGGCGGTATCCTTCGGGGGAAACGGCCGAGCGGCGGCCGGACGGATGGGCCCGATGCCGGAACTCGCCGGACCACCGTCCCAGGGAGCGGGTCTTTCCCGCTTTCGTCCTCCGGGCGGAAAACGCCTCAAGGGCGCGGTCGGACCACGCGAACGCGGGCGGATTCAGCCGCCGCAGCGCGGCTCGGGTGACCGGCGAGGCGTTGTTCCGCCCACCGCGCCGGTTTCCCTTTTCCCCGCGCACGGGCGGTCCGTCCGGGCCCAAAATGAGGCTTTCGGAAAGCACATCGAGCTCGCTGGTGTGCTCGGCGAACCGTGAGTCGTACAGGATGGCGTACAGCTCCTCGGCGGTCCTGACCCGGTCGACCCGGCGCAGCTCCTCCGCCGTCCGGTGCCGGGCCAAAATCCAGAGCAGATACAGATGGGCGCGGCGCACCGATCTGCGGGTGACGCGCACGGGATAGGTCGAGCGCATCGCCAGCACCAGCTGCCGAAGCCTTCCTTCCGCCCGGAAGCCCCAGTCGCCGCGCAATTTCCAATCGATGAAATATCGGCGGTACTTGAGCAGGTACCCTTCAAAGCCCGGATACTCCAGGGCGACGATCTGGTCGTTCAGCACGTCCTCCACCAAATGATGCAGCAGCGACAAAATCTCGTCGTCCGCAAACGGTTCCTCCTCCCGGCCTTCCCGCCCGTGCGCCGCCTCGTGGATCACCTGGCCGACCATCGCGTCCACGGCGTCGTAAAACGAAAACCCCGGCATTGGTCGCCGGACCGGTTCCGTGGACACCACGATCAGCCGGCCGTTCCTTCTCCGCGGCTTTCCGTCGTATCCGGTCGCGTCGAATGCGGCGTCCACCAGCACCCGATAGCGCCCCGAACCGTAGACGATGGCCGCCATGCGCGCGATGCCGTTCAGAATGGCTCGCCACCCGCGCGCTTCCGCCGCATCGTTTTCCCCGGCGGGAAAGTCCGCTCCGGGCGGCAGCCACGCCGCGGAAAGGGGCGGGCCGAGGCCGCAGGGGTCGTCGTCGCCTCCCGGACCCGGCCCTCGCGGGCGTCCGCCCGGTCCGGCCGCGCCCGGGCGTCCGTTCAGAAACAGCCGGTGCAAGCCGGCAAATCGCCGTTCGTTTGCGGGCATGTCACTTCACCAGCCCCTGGATCGTCTGCAACACCAGCGTCCGTTCGCTTTCGGGCCCTCCCTCGCCGGAATACCGCGCCGCAAACGCGTACCGAAGTGCCGTCTCGAGGGAATGGCCGCGCCCGAGGAGCGCCGCCGCCGCGAAAGCCGGCCGCATGCCCATCGTCTGGCTGAGCAGGTCTTCCTCGTACATGCGGTCCAGCTTCACCGTCACCCGCGCCACGATTTCCGCCTGGTCGGCCGATACCGCGTATTTCTCCGCGAGAAGCCGGGCGATGACATCCTCGGGTGGAAGCTCCAGCCGGACTTCCTGGAAGCGATCCTCCAGCGCGTGGTCGAGCCGGAACGTCCCCGTATGGTGCCGCCCCGCGTTCCGGGTCGCGATGAAAAGCGCCCCCGGATGCACGCGCACGTGCCGTCCCAGCTCCTCCACGTACACCTCGCGATTGTCGTCCAGAAGATTCAGGATCGGGTTGTGGTTTTCCGGCGCCGTCCGGTTGATTTCGTCCAGAATGATGAGACCCGGCCGCTCCAGCATCTCCAGAAAGCGGGTGGAAACAAAAACCGTTCCCGTCCCTTCGCGGAATTCGTGACGGCCGAACCAGTCCCGCGGACTGCGGATCGCGCCGCAGTTGACCTTGTGCACCGCCATGCCGCGGCTCGCCGCCCACACCTGGCCGAATGTGGTTTTGCCGCAACCGGAATGGCCGGACAACATGACGTGAAACCCGCTGAACAGGAAATCTTCGATCACCTTGAGCGTCCCGGACGGAATATAAAATCCGGGCAAGCCGGACGATTCCCCGCGTTGCACCAGTTGACTCCCCCCTCTTCCGGGCTTTCCCTGTCCTTTCGGCGTCTCCATGGCACCCGGTCCTTCCGGCGTCTCCATGGTACCACTGCGGGGGCGGACCACGCGTGATATGGCTCACACTCAGCTAAGACAGCCGTCCGATTTCGTCCAGCACGCATTTCCGCCTGGCGCGGATATATCTTGCCATCACGCGGAGTTCCCACGGCGCCGCCGAGGCGGGCCGGCGGTTTCCTGCGGTCCTGCGGAGATCGGGAAGGATCTCTTCCAGCATCCCGCGGATGACAGGCACAAGAATATCCTCGCGGAAATGCTCGTCCAGGATCATCGCCAGAAGGTCCCGATAACGGCGGCGGAAAGACGGAAGGTCCAGCAGCCGGGCGGTCAGGCGGTTGTACCCGGTGACGCGGACCGCGTCCGCCGGCGTTTTTGATCCGTAACAATCGCGTCCCCACGACCCTTCGTAATCCCAGGGCACAAAGGCGTATTTTCCGCCGGCCGCATCCCTGTACACGGCGTAATTATGGTCGAACGCGTCCTCGTTGCCGGTCAGCACGGCGCCGGCCAGCCACCTCAGGTACCGTTCCACGTCGAGATGCCTCAGGAGGTATGTTTCCAGATTGGGCCCGTCCAGCAGATTCAAAAGAAAAATGAACGATTCCCAGCGCCTCCGCTCCCCTTCCCCGCCGATCACCAGACGATACCCCTCGAACAGGGACGCCTTCCGCTTCCGTGTCCCCGCGTAAAACAGCCCGAGATGGGCGTCGTCGTTTTCCGCGTATGCCAGCATCGCAGCGTCCATGCCCCGCTCCCGGAAAAATTCCCGGTCCACCGACTCCAGCTCGACGTACACCCCTGGCGGGCCGCCGTTTACCTTAAGCACACAGAAACGCGTCCGCGGCGCAGGCACCCCGATCCGGTTCATGAACCGGAAGGAAAGGGCGTTGCGGATCATGGAAGGGTCGTTGTACTCCGCGTTGAAATGGCGGATTCTTCCGGCGGAGAGAATGTCGTACGAACGCTTCGGATACTTCCGGTTGTGGTTGCCCCGGTACCTCACCCTGACGGACGCCGTTTGTCCCGCCTCCACCAATACCGCCTCCACGAACCTGTCCGCCCGAGGGTTCCGTTCAAGCCGGAGGAGCGCCTTTTCTTCCAATTGCAGCGACAAAACCGGAAGACTCATCGCCCTACCCCTCCCGCAAAAAATAAAGAGTCTATCGAGCGGTTCCGATAGACTTTCACCGTGCCGTCAACGATTGCGTCCGTTGCGCCCGCGGGCGTATCCGCGCGCCTCGCCGGCACGCTGTGCTCCGCCCTCCGGCCCCGACCGCCCGTCCGGCCGCGTTCCCTGCCGCCGGTGCGACCCGGGCCTTGGGTGCCGCCGCGTTCGCCACGGTTCCAGCCGCCGGTGCGGTCTTGGCTGCCGCCGCGCTCGCCGCGGTTCCAACCGCCGGTGCGGCCCGGACCTTGCTCACCACCGCGTTCGGCGCGGTTTCTCTGATCGCCGCGCGTCCTGCCGCGGGAGCGCCCGCGGGCTCCGTTTTCTTCCGATGGCGCCATCCGAATCCCCCCTTTGCCGTTGTTGCCCCATTGTATGGCAAGTCCACCCCGAATGAAAACGATAGGGACCCAATCCGGCAAATTTCAGCAGATTGCCCCCGGACATTTTCTATTGGACAAGAATTCGTTTTTGAGAAATTGGTCCGGTTGCCGGGTTCAACGAGAGGACAAGGGAAATAAGATGCATCACAACTTCATTCCCCCTGCAACGGGAGGTGAGAGCCATTTGCCGCATGAGGGCATGGAAGTGAGGGTGAACCGCGGCGGACCCGAATCCGTCACCGGGACGCTGGTGGCCTCCCTGAACGACGTGCTGGTGCTCAAGCTTCCGAACGGAACCCTGGTCTACTTCAACCTCGAGCATGTCAAAAGCGTGACCCCGCTGGCGAACAACGCCGGGAGAAACGGCCAAAACCGCACCGGCGCGGCGCACCCGATGTTCCCTCCCTGGCTTACCTTCCGGGAGGTGCTTGAGTCTTTCAGGCATCGGTTCGTGCAGATCAATCAGGGAGGACCGGAAAAGGTGGAAGGCATCCTTGCGGGAGTAGGAGGCGCCGTGACGCTGATCAGCGGGAAGGAAGTCATCCGGATCGCGATCCATCACATCCGGTCGGTCAACCTGCTCACCGCGCAGCGGAAAAACGCAAGCCACGGACGATGAAGCCAAAAGGAGGTGAGAAAAACATGCCCATATCCGCGATGGAACTTGAACCGTTGTTCATGCGCAATATCAAGGTCAACCGGGGCGGGCCCGACGCCGTCGAGGGAGTGCTGGTCGGGATCATGGCCGACCACTTTGCCCTGCTGCTTCCGGAAGGCGAAGTGATCTACATCGTGAACCGCCACGTGAAAAGCGTCACCGACCAGTCCGACCGTCCCGTCCACCACCTCCGGCAAACGCCCGCCGTTGCGCAGGTGCCCTTTTTTGGCGATTTGCTGCGCGCCCTGACGGGAAAAACGGTGCAGATCAACCGGGGCGGACCCGAGAAAGTCGCCGGCGTGATCGTTGGCGTAACCGGACCGTCGGTGATCCTGAAGGTCAACTCCGAATTCGTGCTGGTCCGGATCGATCACATCCGGAGCTTGCAGATCCTCAGGAACGGCAACGGCCAGAACGGCCAGGTCCGGAACAGCCGGAACGCCCGAAGCCGCAACAACCGCGGCAATTCGGGCAAAAACAGCCGGAACGGCAAATCCCGCAATGGCAGAAACAAAGGCGGCAGACGGTGAACCCGGGGCGGGCAGACACGGAGCTCAAGGCGAGAACACGAAAGAAGCCGGAGAACGAGTCTGCGGCCAGTCCGCGGCGGCGCGGCGTCCGCCGCCCGTCCCGGAATCGGCATTGTCCTTGAGGAGGAAAAACGCAACCGGGAGAGGAGGGACCGTATGATCTTTTTTGTCGTCATGGTGGCGGCCGGGTTTGCTTTGTACCACCTGGTGAGACCCGAAATCCCCGCCGTGAAAGCCGGCACGCAATCGGCCCGTACGCCCGCGTTTGGCCAGGACCAGGGCGGCCTGGCGAATCGCGGAGCGACCAGGAATGCCCCCGTTTGAGGCCCTCGTCGCCTGGGCGGTTTTCGCGGCCGCCGTCATTCTGATCATCTGGAGACCCAGAGGGCTCAGCGAGGCGGTCCCGGCCGCCGCCGGCGCCGTGATCCTGATCGGCCTCGGCGTCGTGCCGCCGGGCGACCTGCTCGACCTTTTCGACATCGTGGGCGGGGCCGCCCTGACCATTCTGTCCACCATCGCCATGTCCATCGTGATGGACGGCATCGGGGTGTTCAGATGGGCCGCCCACAATCTGGTGCGGCTGTCCCGGGGCTCGGGCGTGCTCCTGTACTGGAACGTCGTTCTCTTGTGTTTTCTCATGACGATGTTTTTCAACAACGACGGCAGCATCCTGATCACGACTCCCATCCTGATCCGCATGCTATCCCTGCTGCGGTTCAAACCCCGCCGGCAGCTGCCGTTCCTGTTCGCCGGCGCCATGGTGGCCACGGCGTCCAGCGCCCCGATCGGCGTCAGCAACCTGGCGAATCTCATTGCCATGCGGATCGTGGGACTCGATCTGGAAACCTACGCTTTGTATATGTTCGTGCCTTCCCTTGCCGGCATCGGATGCATCGCGGGGCTTTTGTTCGTGATTTTTCGCGGGGACATCCCCCGGGAAATCCCGGCATCGGTGCACGCCCCGCATCCCGGTCCGCACGGACCCGCGCGGCGGAGTCCGGAGGACACGGAGAAACCGGCGGAAAGCCTGCCGGCTCACCCGCCGGGGAAAAAGGCGAAAAATCCGCCGGTGCATCCGCTCAAGTTCGGCCCGGCGGACGCGGTTCCGCCGGAGGCGGGCCATCTCGGCCTGATCCGCCTGACCATCGGCATTGTGGTGCTCACGCGCGCGGGCTTTTTCCTCGGTTCCGGCATGGGAATCCCCATCGAATGGATCGGCATCGCGGGAGCGGCCGCCCTGGTCCTGGTGCGCTGGATCTGGCTCCGGCGCGGTCCGAAGGATCTGATCACCCAGGCGCCGTGGCACATCATCGTCTTCGCCTTCGGCATCTACGTCATTGTCCACGCGTTTCACCAATCCGGAGCCGTGGACGCGGCGGCGGATTTCCTGAGCCGTCAGATCGGCGGGGACCGCTTCGCCGCCATCATGTGGATGGGCGGGTGGCTCACCCTGTTGTCCGTGTTCATGAACAACCTGCCGGCCGTCATGATCGGCACCATGTCTCTGACCGGAATGCATCTGGAAACGGAAGTCATGCAATCCGCCTACATGGCCAACATCCTGGGCAGCGATATCGGCGCCCTGCTGGTGCCCGTCGGCACCCTGGCTTCCCTCCTGTGGATGTTCATCCTGCGGAGCCACCGCATTCCCATCACCTGGGGCAAGTACGTAAAGGTGGCTTTCGCCGTCGTCCCGGCCGGTTTGGTCGTGAGCCTTTTCACGCTCTATGTTTGGACGGGCTTGTTTTTCTAGTGGAAGCGTTCATGGACGGGCTTGTTTTTGTAAATGGAAGCTTTCGGGAAGAAAGGAGGGGGCAAGTCGCGATATGAACGATCCTTTGTTGCCTTTTCTGGGGCGTCCCGTTGAAGTGGAAGTGACGGGGCCCTTTTTCATCGCCGGATTGATGGTCGACCTGGGGCCCGATGTGACGGTGGTGTACACGGGAGAACAGTTTTTCTATATTCCGCTCCTGCACATCCACGCCGTCCAGCCGTACAAGCCCCGCGACGATTCCGCGATGGACGGCGGGCCCGAACTTCCCCACGAAAACGTGGCGGACCCGATTTCCTTCCGGAAAATGCTGATGCACGCCAAAGGGCAGTTCATCGAAATGAACGTCACCGGGAGGGATTCCATTCACGGCTGCGTCACCGCGATCATGAACGATTATGTGGAATTCTATTCGCCCGTGTTCGGCACCATATACGTCCTGATCGAGCACATCAAATTCATCGTGCCGCACACCGGGCCGACCGCCCCGTACGGGCTGAAAACCGTGTCCTATCCGGTACATCCGGCCCGCCTGGATCTCTCGCGAACGTTCCGGCAACAGCTCCAAAAATCGGTCGGCCGCATGGTCGTCATGGACCTGGGCCACAATCCCGACAAGATCGGCATGCTCGAAGCCGCGGACGACCATTGGGCGGAACTGGTGCGGTCGGACGGTTCGCGCATCAAACTGAACCTCCGGCACGTCAAATCCTTCGCCCGGCCGCCGGGACCGCAGGAGCAGTGACGGAAAAACACTTGTGGATCATGCGCGCCGGCCATGGTAGGATGAGAATGGAAGGTTTCATCGATTTTCTCCATTTTTCGCCCTCCGGGAGGCCGCGATGCGCGAATCCGAAACCGCTCTGGAAATGTTCGAAAGCCTGAGGCCGGAAATAGCTTCCTTTTGCTACCGGATGCTCGGTTCGCCGGACGAAGCCGACGATGCCGTGCAGGAAACCCGCATTCGGGTATGGCGGCGGTGGGACACGTTCCGCGGGGATTCTCCGGTCGCCTTTCGCACCTGGGTATACCGCATCGCGTCCAACCTGTGCCTGGACAAGCTCCGGCAGGCCAGGCGCCGCGCCCTTCCCGTGGATCTGTCCGATCCGGCCGCGGCGATCGTCCAGCCCCGCGAGACGCTGCCCGCGTCGCGCTGGGTCTGGCCGGTTCCCGATGATGCCTTCGATCCGGAGGAAATCGCCATCCGCCGGGATACCCTTCGGCTATGCTTCATCGCCCTGCTGCAGACGCTGCCGCCCCGCCAGAGAGCCGTGCTGATTCTCAAGGATGTGTTCGATTGGCCCTCCCGGCAAATCGCGGAGGCCCTGGACATGTCAACCGCGGCGGTGAACAGCGCCCTGCAGCGGGCGCGGACGTCGGTCGGCCGGACCGCCCTTCGCTCCGTCGGATTGTCCGAAGGCGGCTCCGAACCCGACAGAGACCTGCTGGCGCGGTATGTGGAAGCCTTCGAACGCTACGACGTGGAGGCGCTGGTGGCGCTGTTCCACGAGGAAGGCTGCATGTCCATGCCGCCGTTTGTCATGTGGGTGCGCGGGCGGGAATCCCTGGCGCGGTTTTTCCCTTTGGTGCGCTGGCATTGCGAAGGCTCCCGGTTTTTGCCCGTCACCGTGAACGGCGGCCATCCCGCCCTCGCGCACTACGTTCCGGACCAAAGCGACCCGTCGGTGCTGATCCCGTGGGGCATTCACGTGCCGGAGATGAAAGACGGGAAAATCTGGCATGTCCAGAACTTCATCGACCCGGACCTGCGCCTGTTTCCCCGCTTCGGGCTGCCCGCGCGGCTGAGCCGGTGAACGGCGCCCTCCGTTGCGCCGGCCCGTGCGTCCCATCTGCGCAAGAGACATATATTCCGCGGGCAACCGAAAACCGGTGCATCAAAAATCAACGGACATCCGGTCCGCAAGAAGCGGAAGAATTCCGTTTCGCGACAAACCAACGGACATCCAGTCCGTAAGAAGCCGCCACGGACCGGTGACATTGTTTGCACCGGCGCTCCCGAGCGCTGAAACGGACCGTATGTCCGTTGCTTTTTCTTGAAACCGGCCTGATCCGCTTCCAACGGACTGAATGTCCGTTAGCTGTCATTATATTCCCGGCTGTTGGCCGCCGTCGATGACAATTTCCGCACCCGTCAGGGAACGGACCCGGTCCGACACGAGCAGCAGGACCAGCGAGGCGATTTCCGACGGATCCACCATGCGCCCCAGCGGGATGGCGGCCGCCGTTTCGGCCTTTTGTTGTTCCACGGTGATGCCCTTGGCCCGGGCCCGCTGTTCCGCCAGCCGTTCCGCCCGCTCCGTCGCGGTGGAGCCGGGGGAAATGGCGTTGATCCGGATGTTGGATTTGGCAAGTTCCTTGGAAATCCCTTTGGTAAAGTTGAGCAAAGCCGCGTTGGCGGTGGATCCGGGCAGGAACGTGGGCTCGGGCGTGCGGGCCGCCCCGCCGATGATGTTGACGATCCGCCCGTCCCTCCGCTCCCTCATGTGAGGGACGACTGCCCGGACAAAGCGGATATAGCCGAGCAGCTTCAAATTCCACGCGTCGAGGAAAGCTTCCTCCGGCAAATCCAGAAACGACCCCGCAACCGCCGCGCCGGCATTGTTGACCAGGATGTCGATGCGGCCGAACCGCTCCAGCGTGGTCCGAACCGTGCGCTCCACGGTTTCCGCCTGCCGGATGTCGCCGGGAACGGTCACGACTTCCGGATGGCCAAGGCGCCGCTCCCTTTCGACGGTTCGCCTGGCGTTCTCCAGCCTCGCCCCATCCCGCGCCACCAGCACGACATTGACGCCTTCGCCATACAACGCTTTGGCCACCGCCAGGCCGATGCCCGCGCTTCCTCCGGTGACGATGGCCGTCTTGCCCTGCAGATTGAGCTCCATTTCCGTCCCTCCATCGCTGTGGTGTCAATCCGGCGCCGCACGAAGGGCGGCTTACCGCCATCCCCGTGGTGTCAACCAGACACCATACGAAGGGCGGCTCACCGCCATCTCCGAGGTGTCAATCCGGCGCCGCACGAAGTGCGGCTCACCGCCATCCCCGCGGTGTCAATCCGGCTTTGTCCAATGGGCAACCCGCCGCCCGAAACCACCCGACGCGTCCGCTGCCACGACTCACCGCCGGAAGCCGCCCGATGCGCCCGCAACCACGGCTCATTGCCGGAAACCGAAGGTCGCCGTAAAAAACGCGGCTTGCCGCCGGAAATTGCGGCCCGTCGCCGGGAACCGCTCCTTTCCGCCGCAAACCGCCGCTTTCCCCGTCAACTTCCAATCACCGCGACCGGCCTGGATTACCGCCGGCAAACGCAACTCGCCGGTGAAACCGCAACCGGCCGTCCAAGGCCGGAAACCGGCCGCTGCCGCCCGAAGGACGGCTCGCCGAAGGAAACCGCCCGGCGCCGTCGGTCACACGACGGTTGCGCCGCCTTCCAGCTGATTCAGCCGATTGCGCGCCAGCTTGAGATAGCCGTAGACATTTTGCAGCTCACTGTTATCCACGAAGCGCAGCCGCATGTTTTCCGCCGCTTCGATGAGGTACGGCCGGAGCGCCGCCGCGCCTCCCCCGAGCACGTAGAAGCATTGGATGTCGGGATATTTTTTCCAGCGTTTCCGGATGAGATCGACGATCTTCTGCGCCGCGCGGGAGAAGTACTGGTCGACGATCGGCTTGATGTCCGCCTGCCCTTCCCCAAGCAGCTGGATGGTGTAGTCCTCGCGGCGAATCCGCTGGATCAGCTTGGCGCGGCTCGGAAACTTGTACCCGTACTGGTCTTCCACATCGCGGATGATGCCGTCAAGATACGCGGCCAGCCCCAGTTGTTCCCCCGTGCTGAACTGGTTGTCGATGCTCATGCGCTTGACCACGGGGAAGTCGGTGGTCAGCGCTCCGATCTCGCAGACGCCGATGCAGCCGTAATACAGCTCCTCGTTGCGGACCTGCAGGTTCTCGTGGGTCGCCATGTGGTACAGCGCCGCCGCGCCTTCCACCGAGATGATCGCCCGCCGGATGTTTACCCGGATCGTGCGACCGCGCAGCTTCGGGGTGGACAGGAAGGTCACCTCGTGTTCGCCGACCAGGCGTTCTTCGAACGTCCGGTGAAACTGCGCGAAGGTACGCACCGGCAGGCCCGTGCCGATGATGTATTCCGCTTCATCCGCGGAAACGAAGCCTCCGCCCGGCTGGGGCTGCGCCTGGGACGGGCCGCTTGTCGCGGCGGCGTAGGCCAGGGCCGTCAGGGCCACGATGAGCGCCTGGTCGCTGGTGGCCTTGTTGTCCGTATCCTCCAGCTCCGCGTTGTCCTGGTCCTCGGACGCGAGCAGCCCGACGAAATAGCGCTGGTTTTTCTTTTTCAGCTTCGGGCTGTACACCATCACGTCCAGCGCCTGCAGCGGAGATTCCTCTTCCTGCAGGATGTGCCGCTCGTACCCCGGCGAGATGACGTTCGGAATGATGATGGGTTCGTTTTGTCCGTTCAGCACGAGTTTGACGCTGTCGTTGCCGATGTCTATGCCGGCCAGTCTGATCATGTTTTTGTTGCACCTGCCCGTTTCGGATGGAATTTTTCGACGGTTTGCCTATGTCGAAGCCGTGCCCATATTTGGCGACAAGCATGGAAAGCCCATGTACGTATTTATGTATGTTTCGCCCTTTTCCGTGGAAAATCCTCTTTTTTCGTGCGGGATTTGTCACGTTTTTCGTGAAAAAAAGGATTTTCTCAGGCCGCGTCGAATAAGTCTGTTCGTCGGAACTTGAAAGCGTGGTGCGAAAATTTGTGATGAAGAAGAGTCGGACCCGGTTTACGTTTGTCGTCATACCGGACGCGAACCGCTCGGTGGTCCGTTTTCGGCTGTCTTTTTTTGTCTTGCTGGCGGCCGGACTCATCATGCTGGGCATCACCGTGTCCGCGGTCGTCTTTGCCGTGCTGAACGCCCGGAACGCCGACGCCGTGTCGGTGCTCCAGCGTCAGCTGGAAGATACCATCGTTACATACAACCAGCAGCTTGCGGAGAAAAACGATCAGATCGCGACCCTGGAAAGCAGCCTCACCGACCTGGCGGAATTCGCCCGGGTACTGGAAGAGGACATGAGGGATATCCGCAGCCTCGAATGGGAGATCCGGCAGATCACGGGCGCGGGATATGAAGACTTCCCCTCCGTGGCTTCCATGGTGGAAGGCGGACAGGGGGGCGAAGAAATCCTGTACGAAGAAACGGAACTGTCCGACAGGGAAGTTCGGATCGCCTCGATGGGGACTGAGAGCGTCTCCGACATTGAAAGCGCCTACCAATCTCTGGAAGCGGAAATCGCGAAATGGATGCCGCGGCTTGAACAACTGAAAGAGGCGATTCTCGAGCGGCAGGCCGTCCTGCGCGTTACGCCGACGATCCTGCCGACGTCTCAGCTGCGCGTCACTTCCGAGTTCGGCATGCGGCGCGATCCGTTCACCAGACGGCTCACCTTCCACGCGGGCATCGACCTGGGCGGCAAAGTGGGCGACCCGGTGTACGCCGCGGCCGACGGCAAGGTGATCGAATCCTCCAGGGACCGCACGCAGGGCAACTACATTGTCATCGATCACGGACGGGGAATCAAAACCCGTTACCTTCACCTGAGCAAACGGCATGTCGACGCGGGCGATTACGTGGAAAAAGGACAGCGGATCGGCGATCTGGGGAGCACCGGCCGGAGTACCGGTCCCCATCTGCACTACGAAGTCATCGTGAACGGCAAGCCCGTCGATCCGTGGCCCTACATCAAATCCGCGCGAAAGGAACCGTGAGGCTGATGTTCAAGAATAAAAAGCGGAAAATCGACCCGGACACGACGGACACCCTCATCGGCGAAGGCACCGTTTTCGAAGGCAAAATCCGTTCCGAAGCCGGCATCCGGGTGGAAGGCCGGATCGTCGGCGACATCGAATGCACGGGAGACGTGATCGTCGGGGAAAAGGGCGTGCTGTATTCCAACATCCACGCGCGCCATGTCGAGCTGGCCGGCATCGTGCACGGAAACGTGACGGCGCAGGGACAGCTGACCATCCGCTCCACCGGCAAGCTCTACGGCAATCTGACCGCGCAGCGGCTGAACATCGAGGCCGGCGCCGTTTTCCAGGGGAGCAGCAAGATGACGGGCGGGGAGCAGCCCGAACATGTCGCCCCCCCGGCGGAACAACCGGCAACGGCGAGCGGCAATGCGCAGCAGGTGGCGCAAAGCGCCGGCGGGTCGGACCACGTGCTGAAAGCCTGGTAACGACGAATTTGCCGTGCAGGAATGCAACGCCCGGAAACGGGCTTTTTTCTTTTTTGGGCGGGATATACTGTTAGCAAATCCCGCAAATCCCGGCAAAAGGTGCCGGTGCCGGCCGGAGGTGCCGAAAGCGGCATGCTGAAGCTCGACCCCGTCATCCCCTTCGAACCGGTGCCGGCGGATCGAATCCCCGCCGGCCCGGGCTGGACGGCCCAGATCAAATGGGACGGCGTCCGTGTGCTCGCCTGCCTGGACGGACGTGGATTCAGGCTGTACAACCGCAAAGGCCGCGAACGGACCCTGCAATATCCCGAACTGCACGATCCGTCCTCCTGGTGTTCCGCTTCTTCTTTCCTTGTCGACGGCGAGATGATCGCCTTCGACCGGAGCAAGCCGTCCTTCCACGAAATCATGAAACGGGACGGCCTCCGCCGGCCGGAAAGGGTCCGGGAAGCGGCACGGCGGATCCCTGTGGTCTACATGGCCTTTGACGTGCTGTTTTGCGACGGCAGATGGGTGACAGACCGGCCGCTTGCGGAACGTCAGGAGCTGCTTGCGTCCATGCTGAAGCCGCATCCGTCCGTGCGGCTCGTCGGAAACGAGCCGGACGCCCGGGCGCTTCTTGCCGTCATGGAGGCGCACGGCATGGAAGGCATCGTCTGCAAAAGGCTGGACAGCGCCTACGCCATTGGCGGCAAGGACGGTCGCTGGCGGAAACTCAAGGTGTCCCGCGAGCTCACCGCCGTCGCCGGCGGCATCGCCTCCGGTGAAGGCGGCACGGGGTCGCTGCTGCTCGGGCTTTTTGATCCGGAAGGCCGGCTCGTATACATTGGCCGCGCCGGCCCGGGCCGGATCGCCCTCGCGGAATGGCGCCGGCTGCTGCGGGAAGCCGCGGCGCTGGCCGTGCCGGCAAGCCCGTTCCCGGGCGCTGAGCTGCGCCGAGGACGCGAGACCGGGCGGGGCGTGACGTGGCTTCGGCCCGAGTTGACGGTGCGGGTCCGCTTCCAGGAATGGACGCCGTACGGCACCATGCGGCAGCCGGTCATCCTGGCGGTCGCGGACGCGGCCCCCGGCGCCTGCACCACGGCGCAGTCCGCGGGACCGTCCGGCTTCGTTTCAGGCCGGTATCCCGAAGAGGCGGACCCGGCAAAGCCCCGCCAAGCGGAGCCACATCCCGCAGCGAACGGGGAAACGGAAAATTCCGAGGAATCGCGCAGGCCGACGGAACCGCCCAGGCCGATGGAGGATGAATAGACATGCGGGACCACCGAATCGTTTTTCGCGCGGACGGCCATGACATCCCCGTCTCCCGCCCGGACAAGCCGCTCTGGCCGGAAGCCGGCATTACCAAAGCCGAGTACGTCCGCCGCCTGGCGGAATTGTCCCCGTGGCTGCTTCCGCATTGCCGGGAGCGGTTTCTCACCACGATCCGGTATCCGGAAGGCGCAAGCGGCGGCGTTTCCTTTTATCAGAAAAACTGTCCCGAACCCGCGCCATCTTTCGTCACCACCGCCGTGGACGGCGACATTCGCTACGTGGTGCTCGATTCCCTCTCCGCGCTGGTGTGGCTCGCCAACCTCGGCTGCCTCGAATTCCACGTCTCCTGCGAGAAGATCGGCGATCCGCTGCCGGATCGCTACATCCTGGACGTGGACCCGTCCCGCGAAGACGAACCGCGCCTCATGGAGGCCGTCGCCCTGATCGGCGAAACGCTGGACAGCCTCGGCCTCAAGGCGGTGCCGAAAACCTCCGGCGCCACCGGCGTGCAGATCGTCCTGCCCGTCCAGCGGGGCCCTTCCTTTTCCGACCTGCGCCGTTTCGGCAAATTCCTGTCCGAATACCTGGTTGCCCGCCATCCCGGGTTGTTCACCGTCGCACGCCGCAAACGGGACCGGGGGGACAAGATTTACCTGGATTATCTGCAGTTTTATCCGGGCAAGACCCTCGCCGCTCCCTACACGCCCCGGGCGCGCCCGGGCGCGCCCGTCTCCGCTCCGCTGACGTGGGAAGAGGTCCGGCGCGGCGTGAAGCCCGCGGATTTTCACCTGCTCAACATGGCCGAACGGCTCAGGGAAAAAGGGGATCTCCTCGCCTCCGCCCCGCCGCAGGACCTGACCGCCATCCTCGCCTCGCTTCCTTCCCGCGTCTGAAGCCGCTTCTCACGGTTTCCGAGCCTGTCGTCCGCGTCCATCCCGCCCCGCATCGGTCATGCCCGGTGTCGGTCTCGCCCCGTGCCAGTCATGCTCCGTGTCGATCGCAGCCAACGCCGGTCTTGCCTGGCGTCGGCCTCGCCCCTTGTCGGTCACGATCTGCGCCGGCCGCCTCTCCCGCGCCTGCTCCGCCACCCGCCGCGGCCCGCCGGCAGACGCAATCAGGCATGAATGGGAATCCGCGCGAATAAATACCAATAGAACGCGTTCAATCCAAAACGGAGGTTCGGCCGGAAAGGAGTGTCGATGGCGAAACGTAAGCGGAGTCCGAAATGGTCGGTGTTCCTGGTACGGGAACCCGACCGGGCGGTCAGACAATTCGAGGTTTCCCGGACCCTGGCGGCCGCCCTGCCCGCCGCGGCGGTGCTGACGGTCGCCGGGTGCCTGGCGGGCTTGGGCGTGACGGCCGAACAGCGCGTCCAGGAACTGGAAGCCAAATTGGACCGGCAGTCGGCGGAATTGGAGGAAACCGTCGCGGAGAAAAACCGGCAAATCGTCTTCCTGAACCGCCGCCTGACGGAGCTTGACCGTGAAGCCGCGGACATGCGGCGCCGCTTGGAACAGATTCACGAGCTGGAAAACAAACTGCGAGCATTCATCCAGGAATACGGAGAAGGGGTCGTTGCCCCCGAAGCGTCGGATGCGCGGGGCCGCGTGATCACCGCCTCATACGGAGGCGCCGCATCGGAAGCGCTGGCGGAAAGCGCCGCGGAAAACGATTTTGCGGAGCTGATCCGCCTGCTGGACAGCCTGGCGCTGACCATGGACGCCATCCGTGAACGGGAGCGGCAGCGGCAGATCGAGGCCACATCCGAGCCCACCGCCTGGCCCACCGTATCCCGGAAGCTCACCTCCGGCTTTGGCTACCGAAAGGACCCGTTCACCGGGCGCACCGCGTTTCACGCCGGTGTCGACATCAACGGCAAAATCGGCGATCCCGTCTTTGCGGCGGGAAGCGGCGTCGTGAAGGAAGCCGGATTCCACAGCGAGCGCGGCAATTACGTCGTCATCGCCCATCGGAACGGCATCGAATCCTCGTATTACCATCTGCAAAAAATCGAAGTCCGCAAAGGCGACCAGGTCATGCGCGGCGACCGGATCGGCAGGCTGGGCAACACGGGCCGCAGCACCGGTTCCCACCTGCACTTTCAGATCACGGTGAGCGACAAACCGGTCAGCCCGCTGCGCTATTTGAGCCTGGTGAAGGAGGACTGATTCGGCCATGGGCTTTCGGCGCAAGAAACAGTCTTTGGCACAGGCGACCGATACCCTCATCGGCGCCGGAACGGAAATCGAAGGAACCCTGAAAACAAAGGCCGGCCTCCGCATTGAAGGCCATTTCAAAGGGACGATCGAATGCCAGGGAGACCTCGTCGTCGGCAAGCACGGCACCGTCAGATCCCAGGTCACCGCGCGCAACGTGACGGTGGCCGGCAAAATTTTTGGCGAGGTGACCGCGCGGGACCAGCTGGTGATTCTCACCCAGGGCGAGATTGAAGGCAACATCTCCGCCGCTTCCCTGGTCATCGAGGAAGGCGCGAAGTTCAACGGCGTCAGCCGGATGACCCGAATGGAAAAAGACGGCGCGGGCAAACAGCAATTGGCGGGAAAAGCGGAGCGGTCCGACCAGACGGACCGGACGGGCAAGACGGACCGGTTCGATCCCTCGGACCGCCCGGCCAAATCGGAGCGGTCGGATGCGGCTTTGGAAAACGCCCAGGCCAGGGGGCGGCAGGCGGGCTGACAACGCCGCCCTCGCCCCCTCGGCCGCTTCAAGCGCATCGCAACGGACATTGAGTCCGTTGCAGGCCGAATGATGGCCCTGGCAAAAACACAGGCGTACCGGAACCCTCTCCCCGGCTTCAGGCGTACCCTTTTCAAGCGCCGGAACACGGATTATGCTTAGAATAGCCGGAGCAAGCCGGTGAAAACGGCGGCGCCGAAGAGCGCCCTTTCCCCTTTTCGCCGGCATTTTCGCAAAG